>OGDN01000009.1_pt1 | contig 359126 bp, 259 predicted proteins | sample 1570271 | NCBI WGS metagenome assembly OGDN01 (sample SAMEA4384481, study PRJEB24528) | human gut metagenome | reverse complement strand
TCTTGAAACCATATAAACAACTGTACTACAATATTTTAATTTATAGAACTCCTCTATAATACCCCGGTTAAATATCAAGTTGTCTACTTCGGCCCGCAGACGGGAGATGTCAAGAGGCAACGTCAGACAGCAGTCGGCTATCCGATGACTGTCGTTCCCTATATTTACGGGGTCTTTCAACAATACAACGGGGATATGAGCGGTTTTTACATCCGATTTAACTTGCAGACAAAGCGCTTCTCCCGACAAATTCGTAAAGGTACTGGCCAGTAGAATAACATCCGGCTGTTCTTTAACTATTGTTTCACAAGCAGACTCCGCCTCGGATACGGCACAAATATTATACTCCCCTGATAAAACCTGTATCAGGAAAGAACGTAATTCTTCATTTTCTTCAACCAGCAGAATGGTATTTTTTTCTTTCAACTTCTTTTGGGAAAAATTTTCCGAAGTTAAAGCACGCTTTATAGAAGAGAATGTACCGTCTTTTTCATGGTTCTTATCGACAGGCTGTGACCGAAACAACGAAGTTCCCGGCAGTAGTTCCGGCAACTTTGAGAAAGACTTAAGAATGATAGGAAAAATCAAAATGACAGAGATACATCCATTTTTCTTTGAAGAAAAGACAACTTTTCCTTTATGTAATTGTATTAATCTCCGGATTAACAACCAACTTGCTACACCTAATGAATTGGTACCGGTTCCTTTTTTGCTGAATAGAGTTTTTTTTTAACACAGCCACCATCAGAAAATTCCAGTTTCATCTCCCAACTTCGGGAAGTATAGGCAGTGGTCAATTCAATTTCTTCCCCATCGTCCACATTATCCACGATTATTTCCAACATTCCTCTTATGATAGCCGTCATTTTCTCTTTATCAATCCAGACGCGCAGAAAACCGGGAGTACCATCCCAATGCAATTCTACGTTTTTCTGTTCTATTACCGGAGTTAACTGTTCTATGGTTTCATTCAAAAACATAGTCAGCTCCGTTTCCAGTAAGAAAAGTTTCTTAGGATGCGATGAAATACGCCCTATGGTAACTAAGTTAGTAAACATATAATCTATTCCCTTCACTTGCTGCAAGATGTCTTTAAATGTGTCAGAAGAATACTTTTGATATAAATTCTCCAACGGGCTCTTTATCAATGTCAAAGGCATACATATATCTTTGGCGGCATTGATAAAAACCTTTATAGTCTCGTGTGACAGATTCCTGTCTCTCCAAATCAATATGAACCGTACTGACAATATTCCAAGCAATACGACAACAATACCGTAAAATAAAAAAGCCCCTTTTGTTTGCCACAAAGGAGGATGTATGATTATTTGCATGTTTCTTTGTGCAATAGGATTACCATTTCTTACAGACAGGGCACGTACGGATACAAGATGTTTTCCCGAACTAAGATTTGAAAAATGAATAAGGTTCTTTGAAGTAGGCGTAGTCCATGCCTGGTTATTCAATTTCCATGAATACACAATACCCTCCGGTGCATCATAATTGATAGAAGTGGCAGTGAAAGAAAAAGTGTTCTGATTATGATTCAATTTCAGAATTCCAGTATAATTGATAGATAACTGTAAAGGAGACTTCTCTGAGGAAACCGTTACAGGCTGATGGAATACACTGAAATTATCCAGATATATGCACGGATGATTCCTATACAAAGTTTGAAGCGTATGTTTACCAAATCGGAATACCCCGTCGGACGTGCCCAACATAAAAGTTCCGTCGTCCAATAAAACACCGGAAGTCAGATAACCGTTCACACTGGATGAAAGCCAATGAAACTGTTTGGTATCCGGAATAAAGCTATAAAGAATTTTATCCGTACCGACCAACAACTTTTCCTTATCCGGCAAAATGAAAGAAATATTACGAATATCCCCGGATGTCTGTAATTTCGCTTCTTTTTGTCCCGGTGTTACTACAAACATCCCATACCCCCGGGTACCAATATACAAACCACTTTTCTCCTCATACAAAGCACATACAGGAACCCTGTGATATCCGGAAAATCCGATCGGCTTCAATGTGGTATCTTTCACATTAAAAAGCGATAATCCGGCATCCGTACCAACCCATATGTTGTCAGCATCCTTCCGAAGCAAAACATTGACAAAAGGAATATCGGCATACCTACTTCCGGTTTTCATCTTATCCTTGCTAATGATAAACAGTCCATGCATATAATTGCCCGCACAAATCTTTCCCGGAGATATTTCACAAAGAGAAGTATATTGCTTACAAGATAAATCGGAAGCCACATGTCTCCATTTTCCCGTTCGCGAAAAATAACAGGAAATACCATTATCCGTAGCAAACCAGATATCTCCTTCCGAATCTTTCAACAATGCATTTACCCGATCGTTGATAAGTGACTGTTCATCTCCCGACACATGTTTATACCATCCATGTTCCTCCAAATCGAGACCATCTACCATACTGACCCCGTCCGGAAAATCAGCTACCCATATACGTTGATGCTCATCCACAAATAAATCGGAAATCCGGTTGCTGCGAATCGATCCCCCTTTCTCAGAATCAGCATTCAGAAAGGAGGAAATCTGATAATTATCCATATTCAGACAATAGACACCAATTCCTTCGGTAGCAATCAGCACTTTTCCATCCCTATACTTTTTCAAGGAGGAGACCCGGTGTCCTTTCCAATCGCTTCGCGCATGCAACAACTGTTTCGTAGAACAATCATATACCTCCATTCCAGCCAAACGGTCGGCAAGAACAAGACGATGAACTTCCGGAACATAAAGCATCTTATAAACCTGCGTACATTTACTGAACAAATCAGAAGAGACATCGATCGGAGTATCACCGGAAGAGACAAAAGAATAAACTCCTGTTTCGGAAGCTAAATAATATTTCCCGTCTCCCACAGATAGTAATCCGGAAATATTTCCAAAAACATGCTGTATCCGATGTAACTTTCCTGTCGGCAAATGAAAAATGTATAGCTCCTTATTACTACCTAACCACGCATTATCTCCATCATCCATACAAAGGAAAGAGAAAGTCCCCCTAACTTTCTCTTTTAAATCAATGTACTTTTCAAACCGATCGCAGAGACGATTGTATAACCATATATTCCCATCTTCGCTAAACAGCCACAATTCATTCTTACTATCCGTACATAAATTATAAGAGTACAGACACGAGCGAACAGAATCATTACCCCAATTTAAATCATACCGCTTCAGGTGTGTACCGTCATAGCGGTTTATTCCATCGTAAGTCAAAAACCACATATATCCGCACAGATCTTTCTGTATTTTGAGAACAGACCGGTTATCCGTTTCGGTACCTCCCGAAACATGCTTACAGATGGCTGCATGACACAATATGCCTTGTATCATCATAATGATGAATAAAATATATCTCATTGTTTGTATAATTTTAAAATAAGAAAGTCACTTGTAAGAATACCACACAGAAAGAATGAGGGGGGAAAAACAGCCCTATCCATACACAATGGGTAGGTGATCTGATTCTTTGTGTCTCCGTCATACGCGCTAACATACAATCATACATGGTATAGGAAAACAATCAAAGAAGCCAATTGAATCATCATACACTAATTATTAATCAACTCATAAATACAAAATACGAATTTAGCGATTACATATTATCAACAGACTTATAGACTAACGAATTTAGCTTTTGAATTGTTTAGCAGAATAGCAAAGATGAACAAAAAAGAAGCTACAACATTCACACCACCGACAAAAACAATAAAAGCCACTTCCAATATTATATTGAAGTGGCTTTTATTATCTCCGGTGGACCTGGAGGGAATCGAACCCTCGTCCAAACGAGGAAATCATAAGCTTTCTACATGCTTATCTTTGCCTAATTTTTCGTGTAACGGCAGAACCAAAGCCATCAACCATTACCTTATCCTCTTAATTTTCACCAAAAGTGCGAGGCCACTTTAGGCTATCCCCGATGTAACTGCACCACTGGATCGGAATGCTTCGGAGCAACAGCTTCCGAGTGATGTCTCGTCCTGGCACCTTGTGCCTGGATTAAGCTAATCTACTATGATTCGATTAAGCAGCAAGAGCGTAATTAGTTTCGCCAGATAAAATTTTGAGGACTGAGATTTAAGTGCCAATCAACGACGCACTGCATGCTTACTCACCATTTCTGCCCGCTGTCAAATCCAGTCAAGCCCAAATTATGATTTTGCAAAGATAAAACTTCTTTTGCTATGTTGTGCAATGTATTCACAAATATTATCAATAGCAGGAATAATAAGACAATATGCAAATAGGTTAATGTGCCAATTGCCATATGACATATCAGCACAACCTATCGGCACATTATTAAATTAAAAAGTCAGTGGAAAAAGGGGAAATATTCTCAAAGAGAACTATCTTTGTGGCATTATTTTTATTCTTTGACGCAGTACTTTATTGGATGCATAATGTATTGTAAAAAAGCTAAAGCTCAACAATAGAATAAGTTGTCAAATTCAATAATCATGAAAAAGAAATCGACCATTTCAATTCTTACATTACTATGCCTTTTTGTTCTGACAGGCTGCGTATCTAATAAAAAAACTTCTTTAGAAGCATTCAAACAGGATGTATATACGCCTGAATATGCCACCGGATTCAAGATACTGGGTGCAGATAACAGTGCCAGTACTCTGATACAAATCTCTAATCCGTGGCAAGGTGCCAAGAATGTAGAAATGTCCTATTTCATTTCGCGCAATGGCGAACAGGCCCCAACCGGATTTACCGGCCCGGTGATTCGTGCCGGCGCCAAACGTATTGTGTGTATGTCTTCTTCCTACATTGCCATGCTCGATGCCATAGGACAGACAGACCGGATTGTGGGAGTATCAGGCATCGACTATGTATCGAATCCCTATGTCCTTGCACATAAAGAATCGATCAGGGATATGGGTGCTGAAATGAATTACGAACTATTAATCGGACTGAAACCGGACGTCGTTTTGCTTTACGGCATCGGAGATGCCCAAACTTCGGTAACGGACAAAATGAGGGAACTTTCGATTCCTTACATGTATGTAGGAGAATATCTGGAAGAATCGCCACTGGGCAAAGCCGAATGGTTAATCGCACTATCCGAACTCACAGACAGCCGGGAAAAAGGGATCGAAGTATTCCGTGAAATTCCGAGACGCTATCAAGCGCTGAAAACTCTCACAGAATCTGTTGAACAACGTCCTACGGTCATGTTCAATACCCCGTGGAACGACAGTTGGGTAATGCCTTCAACTCAAAGTTATATGGCGCAATTGGTTGCCGATGCAGGAGCAGACTACATTTATAAAGAGAATGTTTCTAACAGCTCGACACCTATCGGACTGGAAACAGCCTACGGACTGATACAGAAAGCAGACTACTGGATCAACGTCGGTGTTGCCTCCACGCTGGATGAACTGAAAGCGGTCAACCCTAAATTCGCAGATGCAAAAGCCGTACGTGAAAAAACAGTCTATAACAACAATCTGCGACTGACTCCCACAGGAGGAAACGATTATTGGGAATCGGCTGTCGTACGTCCCGATGTAGTTTTACGCGATCTGATCCATATCTTCCATCCCGAACTTGTAACCGATTCACTCTATTACTACCGACACCTGGAATGAGACAAACCCGTAAACGCAATGTTCTTTTATTTACCACATTAGGAATTGTTGCCGTACTGTTACTACTGACAGATATGGCAACAGGAGATACTTATATTCCTATCTCTAAAATAGGGGCGGTACTGACCGGAGGTGAATGCGATGAAATGACACGCAACATTCTCCTCTCTATCCGGTTTATACGGGTAGTAGTGGCGGCACTGATAGGTATTTCCCTATCCGTTAGCGGTTTGCAGATGCAGACCGTTTTCCAGAACCCACTGGCCGATCCCTATCTGTTAGGAGTCAGTTCCGGGGCAGGATTGGGAGTAGCCCTGTTCATATTAGGAGCTCCATTATTGGGATGGTCGGAATTTCCATTACTTCAATCGATGGGAATCGTAGGCTCCGGATGGATAGGAACTGCCGTTATCTTACTGGGAGTGGCCATCATCAGTCGGAAAGTAAAAAACATTCTCGGTGTCCTCATTATGGGAGTAATGATCGGCTATGTAGCAGGTGCCATTATTCAGATTCTGCAATATCTGAGTTCCGCCGAACAACTCAAGATGTTCACATTGTGGTCGATGGGATCACTCAGCCATATCACAACGACTCAGTTAGGAATCATGATCCCTATCGTATGTATCGGTCTGCTGATTTCCATCTCCTGCATCAAATCACTGAACTTATTATTGCTCGGAGAGAATTATGCGCGTACAATGGGAATGAATATCAAACGTTCGCGTACCCTTATCTTTGTATCCACCGCACTACTGACAGGAACCGTCACCGCTTTTTGCGGACCGGTAGGTTTCATCGGGCTGGCAGTGCCACACATCACCCGATTGATATTCAATAATGCCGATCACCGGATACTCATTCCCGGCACAATGTTAACAGGATTAATCGGTATGTTGCTTTGCGATATTATTGCTAAAAAATTTCTATTACCGGTCAATTGTATCACCGCTTTATTGGGAGTTCCGGTTATTTTATGGGTAATCGCTAAAAATCTGCGTATAATCAAATGATTCAACTCAAAGAATTGACATTAGGATACGGGCAACGAATCTTGTTGGATAAAGTTTCTGCCCGGATAACAGGGGGGCAACTCGTTGCGCTGTTAGGACGTAACGGAACAGGAAAAAGTACCCTGCTCCGTGCTATAATGGGACTGGAAAAACCGCAAACCGGAGAAATCGTGCTACAAGGAAAGAATATCGCTTCACTGAAACCGGAAAAGCTGGCCCGGAATATCAGCTTTGTAACAACTGATAAAGTACGCATCGCCAATCTGCGTTGCGAAGATGTCGTTGCATTGGGACGCGCTCCCTACACCAACTGGATCGGGCAATTACAACCGGCAGACCAGGAGCGCGTAGACAAAGCCATGCAACTGGTAGGCATGTCCGGATATGCCGATAAAACAATGGATAAGATGTCCGATGGTGAATGCCAGCGTATCATGATCGCACGTGCGTTGGCACAGGACACTCCTGTCGTCCTCCTTGATGAACCGACTGCTTTTTTGGATCTGCCCAACCGCTACGAACTTTGCCTGTTGCTTAAAAAGTTGGCACAAGAAGAGGGAAAATGTATTCTCTTCTCCACGCACGACTTGGACATTGCTCTGTCTCTCTGCGACTTTATCATGCTGATAGATAATCCGCAACTATATAGCCTGCCTACCCCGGAAATGGTGACCAGCGGGCATATAGAAAGGCTTTTCCGAAACAAATCCGTCACATTCGATGCACGGGAGATGAGAGTCCGAATCAAATAAGTACAAGTAATCATACGGTAAATCATACTGAGACGAAGCTCACTTTCAGACCTCTTGGATATTTTCACTCCCGTTTATGGACAATTTTATCCATCTTTTCTCACAAAGATGCATTATCTTTGACACTCAGAACATAATTAATAAAAAGATACCATGAAAAGACTAATCATCGCAACCCTTTTATTAGGAAGTATCTCGCCGCTACCGGCACAAAAATCAATGAAAATACCGGCCGTATACAAACCTGTGAAAACCGAAATGTATAAAAAAGGCTGGATCGATTTTAATAAAAACGGAATAAAAGACATATACGAAGATCCGACTGCCCCGATAGATGCACGCATCGAGGACCTGTTCAGTCAGATGAATCTGAACGAAAAGACCTGCCAGATGGTGACTCTTTACGGATATAAGCGGGTATTGAAAGACGATCTGCCTACTCCCGAATGGAAGCAGATGTTGTGGAAAGACGGCATGGGTGCCATCGACGAACATCTGAATGGTTTTCAACAATGGGGGTTGCCGCCATCGGACAATGAATATGTATGGCCTGCTTCCCGTCACGCCTGGGCACTGAATGAAGTACAACGCTTTTTTGTAGAAGAAACCCGTCTGGGAATACCGGTGGATTTCACCAACGAAGGTATCCGGGGAGTGGAAAGCTACAAAGCAACCAATTTCCCGACACAACTCGGTTTGGGACATACCTGGAACCGTAAGTTGATTCATCAGATAGGACTCATCACCGGCCGTGAAGCCCGCATGTTGGGATACACCAACGTATATGCTCCCATCTTGGATGTAGGGCGTGACCAGCGTTGGGGACGTTATGAAGAAGTATATGGCGAATCACCTTATCTTGTTGCCGAATTAGGCATCGAAATGGTTCGGGGCATGCAACACAACCATCAAGTTGCCGCTACGGGAAAACATTTCATCGCTTACAGCAACAACAAGGGTGCCCGTGAAGGGATGGCGCGTGTAGATCCGCAAATGTCACCCCGCGAAGTAGAAATGATTCATGTATATCCCTTCAAACGGGTGATACAGGAAGCAGGATTGTTAGGAGTGATGAGTTCGTACAACGACTATGACGGGTTCCCGATACAAAGCAGTTATTATTGGCTGACAACACGCCTGCGCGGTCAAATGGGCTTTCGCGGATATGTAGTTTCCGACAGTGATGCCGTAGAATATCTCTACACCAAACACGGCACAGCCAAAGATATGAAAGAAGCCGTGCGTCAAAGTGTGGAAGCCGGACTGAATGTACGCTGTACTTTCCGCTCACCGGACTCTTATGTACTGCCACTACGCGAACTTGTACAGGAAGGCGGATTAAGCGAAGAAGTCATCAACGACCGTGTACGCGACATCCTGCGTGTGAAGTTCCTTGTCGGATTGTTCGACGCTCCTTATCAGACGGACTTGAAAGGAGCAGATGACGAAGTAGAAAAAGAAGAGAATGAAGCGGTAGCTTTACAGGCCTCCCGCGAATCGATTGTCTTGTTGAAAAATGAAAATAACACCCTTCCATTGGATATAACTTCTGTGAAGAAGATTGCAGTTTGCGGTCCGAATGCAGCAGAGAAAGCATATGCACTAACCCATTACGGCCCATTGGCAGTAGAGGTTACTACGGTAGTAGACGGACTTCGCGAAAAGCTGAACGGAAAAGCGGAAGTGCTCTATACCAAAGGTTGTGATCTGGTAGATGCCCACTGGCCGGAGTCGGAAATCATCGATTATCCACTAAGCAAGGATGAACAGTCGGAAATTGATAAAGCCGTGGCCCAAGCCCAAGAGGCAGATGTAGCCGTAGTAGTGCTGGGAGGAGGACAAAGAACTTGTGGAGAGAATAAATCGCGCAGCAGCCTCGACCTTCCGGGACGCCAGTTGGATCTGCTGAAAGCAGTACAAGCCACAGGAAAACCAGTGATATTGGTACTCATCAACGGCCGGCCGTTGTCTGTAAACTGGGCGGATAAATTTGTACCGGCCATTCTGGAAGCCTGGTATCCGGGATCTAAGGGAGGAACGGCGATTGCCGATGTACTGTTCGGTGATTACAATCCGGGAGGTAAACTCACGGTGACTTTCCCAAAGAGTGTAGGACAAATACCGTTTAATTTCCCTCATAAACCTTCTTCACAAATCGACGGTGGAAAAAATCCGGGAACCAAAGGAGATATGTCACGCGTCAACGGTGCTCTTTACCCTTTCGGATACGGTTTAAGCTATACCACATTCGAATATTCGGATATAAACATCTCTCCCAAAGTAATTACTCCCAATCAAAAGGTACAGGTACGCTGCAAAGTTACCAATACAGGCAAACGTGCAGGAGATGAAGTGGTTCAGCTTTATGTACGCGATCTTCTCAGCAGTGTCACAACATACGAAAAGAATCTCGAAGGCTTCGAACGCATTCATCTACAACCGGGTGAAACAAAAGAGGTATCCTTTACCCTCGACCGGAAAGCACTGGAACTTCTGAATGCGAAAAATGACTGGGTAGTAGAACCCGGAGATTTCAGTATCATGTTGGGAGCCTCCTCAGAAGATATCCGGCTAACCGGTACATTGACCGTAAAAGAGCACGGAAGCATCGACATGGAAAAAGCAAAAACAGACAATCCCGTCAGTGCCAGCACCAATATGGAGATGACCGGCAATACGCTTGATCATAATTTATCCACCTCTTGGGAGGGAAATAAAGGAGATTATATTACCTTTGCCTTAGAGAACGGAGCCAAAGTGGACGGACTTTCCATCGCTTTCAGCCGTGAAAACGGACTCCCGGCAGAATTCGAAATTCAACTTTCGGGTGGTGGAGGACAGTTCCTCACTGTGTATTCCGGAACAGTCAATGAATACAACAAACTGCTCCCGTTCCGCTTTAAAGGAACCACCGCCAGCGACCTGCGTATCGTATTGGGCAGTGACCGGGTAGGTATCTCCGAAGTGAAACTGGAACAATTGAAAAAGAAATAATTATGTTCAGTAAATTGATTATGGGAGTGTGTGCCGTCAGTATGCTGTCATCAGCCTGCACCACCCGGAATGCTTCACAGCAACGGGCAGAAAATGAATTGACTATGCTTGTGGGGACTTATACTTCGGGCAATAGCAAGGGAATCTATACTTTCCGTTTCAACCAGGAGACAGGGAGTGTGTCTCCACTCAGTGAAATAGAAGTGTCCAATCCGTCTTATCTTACCTTATCGGCAGATAACCGTTTCGTTTATGCTGTCAGCGAACAGAACGACAGTGCGGCAGCCGTCCATGCTTTTTCCTTCAATAAGAAGAACGGGACGCTCCAACTGCTGAACAGTCAAAAAACAAGAAGCGAGGATCCCTGTTATGTATCTACGGATGGCCGAAAAGTACTGACCGCCAATTATAGTGGCGGTACCATGTCCGTTTTTCCTATCCGGTATGACGGTTCTCTCGATCCTTCTGACACGTTGTTCCAAGGATCGGCCTCGGGACCGGATACCGACCGGCAAGGCACACCGCATATTCATTGCGCCATCTTCTCACCGGATAGTAACTACATTTTCGCTACAGATTTCAGTGCAGACCGTATCCTACGATATGCAGTACACTCCAAAGAGGAACTTCCACGCCCCCTATCCGAAGCTGTCGACATACAGCCCGGTTCGGGCCCCAGACATCTGATATTCAGCAAAAACGGGAAATACGCCTATCTAATCAATGAACTATCGGGCAAGGTAATTGCTTTTGCATATGCCGACGGAAGATTGAATGAAATCCAAACCATCACAGCCGATACCATTCAAGCCCGGGGCAGTGCAGACATTCATCTGAGCCCGGATGGTAAATATCTATATGTCAGCAACCGATTGAAAGAAGACGGTATCGCCATCTTTGAAGTCAATCCGGAAAAAGGGACATTAGCAAAAGTAGGTTATCAGCTAACGGGAAGTCATCCACGCAATTTTAATATCACTCCGAATGGGAAATACCTGTTGGTAGCTTGTCGGGACAGTAATGCCATACAGATATTCGAACGGGACATCGTAAGCGGTTTGCTGAAGAAGACGGGAGAAGAAATAAAAATGGACAAGCCGGTATGTATTCAGTTTGCTGGAGAATAGTAAAGAATGAATAGTTTTCTGTAAAATAGGATAAAACAGTTGTCAATACAGACTAAAAAGCTTATATTTGAAAAACCTCTTAAATCAACAAAAAAATAAAAGGTATGAATAATAAAAAGATTGGAAAAGAGACAGATGAGGAAGTTCTGATACAAACTGCTTTATCAAAATATGGCAGAAGAGCTTATGATACCTCTATTGCTGAAGGGCATTGTGTTTCTGTCCTTCGCGGAAACAGCATCCTTTTGGTAGATTCAAGTGGGATCAGAAAAAAAATAGCGACCGTTAAGCAAGCTAAGACTAAAATTACCCAACGGAAATTCAGTTTAAAAAAATAAAATGAAAAGGTTAAGAATATTTGCCGGTCCTAATGGTTCCGGCAAATCTACTATTATAAAAGTAGTAACTGATGCAGGAGTTCATCTTGGTTTGTATATAAATGCAGATGAATATAAAAAAGAACTGAATAAGACACATTGCTTTAACTTTTCCAATCTAAATATCATACCATCCGAACAGGATTTTCAAGACACATACCATAATTCATTATTATTCGATTCATCGGATGGAAAAAATATTTCCCGACTAATAATGTTCAACAAAGAGGGATTTGCATTACCTTCAGAATATATGGTAAATGATTATTTCACCTCCTTTCTTGCCGATTATGTGCGAAATAAGCTATTAGGTAATTGCAATAAGTTTACATTCGAAACAGTCATGTCCCATCCTTCTAAATTAGATTTTATTTGTAAAGCCCAAGAAATGAAATATAAGGTTTACTTATATTTCGTTTCATTAAGCGATCCTACCTTAAATCTAAATAGGGTACAACAACGAGTTCAACAAGGAGGCCATGACGTTCCACCAGAAAAAATAAAAGAAAGATATTATAGGACAATGGAACTTCTACTTGATGCCATCAAACTTGTAGATAAAGCTTATATATTCGACAATAGTTATTCCGAACCTAAGCTTTTTGCATCAATTGAAAATGATGAAATTAAGATTAGTGACAATATAGACTACATTCCTACTTGGTTTCAAGAATATGTACTGAATAAGCTATAAATCACCACTACTATACTATCATTTCTCATACAATGAACAATCCCGGAGTTACCGCAGAAACGTATTACTCAAAGAAAAATACTTCACCGCCATCAGAGCCGGCATATTTTCTCAATAAATCCTGTATCATAGCAGCAGTCTCAGACAGACCTGCCTTTCCGCTATATCCATTGACAATAGCAAGGATATGAGTCGTATCCAATCCCATTTTTGTACGTTCATTATCACTGGTAGGCGTACCGATACCTCCGATTTCATCCCTATACACCGGAAGCCCTTCAATATTCAATATCCCCCTGCCGATACCTTCAAACGGTTCGCCGGATTTGCCTATTCCGAGTTCCAGTGTCTTGCCCTGTATCTTATCGGCATCAAACCCACCGATGGAATACCCTGTACGAAGTGAAACCAGATTAATCAAATCCACCAACGTATCAATCTGATACAACGGAATCCCCCGCATCAGACGCCGGCGCAGAGCTTCGGCCGAAGGACGATAACGTCCGGGATCTTTTCCACATCTTTTATATGCCTCACGCGTAGCGGCAATAGCAGGTTGCAACTTGATATCTTCCATCTTTGTGTTCGAAGTCAACTCCCGGGTAAAGGCATCGATTTCCTTCCAAAGTCCTTCACTGTAAGCTGTATTTCTTACTTCCGCATAAACAGCTACTCCTGCAAAACCAGGACATGCAGCTTTTATTTCATTTGATAATGTAATCATAAATAATGTGTCAATGAGTCAATATGCCAATGTATCAATAAGTCAATATGCCGAATGCCATGCCATGCAGAACAACACAGTTCAAACATCCTAAATAACAACGCAATGAATATACCCAAACCGAATGCAAGCGCAGCCAATTGACACATTGGCATATTGGCAAATTAATTAATTATTAGTATTCCCGACAAAATACGACCGGAAGCAATTCCCAACCGTCGAGCCGAAAAGAACTCTTCATGATGAATATAGGTACAAATACCGGCTACCTCGATTTGTGAAGAAGGAACACCGAAACAACTGCTGACGGTTTGTTTCCCATAAATCGATATGAAACTTTCCCGTATTCGCATTCCGGCAAGATATCCGTGACATATCGAAACCATTCAAACGAAAAGCTTCATAAACCTCATCGCCCACTTCAAAAGATTCCAATGAGATGCCAGGACCGATACAAGCCACAACCTCTTCTCCCACCGTACCATAAACCGCCCGCATGCGCTCCAATGTATGGCCGACTATAAAATTCACCGTTCCCCGCCACCCGGCATGCACCGCAGCAATTGCCTGATGCTGCTTATCGTACAATAATATAGGAATGCAATCGGCCGTAGAAATACAGATACAGCAGCCGGGAATATCAGTCACCAGCGCATCGATACCTTCCAACCGCACACGTCTTTCTCCTTCCGAAAGCGCAAGAAAAGCTCTGTCTATCACCAGATTTTTCACACCATGCGTCTGATGCGGAATAATCAGTTCCGAAAGTTTCACGGGCATCGCCTCAAACAACAACTCCTGATTCCGGCGTACATGCTCCATTTCATCATCGGTAAAAGGCGAACAATTAAATGTGGCATACGCATCCTTGCTGCAACCGCCTCTACGGGTCGTCACAAAATGAGAAATGTTGGAATACGAACCAAGCGACCCGTATCCCAACATCTTTTTATCTTCTGCAAGCGAAATCATTTCTCTTCCCAGTCTTCTTCTTCGTACTCGTATTCCAAGTCATCGTCATCATCCTCTTCCTCATATTCATATTCAAGGTCTTCATCCTCTCCCATGGCTTTGAGTTCGTCCTGCAATTTACTTACGTCCTTCGGACGATGTACGATAGCCTCTATTTTATTGCTCTCTTTGTTCAATTCTTCCCACAGAATGTCTTTCAGAACAGAAATACCGAGACCGGAAACCGAAGAGATAAACATGTGTGGAATATTATCCGGCAACGTAGGTTCTATTTCATCCATCAGCTCCTGATCGAGCATATCGCTCTTGGTAATAGCAAGCACCCGTTGTTTATCGAGCATTTCCGGATTAAAGGTTCGCAATTCATTCAGTAAAATCTCATACTCCTTACGGATATCATCACTGTCCGCCGGTACCATGAATAACAACAGAGAGTTACGTTCAATATGACGCAAGAAGCGCAATCCGAGCCCTTTTCCTTCACTGGCCCCTTCAATAATACCGGGAATGTCTGCCATCACGAATGATTTTCCATCGCGATAAGAAACGATACCCAAATTCGGCTCCAATGTGGTGAAAGGATAATCGGCTATCTTCGGCTTGGCAGCAGAAACAGCCGACAACAATGTAGACTTGCCCGCATTCGGAAAACCTACCAGGCCGACGTCCGCCAAAAGCTTTAACTCCATAATTACCGTCATCTCCTGCATCGGTTCGCCAGGCTGTGCAAAACGAGGCGCCTGTCGGGTAGCTGTCTTGAAATGCCAGTTACCCTGTCCGCCACGGCCGCCCTTCAGCAGAATTACTTCTTGTCCGTGTTCGGTTACATCGCAAATGTACTCTCCCGTTTCGGCATTGTACACTACTGTCCCACAAGGTACTTCAATTACTTTATCTGCTCCGTCCTTGCCGAAACTCCGGTTTTTACTACCCGACTCTCCATGACCGGCCAATGCATGACGGTCATATTTCAGATGAAGCAGCGTCCAATAGTTACGATTACCGCGCAGAATAATATGGCCTCCTCTTCCGCCATCGCCCCCATCGGGACCTCCGTTAGGAACATATTTCTCGCGCCTCATGTGCGTAGAGCCTCTTCCGCCCTTACCCGAGCGACAGTATATCTTTACGTAGTCAACAAAATTCGATTCAGCCATACTATTTAGTAGTTAGAATTTAGTAGTTAAGTAGTAAGTAGAAGATAGATTTAGTAATATTTCAGCAAACCCTGACAATATGCATTTAACATTTTACTCACTTCGGAAGCCGACACCAACAGTATCGTTTTATCTTCCTCTGTTATATACTCCAAGTCTCTGGAAAGAATAACAAAATTTCTTGTTTCTTCTAACGATCCTTGTGATATATTGTAAAAATGCAATTTATCTTTTTGCCCTATTCTTACAAACCCTTCTGCGATGTTAGCAGTAATAGAAGCAGAAGCACGCCTCATCTGATTAACCAACCCAAACATTTCTTCTTTGGGAAATCCCTTAGTTATCCGGTAAATGCTTAAAACATACTGATGAGCCTTTTGCCATACTAAAAGATCCTCAAATGATTGCGTCGACATTACTACTTTACTACTTACTACTCACTACTTAACTACTTTCATTATTTATAATGCACTCACCGCCTTGCAGATGTCCTCAAAAATAGCTTCCATCGAACCGAGTCCGTTGATATGCTGATACTTACCCTCACCTTTATAGAAATCTTTTAGCGGGGCAGTCTGAGTATTATATACAACAAGGCGTTTCTTAATTGTCTCTTCATTATCGTCGGCACGACCGGAATCTTTACCGCGTTTGATCAGACGGGTCATCAGTTCATCCTCAGGCACATCCAGATCGATCATTACAGAAATATCCTGTCCACGTTCTTTCAACATGACTTTCAACGCTTCTGCTTGCGGAATAGTTCTTGGAAATCCATCAAAAATCACACCTTTACTATCTTTGAAGCTATCAAATACATTTGCCAGTATATCCACCATTAATTCATCGGGAATCAATTGTCCCTGATCGATATACCCTTTAGCAGTTTTACCCAATTCTGTGCCGTTTTTAATTTCTGCACGCAATACATCTCCGGTAGAGATATGGTTGATACCATACTTTTCTACGATACGTTCGCTTTGTGTTCCCTTTCCTGAACCGGGAGCACCGAAAATTACAATGTTCAACATTTTGTTATTAACAATTTTACAATTTAAATCTATTACCTATCTTGCAATCTATTATTTTTATTCTCATTTTATTCTCAATCAGCAGTTCCATCCTACTTAACTACTTTATTACTCTGACTACTTAACTACTTGACTACTGTTCTACCACCGTATAAATATCAGGATAGTTACGTCCGAATCCATCATAGTCGAGTCCGTATCCCACGATAAAATCATTAGGAATCTCCATTGCAACGTACTCAATATTCAAATCGACCTTGAGTTTTTCCGGTTTCACCAACAATGAAGCAATATGAATCTCTTTCGGACCACGCGTACCTAAAGTCTCGAGCAAACGCTGCATAGTCAATCCCGTATCCACAATGTCTTCTACAATCACTACCGTGCGTCCGGAAATATCCTCGTTAATACCGATCACCTCCTTTATCACCCCGGTAGACGATACCCCCTGATAAGAAGCCAACTTTACAAATGAAATTTCACAAGGGATTGTAATATGTTTTATCAAATCGGCCGTGAACATGAATGATCCGTTCAGCACACTGAGGAACAGAGGATTTTTACCTGCCAAGTCGCGGTTAATTTCGTTCGCTACGCGAATCACTTCTTTTTGAATGTCCTGTTCTTTGATAGAAACAGTAAATAGTTTGTCTTTTATCTGAATGGTATTCATAACCGGTAGTTTAAAAAAGTTGGATGCAAAAATACGATTTTTATTCCACTCCATGCATCATCTTTTGCAATTTCTTTGATAGAAGGAACAGAATCAGAGAAGCAACTCCCGACATCACGACAAACACCATAAAGAAATCATACATGCTGGCAATCTGATATCCAAAGAGACTTTTCACCTTTCCTGCTTCGGGATAGAGACCTGCAAGCATCCCGGCAAACTTATTGGCCGTAGCCGTAGAGAGATACCAGATGCCCATCATCAGTGAAGCAAAACGAATCGGAGTCAGCTTGTTCACCATTGACAACCCGATAGGTGACAGAGCAATCTCTCCCATTGTATGTATAAAATACAGCCCTGTCAGCCAAATAATACTTACTTTTACTCCCGGTTGGGCATCTTTCACCCCAAAACAGATGAAAAGATAACCTAAAGAAAGAAGCAGTAATCCGATGGCCTGTTTGGTAGGTGAAGAAGGCTCCATATGACGCTTATTAAGAAATCCCCAGATACCGGGCATGATATAAGCAAGTATCACGACAAAGAACGGATTGAAAGATTGGAACCAGGATGCCGGCATCTCCCAACCAAAGATATCACGGTTGGTCTGATCGGCTGCAAAAAGAGTCAAAGAAGCTCCTGCCTGCTCATAAGCCGCCCAAAAGAAGATAACAAAGAATGCCACAATATAAATTACAAAAATACGGCTACGCTCTATTTTTGTCAAAGAGCCATCCAGCAAAATGGTAATCGGAAACACGATACAAGCTGTAAAAATGCCGATGCTGATCCAATCGTCACCGAACCATGCGTAAAAAAGAGTTCCCAATACCAACGTCAATGCAATCAGGATTACCGCATTCCGCTTTTTCCGGCTATTACTCAATTGCGGATGTATTTTCTTCTCTTCCGCATCTATCTTCTTTTCTTTCTTCGCATCCGGAATGATCCCCAAAGGTTCTCCCGTAGGAGAAATCAGATACTTATTCTTTTGTGTTTCGAACAGCAGAATTGTCAGTACAATCATAAATGCCGCTATCAAGAAACCCCATTTGAAATCTTCGGGATTACCCGTATCCCCGAAATATCCGCATACCAACGGAGCGATAAACGAACCGACATTCACCCCCATATAAAAAATGGTATACCCGGCATCAAGCCGTTTATCTCCGGGCTTATAAAGCTGTCCCACCAACGATGACACAGTAGGCTTAAAAGAGCCGTTTCCTAAAATCAGGAAAGTCAATCCACCATACATCAGCCAATGAGACAATACCACCCTATCCAACATAGAAGCACTGAGGAACATCATCAACTGCCCGATTCCCATCATTACGGCACCCCAAAAGACGGAACGACGTATCCCCCAATATTTATCGGCAATGTATCCGCCAATCAAAGGAGTAAGATACACCAAACCGGTATAACTGCCATAAATAGATGCCGCAGACTCGGTATCGAATAATAAAGCTTGAGTTAAAAAAAGAATAAAGATGGCGCGCATTCCATAATAACTGAAACGTTCTGCCGTGCTTGTAGCAAAAATAAGATAAAGGCCTTTCGGATGGCCTTGCAATGTCCCCATGAAATTCTATGTTTTGTAGTTTATGGGACACAAAGGTACGAAAAAACGACAAAAAACAAATTTATCTCCCACAAAGAAAAACTTATCTATTCACCTTCCACAAGCTATCTACCAACAATTAGCATGTTTTCTTCATGCAACAAACGGAAAAAGTCGGAAGAATCATGTACATTTGTAAGTCGAAAACTAAAAAAGAACATCACAATGAAAATATTTCCAAGTAGTACTATCAAAAAACTGGATGCTTATACCATTGAACATGAACCGATTCAATCGATCCAACTAATGGAACGTGCCGCCCATGCATTAACAGAAGCCATCATAAACCGATGGGACAATGGAACGCCCGTTACGGTTTTTGCCGGACCGGGCAATAACGGTGGAGACGCTTTGGCAGTAGCCCGCATGATGGCGGAAAAAGGATATAAAGTAGAAGTTTTTCTCTTCAACACCAAAGGAGAACTTTCACCGGATTGCCAAGCCAACAAAGAACTGGTAGAAATCATGGACGAAATAACTTTCCACGAAGTCAGTACCCAATTTGCTCCTCCCGCTCTGACAGAAGACCATCTGGTAATCGACGGCTTGTTCGGTTCAGGGCTGAATAAACCACTTAGCGGAGGGTTTGCAGCCGTAGTAAAATACATCAACGCATCACCGGCCACTGTAGTAGCCATCGATATCCCGTCAGGGTTGATGGGAGAAGAAAACACTTTCAACATCCGGGCCAATATCATTAAAGCGGATGTTACCCTCAGCCTCCAATTACCCAAACTGGCCTTTCTCTTTGCTGAAAATGCAGAATTCCTCGGAGAATGGGAATTGCTCGACATCCATCTGAGTGAGGAAGGAATCGAAGAACTGGATACCGATTATGAAATGTTGGAAGTGGAAGAAATACGTTCCCTCATCAATCCCCGAAAGAAATTTGCCCACAAAGGCAACTTCGGACATGCACTATTAATAGCCGGTTCTCGAGGAATGGCGGGAGCATCCGTCCTGTCAGCCCGTGCCTGCCTGCGTTCCGGCGTAGGGTTACTCACCGTACATGCTCCCATTTGCAACAACGACATTTTGCAAACTTCCGTACCGGAAGCAATGGTCGAACAGGATGCCAGTGAAACCTGTTTTGCCGTGCCAACCGATACGGACGATTATCAAGCAGTAGGCATCGGTCCCGGATTGGGGCAGAACGAAGAAACGGAAGCTGCCCTTCTGGAACAATTGGACGGTTGCCAAACTCCCCTTGTCGTAGATGCCGATGCGTTAAATATATTAGCCAATCATCGCCATACGCTCACCAATCTCCCTAAAGGTTCTATACTCACTCCCCATCCCAAAGAGCTGGAACGCCTCGTCGGCAAGTGTCAGGATTCTTACGAACGTCTGACCAAAGCCATCGAACTGGCTCATGCAGCCAAAATCCACATTGTCTTGAAAGGAGCCTATTCAACCATTATCACTCCTACAGGAAAATGCTTTTTCAATCCTACCGGTAATCCGGGCATGGCAACTGCCGGAAGCGGAGACGTACTCACAGGTATCATTCTGGCGCTACTCGCCCAGGGATATCCGGCCGAAGAGTGCGCTAAAATCGGTACATTCGTACATGGACTTGCCGGTGACTGTGCCTGTAAAAAGTTAGGGACAATCAGTCTGACGGCAGGAGATATCATTAGCCATCTGCCGATGGCATGGCGCCTTGTAAGCGAATAAAGGTTAAGAACTTATGGATTTATCAATAAGTTCATTAACTTTGTTATCAAATCAGTTAAAAAGAAACCAATATGAAAAGACTAATTATACTGACAGGATTGCTGGCTACCACCATCATAGCATCTGCACAGACAGAAGTTGTAACCGGCGTGATGCGCGGCAAAGATTACGGAGTGACTTATGCACTTCCGAAAACCCAGATAGAAATCGAAGTTAAAGCCAATAAAATAACCTATATCCCCGGAGAATTCAGCAAGTATGCCGATCGTTATCTTCGTTTGAATAAAGTATCCGCCGATCCGGAAGAATATTGGGAATTGACGAGCGTACAAGTCAAACCGGTAGGTATACCGGACAAAGACAACGTATATTTCGTAAAGATGAAAGATAAAACCGTTGCCCCACTCATCGAATTGACCGAAGACGGTATTATCAAGTCCATCAATGTCCCTATCGATAAGAAAGCGGCAATTCCGGCCCAATCATTAGTACCTGCACAAAAGAAAAAAGTAAATCCGCGTGATTTTCTTACAGAAGAGATACTAATGGCAAACTCTACCGCAAAAATGGCAGAACTTGTCGCTAAAGAGATCTATAACATCCGTGAAAGCAAAAATGCCTTAGTACGCGGACAAGCCGATAACATGCCCAAAGACGGTGCACAACTCAAACTGATGCTCGATCATCTGGATGAGCAAGAACAAGCTATGACTGAAATGTTCTCGGGAGTACTCAACAAAGAGGAAAAAATATATACCATCCGCCTAACTCCCGGTAAAGACATGAACAACGAGGTCGCTTTCCGCTTTTCTAAAAAGCTGGGAATAGTAGCCAACAATGATCTTGCAGGTGAACCGGTATACATCACTCTTAAGAATCTGAAAACGGTCAAAATGCCAGAAGACGACGGAAAGAAAAAGGTAGACGGTGTAGCCTACAACGTCCCCGGTAGGGCTTCTATCGTATTGAAACAGGAAAAAGAGATACTGTTTGAAGATGAGGTGCCTGTTACCCAATTCGGAACAGTAGAGTATTTAGCTCCTACTTTGTTCAATAAAAATTCAACGGTAAAAGTAACATTCAATCCCGTAACCGGTGGATTGGTAAAAGTAGATCGCGAAGAGAATAAATAACCGATTATCCTACAAAAAACAACTTATAATATGGGTGGTGAAGGACATATGCTCGACATGATCCGTCGACTGAAAGAGGGAAGAGATTCTTCCCGCCTGCGGCGTGAACGGACCAATGAAAGGATGAAACGCCTGCAAAAAAAAGAGCCTTACCCCATGCCCGATACATCCCCGGAAGAGATGGGACGCATTATCCGTCAATCAGAAGAGAAAAAAGAGGCGGACGACCGTTATTTCGTATTCGGAACCCTCATCATCATAGGAATCCTTCTCCTATGTGCCGTTATACTATGGGCCATCTTCATTCGCTGACAGCTAATTTAATGAACCCGTCTTTTTGTAACTGAGAGAAATAAGCCAATACACGAGACTCGTAGTTCTCTTCATCGTTGAAGTGGGCTGCGAGTTTCTCTATAATCTCACGCACTGTACTTTTACCATCGATCAGCTCCCACACAGCAGTACCATGTTCCTCCAGACGGACATGAATATCAGGAGACATTCCTTTAGGAAGCAGAAAGCGACGCATCCAGTCGTATTTAAACCGGGGAAAAGCGATGACAACAGTGCCATCGCTTTCTTTTTCGGTCGTTATATGCGTACTACGGAAAGGAATAACATCCAACAGGTTTATTTTTTCTTTCGTAGCCATATCGTTTATTTCTTTATGTTAGCTTCCTGCAAACCATAACCTTTCTTCTTGTCTTCCGCTTTCAGCATCAAGGCTACAATCAAAGCCAAAACACCGAACACAGCAAAAATACTCATTGGCAAAGTATAGTCATACGTCTGTATACCATCTACAACAGGCCCCTTGCAGAAAGAGTTCAATACCCATCCTATCAAGAGAGGAACCAGCATCAATCCCCAATTCTGCACCCAGAAAATAAGTGCATAAGCTGTTCCCAACTGGTTTTCGGGAATAATTTTAGGTACGGAAGGCCACATCGCAGAAGGAACCAAAGAAAAAGCAATCCCCAACACGATCATTACAAAAGTAGCAAACCACCATACATTCAGAATCGGAAGTGCAAAAAGCACGTGTACACCGATCAACAGCCAAGCTCCCGTAATCATCAAAGAAGCACCTTTTCCTATACGGTCATACAAAGTTCCGAAGAGGGGAGTAAGGAATAAAGTCCCCAATGGCAAAAGACTTGGAATGGTACCGGCCAACTCCGGATCCACATGATATTTCTGTACCATCAGATCGGCTGCATACTTAATGAACGGGAAAACAGCTGAATAGAATAATACACATAATAAAGCGATCAGCCAAAAGCCTTTATTGCGCATAATAACAAACACATCTTTTGCACGGAAAGGTTCCTCCGGTTCTTCACCTTCCGCTTCAAGAGAAGCATCCAGCTTTTTATCATAGAAAGTATAAATGAAAAATGCAATGGTTCCTACACAAAGCATCACCAGACAGAACAATACAGGAGCCGGAATATTAGAATGGAATACTCCGCTTTCATCCGTATGCCCGAAGAAGTTGGAAATAGGTACGGTTATTGCCATAGCCAGCATGGTTCCGATACGAGCCGTAGCCATTTCAAGTCCCATAGCTAAAGCCATTTCCTTCCCTTTAAACCACTTTACAATAATCTTGGAGACCGTAATACCGGCAATCTCCACTCCTACACCAAAAATAGCAAATCCCAATGCGGCCAATGCAACTTGAAGTTTCAATGTCATTCCGAAAAATTCCAGATTTCCGGTAATATCCGTAGAAATGGCATAATATTTAAGTCCGCAACCGAAGACCATGAATAAACAGGCTCCCATTCCGGTGAAACGTACCCCCATTTTATCAAGAATGATACCACCGAAGATAAGCATCAATAAAAATACATTGAACCACCCGTAAGCACTGGTAAAAATACCATAATCCAAACTATCCCAAAGGAGTTCTTTTTCAAGCATCGGTTTTAACGGAGACATTACGTCAGTGAGGAAATAGCCGCACAACATTGTAAAAGCGACCAAGGCGAGCACACTCCAGCGTAGTGCTTTAGAGTCACTCAGATTTTTTTTCAATTGTTCTGTCATTGTAATATTTAAAATCTTTATTAGTATTAGTACAGTTTACAAAGGTAACTAAATATATAACAAAAAGATAGATTTATAAACAAAAAAGAAGCGAAACTATAACTTTCAAATGAAAATTATAGCTTCGCTTATAACCAACCAAAAGCTTCTCTGTTATTAGTTAGCAGGCGCTTCTGTTGCCGGTGTTTCTGTTGCAGGCGCATCAGCGGCAGGTGCTTCAGTAGCAGGTGCGGCTGTACCTGTAGGCATATTATACGGATTTGTTTTTTCTTCTTGCTTAGCTTGTTCCAGAATCACATCTTGTGTTTTTGAGGAAGAAGTAGGAACAACATAAGCTGTAGCGATGCTCATTACAACCATAAATGCAGCTAATCCCCAAGTAGCTTTTTCCAAGAAATCTGTAGTTTTGCGAACACCCATAATTGCATTAGATGATGAAAAGCCTGATGCAAGACCTCCACCTTTTGAGTTTTGAATCAGTACGATAAAGCACATCAATATGGCTGCAATAACCATTAAGATAACGAATACTAAGTACATTTTTTGTTATTTTGATTTAGCGTTAATAATCAGTTTCTCCAAAAATCTTATTTGGTCTGCAAAGTAAGCATTTTTTTTTGGATATTTCAAACTTAATTTTTTAATAATTTCAAGAGCTTTGGAATATCTTTGCTGTTTAACATAGATTTTCGCCAATGTTTCGGTAAAACAACTATCATCTTCCTCCTCTTCAGACTTCGATTCGTCAGAAGACAAATCCTTGGCAGCTTCCTCTGCGACGGAATCCTCTCCGGGCAGAAGAGGTTTCAATCGGATAGCCGATTCATTCTCACTCTTTTCTATAAAGCCGTCGATCAGTTCAAATCCGCGAAGTTTAGGAGCTTCAGGCTGTTCGCCGACAGAAGCGTCATTGTCTTGCAACAAGTATGCCGTATAATCCATCGCATAATCCAGATCGGTCCGGGCAGTAACTTCCTCGGGAACCGTAGACAAAAAAGCGTCGATCAATGTCAATGTCCGATCAAGACTGAGCTCCGTTTCCGGCAACTCTTCCGTAACCGCCTTCTTCTTACGGGAAAGTACATACTTGTCCCCTTCGATCAGATAAAACAGTGAACGCCGATCGGCTACGTATAAAATCGCTTTCCGCAATTCCGCCCCGAAAGTGATATCATGCAATAAATACAAATTCTTAAGATACAACAGACGGAGCGACTGAAAATAAGGATAACGTGTGAGCTGCGTACGCAGCTCATACAACGTGTCTTTATTCAACATTTCAGGATGCTGAATCCATTGTCGAAGGTTAGCAGAGATCATTTAAATTACCAATTTGCCACAGTCGCGTTAAATATCTGATCAGTTATCTCTTTGGTTATTTCAGCAATCGTTGCGTCCGGTATATTGGGCAATAAAGAGTTCGGGTCGAGGTCGGAACGGAAAGCCGAGAATTGTTGTTCAAAATCTTCCTGATGGTTCGTGTTGTTCACATAACGTACATTTACCGTAATGGTCACTTTGGCTTTCGAAGAATAACCATCGGCTGCAACGGCCTCATTATATACATTAATACCGGTTATTTCTCCCTCGATCTGCAAATCTGCATTGGCCGATCTTACCAATTGCAACCGGGTCTGGCGGGTAAAGATGTCTTTCAAATCATCATTAAACTTATTAGCCAAAGGCTGATAAACGTAAGTAGACTTTATAGGGAAATCAGCAATCGAAATCGTCTTTACCTTATCATAGTTAATAGACGCCCCGTTAAACTTATAAGAGACGCTACACGCCAGAAGTATTGCCGGTAAAACCAACAATAACATCCATTGTGGCATTTTTTTAATCCAAACCATATTCTTTTATTTTTCTATAAAGGGTACGCTCGGAAATATTCAGATCCTGTGCTGCACTTTTTCTATTTCCGTGATGCTTTTCCAAAGCTTTGCGTATCATTTCTTTCTTCACTTCGTCCAACGAAAGGGACTCTTCCACATATTCCTCTGTATCTTGTATATCGTCATCTACCGGACAGGGAGCTTTCACCGGATGAATAATCGTAGGTACCGACGCAGGAGGCACCGGTGTCACAAGCGACACATTTCCCTTTTCCGCCATCAGATTATGTACCATCTTCTTCAATTCCGATACTTCCTGTCGCATATCAAACAAAACAGAATAAAGAATCTCACGCTCGCTCTCGAAGTTCTTACTGTCCTTTATCCCGAACAAAGCAGGAAGCCGTTGCGTGTTCTGCACCGGAAGATACCCTTGCAGAATAGCAGCGTTAATTTCCCTATTGGTCTCTATTATCGAAATCTGCTCTGTTATATTCTTCAACTGGCGTACATTACCCGGCCATGGATAGGCAAGCAATACCTGCTTGGCATCTTCCGTCAGTTGAATGGCAGGCATACGGTATTTCTCTGCAAAATCACCGGCAAATTTACGGAACAACAATAAAACATCCTCCCCACGCTCACGCAAAGGAGGTATCTGGATAGGAACCGTATTCAAACGATAATACAGATCTTCACGAAAACGACCGTCAGCAATCGCTTGTGTCAGGTTCACATTCGTTGCGGCAACAATACGTACATCTGTTTTCTGCACTTTTGACGATCCTACTTTGATAAATTCACCGCTTTCAAGCACACGAAGCAAACGCGCCTGAGTAGGCAAAGGCAACTCCCCTACTTCATCCAGAAAAATCGTTCCACCGTCCGCTTCACCAAAATATCCTTTGCGCTCACCGATAGCACCGGTAAAAGCACCTTTTTCATGTCCAAACAATTCCGAGTCGATTGTCCCTTCGGGAATGGCGCCGCAATTCACTGCAATATACTGTCCATGCTTCCGACGGCTATATTGATGAATGATCTGCGGAAAGCTCTCCTTTCCCACCCCGCTTTCCCCGGTTATCAGTACGGACAGATCAGTGGGAGCAACCTGGATGGCTACATCAATGGCGCGCGACAAAGCCTCCGTATTACCAATAATACCGAACCTGAGTTTTACTTGTTGAATCTCCGCTTTCGTCATAACTGCACTATAAATTCCTTCTCCAATTTCATTTATACATCATCGTCCACAGTGTCAAGTTTCAGCTTGTCACTATCGTCACGTTTCTCGTAATATTGCTTTCTCAACGGATTGGCATGAGCAGCCTTATCACGCTGCCGGTTACGGAATACATCTATCGCCACATATACCGCCTGACGGAAAGAATCTTCACAAGCCAATCCCTTACCGGCGATATCATAGGCTGTTCCATGGGCAGGTGAAGTACGTACCACCGGAAGACCGGCCGTATAGTTCACTCCTTCATCCATAGCCAATGCCTTGAATGGCGCCAACCCCTGATCGTGGTACATAGCCAGCACACCATCAAAATGAGTAAAGTTACCTGATCCCATAAAACCGTCTGCCGGATAAGGTCCGTAGCAGAGCATTCCTTTCGCAGCCATTTCCTGAATAGCCGGAATGATAATTTCCTGTTCCTCCGTACCGAGCAATCCCTCATCCCCGGCATGCGGATTCAGTGCCAATACAGCTATGCGAGGTGCACCGATTCCAAAATCCTGTTTGAGGGACTGATGGAAAATAGTCAGCTTGTCTTGAATAAGCTCTTTAGTGATAGAAGAAGCAATTTCACGAACGGGAATATGTCCGGTCACTAATGCTACCCGGAAATCATCCTTCATCAGAATCATCAGCGACTTGCTGCCATTGCCCAATCTCTCCTCGATATATTCAGTATGGCCGGGAAATGAAAATCCCTCCGACTGAATCGTATGCTTATTAATGGGTGCCGTCACAATGACATCGATCAACCCTTCTTTAAACTCTTCGATTGCTTTTTCCAGCGCACCGAGAGCAGCCTTACCGGCTTCCGGATCGGGTTTCGAAAATTCCACTTTCACCTCGTCGTCCGTACAATTCACTACACTCAAACGATTGTGAGCAGCTTCCGAGGCAGAATTAACAATACTGAAGTTAGTCGGCAAATCCAAAGACTTACGATGATAAGCAGCCACTTTAGGCGAACCGTAAATAATCGGAGTACACAACTCCAACATAACCGGATCTGCAAAAGCCTTCAATATCACTTCATAGCCAACGCCGTTAATATCTCCCTGGGTAATACCAATCCGTATTTTAGAATCTTCCATGTGTCGTTATTTATTAGTTTGTTCCTCTCTGGCGACGTTGCCCATCGGAATTTCTCCCTGTACTTTCTCTGCAGGAAGTTTCAGCGTATAGAGTGATGCTTCGAGCATGCGTACCAGATTGCGTTTTAATTTATCAGGTGAATATACAAAAATCTCTGCTGTGATTATACGCTGGTTGGCTTTATCCAAACGGGTATGCGATACGAACGGGCCACCCATAAAATCGCCCTTCATTCGCCAAAGCCCACGGGCTTCCATCGTATAATCTCCATGTATATCAATAGGTCTCACGTCCACCGTTATAGAATCCGTAGACATATACATCCCTTCTTTTGCCCCCGGAATATTCGCTTTCATCACCGAATCACGCTTATGAATAAAATATTCCTTCGTGAATGTATTCTTATCGGTATACGGATAAGAATATATAACAAAATTCTGATCGCCGGTAGCTGTATTGGTAGATGCCCAGAAGAAATCCTTTCCCTCCTTGGAAGAAGCGAGTTCCGCCGGAAGCCAGATATCACAATCGAATTTACTACCTACTTTAGTAGATATATAATCATTGTGCTTATGCTGTAACTGAGCTATCTGACGATTCATCTCGGCGCGCGTAAAGAAATCGATAATCTGCTGCTTATTCTCTTCTACAAATTTCTCAAATTCCTGTTCATTAGGTGCCTGTATGGTAAGAATCAACTGCGGGGCCGCATAAACATCCTTAGCATATTTAAAAGCCGGTTTTGTATAAATATCGCGTACGTCCACGATGATGATATTACGTATCAGCTTCAAAGTAGAATCGTAATCTTTCGGAGAAGTATACATAATCCTAAAAGAACGTTCCGACTGCGGCAAACCCGGCACATCCGTATCGAGCACATCATACAAAGCCCTTCCTGCCGGACGCTCCCACAAAGCATGATCAACAACTACAAGAATCTCATACGCACGACCGCTGGAGGTCGGGGTAAATACACCCTTCTTACCATTACAAGAAGAAAAAATCAATGCTACAAGAGCCATACCGAGGAAAAACAGATACTTCTTCATATTGATCATTTTTTATGTTTTTACAAAACTACGACAAGTTCGTATATTTTCATCCGATAAGTTAATAATTTATATTAATTCTTGTTATTCTCTTCCTGCTTCGCCGTAGACAACATACCACAAGCAGCAAATATATCCTCCCCTCTTGAAGAACGGATAGTAGAGAACAAGCCATGCGAAGTCAGATAATCACGGAAAGCCGTCATCGTCTCCATATCAGCACCGTTCAGATCGACATCGGGAATAGCATGAAAACGAATCAGATTCATCCGGCAATCCAACCCACGAAGCAATTTCACAAGTTCCTTAGCATAAATCAACGAATCATTAACACCCCTAAAAACAATATATTCGAACGAAAGTCTACGTTGTTTACTAAAATCATAGTTCTTTAACAAATTTACGATTTCAACTATTGAGAAAGCACGTTCGGCAGGCATCAAATCCGAGCGTTGAGAAGGAAGCGGCGAGTGCAAGCTAATCGCCAGATGGCAATCGCTCTCTTCTATAAAACGCTGCAGCCCCTTACGCAATCCCACAGTAGAAAGAGTGATCCGTTTAGGACTCCACGCGTAGCCATAAGAAGCTGTCAAAATTTCCAAAGCCTTCAGCACCTCATCCAAATTATCCAAAGGTTCACCCATTCCCATCATGACAATATTGGTCAGCTTATCGCACTCCGGCAATGAGTTTATCTGATTCAGTATTTGATTAGAAGTCAGATTCGCCGTAAATCCCTGCTTTCCGGTCATACAGAACTTACAATTCATTTTGCACCCCACCTGTGAAGAGACACAAAGAGTAGCACGGTCGTCATCCGGAATATACACTGCTTCCACGAAATGATTCTCTCCTACCCGATAAAGATATTTAATAGTGCCATCGACCGAATGCATGGCATCGACAGGCGCTTCCCCTCCTACTTCATAATCGGCCTTCAATGCTTCCCGGTGTTTCAATGACAAATTAGTCATTTCATCAATAGTAGCCACCTTTTTATCATAAAGCCATGATGCAATCTGCTTAGCGGCAAATCCCGGCATTCCCAAGCCTCTGACTACCGATTGCAACTCAACAAGAGTCATTCCCAAAAGAGGATATTTAGACATATTCTTTACAAATCAACGTTATTTATGCAAATGTAAGGAATTAAAGTTAATTTCAGAGCAGACTACAGACAAAAGTTAACGTAAAAAGGCCGTTCCCATCCAGGAACAGCCTTTTACATATCTTCATTCGGTTTTAGCCCCTATTTAAACAGCCTCTTATTATCAGAAGAATAAATAACGTGAATCCTTCACTTCACCCTTCAGATAAAGATCATTCATCAAACGTCCTGCCAAACGAGCGTGCATATTTTCCAATGTAGCTTCTTCTGTTTTCGCATCAAACGTTTCATTTAGCTTATCTTTCGCATACATCTGCAGCACAAACACTCCGGCATTTCCTTTAATCGGAGCACTCAATTTATTAAGTTCTGCTACTGAAGCATAAGCACCTACCAACGGCTCACTGCTACGCAAAGCGGCAATATAAGCAGGAGCAGCGAAAGTAACATGTTTCACAGAATCACTCACCGCATTGGCCATTGACTTGTACTGATCAAAAGAAGTTGCATTAGCAGCTTTCATATCGGCCATTATCTTTTCAGCCTTCTTATCTTTTACAATCTCCGCTCTCAACTGATCTTGTACCTGTTGCAACGAACGATAGCCTTCAGGAGTTACACCAGCCAGTGCAACCACCAGCAGTCTGTCGCTTTCACCACATTCATATAATCCGGAAACTTCACCCGGCTTAGCAGAGAACGCCCATTTCAAAGCTTCTTTGGTACCTCTGACACCACCAATTCCATGCTCAGAGCTATACAAATCGTTTCTTTCCAACAATCTATATCCAGCTTCTTCCGCATTCGCCACCATTTTATCCAAAGAAGGATTAGCAGCAATAAACTGGCTGAAATTATTATAAGCTCTATTATAAGTTTCCTTGCTGAAATTTACCGGACGCTTGATCACGGCTACTTTATATTTATCCTTAACAGCCTTTTTATTGGTCACTTGAAGAATAATATTAGCCTGTCCGAAAGCCAAATTAGCTACCTCTTTTACTCCCAAATTATTGATAGTAGAGATAAATTTCAAATTCTCATTATCAATCTGCTGATTCTCATAACTTGCAGCAGCCAGCCAGTTGGCATCTCCGGTCTGACCATACTTCTTTGCCAGTTCAGCAAAGTCCGCACCACCTTTAATGGCATTATAAATACTGTCGGCCAATGTTTTTGTTTTGGCAGCATCTTCTGCATATACCTGAATCTGACGGAATTCGATTGAGTCGGGGGCAGCCGCCTTTGCAACTACCTTGAAAGAATTAATCGTATTATCAGCACCGTTATAATAAGGACCATATACTTTACCGATCGCAGCAGAGTCCATACGGGCAATTACATCTCTCGGGAAAGCTGTTTTGTTATAAAACAAATCAACATACGGCTGTTCCGAACCGGTAAAACGGATGAAAGAAGTATAATCATTATCCGTAGCAGCCAACTGCTGAGTATAATCCTCAACCTCTTTTTCGATAGCAGCTCTGTCTTCAGGGCTTGCAGTTACCTGTACATCGATATATTTGATGTCACGGGTTTCCACATACTGTTTGAACTGTTCCTTTTTCTTATTATAAAGATCTTTCAATTCCGATTCCTTCACTGTAATTGTAGAATCCACGATAGAAGAATAAGGCACTGCTGCAAGCAACACATCCATTTGATTTACTCTTGCATCAAAAGCATCCTGTGCCTCTATCGGATTAGACAAAAGTGATTTCGAAATCAAAGCCTGATATTTTTCTGCCAGACGGTTCTGAATCAAACTCTTTTCTACAAACGACCAGAATTTATACATCATAGTGTATTGTTCCACGTACTGAGCCGGCATTTGAGAAGGATTCATTTTCGAATACTCTACCAAGAACTTCTTCAACATATCTTTATCAAAAGCACCTGTTTGTGGATTCCGGAACGGAGTCTGCTGCAAAAGCGGATGAACACCGGCATCGATGATTGCCTGAATCTCTGCTTTTGATACAGTAAGTCCGAGTTTTTTTGCTTCGTTTTCAAGAAGTTTATTATTTACGTACGTACGCCATACTTCATCTTTTACTTGATTGGTCTGATCGTCACTCAACGAAGTCGTCCCACTTGAAAACTTTATTATGTCAGTATACTCTTCTACCAATGCCTGATAGTCTTGAGCGGAAAGTGCGTCCCCGTTCACCTCTCCTACATCATGTGACTGGTGCGGCTGCAATACTTTCCATGCGTCACCCGCAATGAAAGCAAACAACGCCAAGCCAATAACGATCACCAATAAAGGTCCTTTCGATCTAATGTTTTGTAATGTTGCCATTTTAATTAATACAGTTTATTTGTTTATTATTATTTTCTCCTTAGTTGTTTTAGCGCACGAAGATACAAAAAATGCTAATATACATCTATTTATTAGCGAAAAAAATGGAGGTATACAGCATTATTCCGCAACTTTCAGCCGTACAAGCTCTATTTTTGTCGGTGTAACCTTAATAATTTTAAACTCATACCGCCCGATAGAAATAATTTCATGCAATTTCGGGAAGCTCTGATATTGACTAAGAATCAATCCGCCAACCGTCAGATAATCGTCTGATTCGGGCAGGTCAAGATCAAAGGTTTCGTTCACTTTTTCTATTTCCAGACGTCCGGAAAGCACATACTCCCCTTCTCCTATCTGCTTACAAATATAAGATGTATTATCGTGTTCATCCTCTATATCACCGAATATTTCTTCTACCAGATCTTCCAAAGAAACAATTCCGGAAGTTCCTCCGAACTCATCCACTACCACGGCAATTGTTTTCTTTTGCTGCATAAAAAGTTTCATCAATTTGTGGGCGGCCATCGTCTCCGGTACGATAGGTACCTCCTTTACGTTTTCCCGCCAATCTTTGGGATTACGGAACATTTCCGACGAATGAATATAACCCACCACATTATCGATGTTCCCATCATAAACAATAATCTTGGAAATCCCGGATTCCACAAACCGGTTTTTCAAATCTTCCAGCGTAGTAGACAGATCGACAGCTACCACCTCTGTACGGGGCACAATACAATCCCTTATTTTTATCGTTGAGAAATCCAGAGCATTCTGAAATATCTTCACCTCCGTATCCAGTTCTTCACTGTTATCGGCATTATCTATGCCGGACTGCACAAAATAATCCAAATCGACCTTTCCAAATGCCTTTGCGGATGCCTCCTTGTTTATTTTCATCCCGAACAGACGCAGGAACAAATAAGATACTCCGGAAGCAAATTTAGAAATAGGATAAAGAATAATATAACAAAAGAACAAAGGAACCGCACAGACATTCAATACCAGATTAGGGTTAATTTTAAACAGCGTTTTGGGCAAAAACTCCCCTGTCACCAAGATAATCAGAGTTGAAATAACAGTCTGTACCAGAACCATCACAAAGTGATTCGTAATAAATCCGGATAAAAGATTATCACCAATAATCTGTGCCATCAAAATACCATAAATAACCAATGCTATGTTGTTACCCACCAACATAGTAGAAATAAAGTTATTCGGATTTTTAAAAAAGATAGATAAGATTCGCGACGAGATTCCTCCTTTCCGTTCCAGTTCAAATCGCAATTTGTCTACTGAAATGAAAGCAATTTCCATTCCCGAAAAGAAGGCAGAGAAAGCCATGGTTATCAAAAGGTAAATAATAATGCTCATAATCTAATTTACAGAATCCGCAGGTGCCTTTTGCTCTTCTTCGTCCACATAGAACACCCCTCCCATATTTCTTATCTGATAATTCGTCATTTGCTGGTTCGAATCAAAACCATATCCGGTGATAATCCGATCCGGTTGCTCGATACGTATGAAACGATCCGAATAAACCTTTTCCGTCGCTTGATTCCAATACAACAGCTCCGTATTGAAACGTTCCCCTTTCCGGTTCTTAATATCAACATGTCCCATCAACTTCCAGAGTTTTTGCTTATCATAATAATAAGCAGTATCCGCTTTTATACTGGCATCCACATTAAACACAGAATCGAACTGTTCCAGATAGACCCCTTTTTCAAAAGCCCAATAGGAAGGCTTCTTGCGGTCGTATACCAGCCATTCGTCAGCATCCATGCGATAGCGCGTCACTCCTGAATCAGAGATATAGGTAACCACGTCCATAGTAGCCATCGAAGGCAATGAATCCCGTTCCGTTATGGCCTCGCCGAGTTTTTTTTCCTTTCCTCCGCAAGAAGGAAATAAAAGAAGCATAACAATTGCCCCAAAGGCAATTGTTATGCTCATATTTTTACTAAATAAAAAGTTACTTTTCTGTTGTAACATATATTATCTGATCGTCGTAGTCTCCCCGATCCATCCACCAATAGTGATACGGTCTCCTGCTTTATAACCCAACATAAAGAGGTCTTTAGCTTCTGGAGTATAAGCTGAATAAGAAGAGATTAACTTATTTGCTTCTTCAGCAACACTGGGATCTACCGCTTTTGCTCTTTGCAACTTGTCAATAGCAGCAAAGAAAGTACATTTATTCAATGCCGGCTCATCGTTCCATTTATAATTACCTGCATACAGCTGTGCAATCAAAATATAAGGAGCCCCAAAGTTCTCATTGAAGCTGATAGCCTTTTGTGCATAACTTCTTGCCTGAGAAAGTTTTTTAGCCGAAGCCAATACACTCGCAGCTTTATAAGCGTTATCCGCTTTCTTTGCATTGTCTGTTTCAAGGTTTATAGCTTCATCAAAAAACTTAACCGAACCGTCGATATCTCCTTTCTTGAATGCCATTGCAGCACAACCTACGGCAGCATCTGCACTCGGTTCCAGTTTGTATGCATATAAAGAAGCCTGCAGATATGCATCACTGTCTTTACAGCCCATTAATGCCATTACCTTGATCACTTCTTTCAGCGCCTCCAGATTAGCCTGGTTAGCTTCAACTTTCGGAGCATATATTTCCTGTAATGATTCACAAGTAGCAGCACCACTGTTAATAAACTGAGCGTCCAATCCTTCTCTTACCGATTTCAAAGCAGTCTTAAGAGCTTCTTTATCTGTACTGGCAATAGCTTCATCCGTATATTGAGTATCAAGCAGATAATCCTTGATAAACTGCTCCTTGTGAGACGGATCAGCTTTCAACTTCTGCAAAGACATATCCAAGAAGAAATGCATTACATTAGGAGAAGCTTCCGCTTTCGTGTTTTCAAGAGATTCTTTAAACCATGCATAAGCTTGGTTCACATCTGGTGACGGAGCATACTGAATATATGCAAGCGCCTTATCTCCAAGCGCATCCGCAACAGAAGGTACTCCTTTCATTCTCGTCTGGAAATCTGGAATATACTTCATACGTACATCATGCGTATGCATCAACTCCTCAAAATACTTTTTATATTCAGGACTGTTCTTATCACTGATTTGTTTCATTAATCCCTCTAAAATCAAGAATCCGTCCTTAAATGTATAATAACGAAGTGTAGGACAAGTTTCCAACACAATCTTCCACGGCGCATAGGCATCCTTGAAGTTACCTGCTTTCACAGCTTCATGTGATACACTACTGTTAGGGATACAGATACTGTCACTCTGTGCCATAACAGAGGTTGCACCCGCCGAAAGGAACAACACAGCCATTAGCGTTTTAATCTTCATTGTATCTAAATTTTAGTTGTTATATAATTTGTCTATTCTTCAATATTAATCCACCTTACGTTTAAAGAACCAACGTTCATTAAATGTAATGCCGATACTGAATCTCAAAATATTTTCATTCAGCATGCCTGCCTGCAAGCCTTCCACGCGCACATATTGTGCCGTAACACTGACAATCGAACGTGAACGGGGAACAGGCAAACCAAAGCCGGCCGTTACACCATATTCACGAGAAGCTCTTTCACCGGCTTCCGTTTTATAATAAGGAGTCGTATAATACCCTCCCAAACGATATTTTACATGTCCGAAATAGTTTCTTCCTATTTTTGAAGGAATATACTCCGCACCCACAGAAATCTTCGTACGGTCACAAAAAGCATTCGGTTGATTCATGTACGTTACATCTCCCCATTTCTGCAGACTATAGTCAACACCTACAGTCAGCCGGTCGTCGTATTTATAAGTAACACCTGCCCCGAAGCAATTCGGTGTACCAAATGTCGCTATCGTATCTTTTACGGTAATTACGCTCGTATTTGTCTGCACATAAGTATCATTATTCAAATTGTGCTTCGGGGTAAACACCGCTCCCAGCGTTACAGAATGTTTCTTCCCAATCGGCTGAGTATACTGTATACCAAAATCCAGTTTATAATCACGCACTGACATACCGGTAGTTTCTACATACGAATTCGACACCGTCTGTCCGTAAATATCCGTGTAAGAAGGATAAACCATACCCAATGTCCGTGTGATATCTCCCCAAAAATAAGAGACATTCGCACCGATAGACAGGTTATTCAAAACCTTCACACCCAATCCGACATATAATTGATGCAAACCGCCGTCACCAAGCAATTGTTTTGTATAAGCAGGGCTGGTAGATGTTTCCGAATACGATTGCGACACATTGTATCCCACATTCGAAAAAGGTAACAACCCGATACTCATCGCCACTCTTCTATGCAGACGGAACTGCATGGCAATATAATCAAAGCTGGAATTCTTTACATTCAGCTTTACCGAACCGTCACTTATGTTAGAATTCTGCAAACTCGCCCCACCTTCAAACAAGAATGTCAGCGAATCGATAGCTGTATATGAAGCAGGATTCAACGGATTAATCTGTGAGCCGTCTCGCAATCCAAAAGCAATCCCTCCCATTGCTTTGCTGTTTCCAAAATTCTGATTGACTAAATCGCCATAGCCATATCGTGTATAGGGAGAGTTTGTATTATTTTGAGCGACTGTCACCCCTGCAAAAGCCATGAGCAAAAGCGCACAAAGTGTCTGTTTAAATCCTACCATTATTATAGTTTAAAATTCTATTTAATCCTTTCAACACTAAAAATCTATCTGCAAAGATGACACTTTTTACGTTCGTATCAAAAGAAAAATCATCTCCACCCGTTAAAAAAACCAAAAGTTCAGGATATTTATGTTTCATAGCCGTAATATAACCTGATATTTCATACTCGATTCCTTTCTTCACACCGGCACGTATGGCAGTCTCCGTATCCTTTCCCAAATCCAAAGAACGTCCTTGAGGGTCAACCAGTGGCAGGCGTCCGGTAAATTGATGTAACGCTTTGAAGCGCATCTGCAGCCCCGGTGAAATATTTCCACCATGATATTGTCCTTCAGAATCAATAAATTCATAGGTTATACAGGTACCGGCATCGATCACCAATATATTTCTATCCGGAAATTGTTCATGGGCAGACACCACAGCCGCCATCCGGTCATACCCCAAAGTATCAGGAGTTTCGTACAAATTGATTACCGGTAAAGGAGTATCTTTATCCAGCCAGAGCAAAGGTATAGGAAGTTTACGCAAACGCTCGGAAACACATTCATTCAGATCGATAACAGTGGCTACAATTCCCTGTTCAACCGGATGCTCAATGCAAATATTCTCCAGGCAATCCAATGACTGATTAGAATCATAAATTACATTCACCATCGCCTCCCCATCAAAAAGGGCTACTTTGGCTATCGTATTTCCTATATCGACAATTAAATTCACTATACTTATCGTTTTTGAGCGTGCAAAGATAGGCATAAAAATTAAAGCATGTAGCACACTTATACAAAAAACTCCCGGGAAGTTCTTTCACCAAACTTCCGGGAGTCTCCTTAAATCAATTACATTTTCTTATTTTAGAATGTCATTGCCTGACCACCTATTACGCCTGCAATAGCACTTGCCACTGCAATAACCACTTTCAAAATTGTATTCCAAACCGTTTTCTTCATATTTCCGTTCTTTTTAATAATTAAGGGGCAAAAGAATCAAGTTCTGCGCAGCCACCTTTTACCCCTCAACTTTCAATTTTCAACTCTCAACTAAATAAGGCTTTCAGCTAAATTAAGCTGCCGGATCTTCTCCTTCTCCGTCTCCCCCGGCATTGCTATCCACCACTTTTCCTATCAAGTCGGCATGGGCAAAAGTCATTCCCTGTGTCAATGCACGAGTAGTGCCCACTGCTATCGGACGGAAATATTCGGGAGTAAACCGGCAATGTACCGAGGTGATCTGATTCGGATTCACCTTTTCTTCCGTATCCACCCCTTTTCCTCTCGACCGTATTCCCATGGTAAAAGTTCCCAATCCTTCCAGACGTACAGAATGGCTATTCAACAGATGCACACGCATCACCGAGAGCAGGTTTCGCACCACATTCTGCACATCACCCGGCGTCAGTGAAGCCTTCTCTGCAATCCCTTCCGCCATCGTTTGTGTATTAATCACTTTTTTCATTTTCACCAAAGCCGGATGCCATGTTTTCACCCCCTCCTTATTTGCTTTTGCAGCTTGTATTCCCTTGTAAAATAAAGGCATAGTTACCTCCTGTTTTTAATGTTACCAATCGTTTTTTTCATTCACTTGTTTTGTTGATCAACGATACAAAGGTGAAGTTTTATTTTCAGTGCACCAAGCAAAAAAATGCCTCCGAAGTAATTAGCAACGGAGGAATTTTACAATTATTTATATATCAGCATTTTACTTTCACAGATTTTCATCTGCTTTTACTTTCCAACCATCTATATTTCTCGTCTTCGAACTAAAATTAACCCCTATTACGATCAATTGCCTTGGATCTTTTCGGAAAGGAACGGCATATCTTTCTTCTATCTGCTTCAAAGCCTCATCGGCCGTACCATCAAATTTAAACTCCATCACATAAACATACTTATCCGTTTTCAATATCATATCGATACGACCATTGGAAGTATGGTATTCCGCCTGAACATAAAAGCCGAGTAATTTATAGATGATAAAAAGAACATTCTGATAATGCAACTCCAAATCGCGTACAAGCTCATAAGGAGTATCGGCAAAGAAACTTTGCAAGCGACAGAGAAAAGCATCATAATCGCCGTGCTCTATTTCATAAACAAAACGGGATATATGAAATATGGATTTCCCTTCGTCCATATTGACATAAAAAGGAAGCAGATACTTTATAAAACCCTCTTCCACTTCGCGATTGGGAAATCCCAAACGGTACAGATCGAAGCGTGCGTCATATCCCTTGATAGTCAGATAACCGCTCTGATAGATCACCGGCAGAGGATTTCTTGAAGCAGAATCAATGCTGTTCAACATATCGGAAGTGGCTTCATCATGTGCCAAACGCTGCAAGTCATAATGATCACGTTGCAAGAGTTTCACCAGATAAGAAGGAGTACCTGTCTCGAACCAATAACTGCCGAACGACATCTTATAAAATGTATTGAGCAGACTAAAAGGATTGTATATCCCCACGGAGTTGTAAGTGAAATGATAACCATCATAACGTTCCTTTAACTCCTGACACGTCTGTTCATATGTCATCCCTTGAGATTCGGAAAGTTCATACAGATCAGGCTCCAGATCACGGTGAATTTCTGATTCCGTGATGCCACATAGTTCCACGTATCTCCTGTCCATAGAGATATCATTCAGATTATTCAAGTCACTGAACACGCTGACCTTGCCAAACTTCGTGACACCCGTCAAAAGAGCAAAACGGATATAGCCATCCAAACTTTTCAGCACCCCGTAAAAAGGTTTCAATGCATTGCGATATTTCTCCTGCAAGTCCTCGTTACCAATAGTTTGCAACATCGGTTTATCATATTCATCCACCAAAACAACCACCCGCTGTCCTGTCTTCTCAAATGCTTTTTGAATCACCCAATAAAAGCGTTCTTCCGGTGCACGGTCTGCATAAGGGGAATCATATTCTTGCTCCCACTTTTCCAGATGCTTGTTCAACTCTTGCAACAAAGATTCTTCTTTGTCGTATTTCCGGGCATTAAGATCCAAATGCAAAACAGGGTATTTCGTCCAATCTTTCTCCAATTGCTCTATAGCCAAGCCCTGAAACAACTCCTTCTTTCCTTGAAAATAGGCTTCCAAAGTAGAAATAAGCAGACTCTTCCCAAAGCGACGGGGACGGCTCAGAAAATAATATCGACCGGTATTAGCTAATTCATAGACAAGTTTCGTCTTATCAATATAAAAATACCGATCTTTTCTTAAACTTTCAAAGTTCTGTATGCCGATAGGATAAAGCTTAGCCATAACACTTATTCAATTAACGTTTCACTCACAAATATACAGGATTAGTCCCATTTTAATAGCGGATATGACAAAAATAAATTTCCTGTATAAATGGAATACAAATATGATTTTTGAGATCTTTAAAATCAAAGATAGCCAAACTCCTCCATAAAACGGAGAAATTTGGCTATTGATAGCTACATTTGAGATGAAAAGAATGCAGCATCATTATTTTAAAAAGGATACATCCAAATAAAGGCCCTCCTTTAATTTAATAAACCACGCCAGGCCTTATAAAGGAGGGCTACACAAACAAACAATAATATTAAGCAGAATTACTATGATTCACATCAGAGTAATCCGGCATTCCTTACGTCATCTAAATCTTTATTAGTAAGGAAGAAAGCATTGAACGAATTCAATGTTTACTTTATACGGTCGTTTTCTTCTGCTTCCAAACAAAATAGGGAACGCAGAAAAATAAGAAAAGTCCTTTCAGTAAATTCAAAAAAGTACTCATCAAGAACTTATTTCTTCATACAGTTTTTAATCTCTGTAACTATATAAGCTACATCCTCATCCGTTACACAAGGACCTGCAGGGATACAAAGTCCCTTATTAAACAGTTTTTCGGAAGTACCGTCTATGTAACAGGGATTATTCTTGAATACCGGTTGCAAATGCATAGGTTTCCACAACGGCCGTGTCTCGATACCCTTAGTATCAAGAGTTACCCGCAGTTCTTCATAATCAAACCCCGTAAGTTCCTTATCGATCAGAATTGTGCACAACCAATAATTCGCATTAAAACGGCTGTCCGGATTAGACATTAAAGTAATACCTTCCATATCGGCAAAAGCCTTCTCGTACAATTCATGTACATGCCGGTGATGGGCGATATGATCATCCAGAACCGTCATCTGCCCACGACCGATACCGGCACAGATATTACTCATACGATAATTATATCCGATATGTTCGTGTTGGTAGTACGGAAATGGTTCACGAGCCTGAGTAGCATAATACATCGTCTGTTTCTTGGCAGCTTCATCCGCTACGACCAAAGCGCCTCCACCGGAAGTCGTGATCATTTTATTACCATTAAAACTCAAAGCGCCGAATGTACCGAACGTACCACATTTGCGCCCATTAAATTCCGAGCCTAAAGCCTCCGCAGCATCCTCTAATACAGGTATTTCATATTTCTCAGCTATCGCACAAATCTCATCGATCTTTGCCGGCATGCCATAAAGATGAACGGGAATGATCGCTTTGGGCTTCTTACCTGTCTTCGCTATCCGGTCTTTAATCGCTTTTTCCAAAAGAACCGGACTCATATTCCAGGTATCCTCTTCACTATCCACAAATACAGGCGTAGCGCCTAAGTAAGTAACCGGATTGGCGGAAGCACAAAAGGTAAAAGACTGACAGACCACCTCATCACCGGACTGTATCCCCAATTGGATCAATGCCAAATGGATAGCAGCCGTACCGGCAGACAAGGCCACTACTTTTTTATTATCACCTACAAAACTTTCAAGTTCTTCCTCAAAAGCATTCACATTAGGACCAAGAGGAACTACCCAGTTGGTATCAAAGGCTTCCTTTATAAAACCCTGTTCTTTACCGCTCATATGAGCGAGACAAAGATAAATTCGTTTGTCCATTGTTCTATTATTACTTAATTAGTTACAGATTCGACATTCCCATGACCAGGAAAGATTTTTGTTATATCAGCAAGAGTCAATATTATTTCTGTAGATTTTGCAGCTTCTATCCGATTACTCTTAGGAAAAGTCGTCACGACTTTTAAGCCGGGTATGTAAGAGTCTCCCGTAAACAACCAACTACCAATTTTGTAAGTCAAACAACTCCAATCATGACCAGGTGTTTTAATTATGTGTAACATAACACCAGGCCACAACTCCATTATCTGTTTATCCGACAAAATACACACATTACTTCCCGCATAAATAAACGGACAATGGTGATATCGAGAAAAATTCCATTTATCAGAATACAATCCTTCCCGGCCTTCCGGTGAAGTGAAAACTATCATATCCGGATACCTATCCAGTAATTGATTCAATCCATAAATATGGTCAAAATGAGTGTGAGTCAACAATACCCCTTTCAACTTTTTTGAATGTTCTTCAATCCATCGGATAATAACGTCCGCATCTCCTACATCCACCAACCATGCTTCATCGTGCTGAAACCGGTACAATATGTAAGAATTCGAAGCATATACCCTATTTACAATTTGCGTCACTTCCATGTCACCTGGCAGTATATCCTCCATCGACACACAAATCAATACCTGTCACCCATTTTGAAGCATCGGACAAAAGGTAAATACATGCATTAGCTACGTCTTCCGTTTCACCCAACCCAAGGAGATGCTGCTGTTCTAAAACAGCTCTTCTTTCGGGATCAGCAATATGAGGTAAATTATAATTAATAGGAGTAATAACAACTCCAGGAGAAACCGTGTTAACACGGATCTTTTTCTTTGCAAGTTCACAAGCCAGAGATCGTGTACCGGAAACTAATGCCCCCTTAGTCATCCCATATAAAGATTTTCCATTTTCACCGACCTTTCCCATTACAGAAGAAAAAAAGACAATGCTCCCCCCTTCCTTTGAGAAGTTCCCCATCTTACAAACCTCCCTTGTCAGATTATAGGCTGAGAAAACATTTGCTTGAAAGAACTCAGCCAATTTCTCAGGAGTAACCAACTTTAAAGGTAACGTGGTCGAGATTCCCGCACAATGTAATACTCCGCTAATTCTTCCAACCTGACTTACGATATTCTTAACCACCAACTCTACCGTGGCATACTCTGTCAAATCAACAGGAATAATAACATGCTTATCCGGATTATCCATTATTGATAGAGTCTCATGTAACCGTTGTTCATTACGCGCCAACAGAACTACAGTTGCCCCCATCCGGCTACAACTTACAGCACATTGTCTGCCTATACCGGAAGAAGCACCAGTCACACAAATCACCTTATTACTCAGATCAAAGGGATTCATACCTCCACGATATCACTAATTTTACAATTATTGAAGTTAATTATTGCAGTAGCCCAAGTCATACCAACCCCAAAAGCGCTCAATAATAACTTCTTATCACCATCCAATTTCCCTCTAAGCTCGCTTACAATGGTCAAAGGAACAGAAACAGATGAAGTGTTTCCGTATTTGGCTATAGTAGAAGGAATCTTAGTTGTGTCCAACTTAAGCTTTTTAGCCAGATAAGAATTAATAAAGTTATTCGCCTGATGAAAAACCATATAATCAAATTCATCCTTATCAGTTTCCGCATATGCAAGCAGTGCCTTAATATCTTTAGGAATTTCCCTTATCACAAAATTAAAGACATCCCCTCCATGCATATATCCCTGTTCCTCACTACGTATATTACCATACTCATCAACAACGCGCTCTTTCACAGTCTCTACAGAACTCATTTTTCGGTAACCTCCCGCATCAACCTTAATAAGTCCTTCACGTGATCCGTCCGAATTCAGTGAGAAATAACTTTTACCAAAACATTCACCTCTCTCTACCAATGCAGCTACCCCTCCATCGCCAAAAAGAAATGCAGTACGTCTATCTTTTGGAGAGTAAACTTTAGAGCGTGTTTCCCCATCCAAAATCAAAGCCTTACGCAATCCTTTTTGTTGCATCAAAGCGTATACCACACTCATGCCATACATAAATGCCGAGCAACCTAAATTTATATCAAACGCAATCGTAGAGTTAGACAAGTGCAACCGATCCTGCAAAATAACCGAAGTAGCCGGCATTCTATAATCAGGGGTTTGAGATATGAACACAAGCAAATCTATTTCCGATCGATCTATATTATTATCGGCAATCAACTTTTCAGCCGCAGCATAACACAAATCGGAAGAACAGGTATTCTCATCAGCAAACCGACGTTCAAATATTCCCACTTTATCCACAACCTCTTTTACCTGATCAGCCGGAAAATACTGGGTATACTCATAATTATTTATCACAGTGCGAGGTACAGCTGCCGCCAGTGCAGTAATACCTACTCCTTCATATTGCAAAAAGGCCATTATTATTTTTTTATTACAGCGTTATACAAATCTCCAATTGTCTGTAGTTTACGAAAATCAGCTTCTTCTATTTGGCAATCGTACTCCTCGTCCAGCATTGCAATAACAGACAAATAAGCTAATGAGCTCCATTCTTCATATTCCCGAAAATTATCATTCATATTTATTTCACGGTCTTCAATTTCCAAAACATCTTTGATTAATTCTATAAATTTCTCTTCCATAACGTTTATTTTATTGATTAGTTATTGTATTCTTATCATTTTCGCTGGGTTACCAAAATAACTCATGCCGTCTTTTGTTTTTCTCATAACAACGCTTCCGGTTCCTATCCTCACACTATTTCCTATTGTCAATCCTTGCAATACAGTACACCTGACTCCTAAAAAGTTAGCATTACCGACATTTGTTTCTCCGGATATTCGAACCTCCGGCTGCATCACGTTACAATCTCCGATTGTAACATCATGTCCCAATGAGACACAGCCATTCATCAGATTGAAATTTCCGATTGTGACACCGCAACTTACCCTTCCTCCGAATGTAATTACATTTCCCTGTCCGATACGAATTGACTCCTCATCAAAAAAAAGAACATTAGGTGCTATAATGTTAGGAAAATAGATACAAGGATTATGAATCCTGCCTGTGATGTTTTGCAATACAGCAGGAGAAGCAATAGCCATTACAATAGCAAGTGGTGATCCATTGTACTGATTTACAGTTTCCATATTCCCCAAAACCCTGCCATATTTATTCGCTTCTCCAACAGAATGCCCGTCATCAAAATAGCCGATAAAATTCCACGTCGGAGTAACTTGATTGATGGCATTGATGACACAAGCTATTTCCCGGCCAAATCCCCCAAATCCATAAATTGCAATATCTTTCATAATCTACTAATTCTTACCATTAAAAGGTTCCATCGTGGTCTGCCCTTCCTGAGAAATCCCCTCCCGTATGAATACCTTTTTTATTGTTTTAAAAATAATACACAGATCCAGCCATAACGAACAATGATCCACATACCACACGTCAAGTTCAAACTTCTTTGTCCAACTGATTGCATTACGCCCATTCACCTGTGCCCAGCCGGTAATACCGGGACGGACTTCATGCCTGCGCGCCTGTTCCTTCGAATAAAGCGGAAGATAACGAACCAGTAACGGCCTGGGACCAATCAATGCCATGTCGCCTTTCAAGACATTGATTAACTGAGGAAGTTCATCAACAGAAGTAGAACGAACCAATTTGCCGATTTTAGTAATTCGCTGAGAGTCCGGTAATAATTTGCCATCGGCACCCCGTTCATTGGTCATTGTTTTAAACTTAATTACTTTAAAGATTTTTTCATTTTTCCCTGGACGTTCCTGGAAAAAGAAAATTCCAGCTCCTTTGTTGGCAAAATGGAGCCAAATACTTATAATAAGTAAAAAAGGCCAAATAAGTAAAAGAACTACAAAAACAATAGTAAAGTCAATTACACGCTTAAAACAACTTTTATACATACGTCGTTTTTTTACTTTATATGAGAAATTATTTTCTGATAAGTACTATCTACTTGATAATTATCCAATAAAAATTGATAACCGCGTTCTCCCATTTTTCGAATAGTATCAGGAGTCGTAATATACTTATTTACACAAGCCGTAAAACTTTCTACATATTTACTCTCACAACAATATCCATAACCATTCTTTTCCGCAATTGTACCAATGTCCGTGTTTATATCCGTTGCGGCTATAATAGGCATTTTATATTCCAAATAAGATAGTAAACGAGAAGGATAATTGGGAATTTGAAAACGATGATCCAAAAATATCAAACCTATGTCACAAGATTGTACCAGAGCATCATAATCTTCTTTAGGAAGTCTGGGAAATAAAGATACATTATCGGTCTTGGTATTGATAAACCAATTTTCCAACTTGTGGTATTCCGTACCATTACCTACAATTAAAAAATGGCAATCATTTCTTTGGCAATTTGCATTTAAACACTGAATTAAAAAATCAATTCCCTGTGGTTTACCTAAATTCCCTCCATAAATGAATATCGGTCTGTCAATAGGAAGATCGTATTTTTTACGGATACTCTCTCTGTCAATATTAATAGGATCCTTTTTTAATTCAATACTATTAGGTGCTATCTCAACACGTTCGTGGACAAGAAAGCTGTTATGCCTCAATACAAATTCCACATTTGCAGGAGACATACAACCAATGTAATCAGCATGCTTATACAAACCAATCTCTTTCTGCCGAAAATACCAATAAATAAGGCTATTCTTCGAAAACATTCCCAAGTCCACGGCATTCTGAGGAAAAATATCTTTTAATAGAAGATAAGAGATAGCAGAAGAAGTTCCTTTTTTTAAGTTTCTGACCACATCAGTAAATGTAATCGGAGGTGTAGAATAAAGAATCAAGTCAAAATTAACATGACTAAGATACTTCTTGATAGCTCTATTAAATTGAGTCTCCAATAGAATAGTTCCTATTCCTTTTTCTATAATATTCGTCTTCTGAATATTCAGAGTTCGTACCCCCAATAAATGGATACCATCCACTTCAGATAAAGATGTAGGCAAGGCAAACTGCCGTTCATAAGGAGTCACAATATAAACATTGTGACCCTCATCACGAAACTTACGCATCAAGTCAGTATAAATACCTCTCGATTTTATTTCCTTAATCCGGCTGACAGTCAAAAAAATGATATTCATTGACTAATATTTTCTCCAAACCATTTTATTGACCACTCCCGTATAGCTCTGAATAAGTTTTACTACTTTCGTAGATACATTCTCATCCGTATAATCGGGAACCGGTAACCCATGATCACCATTGTTATTCATATCCACAGCAGTTTCCACAGCCTGAAGCAGCGACTGCCCGTCAATACCCGCCAAGACAAACACACCTTTGTCCAATGCCTCCGGACGCTCTGTGGAAGTACGGATACAAACTGCCGGAAAAGCATGGCCTACAGAAATAAAGAAAGAGCTTTCCTCAGGTAAAGTACCCGAATCTGATACAACCGCATAAGCATTCATCTGAAGACAGTTATAATCATGAAAACCCAGAGGTTCGTGTTGAATCACACGGCTATCTAATACGAAGCCACTCATTTCCAAACGTTTCCGACTACGTGGATGGCAGGAATAAAGAATAGGCATATCATATTTCTCTGCCAATTTATTTATAGCTGTAAACAAAGAAAGGAAATTCTTTTCTGTATCAATATTTTCTTCACGGTGAGCAGAGAGCAAAATATATTTACCTTTCTCAAGCCCCAAACGACTGTGAATATCCGAAGCCTCAATATCCTTCAAATTCTCATGAAGTACTTCAGCCATAGGAGAACCGGTCACATAAGTGCGTTCCTTAGCGATTCCGGACGCATTCAAATACCGTCGGGCGTGTTCCGAATAACACATATTCACATCAGAAATGATATCCACGATACGCCGATTCGTCTCCTCTGGAAGACATTCGTCAAAACAACGATTACCGGCCTCCATATGGAAGATAGGAATATGAAGACGCTTGGCACCGATTACCGAAAGACAACTATTCGTATCTCCTAATACCAAAAGTGCATCCGGACAAGTCTGAACCATCAACTTATAACTGCAATTGATTATATTGCCCACAGTCGCACCAAGGTCATCTCCTACAGCATCCATATAGACCTCCGGAGCTTGCAACTTCAAGTCGTGGAAAAAGACACCGTTCAGGTTATAATCGTAATTCTGCCCCGTATGGGCGAGGATACAATCGAAATACACACGGCATTTGTTGATCACCGCAGCAAGACGAATAATCTCAGGACGGGTACCTACAATAATCAGCAGTTTCAGTTTACCGTTCTCCTGAAACTTAATATCGGAATAATCTAATCGTATATTCATATCGGTCATTCTATTAAACTTCTTCAAAGAAAGTATCGGGACGGGCAGGATCGAAACATTCATTGCACCACATGAATGTCACAAGGTCTTCCGTATCCGAAAGGTTAATTATGTTATGGGTATAGCCGGGAATCATTTCCACAACTTCAATCTTGTCACCGTTCACCTCATAGTTCAGCACCTCATCCGTACCAATTTTACGAAGTTGGATCAGGCCGTGTCCGCTGACAACAACGAATTTTTCATTCTTCGTATGGTGCCAATGCTGACCTTTGGTAATTCCCGGTTTAGAGATATTCACAGAGAACTGCCCACGATCCGGAGTACGAATAATTTCCGTAAAACTCCCCCGAGAATCAACATTCATTTTAAGAGGATAGCTAAACTTATCCTTTGGGAAATATGACAAATAAGTGGAATAAAGCTTCTTAGTGAACGGATCACCCAGATCGGGAACTTGCAAATTACCGGACATTTCCCTAAAAGAATAAAGCAAGTCGACAATTTTCCCTAAAGTAACTGTGTGTACAATAGGGACAACGCAATAGTCTCCCTCACGATGCTCATTCCCACTCAAAGCGGCAATCAATTCATCCACCACATCATCCACATAAACCAAATGCAACATGACAGAAGGATCATTGACCTGAATCGGAAGATTATGGGCTATGTTGTTACAAAAAGTGGCAACGGCACTGTTATAATTTGGACGGCACCATTTACCAAACACATTCGGAAAACGGTAAACAAGAACACGTGCACCTGTCTCCCGTGCATAATCAAACAAAAGATTCTCACCCGCACGTTTGGATTCGCCATAAGGATTGTCCAAAGCGGCCTGAGTGGAAGAGGAGATCATTACAGGACAGGAATTATTATACTTTTTCAAGGTATCAAGTAGAGCGGAAGCAAAACCGAAATTGCCTTGCATGAATTCAGCTTGATCCTTGGGACGGTTAACACCTGCCAGATTAAAGACAAAATCCGCTCTTTTACAATAGACATCCAGTTCGCAAGGGTCGCTGTCTACATCGTACTCAAAAACCTGCATATCCGAAAATACGCCATAGTTCTTCGCCTTGCCCGATTGGATATTGTGTAATTGAGACACCAGATTACGACCGACAAAACCTTTGGCGCCGGTTACTAAAATATTCATAAAGTAATTAGTTTGAATGATATTCCGCCGTTCATAAGTAAAACGCTCAGAAAAAATGAATCAAGAGATTAAAAAGAAAAGCGTCTGGACGGTCAGGAAAGGATTTGTTTATTCACTTTTTATTTCAGAAGATTTGGCTTTCTCTGTCAGACCCAGATCCTCACGGATAAAACGAAGTTTAAGCAACAACTGCTTCATTCCCTCCACATCAAGACGAGCAGTATTATGGGAATGATAATCTTCAATCCGAGCGACATCCTCATTGCCCTCTGTGAAGAACTTATCATAGTTTAAATCACGCGTGTCACAAGGAATACGGTAATACTCACCCATGTCAATGGCCTTTGCCATCTCTTCACGGGTTACTAAAGTCTCATACAGTTTCTCACCGTGGCGGGTACCAATAGTTCTGACTTCCGTATCCGCATTATACAATCCTTTCAAAGCTTGTGCCAAAACATCCAATGTCGCGGCGGGAGCTTTCTGAACGAATAAGTCACCATTATGACCGTGTTCAAAAGCGTACATGACCAAATCAACGGCATCGTCAAGTGTCATCATAAAACGGGTCATATTAGGATCGGTTATGGTGATGGGATTACCAGACTTTATCTGATCTACCCACAAAGGAATAACTGAGCCGCGACTAGCCATTACGTTACCATAACGGGTACAACAGATAGTTGTCGATGCACCCTCTCCCAAAGCACGTCCCTTAGCAATAGCTACTTTTTCCATCATAGCTTTGGAGATTCCCATAGCATTAATCGGATAAGCAGCCTTGTCGGTAGAAAGGACAACCACATTCTTTACACCATGTGCTATGGCAGACTCCAATACATTGTCTGTACCAATCACATTCGTCTGTACTGCCTGTAACGGAAAAAATTCACAAGAAGGAACTTGCTTCAAGGCAGCAGCAGCAAAAACATAGTCAACACCTCTCATGGCACCGTCCACAGACTGCCGATCGCGGACGTTACCAATATAGAACTTAACCTTGGGGTTTTGTAACTGATGACGCATGTCATCCTGCTTCTTCTCGTCACGACTAAAAATACGAATCTCTTTAATATCGGAACCTAAGAAACGTCTGAGTACGGCATTACCAAAAGAACCCGTACCACCTGTAATTAACAGGACTTTGTCTTTGAATATGGACATAATATTACATTAAAGAATTTATTAGTGTTATAACCTTTTCACACTGTGAAATAGGATTCTTCTTATCTAAAATAAACCGTCTAGCTTCTAAACCAATCCTTATCAACTCATTACAATCCAATCTTAATATATCCATCATTTTATTTGCAAGAGCTTCTACACCTAAATCTTCTAATGAAAAACAATATTGATAATACTCATCTGGAATACCTGGTAATTTATATATCAAAGTAGGAATTCCTGATGCCAAATATTCCATTGTTTTTGATGGAAAAGAATATCTAGTGAACTCTCCCTCTGGAGTACGTGGATTTACAAGCAAACTTGCATTCCGTTGTAATTTTAATACTTCATTTCTAGGAATTTGCCCTTTAAACACAATTCTCTCATCTTTCTTTGCATAATCAAGAATTTCACTTTCCGCATCACCAGCACCACAAATTACCAAACAGACATTTGTATCCACTAACATGAGAAAAGCTTTTACTAAGTTCAAAACTCCATATCTTTTAGCAAGTGTTCCTGAATAAAATATATATTTTTTTTGAGTCTCAAAAGTCTGATTTATCGTCTTTATATCGTCTTGAATATTATTAAAAATTCCCTCAACTATTGTCCATTTCTTACCTTCTATAGGCAACATTTCTTGCATATATTTAGTTAATAAAACAAAACCATCTATATCAACATAAAGTTTCCTCAAGACTTCCCTATTTAGTGCATGCACATAAGCAGACAAAAAAGATTTATGCCCTCCCATATGTTCAGGTAAATCAGGTACAATCAATATAATTTTCAATGAAACACCATAACGTCTTTTTAATTCCACACATGCTTTTAAAAAAGGTGTATGTATAGCATAAATTATAATTACTTTTTCTTCTTGATTATTATCTTCACACCACTTTTTTAGACTTTTTTTTACATTATAATACCTGCTATACATTTTTAATCCCATCAAATTACAAAAGCTTATGTTCTTACCAGATATAACATTCCCTTTCTGAGTAACATATTCAATACATACAGAACGAGAGTATAAACTGCTATATCTCAATGGATAAGATCCTATATATGGAAGATTAAATATCTCAATGTTAGTACCTAAAGTACCAAGTCCTTCTATAAAAGATTTCTGTAAAGCGTCTGCAGCATATTGTATTACCCCTTTACTATTAACAATTATTTCTGAATAAATTTCTTTAGGAAAAAATCCAAATAAAAATGCAATTTTCATTCTTTTTTTTGTAAAATAGTATTAATATATTCTATCCAAATAGGAAGTATTCTTTCTTTAGAATTAGTTTCTCTGATTTTCACAGCATTAGCCTTTATTTTTTGCTTTAAATCCGTATTAAATACTACGTTTAATATTGCATTTTTTAACGAAAAAAGATCATCTACAGGTACAATTATCCCATTCTCATTATTAGTTATCAGAGCTCTAGCCCCTCCTGAAGAAAAATCTGTAGAGATACATGCTAACCCCATTGCCATAGCTTCAATTAAAGCATTAGGCATTCCTTCATGATTAGATGACAAAACAAATATATCCGAATTCCGAATAAAATCAACAACTCTATCTACACTTCCTTCTAATATAATTTTATCATTCATCCTTAAAGAATCTATCAAATCTGACAGCTCATTAAATAATGGACCCTTACCAAAAATTTTCAATCGATACTCTGGAATATTCAATTCAGCAAAAGCTCTAATTAGTAATTTATAATTCTTTTCTATAGATAACCTACCGACAGCAACTATCTCTTTTTCAGCACTATTATCATTAGCTACAGGTAAATTATCATCCATGATAGGATTCTGAATTACAATACTTTTCTTTTGAATAGACTTTGAAAAATATTGTTTAACTTGCACCGTTTGAAAAACTATTCCATCACAAAAATGATAAACTAACAATTTCAAAAGACGATGGATTTTAGATTGAGGTAAATATTTGGGATCTACACGTTCTGATAAAATAGTTGGGACACAAACTGTTTTCGCTACAAAAACACCTATTTCTGCTAATCCCAAACTAAAAATGATTAAGCAGTCAGGTCGTGTAAGCAACATCTGTCTTCTCAAATTTCTATAAGCAATTATCTTCCCTTTTACACCAATCGGTTCACCCGGTAACACATATATATTGTAATTATGAATATTATTAAAAGAAAGCCACTCTTTATTCCAACTATAAATTGAAATCACATGCCCTCGTTTACAAAATTCATCAATTAACATTTTCAAAATTCGCTCTCCACCTCCAAAAGCGATTTTATCTACAAGAAAACCTATCTGCATAGATAAATTACAATAAATTATATTTATAATAAATAGAACCAGTAAATAAAACTGTCAGTAGTAACCAGACAAAACGATCTTGAAGAACAACTATACTAAAGTGATTAAAAAGTAAAATCATCAATAAAACAAACAACAAGTATCCATAATCAAAATGAGCCTTTCTTAAATCAATTCTTTTTAGAATAATTCCGTGAAGACTGTAATAAATAAAAAAGCCAATAATCCCTCCACCTACAAATGTCTCAATAAAATTATTATGTGAATACAATATGATTCCACAGTCCTTTCTAAACAGCTGCGAAAAGCTATAATAACCATGCCCCAATATTGGACTCTCAATACAATATGTCAATCCATATTCTATTAGGCGAACCCTTGTTTCATCACTTGAATCAATTTCTGACATTTTAGACGACCAAAAACTCAATTGAGCTAATCGCTCTGAAATAAAATTTAAATATTCTATAGGCACATAAAAAAGTAATAATGCAATCAAAAGGACAAGAAGAAATAATATTTTCAATTTTGATGTTTTCTGTAGTTTGATAAACATTAAAAAAACGCATATAAATAATGATATAATTGATTTTCTTGAACCTAAAAAAAAGGTTACTATAAAAGCCAATCCTGCTAAAGCCATATATACATATTTCTTATCAAGAAAATACATATAAATAAAATAAGCAAAAGAAAAACTTATTATTAATCCCACAGTATTTACATTAGGAAGAAAATCACCTTCTGCCATAATACGATTAGCACCAAGTGAAGATATATCAACATGATTTAAGTAAAGCAAAGCATATATAATTCCTGAAAGCGAAAGAATAAACAAAGCCCATTTAAAATGTTCTTTAGAGTCAATCAACGTAATAAAACAAATAGCTACAACAGCACTTTTACTTAATTGTATGACAGAGTTATAAGAGGTATCAAAAGACTCCGCCCATAATGACGAAAAAAAGCTATATATCACGAAAATCAAACATAATACAATGAAATCTTTATAAATCAGCCCTCTGTGTTTAATTAAATTATAAATAAACGCTCCTCCGAGTAAAGCATAAGAGCATGCAATAAGAGCAACATATTCTTGATAATATAACCCACAATAGACGATCAAAAACAAGGAAATAAATATTTTATTAAATGTCAGATTTTGAATACTCTTTTTTACACGAGCGATAATCATTTGATTCCAAAAAGTTTTAATTCTTCAATAGTAAAACGTTCTTCAGCGGCATATAACTTTTTCTCATGCTCCAATATTTGATCCATTGTCCACTTAAATTTTACAAATTTGGCTGGTACACCAGCCACAAGCGAATAAGGTAACACATCTTTATTTACAACAGCTCCCGCAGCAATAATAGCTCCTCGACCTATAGTGACTCCCTTTAATATAGTAACTCTTGAAGCAATCCAAACATCTTCATTTACAATAACATCTGCATCATAACCGTCTCCTTTTTCAGCATCTGTTATACTCATACAGAAACGTCCTGGTATCATACGATGATTTCCTGTTGAAATATATAAATAAGGAGCAGCTCCAGTCCACTTTTTTATTACTATCTTAGCATTAATAGCCGACAAAGTAGAATATGCACGTATATTTACATGCTCACCAATATATATATTTTTCTCACCTTGGATTATAAAAGGATAAATGATATTAGAACGCTTTCCAAAAGAATAAAAAGAAGAACAAATTCGTTCTACTCTATATTTACAATAAATCCGATAAAAAACATCTAATATGACTCCAACAATATTAATTATTATTTTCTTCATTATTTCCTTATAATTTTATCTACCAACGAAAGTAAACCCGCATAATTTATTACAAAAACATTATTATACATTTGTACCCAAGAAACAATTATCAAATAAAGCACTATCCAAACTAATGAAAGCCAAAAATTTTGATGACCAACATACAGATAAATAAAAATAAATGGAATAAGAATTAATATTGAAATCAAAAATATCTTTGATATAATTTTCCAAGGATATAATCTAAAAATGGAAATTCTTATAGCCTTTGCATCATACATAGATAATAATAATTTAGGTAATATACTTCCTAATATCGCCGCCACTATAGCCCCATTTAAATAATAAAATTTTATCGCGAGATAGGTAAAAGGAATTAATATAATAGCAGTATAAACATATGCTAATAATGATTTTCTAGTCTCACCTGTTGCTCTTAATATATTTCCACATCCAATAGATGAAACTATAAATGTAAGCAAATATAACTGAAAATAAGGAATACTGTCTATATATTTTGAGGAAAAAACAAATGGAATAATTGGGTCTGCAAATAGAATGACGATCAAGACAATAGGAATCGTATACGATAAAGTCTTAGACACCATAGAATGATATAAAGTTATTACATTATTTAAATCATTACTCTTATAGGCAGCAGCCATCCTAGGTATATATACTTGAGAAATAGACAAATATACTTGAGTAAGTCCTGGTACTCCATAAAACGCAATAGAATATATAGCATATGCTGCAGGTGAAACAAATGCCAAAATTATCAATTTGTCCATTTGTTGTACAAAAACTCGTGTAGAACTAGCAATTCCCAATGGAATAGAATATTTTAACTGTTCCTGCAATATATGCCTATCAATCAGCCGAGTTCCCTCATTTTTCTTTATTAACTCAAAAGCATAGAAAGAAACATAGAAAAATTTAATCGCTATACTTATTACAATAGCAATAAAAATAGATTCAATCTTTGGCCATTTCAAATACAAAATTAATATCAAAATAAGCCTAAGAATTGTCATTAATGGTAAAAATAATGCACTTGTTTTATTATCATGATTCAATACATACAACGCAGTTATTAGAATCTCCGGAACAGAAAACCATACAGCTAAACCTAAATATAGATAATTATTAGAAAAAGATCCATCTGAAATAATATATTGTTTTATTACAGGTATATACAAAACACCAAAAGCCACAATTCCTGCTATAAACAACAATAATAATGACTGAAAAATTAAAATTCGTCTTTCTCTCTCTGTTGCAGATGGATATGAATAATATAACTCCGAAGATAAACCAAAACTAAAAAAAACAGTACAAAACGACAATATAACATTAAATTGCGCATATACTCCATAATCATTCTTTGTAAGTATACGTACAAGAATCAATGGAAGTAGAAAATTCAATAGGAGTGAAAACATCTGCCCTGTTATCAATGCTCCCATCTGTTTCTTATAATTCACCATTATCCGGAATCAATCTTGGTTCTTTATCTATATCTATTTTTACAACTTTTGCTGGATTGCCTGCTACTATACAATTAGCCGGCACATCCTTTGTTACCACACTGCATGCTGCAACTATTGAATTCTCACCTATAGTAACCCCCTTATTTATCACAGAATTTCGACCGATCCATACATTATCGCAAACAACTATCGGCTTAGAAACTGTATACTTCCAACTACGATATGGGGATGAATAATCTACAGAGTTCATTATCTTACGATCAACAGGATTAACAGAATGATTATTGTTATCTATCATTATAACATTTGTAGATAACCGTACATAATCTCCTATCTTTACAGAGTTTACAGCTCCAATTACACAATTAGGACCAACTAAACAATGATCGCCTATCTCTATTTTACCATGATGGGAAGAAATCAATTCACCTACAAACTTAAAATAGCTTCCTATTTTTATGTCTTCCTTATCCGAACCATATAGTAACTTCACATGTGCAGGCGCAGATATGATACTATTTTCACCTATTGTTACAGATGCTAGCACATGTCGTCTTGCATTTCGTAACTGAAAATTATGGTATATTTTTTTTATTAATCCTATCATAACACTATAACCTTCCATCAATAAAGTTAGGATCCACTGCCCCCTTTACATCAAAAATCACATGATTAACTTTCACCAACGAGGTTATATTAAAATCTCTAAATTTTTCATGTGCTACTGCCAAAATCACAGCATCAACTTTCTCTTTATCTAATTCACTAATAATATCAATATTATACTCTCTTTTTACAACGGAAAAATCAGCCCATGGGTCATAAACCAGAACATTTACATTATATTCTTTTAAAGCCTTGTATATATCTATCACCTTTGTATTACGAATATCAGGACAATTCTCCTTAAATGTAAAACCTAAAATCAAGATGTTTGAATTCAAAACTTGTATGCCTTTTTTCAGCATTAATTTAATAACCTCATTTGCCACATATTCACCCATACCATCATTCATCCTTCTACCAGCTAAAATAATTTCAGGATTATAACCATAACGTTGAGCACATTGGGCCAAATAATAAGGATCTACACCAATACAATGGCCACCAACCAACCCCGGCTTAAAAGGAAGGAAATTCCATTTTGTAGAAGCAGCCTCTAATACATCTTGCGTATCAATACCCATTTTATTGAAAATCTTAGATAATTCATTTACAAAAGCAATATTAATGTCACGCTGAGAATTTTCTATTACTTTCGCTGCCTCCGCTACTTTTATTGTAGGAGCTAAATGAGTACCGGCCGTAATTACAGAAGCATATATTGCATTCACCTTTCGACCAACTTCCGGAGTAGAACCAGAAGTAACTTTCTTAATCTTCTCCACAGTATGAAGTTTATCACCCGGATTAATACGTTCAGGAGAATAACCAGCAAAAAAATCTACATTAAACCTCAAACCGGAAATCTTCTCTACTACTGGAATGCATTCATCCTCTGTTACACCTGGATAAACGGTTGATTCATAAACAACAATATCACCCTTAGAAATAACTTTACCAACAGTTGTACTGGCACCGTAAAGAGGGGTCAAATCAGGATTATTATTCTTATCTACTGGGGTAGGAACAGCAACAATATAAAAATTACAATCACGGATATCTTCAATTTCAGCAGTACACTTAAATCCGCCAGCAATAGCAGATTGCAACAATTCATCCGGAACTTCCAATGTAGCATCATGACCTTTCATCAAAGCGTTCACACGTGCCTGATTCATATCAAAGCCGATTGTTTTATACTTAGTTGAGAAAAGACGGGCCAAGGGAAGTCCCACGTAACCAAGACCGATTACGCAAATTCTAACTTCATTCATAGTTTTATCTTAATAGTAATTTAAATATTATTCCAATACCACTTAACTGCTTCTTTCAAACCATCACGCATATTATATTGAGGATGATAACCCAAAAGTTTTTCAGCCTTATCAATACATGCTAAAGAATGAGGAATATCCCCCAAACGATTTGGGCCGTGAACCACCTCTATATTAGCAATTTCAGGATCAAACTCACTCAAAAATTCTTTTAAATAACTAATCAATTGATTCAAAGTAGTGCGTTCACCGAAAGCTGTATTATACACCTGATTCACAGCATCTAAATTGGTAGTAGTCATAGCTAACATATTCATCTGAATAACATTATCAATATAAGTAAAATCACGACTATACTCACCGTCACCATTAATCACTGGGCTCTCATGAGCCATAAGTTTCTTTACAAATAAAGGAATGACAGCAGCATATGCACCAAAAGGATCCTGACGTCGACCAAAAACATTAAAATAACGTAAACCAATACATTCTATACCATAAATTTTAGAAAACACATCGGCATAAAGTTCATTAACATATTTAGTTACAGCATATGGAGAAAGAGGTCTACCTATCACATCCTCCACCTTGGGAAGAGATTTACTATCTCCATAAGTAGAAGAACTAGCCGCATACATAAAACGTTTTACTCCAACATCACGAGCTGCAACCAACATATTTAAAAAGCCAAAAATATTGGTCTCATTCGTAGTGATAGGATCTTTTATAGAACGAGGGACAGAGCCTAAAGCAGCCTCATGTAACACATAATCAACACCTTCTACCGCCTTCTGGCAATCGGATAACTTACGGATATCTCCAACAATCAACCTAAACTTATTCGGATACGCAGACAATAGAGGTAATAGATTCTCTATTTTTCCTGTAGAAAAATTATCCAAACAAACAACTTTATAATTATGAGCCAACAAATACTCACAAAGGTTAGAACCGATAAAGCCAGCACCACCCGTTACTAAAACCTTAACCATAAAATTCTATTCTATATATTAGTAAAAACACATGTATTACAAATCACGCACAAAATACCTTATGTGAATCTTTCAAAGACAAATTCATTAACACTTCAAAAAACGAGAGAAAAACTTCTTTAAATTACTCTTTTTCCCCTGCTTGTGAATATTATTACCATAGCCGTAACCATAACCATAACCATAGCCATAACTGTAGCCATAACCTCTATGCTCTGAAGGAATACCATTTAATATCACAGACATATTACGGAGTTGTTCCTGACGATACATATTCTCAAGTTCCGGTAATTGGCGACGATCCATCACACCAGAGCGAACTACGAAAATGGTAAGATCAACCACACGGTTTACAATAGAAGCATCAGCTACCATACCCGCAGGAACGTTATCCACAATAATATAGTCATAACGTTTACGAAGTTCTACTATCAGGCGATCAAAACGATCGCTCAATAGTAATTCTGCAGGATTGGGAGGTACGGGACCAGAGAAAATAATATCAAGTTTATCATATTCTTCACTAGCACCAATAATATCATTCAGATTATCTGTTCGACCGGATAAATAATGAGTCAATCCCATACGATTGGAGGGGTTAGAGAAAATACCACTCAAGGTACCTTTACGAATATCAACGTCCACTAAAACCACTTTTTTATTTGTCTGAGCAATACTCATAGCAAGATTGCTTGAAACAAAAGTCTTTCCGGCACCGGGATTAGCAGAAGTAAACATGACCACCTGTAATCTCTCCGACTTCACATGCATAAAATCCATATTCGTACGAATAATACGGAAAGCTTCTGAAATAGAATCACTCCCATTCTCACGTACAATAATACTATCTGTATTTTCGCCTTTCTGATTTCCTCGACGAGGAACATTACCCAAAAAAGGAATAGTCAGAACTTCATCCAATTCCTTACGAGTCCGAACTTTGGTATCCGTCACATTTAATAACCAAAGTATCGCCATAGGAATGCCCATACCAAGAACAATAGCAGCCATAAATATCATCATTGTCTTAGGAGCTACTGGAATACTACTGCCCGAAGCAGAATCTATAATACGGGCATTACTCTCCGTAATAGCCTGTGTCAAAGCATTCTCTTCACGCTTATTCAACAAATAAAGATAGAGTTCTTCCTTAATTTTCTGCTGACGTTCTATAGTGAGTACATATTTCTGCTGTGCAGGCACAGCCTCAATGCGTTTTGTAGTCTGTTCTTCCTGCTCACGAATGTTTTTCAATTGAATATTTAAACCTACAATCAGATTATCCACCGAACGAATAATAGTCTGTTTCATAGCACTCAGAGAATTATTCAAATCCATCACAATCGGATTTTTGCTACTACTACCTACTACGAATTTATCACGTTTCAACAAGATGTCATTATATTCCTTAATCTGAGATTCAACACTGTTATCTGATATACCCGTATTGGCAGGAATCAAATCTGAACTTTTCTGAGGATCCGTCAAATATTCTTTAATGTATTTGGCAATACTTAACTGATTCTCCAAGCTAAGTCCCTCCTGTTGATAACGACTAGTGTTCTGAAGGTACATACCCGTCTCGGAGGTTATATCGGTTAATTGATTTTCACGCTTAAAACTTTCGATATTGGCATCTACACTACCAAGTTCACGTTCTATGATAATCAGACGCTCATTGATAAACTTGGATGTATTTACAGCTATCTGATTCTTGTCATTAATCACATCCTCATTATAGACAGCAATAAGCATATTCAGAATATCTTCTGCGCGGGCAGTAGATACATCCTCCAAAACCAAGTTGATAATAGTAGCCGTCTTGCTGGCAAGAGAAACATTCAGTTTGCTACGATAACTTTCAACAATACTCTCTATATTGGATTTAACAACATTTACAGGATTACCATAAAAAACATCCGTATAATATAACGTAGGAGTAACAACAATTGGTCCAATGGGAGTAATAATAGTATCATTCAAATTTACCTCAAGAAACTCTTCCGAGCGAATCACCCCATCACCTACCGATAACGAAAAATCAGACAGATGTACCGTAACGGAATCGATAGGAGTAACTGACACTTTTATAACCTGACGTTCTTCCGCATCCGGGAAAGAAACTATAACCGGTGAATGAGTATAAAGTTCATCACTGCGTAAACCATTCTTCACTTTATAACTCATATCCAAATGTAAACGACGAGCTACTTCTTCCATCAGATGGCGAGACTGAAAAACAAGCACTTCATTATCCACATTGCGTTTACCACCAAAAAGAGACAAATCAGCAAAAGCAGCCGATTCACTCATTCCACCACTTTTAGAATCGTCACGAATAAGAACAGATGCCTTACGACTATATATTTTTGAAGAAGATTTCAAATAAAAAAAAGCGATTCCACCACAAACCAAAATCGACAATGCAAACCAATACCAATTAACAAGTATAAGATGAAAAATATCGGTGATATTAATTTCTGACTCCTGTTTACGGATATCATTATTTTTATATTCAGCGCTCATTATCTTTTGTTATCTGAATTATTTAAACATAGTTACTATCAAAGAAGTAATGGAAGCCAATACGGAAACAGCAGACAACCAAACCCCCACAGAATTATTAGAGTTAATGCGACTCTGCCCTGTCTTCGCTTTATTAGGCTCTACATACACAATATCATTCTGTTGTAAATAATAGCAGGGAGACTGAAAAATATCAGAAGAACGAAGATCATGGTAAAGAATACGGCGCTTGCCATCCTTTTCACGAATAACAGCTACACGGTCACGACGACCATAAATGGTCAAATCACCTGCCATACTCAAAGCTTCCAACAAGGTTATTCTATCACCGGAAATATCAAATGTACCCGGCCGAGCCACTTCACCCATCACAGATACTTTAAAGTTCAGGAACTGAACAGTGACAATAGGATCTTTTATCAAATCCTCTTCCATCAGTTTTTGCTTAATAAGTTCAGTTACTTGCATACGGGTTAACCCTTCTACATGAAACCTACCCAAAATAGGAAAATCAATATCGCCATTCTGATCAACTAAATAGCCTAATAAACGCTGCTGTACAGAAGTTTGAGCACCTATCTGATAAGTAACCACAGGCATATTAAACGGTAATGCCAATTCCGGATCTTTACTATTCACCAGAATAGCCAATAAATCATCTTTATGAATGATTACTTCATAGTTCTTATCAATGACTTCCTCTTTCAAAGAGGTAATATCCTGCAAATAAAGTACCTCTTTAGGAGCAGAGCAGGATGCCAAAAGTGCCAATAAGCACAGCAAACAATTATTCAGAAATTTCATTCTCATATAATAGCTATTAATGATTTCTTACCGTTATTTATCTTAATTATTCATCCAGTTCCCAAGCTGTCCAGGGATTAGTTTCCAAACTATTCAGATATTCAGAAACTTCCAACTCTGCCGGAGACAATTCATGATCTTTCCAAGTATCGATAATGGCATGCGCTTCTTGGGCCAGTTTCTCATCATAAACCTCACCATAGCAGGCTACTAAAAGCTGGCATTTCAACAACGAAACAGAAAGCTGTTCGAGCACGTTCCAACTACGGTTAAGAATAGATTGTATTTTTTGATTCTTATCACCATGATCATAGATGGTGGCATGAAAACCGGTCAGCAGAGCATAACAGAGCTGTGCTTCTTCTTCGGCAGTAGAACCATGTGAAAGAAAAAGAGCCTCGGACTGACGATAAACCTCCGTATTCAATTCACAAAAACGATTGGAATAAAGAGGAGTGCCATCAAAACCTAAATTGAGAAGCTCATTGGTAACATGACACAGAGCGTCAATTTGTGATTGCAAAGACATATATTTGAATATTTAGATTGAACGATGACTATTTACAATTGAAATAAAATCAATATGGATAGAGTCCAAATGAACAGGTCGCTATTTATGAACAGGTTCGGAAACAAGTTCCATTAAAGAAGGATGAACATAAGCAGTAGCCACCGCCATAACTCCTTTGATGCAGACTGATACACGACGATCGCCTTTGACACGAAGAATAATTCCTTCAACTCCCTCAAAAACGCCACCGGTGATACGAACACGGTCACCTTTCTGTAAAGCGGTGACAGCAGGGTCGAGATAAACGATCTGCTCTTCATAATTGCCCGAAACGGCAATAAAGCTACGCATCTGCGAATCCGGTACAATAAGAGGCCGATTGGTCTCACGATCGATAATATAACGGACGGCTAAAGAAAGTCCGACAGATTGTTTTATCCGATCGATACACGCAAGTGAACTATGAACAAATACGAGATTGTGCACTACGGGCACTAATTTACGCACCTTACGATCTGCTTTTTTCACATACTCGTAATGCATCGGAATGAAGTTCTCGATATTTTCGGCATCAAGAGCTTCCTTCAAAAGAAGTTCACGGCTATAGGTAACACGGAGCGGATACCAAAACACATCGGTAGATTTGTTCACGAATGGATATTCTTTAGGGACACCGAAATTATAGAATTACTTTCGGTCAAGCGTGTATAAAACAAAAATTTAATATTTTAGTACACTGGCTCTCAACTGTATCCCTATCCCAGGAGATAAACAGGAGGAGAGAAATATGTAATGCACAAAGTTTTGTTCAATTTAGTGCACAAATCACTATAAACGAGATATTTGACACATAAAAGTGTTTCAATAAACGTTCGTTTAATGGCACAAAAATATATACTATTCTCGAATGTGCAAAATATTTCCCAATAAAAAGTATTTGTATTTTTTCATAATTGAATATATTAAATTAATTATCAATATATTACAATATAAAATTATATGTATACCATTAACAATAAATCGTATTTCAATATATTAAGAAAAGCCGAAAAATAAGTGTGCCATTAAACGAACGTTTATTGAAACACTTTTAGGAAAAATAAAGTCCAAAATATCAATATTATATTCCGTAAAAGTACTTTTCTCAATTTTTTCATCATTTAATCATCTCCGAATCATCATTTTTAACAATCTTTGCACGATATAAAAATCATTTAAAACCTAAAAAAATGACAAGCAAAGAAGAAAAAAAACGGATTTTAGTGGACACATTAAAATCGAACTCACCGATGGAATAATCATAGAAGGCAGTATTAAAGCACAAAGCCATGACAAACAACCGATTGATGACAGGACAGTTATCAGAATAGCCAAAGGAGAATTGATAAAAGCACTTACTCGTTCGTTGACAGATGAAAAAAGAAACATCACAACCGCTACTGACATTGCCAAAGAAATCAGAAGAATATTCCGCATTGAATATAGAGATCATGGAACTTACAAAGAAATGGAATACAAATCATTAGTAACAGAAGTGAGAAGAATTTTAAATAGTATGAAAAGAAAATAGAGATAGAAAAAAGGAGACATAAAAAATCGCCCAAAAGGCGATTTTTTATGTTAAATAGAGCGATTAGTTCTATCCAAATATAATCCCGACATTGCGGCCTTAATTCAAAAAAATACAATCTTATTAAAGTAAACGCAATGAAAAAAAGAAATTCAAATTTTATCATGGAGAACACAAAAAATCAGTGGGTAAAACTTATTATGCAAGAAAAAGGATATACGGAAATTACTGCCACATGGATGTCAAATCGTATTGAAGCCTTAATAAATCATATGCAGTACGGACATGCAGTTATTGCTTATCGCCGGGCTATCGATGGAGAATTTCAATTTGTAAAGGCAACCCTGATTTATTACCGGCATGATTTCAAACGGGAATATGAAGGAAATAAAATACAAGAAGCTGTCATGTATTGGGATGTAGAAGAGAGAAAATGGAAGCGTTTCCGTATAGAAAACTTCTTGGAATGGAAACCAGTGGTATAATTGATAGTTAGGAGCTGGTAGTTAGGAGTCAGAAGTTAGGAGTCAGAAGTTAGGAGTTAGGAGTTAGAATCTATGCAGAGGGTTAGTTTTGGCATATATACAGAAAGAATTTTAACTATCGGCTACTTACCACTAACTTCCAACTACCGACTTCTAACTACCAACTACTAACTTCTAACTACCAGCTTCTAACTACCAACTTCTAACTACCAGCTTTTAACTACTAATTACTAATCACCAACCATCATGGCTACAGAATTTTTCGGGATCGTTTATTTCCCTACCAAATCGGCTTTCTTTGAGGGGGCTATTCCAGAATCAATGGAAGCAAAATACGGCATCAAAGGACCTTATTTTCTTATAAAAATACTTTGCAAAATCTATAAAGAAGGATATTACATCCCATGGGATGAAGAACAGTGTGAAATATTTGCCTACAAATTGGGTAGAGAATACAGCAAAGAAGAAGTGACAAGCATGGTAAGCCTGCTACTCGAAAAAGGATTTTTCGACAAGGAGAGCTATCAGAAACAGCAGATACTGACTTCGCTGGATATTCAACGTGTCTGGTTGGAGGCTACAAGCCGCAGAAAAAGAGATTTGACCAAACTCCCCTATCTGTTGGAAGAAATAAAATGCAGACAGAACACAAGTTCGAAGTCAGAATGTGCAGACATTCCTCCTGCTCAAATGGAATTGAATCTGGAAAATGCAGACATTTCCCGACAAAGTAGAGTAGAGGAAAGTAAAGTAGAAGAAAATAGGAAGAAGAAGGACGAAGATCTTGTCTTATCTCCTCCGCCGGAATACGCACTCAATACAAAAACACACAATTACGGTGGCCTGCTATTGGCACTGGAGCAAATCAAGATAATCGATATCGGAGAAAAAAAAGCGATTTTACGAATGTCCAATTATGGAGAAATCGGTACAGCCGTATGGAAAATACTGGCACAAACTCCGTGGAATAAAATCGGAATGCCCGGGAAATATCTTATAAAATCACTTAGAAACAGTTGATAATCAACAGATATAAGAATATATATTTTTGTATACCAAGAGTGTATATTCTTATCATCCAAAAGTGTATATTTCTGTACAAAAGAAGTTTATACCTTTATAAAAAGCTTATAATCATCACTGAAAAAAGTCACAGGGAGATAGCACGATGAGCAGTCATTTTCTCATAAGGAAGCGTAAACCAGAAAGTAGAGCCTTTCCCAAACTCGGACTCCACTCCTATCTCGCCTTTAAGCTCCTTGATGATGTTCTGCGAAATGGCCAATCCCAATCCGGTACCTTGCTTGAAAGAATCCAACTTCACAAACCGGTTGAATACATCCTGCACATTTTCGGGTGGTATACCGGTACCGGTATCTGTCACGAAAAAACGGATATGTCCGTCTCGAGGTTCTTCATACCCGAACAGGACGCTTCCGTTGCGGGTAAATTTCATGGCATTGCTGATAAAGTTGTTCAAAACCTGTGTCACTCTGCGCCGGTCGGTATACAAAAAAAGATCGGGCAGAGATGTCACTGCACGTATAGTGACCTCCTTGTTCGTTTGCTGCATTCTGGCAGCTTGTTCTATTTCCAGCAACATACTATTGACATCTACGTTCACATAGACATACTCCAACGTACCTGCTTCCATCTTCGACAAATCCAGAATATCACTGATGAGTTGCAGCAATATGGCATTGTTGTGCTCGATAATACTCAGATATTCAATTCTTTCCTCTTCGGAAACATCCGTAGCCAATAAACTGGAAAATCCGATAATGGCGTTAAGCGGAGTACGTATCTCATGACTCATATTAGCCAGAAAAGCCGACTTTATGCGATTGGATTCTTCGGCCTCTTCCTTCGCCAAGCGCCAGTTCCGCTCCAATTTCTTCATGTCGGTAATGTCCCAGGCCGTATAGATGATCCATTTGCGCCCGTTGGAAAAAGAGAGCAGATTATTATTCTGAAAAGTAAACCGTTCTTCGTTCTTATTAGTAAAGAAATGCCGGACACCGGACTGTGCGATACCGGTTCGTACCAATTCTTCGTCCTCTTCCCTTATCATCCCGGCAGCTTCGGGCATGGTATCGAAATCAGTCTTCCCGATAGCACTTCCGGCCGGATATTCAAAAAGCTCTTCAGCCTTCTTGTTCCAGAAAGTATAACGCCAATTATTATCCACGTCTTTCACCTTGGCGGCAATCGGAAGGTTATCAAGAATCCCTTCCAACAGGCGCAAATGTTCTTCCTGATCCTTTTCTTTCAACGCCTTTATACGCATCTGCATAAAGAAAAACAAGGTAAGCACAATAATCACTCCTGCTATACTTACCATATAAACAATATCTTTTTCTATGAAACCGACCGGAGCGGCATCATAAAAAAGACATAAGAACAGATTCTGATTAGGCATATTTAAGGTAATATTTTAATATAAAACAGCAAAGAATCACTCGTTTAGTTTTCGCAAAGTTAGAAAAAAATAAATGATTCAGCAGTTTCCGCCTCCTTTATTATACTGTCTATCAGCGAAATATTTACAAAATTCCTCATATTTGTACTGTTTTAAAAAAACACATAGCGGAATTGCAAATTTGAGCAAAGTGTAGCGAATTAGCTAAAACAGCGTTCGTTACGTTTTGCTTTTCTATTGGGCAGAGCCAACGGAATGCCACCTCGAAGCCAAACGGTGCAGAAATTCAGTTACCACCTCATTACCCCCGCAACGGGTGCGGATTTCTTGCTAAATAATTCTTTTACTGTGTTTTGCGGCATTTTACATAGTTGTCGGTAACTCACTATAAACTACTGAAACTGTAATTCCCTCATTACATTAAAGTACAATAAAAAGTGCCGCTCATAAACGGCTGATGTGCGGTATTTTTGCTAATTTTACATCGAATAATATGAAAAATGAAAAGCAAGAGAGGTATAAACACTATATAAAAACAAAGTAATTAATCTTACAGAATTAAATAATTGAGAATAATATATTTACATAAGATGATTGAAGAGAAGAACTATTACGGAAACCTTTGTACAGAGATGTACGAAATCTTGCATGCAGAAGCACCGCAAGACGAATTGAATTTTTATCTTTCTTATGCTGAAAAAGGAAAAAAGATTTTAGAACCTTTATGCGGCAGTGGACGTTTTCTTGTCCCATTCGTGGAAAGAGGGCTTGATATAAGTGGCATAGACTTATCCAATGAAATGTTACAAAAGTTAAAACAGAAATTGCCTGAGGCAAAAGTCGTTCAGGCTGATATTATGAAATATTCTCCAAGAGAAAAGTTTGATTATATATTTATCAGTTCGGGCTCTGTGTCATTATTTACCGATATTGATTTGTGTAAACAAATCTTGTGCAGAATAAAAGAATGGTTGTCTCCAATGGGTAAGTTTGTATTTGCTGTTGATACAATCGCCAATAGATGTACGGATGACAATGATTATGCGATTGCGGTTTCTGTAAAGACAAAGGAGAATTTTGAACTGGTGCTAAAGTCGAAGAACCATTACGATGAGCAAAGTCAGACCCAGCTCTCTCCCGGAATTTATGAAATGTACAGTGATACGGAATTGATTCAAAGCGAATTTATGGATTTCCAGACGCACCTTTATAAGTATGGTGAAATGGAAGAATATTTGAAAGAAGTCGGGTTTACTCAAGTCAAAACTTATTCTTCTTTTGACAAGGAAATAGCCATTAACGATCGATGTGAAATGTTTTTATTTGAATGTGGGTTGTAACAACCATAATAACAAAGTCTAAAATGATTATTCTGATTGCGGGAGATACCCATACGGGGAAGACCTTGCTGGCGCAAAGGTTATTGGAATACTATAAATACCCCTATCTGTCAATAGACCATTTGAAAATGGGGCTTATCAGAAGCGGGCAGTGTGGTCTTTCCGCTGACAGCAGCGATGCAGAACTGACGGAATATCTGTGGCCGATTGTTCGGGAAATGATAAAGACCTGTATTGAAAATTCTCAGAACCAGATTGTGGAAGGCTGCTATATTCCGTTTGGTTGGGAAAAAGATTTCTCCCTTGAAGATTTGCGACAAATCAAGTATATCTGTTTAATATTTAGTAGAAAATATATAGAAACTCACTTGGATGATATTCTTCGATTCGAAAAAGTCATAGAGAAACGATTGTCTTCTGATGTAATCTTAGACGAGATAATAAAAATAAACGAGTATAACTTGGAACAATGTGTGTTACGACACTATAACCATATTCTGATTGATGATACTTATCAAATTGACATTGACTGCATATAGTTTTTTGATTGGGACATTGTAGTTTTGAATATTTGTTCTAACTTTGCATTTAGAAAATTTATTTGACAGCATAGCAACGCAAAACGCTGAAATTTGCACGGTTGCTAAATCGTTACCTATATATCTCAATAATCCGTTAAAAGTTTATTACTCAATCGGTTAAATCAAACCGATAAAAATCTAAAATAATTAAAAAGCATGTTTTTCCTTTTTTTTCGTTAGAGATACAGATTTAATATAAGCTTTGTATTACTTTTGCATGCGATTGTGGTAATCACTCTGAATAATTGTTCATTATGAAAAGAATAAAAACAATATTAATTCTATTTCTCGTATGCCTGACAGCGAAAGGAGAAGACGTTTTCCGTAACGATAACGATTCTATCCGTCTCAGCCTGCTGACTTGTGCCCCCGGAGAAGAGATATATTCTTATTTCGGACATACTGCCATCCGTTATGAAGATCCCGGCAAAGGAATCGATGTTGTTTTCAACTACGGATTGTTCAATTTCGGAGCGCCCAACTTTATCTTCCGTTTTGCCCTCGGACAAACCGACTATATATTGGGAGCCACTCCATACAACCGGTTTGCAGCCGAATATATATTCGAAGAACGCAGTGTATGGCAACAAACATTGAACCTGACTCCGGATGAAAACCGGAAGTTAGCTTCACTACTCATAGAAAACAGCAAACCGGAAAACCGGACATACCGGTATAACTTCTTTTACGATAACTGTTCGACCCGTCCGAGAGATAAGATAGAAGAGTGCATCGAAGGAAAAATTATTTATGACTACCCGGCAAAAGACGGCACGAAGTCATTTCGGGAAATTGTGCATCAATACACCCAAGGACATCCGTGGTCGCAATTCGGCATCGACCTTTGTATCGGCAGTGAGGCAGACCGCCCCATCACCAGCCGCCAGATGATGTTTATTCCCTTTTATCTGGAAGACGCAATAGCATCGGCCAGAATTGTAAACAACGGTAATGAACGCCCTCTGGTACTGGAAAGCACATCACTTATCAGTTGTGAAGACGACGGCTCGTCACCCGGAACGATAGGATTTTGGGACCTCCTGACTCCCATACGTGCAGCATTGCTTCTGCTCATACTCACAGCAGCAGCTACCATCTACGGTATCCGGAGGAACAAAAGTCTTTGGGGAATAGACATTATATGGTTCGGCACTGCCGGCATTGCCGGTTGCATACTTGCCTTCCTCGCCCTGTTTTCCGAACATCCTACTGTCAGTTCTAATTATCTCCTTTTCGTTTTTCATCCGGGACAGCTTGTTTTCCTCCCGATCATGATAAATGCCGCCAGAAAAGGCCGAAAATGTTGGTATCATGTGTTGAACTTTACAGTTTTAACACTTTTTATACTGCTTTTTCCGCTAATACCGCAAAGAATTGATTTAGCTGTCGTACCTTTGGCACTTAGTTTGTTGATACGTTCTGCAAGCAATCTTATTTTGACTTATAAAAAAAAGAAATGAAAGGATTACTGACTTCCATAATAACCGTACTTACCATTACCGGACTACAGGCCCAGCCGATGTCATCTACTCCCAAACTGGTGGTAGGACTGACAATCGACCAGCTTCGTACGGACTATCTGGAAGCGTTCTCCTCCTTATACGGTGAAAAAGGATTCAAACGGCTCTGGAAAGAGGGAAAAGTATTCCGCAACGCCGAATATAAATTCAACAGAGTAGACCGGGCATCGGCCGTGGCCGCTATCTACAGTGGAACCACTCCGTCGATAAACGGCATCATCGCCAATCAATGGCTGGATATTTCTACCCTGCGATCGATGAGTTGTGTAGACGACCCCGCTTTTATGGGGAACTACACGGACGAGAACAGTTCACCGGCCCTGTTACTGACTTCCACCATCGCCGACGAGCTAAAAATCGCTACACGCAATAAAGGACTGGTATATGCCATTGCCCCTTTCCGCGATGCTGCCATCTTTGCAGCAGGACATACCGGGAACGGTGCTTTCTGGCTGAACGAAAATACCGGAAAATGGTGTAGCACTACTTATTATACGGAATTCCCCTGGTGGGTAAGCCAATATAACGACCGGCAGGCAATCGATTTCCGCATCGGAGAGATCACCTGGACACCGGTTCATCCGATGGAGAAATATGTATATCTCCCTGAATGGAGAGATATGCCGTTTAAATATAAATTCGACAATGAACGGCAAAATAAGTTCCGCAGATTCATTGCCAGCCCTTTCGTCAATGATGAAGTCAATCTTCTGACCGAAGAGTTGCTGGATAAAAGCACTATCGGGAAAGACGAAGTGCCGGATATGCTCTCACTGATGTATTATGCCGGCAATTATGCCCACAAGACATCACAGGAATGCGCGATGGAGCTGCAGGACACGTATGTAAGGCTCGACCAGAGCATTGCTCACCTGCTGGAAGTGCTCGACAAGAAGATAGGGCTTCAAAACATACTTTTCTGTATCACCTCTACCGGATATGTAGACACGGAAGCTGCCGACCACGGGCTTTACCGCATTCCGGGCGGTGAATTCCACCTGAACCGTTGCGCCGCTTTATTGAATATGTTTCTGATGGCTACTTATGGTGAAGGCCAATTTGTAGAAGCTTATCAGGACCAGCAAATATACCTCAACCATAAACTGATTGAAAAGAAACAACTCGACCTGGCCGAAATACAGGATAAGGCGGCTGATTTTCTGATACAGTTCAGTGGCGTGAATGAGGTTTATTCCGCACACCGTCTGCTGTTAGGCGCATGGACACCGGAAATCCATATGATCCGCAACGGTTTCCACCGCAAGCGTTCCGGAGATTTATTAATCGATGTGCTTCCGGGATGGACGGTTGTCAACGAACACAATCCGTCGGAAAATAAAATTATCCGCCACGCACATATACCGGTACCGCTTATCTTCTTTGGAAATTCAGTAAAACCGGAGGTAATACAAACACCTATTACCGTAGACCATATTGCACCCACTCTGGCCAATGCCATGAGAATAAGGGCTCCCAATGCCTGCACTGCAACTCCGCTTACCATACGGTAAAAACACTTTTTTCAATCTAAGTAAATAATAAATAAATAGAATACACAAATGGGATTTAATGAATTTTTAAGCTCGATTTTCGGAAACAAATCCACGCGAGACATGAAAGAAATTCAACCTTGGGTAAACAAGATCAAAGCTGCTTACCCGGAGGTTGCTAAATTGGATAATGACGGTCTCCGTGCGAAAACACAGGAACTTAAGCAATACATCCACGACTCTGCAAACAAGGAACGCGCTAAAGTGGAAGAACTGAAAGCCAGTATCGAAACCGTAGAGTTGGAAGACCGTGAAGAGATTTTCACTCAAATAGACAAACTGGAAAAAGAAATTCTTGAAATATACGAAAAAGCGCTCGACGAAGTATTGCCGGTGGCTTTTTCTATCGTGAAAGATACCGCAAGACGTTTTACGGAAAACGAAGAAGTGGTGGTTACGGCTACCGACTTCGACCGTACACTGGCTGCAACAAAAGACTTCGTACGCATCGAAGGCGACAAGGCTATCTATCAGAATCACTGGAATGCCGGCGGTAACGACACGATATGGAACATGATTCACTATGATGTACAGCTTTTCGGTGGCGTAGTGCTTCATAAAGGTAAAATTGCCGAAATGGCGACAGGTGAAGGAAAAACCTTAGTGGCTACCCTGCCTGTGTTCCTGAACGCACTGACCGGAAACGGTGTGCACGTTGTAACCGTGAACGACTATCTGGCAAAACGTGACTCGGAATGGATGGGACCGCTTTACATGTTCCACGGACTGAGCGTCGACTGTATCGACAGACACCAGCCTAACTCGGATGCACGCCGTCAGGCTTATCTGGCAGACATCACTTTCGGTACAAACAACGAATTCGGTTTCGACTATCTGCGTGACAACATGGCCATCAGCCCGAAAGACCTCGTACAGCGTCAGCACAATTATGCGATCGTCGATGAGGTAGACTCGGTATTGATCGATGATGCCCGTACACCGTTGATTATTTCCGGTCCTGTACCTAAAGGCGAAGACCAGCTTTTCGAAACTCTCTGCCCGATGGTGGAACGTCTTGTGGAAGCACAGAAAGTATTGGCAACCAAGTATCTGACAGAAGCGAAGAGACTGATTGCTTCTGATGACAAGAAAGAGGTGGAAGAAGGATTCCTGGCTCTTTTCCGCAGTCACAAGGCACTCCCGAAAAACAAGGCATTGATTAAATACCTCAGTGAACAAGGTATCAAGGCAGGGATGCTGAAAACAGAAGAAATATACATGGAACAAAACAACAAGCGTATGCATGAGGCTACGGACCCGTTGTATTTTGTTATCGATGAAAAACTGAACAGCGTAGACCTGACAGACAAGGGGGTAGACTTGATTACAGGCAACTCGGACGACCCGACATTATTCGTCTTGCCTGATATCGCAGCACAGCTCTCCGAACTGGAAAATGAAAAAGATCTGAGCGACGAACAGAAGTTGGAAAAGAAAGATGCCCTGCTTACCAATTATGCCATCAAATCCGAACGTGTACATACCATCAACCAATTGCTGAAAGCATACACCATGTTCGAAAAAGACGATGAATATGTCGTTATAGACGGACAAGTGAAAATCGTTGATGAACAAACCGGCCGTATCATGGAAGGCCGCCGCTACTCGGACGGACTGCACCAGGCTATTGAAGCGAAAGAACGTGTGAAAGTGGAAGCTGCCACACAGACTTTTGCAACGATTACCCTGCAGAATTACTTCCGTATGTATCATAAGCTGTCCGGTATGACCGGTACTGCCGAAACGGAAGCAGGCGAACTTTGGGACATCTACAAACTGGATGTGGTGGTAATCCCCACCAACCGTCCTATCGCCCGTAAAGATATGAATGACCGCGTTTACAAAACCAAACGCGAAAAATACAAAGCCGTTATCGAAGAGATCGAGCAACTGGTTCAAGCCGGACGCCCTGTACTGGTAGGTACCACTTCCGTAGAAATTTCGGAAATGCTGAGCAAGATGCTTACCATGCGCAAGATCGAACACAACGTATTGAACGCCAAACTGCACCAGAGAGAGGCGGACATCGTAGCCAAAGCCGGTTTGAGCGGTACGGTTACCATCGCTACGAATATGGCAGGCCGTGGTACCGACATCAAGTTGAGCCCGGAAGTAAAAGCTGCCGGCGGTTTGGCCATCATCGGTACGGAACGTCACGAATCCCGCCGTGTAGACCGTCAGTTGCGTGGTCGTGCCGGACGTCAGGGTGACCCGGGTTCGTCCGTATTCTTCGTCTCACTGGAAGACGACTTGATGCGTCTCTTCTCATCCGACCGTATCGCCAGTGTGATGGATAGATTAGGATTCCAAGAGGGAGAAATGATCGAACATAAGATGATCTCAAACTCCATCGAACGTGCACAGAAAAAGGTGGAAGAGAATAACTTCGGTATCCGTAAACGTTTGCTTGAATACGATGACGTAATGAACAAACAGCGTACGGTAGTCTATACCAAACGCCGGCATGCATTGATGGGTGAACGTATCGGAATGGATATCGTAAACATGATATGGGACCGTTGTGCCGCAGCCATCGAAAACAATGCCGACTACGAAAGCTGTAAACTGGATCTGCTTCAGACTCTGGCCATGGATGCTCCTTTCACAGAAGAAGAATTCCGCAATGAAAAGAAAGAGAAATTAGCAGAAAAGACATTCGATGAAGCAATGGCTAACTTCAAACGCAAATCGGAACGTCTGGCTCAAATAGCCAACCCGGTTATCAAACAGGTATATGAGAATCAGGGACATATGTATGAAAACATTCTGATTCCTATCACAGACGGCAAACGGATGTACAACATCTCCTGCAACCTGAAAGCGGCCTATGAAAGCGAATCTAAAGAGGTGGTGAAATCTTTCGAAAAATCAATCCTGCTCCACGTTATCGATGAGTCGTGGAAAGAGAACCTGCGCGAACTGGATGAATTGAAACATTCTGTACAGAACGCCAGCTATGAACAGAAAGATCCGTTGTTGATCTACAAACTGGAGTCTGTCAACCTGTTTGACACAATGGTAAACAAGATCAATAATCAGACAGTCTCTATTCTGATGCGCGGACAGATTCCTGTACAGGAAGCCCCCGAACAGCCACAACGCGTGGAAGTACGTGAAGCCGCTCCCGAACGTCGTCAGGATATGAGTAAATATCGCGAACAGAAACAAGATCTGAACGATCCGAACCAGCAAGCCGCCGCACAGCAAGATACCCGCGAAGCAGTAAGACGCGAACCGATACGTGCTGAAAAAACAGTAGGACGTAACGATCCTTGCCCATGCGGTAGCGGTAAGAAATACAAGAACTGCCACGGGCAAGGGAAGTGATGAAGATAGGAGATAGAAAGTAGAAGTTAGAAGATAGAAGGTAGGAGATAGAATCCATGCAGAGTATTAGCTTTGGTACACATGCCTAAAGGATTCTAACTACCAACTCCTAACTCCTAACTACTAAATTCCACCTCCTAACTACCTGCTCACCTCCTAAAAAAGTTCAAAACAATTAAATATTGTTTTGGACTTTTTTTTATCCACACAAAATCGTATTTTTGCTAAATAAAGAAAACAAGACTATGGCAAAATATTCATTCTTTCTTACATTGCTTTCTTGTCTGATATTTGGTTCATGCCAAACCATCGAACAGATATCCATCGATTACATGATGCCGGCTGAAATCAATTTTCCTCCCGAACTGCGTCGGGTAGCTATTGTAAATAATGTCAGTGCAATCCCCGACAATAAATGGATAGAAGCAGAAAAGCCGATATCGGGTAATGAAGTAGCCCGTGCCATAGCCTACACCCACGGAGATGCGGGCATAGCAACAGAATCATTGGCCAGAGCCATAGCGGACGGAAATTATTTCGATGAAGTCGTCATTTGTGACTCTGCATTACGTGCCGATGATAAAATAGCACGTGAAGAGACATTAAGCCAAGAAGAAGTAGGCGAACTGACCGACAAGTTAGATGTAGATTTTCTGATAGCTTTGGAAAACCTGCAATTGAAAGCCACAAAATATATTCACTATCTTGCCGACTGGCAATGTTATTATGGTACTATCGACCTGCTGGCACAGCCAACGGTAAAAATTTACGTTCCGAACCGGATACGCCCCATGCTAACTATCACTCCGAGTGACAGTATTTTTTGGGAAGAATACGGCAACACGCCTGCTTATGTGGAAAACCATATGATCAAAGAAGAACAGATGCTGAAAGAGGCCTCCGAATTTGCCGGAACCATTCCCGTCAAGCATCTCCTGCCCTATTGGACTTCGGCAACACGCCAGCTTTATGCCAACGGCTCTGTATATATGCGAGATGCCATCATATACGTCCGTGAGAATTCATGGGACAAAGCTTTCAATCTCTGGCAACAAGCCTTTGAAACAAGCAAAAGTGACAGGAAGAAGATGTATGCAGCGCACAACATCGCCGTTTATCATGAGATGAAAGATGACATCCCGGAAGCAGAAAAATGGGCATTAAAAGCACAGGAACTCGCCCGGAAAGTAGAAAAGATCGACGATGAAAAAAAAGGGAAACAAGATCTTTCGCGAATACCGAATTATGTGATGATCAGCCTTTATTTAGTAGACTTGCAGAAAAGAATGAACGGATTATCGACATTAAATATGCAAATGAGCCGATTTAATGATGATTTTTAATGAAATCATATGAAGGTTGGCATTTTTTTTATACCTTTGGACTAAATAACTAAGGAGGAAAAACCCATGAAACTGAGTCAACAATCACAATCTGTAATCGAATCGGCTATCCGAAAGGCAATCGGCAAGTTTGCTTGCGGTTGCGAACAAACGATCGTTACAGATATTCATATACAGCCTAATCAGAATTCCGGCGAGCTTTGCATCTTCGATGACGAAGATGATGAACTGGCAAACGTACTAATAGAGGAATGGTCGGCATACGAAAATGATGATTTTTATGAAAATGCCGAGCGTATACTACGTCCCATTCTCTGTAGAATGAAGGAAAGCGGAGAATTTGACAAACTCACCATCCTCAAGCCGTATTCTTTTGTCCTGGTTGATGAAGAAAGAGAGACCATTGCCGAACTGCTTCTGGTAGACGATGATACGTTACTGGTAAACGACGAACTACTGAAAGGCTTGGACCAGGAGCTTGATGCATTCTTGAAAGAATTGCTTGAAAAATAATAACTGCTTCTTTTCCTCTCCTATTTTCCGATAATAGTTTTACAAATAGAAATACCTAATAAAAAAGGCATCCCAATAATTGAGATGCCTTTTCTATTAGACGAAAAATGAAAATCATGCTTTCTTTAAAGCAGCAATACTTTCTTTCAAAGATTTTATAATACTCTCCGCATCCGACTGCTTTTTGCGTTCTATCTCGATCACAGCTGCCGGAGCATTGTTTACGAATTTCTCGTTGCTTAGCTTTTTAAGCACGCCTTGCAAGAATCCTTCTTTATGCTTGAGTTCGGCTTCCATACGGGCAATCTCCGCTTCCACATCGATCATATTTCCCAATGGTACAGCAAATTCCGTAGTTCCCACCATAAAGGATGCCGCTCCTTCGGCTTTGGCATCTACAACTGTAATAGCAGATAAATTACACATCTTGGTAATCACTGCATTGAACTCGACTACCGGATGCTCTCCTACCACCTGCAACTCGAGCGCCTCTTTCTGTGCAATGTTCTTCTGCAAACGAATAGTACGGATATTACTGATTACCTCCTTCACCACTTCAAACTGCTTCACAAAATCCGTATCTACGTACGAATCCAATGTAAGCGCACTTACCATCAGACTTTCACCATCTTCACGCTCACACATCTGCTGCCATAACTCCTCGGTAATGAAAGGCATAAACGGATGAAGCAGATGAAGCAGATTATCCATGAAACAAAGGGTAGCATTATAAGTGCAACGATCGATGGCCTGTCCGTAAGCCGGTTTAATCATTTCCAGATACCAAGAAGAGAACTCATCCCAGAACAACTTATAAACAGCCATCAACGCTTCGCTTAGGCGATATTTACCGAACAAGTCGGCTACTTCCGCTGCCACTTCGTTCTGTTTCGATTCAAACCAATGTACAGCCAGACGGGAAGCTTCTGGTATTTCGGCATGGTCGTCCACCTGCCATCCCTTGATCAGACGGAAAGCGTTCCATATCTTATTGCAGAAATTACGTCCCTGCTCGCACAATGCATCGTCAAAGAGAATATCATTACCGGCAGGGGCTGCAAGCATCATTCCCATACGTACGCCATCAGCACCGTATCTATCAATCAGCTCCAACGGGTCGGGTGAATTGCCCAGTGATTTTGACATCTTACGTCCCAGTTTATCGCGAACGATACCGGTGAAATAGACATTCTTGAACGGCATCTGGCCTTCGTACTCATAACCGGCCATAATCATGCGGGCTACCCAGAAGAAAATAATATCCGGACCGGTGACAAGATCACTCGTAGGATAGTAATATTTTATCTCTTCATTGCCCGGATTATTAATTCCATCGAACAAAGAAATCGGCCACAACCAAGAAGAGAACCAAGTATCCAGACAGTCCTCGTCCTGACGGAGATCCGCCATCGTCAATGCCGCATTTCCGGTCTTCTCTTTTGCCAACTTCAATGCTTCCTCGTCCGTAGAAGCTACCACATAGCCACCCTCCGGCAAGAAATAAGCCGGAATACGGTGTCCCCACCACAACTGACGGCTGATACACCAGTCTTTGATGTTCTCCATCCAGTGACGATAGGTATTCTTATATTTGGGAGGATAGAATTTCAGTTCGTCATTCATTACAGGGGGCAATGCCATATCGGCAAAATGCTGCATCTTGAGGAACCATTGCATAGAAAGTTTCGGCTCGATCACAACATTAGTACGTTCCGAATAGCCTACTTTGTTAGTATAAGCCTCCGTCTTTTCGAGCAATCCGGCAGCATCGAGATCTTTCTCTATCTGCTTGCGGACATCAAAACGATCCATACCGATATACAGGCCGGCAGCTTCGCTCAGTGTTCCGTTATCATTGAAAATATCGATGCTCGGCAGATTGTACTTTTCACCCAACATATAGTCGTTCACATCGTGGGCAGGAGTTACCTTCAGACAACCGGTACCGAATTCGATATCCACATAATCATCTTCAATAACCGGAATCACACGGTTTACCAATGGCACAATCACCTTCTTACCTTTCAACCAGGCATTTTTAGGATCGTTCGGATTGATACACATAGCCGTATCACCCATAATCGTTTCCGGACGAGTGGTAGCCACCACGGCATAACGTCCCTCCGGATCACCTTCTACTTTATAACGCAAGTAATAAAGTTTTCCATGTTCTTCTTTATAGATTACCTCTTCGTCCGACAGAGCAGTCAACGCTTTCGGATCCCAGTTCACCATGCGCACACCGCGATAGATAAGTCCTTTATTATAAAGATCGACAAATACTTTCAGCACACTTTCACTACGCTTTCCATCCATAGTGAAAGCAGTGCGATCCCAATCGCAGGAAGCTCCCAGTTTACGAAGTTGTTTCAGGATAATTCCTCCGTGTTCATCCGTCCATGCCCAGGCATGTTTCAGAAACTCATCACGGGTCAAATCCGTCTTTTTAATACCTTCCGAAGCCAATTTATTTACGACTTTCGCTTCCGTTGCAATAGAAGCATGGTCCGTTCCCGGCACCCAGCAAGCATTTTTGCCTTCCATACGGGCACGACGAACCAAAATATCCTGAATGGTATTATTAAGCATGTGTCCCATGTGTAACACACCAGTGACGTTAGGAGGCGGAATGACGACGGTGTAAGGTTCACGGCCATCGGGTTTCGAACTGAATAATTTGTGGGTCAACCAATACTGGTACCACTTTCCCTCCACGTCAGCGGGACTGTACTTACTTGCTAATTCCATGTTACGTTTCTATATATTTAATTTATTTCGAATAATGGGTGCAAAATTAATAATTTAAATTCAAATCTTACCACTCTCCGGTTGTTTCTGCATATGGAAGGAAAAATATAGAAGTAATTTTTCGTGCAGCATTTAATAAATGCATATTTTTGTTTCCTAAAAGGAAAGACGGATCATGAAGCGAAGACAAAAAATACGATATATTGTTTTAGGAATTCTTTTATTGGTTGTGTGGAGCACTCAGGCAATATCCGTCATGGGCGAATTTTATGCACGATCCGTCTATCCTGTCATCTCACTGTGTCTGTCTTCTTTTTCCCGTCTGTTTCCTTTCGCCATAGGCGATCTGTTCATATTCCTCAGCATTATCGGCGTAATTGCTTACCCGATTTACGGACGGATAAAAAAACAACCGTGGAAAAAGATAGTGCTACGTGACGGTGAATATCTATTATGGATATATGTGTGGTTTTATTTGGCATGGGGGTTGAATTATTCGCAAAAGAATTTTTACGAACGCACCCATATTCCTTATGTGGCATATACCCCCGATAAATTCAAGGCATTTGTAAAGGAATACATCCGGCATCTGAATAATTCGTATGTGCCAATTACCGGTATCGACAAAAATAGAGTCTGCAAAGAGGCTGTCAAAGGATACAAGCAGATTAGTGACACCCTGGGGATACACCGCCCTCCCTATGATTCGCCCAGAGCAAAAACGATGTTATTCACTCCTCTCATCTCGATGGTAGGGGTAAGCGGCAGCATGGGACCTTTCTTTTGTGAATTCACCCTGAACGGAGACTTGCCTCCGTCACAATATCCGGCAACGTATACACATGAACTCGCTCATCTATTGGGAATAACCAGTGAAGCCGAAGCCAACTTTTATGCTTACGAGGTTTGTACCCGCTCTCAGGTGGAGAGTATACGTTTCAGTGGGTATTTCTCCATACTGAGCCATGTTCTCGGTAATGCACGAAGACTCCTGACAGAAGAGGAATATACGGAACTATTCAACCGTATCCGCCCGGAAATTATAGAATTAGCCCGTTCCAATCAAACCTATTGGATGGCAAAGTACAGTCCGCTGATCGGTAACATACAGAATTGGATATACGACCTTTACCTCAAAGGAAACAAAATAGAAAGCGGACGGAAAAACTATTCAGAAGTCATAGGACTATTGATCTCATATCATGCTTCCCGCACGGAAGAGAAGTCATCAGGAAAGTAAATATCACAAAGAGAGCTCATGGATTATACATAAAAGTCCTATCTTTGCTACATGAAAAAGTTAGTAATTGTTGGATGCGGACGACTCGCCGATATCGTTGCGGACGCAGTTGTCAATGGTTTATTGCCCGAGTATGATTTAACGGGCGTTTATTCGCGTACGGCATCAAAAGCCGAACGTATTGTGACAAAAATGGAAAAACACGGGAAAACATGCCGTGCATGCGCCACATTGGAAGATTTGTTGGTACTGAAACCGGATTATCTGGTAGAGTCGGCTTCTCCTGCGGCCATGAAAGAGCTCGCCTTGCCGGCACTAAAGAACGGTACTTCCATTATTACTCTGTCTATCGGTGCCTTAGCAGACACCGGATTCTATCAGGAAGTGATGAAAACAGCCAAAGCAAACGGTACACGTGTATATTTGGTTTCCGGAGCTACCGGAGGATTCGATGTACTGAGAACTGCTTTTTTAATGGGAAATGCCAGTGCACGCTTCTTCAATGAAAAAGGACCGAATGCATTAAAAGGAACGGCTGTATACGATGATTCCTTGCAATCGGAGCAACGCATAGTATTTTCGGGGAATGCAACGGAAGCAATAGGAATGTTTCCAACTAAAGTAAATGTAGCAGTTGCCGCTTCACTTGCTTCGGTAGGACCGGAGAAAATGCAGGTATCCATGCAATCCACACCCGGATTCGTAGGAGACACTCAAAGGGTAGAAATAAAGAACGACCAAGTGCACGCTGTGATAGATGTATATAGCGCTACATCAGATATTGCAGGGTGGTCGGTTGTGAACACCCTGATCAATATTACATCACCCATTGTATTCTGACAAATTGGCAAGCACCTTTTCGCTCAGGCGGTCAAACGCCTGACGGGTGCGCCCTGTAGACACCTGCATGCAACGCACATGAGGATGATCGAGAAAACGGGTTCCCCCCAATGCGCCTACCGTATCACAAAAACAAAGGTTATCTCCTTCCAGCCATCCGGCAAAAGCCGCTTCATCCCATGCCGGGGACAAACTTGTATTAAACAATATTTTTCTGTTGCCAAGCCGACGGAATTCGGCATCATGTAATAAAACCGTGTTTTTGTTAAGGCAGCAACACACAACTTCGCTATGGACAAGCAATTCCTCCAATGGCAAGAAACGATATCCTTTTTCTGCGGCATCCTGTTTCACGCTACGGGCATAATAGGTAATATCAGCACCCAGAAAATTCAGAGCATCCGCTATCATCCCGCCGGACTTTCCCAATCCCACGATCCCGACTTTCAATCCGGTGATTTCACGAGCCATCCCGTCCCACGGTTCCTGGCCAAACCCATGCAAACAACGCACTAATTCGCTGATCACATACTCTACCACTCCTTCATCCCCATAATCACGAATGCCGGTCACAGTTATCCCCCGCTCATTGGCATAACGGATATCTACATTGGCACTTTCGGGAGAATAGAGCGAACAGCACATACCGATATATTTAACATTCGGACATTTCTCCAAAGCCTCCCGAGTAATTCGGGAAGTATAACTCAAAAGAACGGCATCGGCATCACCGATACGGGCAGCCACTTCCTCATCCCCCGCCGGTACATCGGGAAACAGGATCACTTCCTCTGCAAATGAATACAGTTCTTTTTCTGCTGACGGAACCAGACTCACCGGCTCTATTGCTACAAGTTTATGGAACATAATTATTTCAATTTGATTTGTGCGGTAAAGTTAATAAAAAGGAACCGGATAAGAAGAACGCCTTGTGATGAATTTCCTTATCTTTGCCCAAAGCGAAGACAAGCCGCACCTCGGCATAAAAAATGAACGAGTTCATTTTATTCTGCTCTCGGTTTGCATTATCTTTGCAAGAGATTTCAAATTCTAATATTCTCATATCAAACTCATATTTATAAAAAGATGCATTCAAGAAAAGAACAAATGGAAGCTTTCGGACGCTTCCTGGATATACTGGATGAACTACGTGTAAAATGTCCTTGGGACCGAAAACAAACCAATGAGAGCTTACGCCCTAACACCATTGAAGAAACTTACGAACTCTGTGATGCCATCATGCGTGATGACAAAAAGGAAATATGTAAAGAATTGGGAGATGTACTGCTACATGTTGCCTTTTATGCCAAGATAGGATCGGAAACAGGAAATTTCGATATCAAAGATGTGTGCGACCGGCTTTGTGAGAAACTGATCTTCCGCCATCCTCATGTATTCGGAGAAGTAAAAGCCGATACAGCCGGACAGGTGTCTGAAAACTGGGAACAACTGAAACTAAAAGAAAAGGATGGAAACAAAACTGTGCTCAGTGGTGTACCGTCTGCTTTACCTTCACTTATAAAAGCCTATCGCATACAGGATAAAGCCCGGAATGTAGGGTTTGACTGGGAAGAAAAGGAACAAGTATGGGATAAGGTAAAAGAGGAAATTGCCGAATTCCAAGTGGAAGTAGCCAATATGGATAAGGAAAAAGCAGAAGCAGAATTCGGGGATGTAATGTTTAGTCTTATCAATGCCGCCCGCCTATATAAGATCAATCCGGATAATGCACTGGAACTTACCAACCAGAAATTCATCCGCCGTTTCAATTATCTGGAGGAACATACCATTAAAGAGGGAAAAAACCTTAAAGACATGTCATTGGAAGAAATGGATGCAATCTGGAACGAAGCAAAAAAGAAAGGATTATGATAAATAATGTGCCAATATGCCAATGAAAGAATGCTTTAAATAATGTGCCAATTGGACAATGTGTCAATGTGCCAATTATCCTGTGGAAACATAGCGCAGCTAATTGGCATATTGGCACATTGTCATATTGGCACATTATTTCTTCGCTTTTTTCAGTAACTCCTTATGAAAACGCATTTCGGCTTTCTGTACCATATAAATCTTCTTATTTGATAGAATTTTCTTATATTTCTCATAATAGGTTCTTTCCAACTGATCCGAAGCGATACGGGCATCGTACACTCCTTCCATTATTTCAGCATATTGAGCCTCTGTTGTCTTATCGTCTTTTCCTTTGCGAATCAAGCCCCAAGCTTTATCATTCAATGCTTTCTTTTTATCCTGAAGCTCAAAGTATACAGGAAAGAATTTTGCAGCTTCTTCTTTGGTCAAACCTGCCTTCTCAATGATAAACGCTTTTTGTTTGGCACGGAATTCCTCAGGCGACAAGCGTTCTTGATTACATCCATCCACCGCCCAAATCAAAGGAGAAAAACCACAAATAATAAACAGCAGAATTATCAGTCTTTTCATTTCTATAAAATCAATTTAGTTTATTTTATTCCACACTGGCATCAGTGAGATATACATACAACGAATAATCATCCATCATCGATCCTTCGAGCACCGCGTTGATATACTCGTCGGCATCGCTGTCAACTTCTACTGCTTCAATAGATGCTGTTTCAGTAGTTTCAGGCTTATAGTTTACAGAGGCCACACGAATAATAAGTGCCGCTCCGACAAACATGGCTGCCATATAAAAAAGTGGTTTCAATTTATCCCACTTCGTTGGTTCTTTCACTTCAAAGGCAGGTTGTTTTTGCTCGGGAAGCTTGTCCATAACTTCTGAAGTAAGATTTTCAAAGTAACCTTCGGGTACTTTAAAAGCATTCCCCGTGCCCACTTTCCTCAATATTTCATCTTCTTCTTTCATATAATCTTCTCCTCTCTTTTTCTTAGACATTGAATGATTTAAAAGGTTTAATCGATCCCTTCCAAAAACTTTTCGATTTTCTTCACCGCGTGATGATAAGATGCTTTCAAGGCACCGACGGATGTTCCGAAGATATCCGACATCTCTTCATATTTCATTTCCTGATAATATTTCAGATTGAAAACCATACGCTGTTTCTCCGGCAAAGACAACAAAGCCTTTTGCAACATCAATTGTGCCTGGTCGCCCGAGAAATAAGGATCGCTCTCCAGCCTCTGGACAACTGCTGCTTCCGGATCGTCAATGGCTACGGTATTCATGGCACGTTGCTTATTCAGAAAAGTAATACATTCGTTTAAGGCAATACGATAGAGCCAGGTGGAAAGCTTCGCTTCCGCCCGGAAATAATCAATATTCATCCATGCCTTGACAAACGTATTCTGAAGCAAGTCGTTCGCATCATCGTGAGAAAGCACCATCCGCCGGATTTGCCAGTACAACTGTTCGCTATATTGCGACACAATCATCTCAAATCCTTTCCGCTGTGTACTCTCATCCTGAAGGAGCAACAAAACCTCTCGTTCATTATAAGGGTTCATAAGGTTATTAGTATTCAGTATGTTATGTTTTTATGGTTCAATTTATTCAATGCTTCAAGTAAAGGAGCATCGTATTTATAGATATCATCACAGTAACTGAGCTGCCCGGCGGCATCCAGATACATTGTCTGATAATCCAGATACACAGGAACAGACTCCTTCAAACTATAATGTTTGAGTTCCCGATATGCCTGGCTGCGAGTCAGTTTCTTTCCTTCATCGCTTTTCGGTGCTATATCCATTGCGATCCGTATGCGGTCTTCCAGCAGTTCATCGGGTTCTTTTAACAGAAAGAATGCAAAATCCAATGCTTTCTCCAATCTCACACAGCCATGACTCACAGCACGATTAGCTCTGGCAAATGTTCGCCGGGAAGGCGTATCGTGCAGATAGACAGCAAAAGAATTAGGAAAACGAAAAATAATACGGCCCAATGAATTACCTTCTTTATTATCCTGTTTTACAGTAAAAGGAACACCTGCCTTGTATTTAGACCATTTTATATCACGAGGGTTTACCCGAACTCCGTTTTTATCGTATACTTTCATACGATTTCGGGTAAAATAAGTCGTATCACGAAGGTAAGACGGAATGATTTCCTTGCGTATAATGTTCTGGGGAACATTCCAATACGGATTTAATTCCATATAATAAATCCGGCTGGAAAGCAAGGGTGTCTTATTTCTTACTGAACCGCAACAAGTACGCATTTCAAGAATAGAATCAGTTTCTTCATTAAATGCCTGAAGCATGCAAGCCGCCACATTGACAAAGACGTATTTAGTTCCTTTCTCCAATGCATACTGCCAACGGGCACGCTCCATATTGATATGCAGCAGATCTTTGTAATAAGAAAAAGGATGATTCAAATAGCGAATGGTATAAGTACCGATTGAATGATCAGTAGCCAAGCGGTTGTTTATCCGAAAGCGGTTGACAGCTTCCAGCAAAGCAGGAGTCAACACATTCTCTATGGAATCCGAATCCTGTTGCAGTTCTCCCGTTTGCAAAAGCCTTTGTGCTATCAACGGTACAATCCGGTGTCTCTCTCCTACTTTCAATAATGTATCACCAATAAGAGGAATCGGCTCGAACTCAAATTCACCTAAAGAATCCAGACGATCCGACTCTTTCTGCAAACTCAAATAGAACCGGGAAGACGGCTGAACCTGACGAAAAGCGAAACAGGCATCTTGTTTTAACTTATCCAATGCTCCTTGCGCAAACTTCTTATCACATTTCTTCAACGGAATGAGAGATACATCTTCTTTCTTCGATTTCGTAATTGCCTGTTTACGGACATCAGAAGTCTTTTCTTCCAGATTGTTCAGGATTTCGGAAGGAGAAAGAAAACCGAATGAAAGCCCACAAGCATAATGCAAATAGGAAGCCGTCAATCGATATTCCAGACCAGCCAATAAATGGTTGACACTCCTTTCGTTCAACTGCAAAGAACGAAAACGTTCCAGATCACTGCGCATACCGGAAACAGCAAAAAGTTCGGGATTTATACCGTGGCGATAAGAATTCTCCAACCAATAAAGCAAGGTGTCCGTACGTGAACCGACTTCATCTCCGAACCAGATCAGGGTATCATTAGCAGTATAATATTCGGTAACGACCGAATCCCAAACAGCAGTATCATGGACGGCCGACAGATTCATACGGATATACCGGCGAATACTATCGGAATTTATCAAATAAGCAGGATTTACCAATTCATGAAAGGAAGACAAAGCAAGAGCCTCCAAAGTTTTCGGTTCCTTTTGCTTTTTGCAAGCAGACAATGCAACGAGCAGAATAAAAAAGCTTAATAATATCCGCTTCATCATCCGCTCTTTATTTTATAACTACTTTCCGGACCGTATCGCCTACTTTAAAAATATAATATCCTTTAGGCAAGTTCAAAGTAACTGTTTTATCGGCTGTATCAATACGTACAGACGTAATCTTTACTCCGAGAATATCATATACTTCCATCGTTGAACCCGGAGTAGCATTCTGAACACGGATCGTTGTTCCGGACACGGTAATAGTAAGAGAAACCGGCTCATGTTGAACCGTCTCCACCTTTCGTCCGTCCTGTGCCATCACAGAAGAAAAAGACAAAAGAGCCAAAACCAAGAAAAAGTATAAAAATAACCTTTTCATCTGATGCGCATATGAATCTATTTTATTCTCTACAAATATACGTTGTTCCATTCTATAAAACAAACTTTGCCCCCGAAAGTTGCTATAGATTAATACAGAGATTCTCTTTTGCCAAAATCGTAGAAGGGAAGATGGCAGCAGCCTCATCCAGCAACACCTGTTCATTTTCATAGCGGGCAGAGAAATGCCCAATGACAAGTTGTTTCACCTCTGCATCCAAGGCAATCTGAGCCGCTTGAGCAGCAGTCGTATGGAAAGTCTCTTTTGCACGGGCCGACTCTGTCTGTGCAAAAGTTGCTTCATGAAACAATAAGTCCACTCCGGAAATCTGTTGAACTATTTCTTTCCGATAAATCGTATCAGAACAATATGCATAGCGTCTGGGTGAAGCAGAAGGTCTTGTCAAGCGTGAATTTGCAATAACATCCCCTTCCGGAGTTACAAAATCTTCACCATTCTTAATACGATTCAATTCATATACAGGCACTTGATAGAAATCTATCATTTCGCGAATAATATGATTGGGACGAGGTTTTTCAGCAAATAAAAAGCCACAGCAAGGAATGCGGTGTTGTAAAGGAATAGTCGTAACCGCTACTGAACGGTCTTCGTAAATCACACTGGGTTCTTTCGTTGCAAACTCATGAAAAACGACCCGATAACTCATGTTCTTACAGAAGAAAGCCAACAACGGAGAAAATAGTTCCTCAAGTCCCTTAGGAGAATGAATATGCAATTCGGCTGTACGCCCGAGCAGTCCGAAAGTCGAGATAAGCCCAAGCAAGCCGAAGCAATGATCACCATGCAAATGTGAGATAAAAATATGATTCAAGCGCGAAAACTTCAACCGGGACTTACGAAGCTGCATCTGTGCCCCCTCGCCACAGTCTATCATAAAAAGTTTATCACGCAGGTTTATCACTTGTGAAGTTGAAAAATGCCGTGTAGTAGGTAGCGCAGAGCCACATCCCAATATATGTAATTCAAATCTCTCCATAACGGACACAAAGATAAAGAAAAAAGGGTATCAGCATGCTGATACCCTTTCTAAAAATATATTGGAAAAGAATTATTTCTTACCTTCCAACTGTTCTTTCAAAGCTGCCAGAGCGTCAATGTCACCCAAAGTTGTAGAAGCAGCCTGATTTTGGATCATCGGAGCGTCTTCTTTCTTTGAAGATGCTTTCTTTGCATTAGAAGCTGCTTTCTTTTCAGCTCTTTCTTCTGCTTTTGCAACATCTTCGAAAATGCGGCTATGAGAAAGGATAATTCTCTTAGCATCCTTGTTGAATTCGATCACTTTGAATTCAAGTTTCTCATCCAACTGAGCCTGTGAGCCGTCTTCTTTTACAAGATGTTTCGGAGTAGCGAATCCTTCAACACCATAAGGAAGAGCAACTACGGCACCCTTATCCAACATTTCGATGATTGTTCCTTCGTGTACAGAACCTACAGTAAATACAGTTTCGAATACATCCCAAGGATTTTCTTCAAGCTGTTTGTGACCAAGGCTCAAACGACGGTTTTCTTTGTCGATCTCCAATACCTGAACTTCGATGTCTGCACCGATCTGAGTAAATTCTGAAGGGTGTTTAACTTTCTTCGTCCAAGAAAGATCAGAGATGTGAATCAATCCGTCAACACCTTCTTCGATTTCTACGAATACACCGAAGTTAGTGAAGTTACGAACTTTTGCAGTATGCTTAGAACCTACAGGATACTTCTCTTCGATTGTTTCCCATGGATCTTGTTTCAGTTGCTTGATACCCAAAGACATCTTACGTTCTTCACGGTCCAGAGTCAATACAACAGCTTCTACTTCATCGCCCACTTTCATGAAGTCTTGAGCAGAACGCAGGTGCTGTGACCATGACATTTCAGATACGTGAATCAAACCTTCAACACCCGGAGCAATTTCGATAAATGCACCGTAATCAGCCATCACGACTACTTTACCCTTCACGTGATCACCTACCTTCAAGTCCGGATCAAGAGCATCCCATGGGTGCGGAGTAAGTTGTTTCAGACCCAAAGCAATACGTTTCTTTTCGTCATCGAAATCAAGGATAACAACGTTAAGCTTCTGATCGAGTTCAACCACTTCTTTCGGATCGCTTACACGTCCCCATGATAGGTCAGTGATATGGATCAATCCGTCTACGCCACCCAAATCGATGAATACACCGTAAGAAGTGATGTTTTTAACGGTTCCTTCAAGAACTTGTCCTTTTTCAAGCTTACCGATAATTTCTTTCTTCTGTTGTTCCAGTTCAGCTTCGATAAGAGCTTTGTGAGAAACAACCACGTTTTTGAATTCCTGGTTGATTTTAACAACTTTGAATTCCATTGTTTTTCCAACGAATACATCATAATCACGGATCGGCTTAACGTCGATCTGGGAACCCGGCAAGAATGCTTCGATACCGAATACGTCTACGATCATACCACCCTTAGTGCGGCATTTGATGTAACCTTTGATAATTTCTTCATTTTCCAAAGCAGCATTCACACGATCCCAAGAGCGAGTAGCACGTGCTTTTCTGTGAGACAGAACCAACTGTCCTTTTTTGTCTTCCTGATTTTCGATATATACTTCTACAGTATCACCTACTTTCAAATCGGGATTGTAGCGGAATTCATTCAAAGGAATGATACCGTCTGATTTGTAACCGATGTTCACAACAACTTCACGCTTGTTCATTGCGATTACGGTTCCGTCAACTACCTCACGGTCGTTAACTTTGTTAAGCGTACTGTCGTAAGCTTTTTCAAGATCTTCGTGGCTGGCGCCGGCGAATGATTCGCCATTCTCATACGCTTCCCAGTTGAAATCTTCAACAGGAGCAATGTTCTTTAAGTTTTCCATTAATAATTACTTGTTTTGAAATACTTTAATTAAATAAGACATTATATTATCTATAAATCGGGCGCAAAGATAGAACATTTTTCGGGACTAACAAAAAGTTAGAAAAAAAAAAGCCGTCTCACGACGGCTAATTTTCAGACACTTAAGTTATTCTGTATGCAATTTTACAATTTATGAGGTTTATTTCTTCCGGTCGAATGCACATTAACCGGATTACCTTTATAGCCTACATCACCGCTCCCCGAAATATCGCACTTCAATGTACCGGAAACATAGCATGAAATATCTCCGGAACCATTTACCGTAGCGTCTACATCTACGGCTTTCAAATCTTTCGCATCCAGGTCACCGGAGTTCCGCAGCATCAAGACAGCCTGTTGAACTGTACCTGTCACTTTCAAATCACCGGAACCATTCAACTCGGCTCTTACATTATTTCCCTGGATACCTGCAAAATTCAGATCACCGGCACCCAGTAAGCTAATCACAACATCACCTACCACATTTCCACCTTTCACTTTCAGATCACCCGAACCTTGAAGAGTAGCAGCCGCAGACTTTGCCGTCATATTATAAATATCGATATCACCGGAACCTATCAGATTCAAAGCTGCATTCCCAGCTTTCACGCTATTCTTAATAGAAATATCTCCGGAACCTTGCAAAGTGACCGCAAGATCATTTGCACAAACAACTTCACCGGCAGTAATATCCCCGGAGCCCTGCAATGTCAAAGACAAATTATCACATTCCAGTTTACTATCTAAGACAACGTCTCCGGAACCTTGCAGATGCACATCTTTCAACATAGGACTGGAAGCCATTATTTTAAGTCTCCCCTGTTTGCCAAATTCAATGCTGGTCCTATTCTTAAAAGAAATGGATAATACACCATCTGTTACCGTACAATCCACCAAGTCGATCACATTATCCGAACCATAAATTTTTAATGTCGACTTATTATTGGCAGACTGTGTATAAATGACTGTAGGACTTCCCAAGAGTTTGATTTTATCGAAGTCTTTGATCTTAACTTCTTTGGTTTTATACGTTCCACTGGCTTTTACACGTCTGGTCTGAGCACAAACCGTTGTTACAGAAAACAAGAATGAAAACAATGCAATCATTCCGATAAATCCCTTCATTTTACTATTCATAGGTTTCAATTTTGTAGTTTCTATATTAATAGACGACCAGCAGTGGGAAAAAGTTGCATGGCATAGAAACTTTTTTGTAGAAAATCAGAGATAAGTAATAATAAAAATATAAATCGGTACAGTTTTCATTCGCAGCGTTTCTCTCCTATCTATAAAAAAACAGATAGTTGACTATGAACTTACCCCCTTCATCTCCTTCACCTTTTTTGCTCTATCGGCTTATTCATCGGAAATTAAGGGTGAAAGCGATCCCCCTCTTGCTATGCACCGTGCTTGCCGTCAATAACAAGCGTGCTCATGACTCGTAAGAACCGCCTTTATGGTGCATAAGGACCGTGCCGACCAGGGCTTCACCCTGCATCTACGATGAATAAAGGCTTTGATTGAAAAAGGTGAAAGCGGTGAAGAGGGTAAAAACATACTGAATAAAGGCAGTTTGCAGAACAATTTCAGTTCATAAGTCAAAGATTCATGCTGAAACCGGTGGTTCTTTTGCACTTTAGAAGACAACTCAAAAAAAATCTTCCACTATCCAAACATCGATCGACATTCAAATAGTGGAAGATAATTGTCAACTAAAGAGAGATTATTTTAGCATCAATTTCCGTATCACCGGATGATTCTGATCTTGCATGAAGACATAAGCAATATACACTCCGGCTTCAAGATGGTTTATACTGATATCACAAGACTCTTCTCCCGGAGCAGTAAACAGAACAGGTTTTCCATCTAAAGAGTAGAGAACCAAAGTCTCTATCCTATTTTCACTTTCCAAATGAAGCATTCCTTGATAAAGCAACATTGTTACTTCTGACAAAGAAACAGGTGATTTACAGATACCGGTTCCTGTAAATGATACAGTTACCGATTCCGAATCCGGTGTATCCCCAAAAGCACCTTCCGCGCGTACAGTATATACATTCTCTCCAGAAAGCGGAGCGATATCCGTAAAAGTAGAAGTTACGGAATTACCTATTTTCTCTCCATTGCGGTAGATGGCATAACCTGTTATCATTGAATGCTCTACCTGCGGATAAATAGCAACATCATCTACATGCCACCAGTAAGATAGCCCCGTCTGATTTGTATCGTATGCATGAAAAGCAATCTTCATGTTATCAGACATATAAGGAGATAAATCGATATCTACGCGGGTGTATTTGTTCACTACAGAGCAATCTGTTTTCAAATCCCAAATCTGCTTCCATGTGGTACCACCGTCCGAACTTACTTCTACATAATAAAAGTTCTGCGGGTTATTTTTTTGCGGAGCTGTAGATTTTGAATAGAAAGTTAGCGATTTTCCATTGGCAAAAACAGGAGAAATCAGATATTCATCCTGATGGATATCTTCCCATGCCTCCAACAAGCGCATTGAATAATTTCCGGCATAAGGCTCTTTATACTTCTCGTTCTTTTGCCAGAGCCATCCCCGGTTACCCTCATTTTTGATTGTCCATTTCGCCAGATTACCCGAGTCTTCAAAATCTTCCATCAACGCCGGAGTTCCTTCATGAGGTGCCACCCACGTCAATACAACCGTATTTCCTTCTTCTTTGGCAGTCAATGCAGAAGGTGACTGTATTAGATCGGAACGTTGCGACACATTAACAATAGCAGTTATCGATGGATCTTCTACTCCCTGCAAATGAAAATCAGATATACGTAGCTGCGCATTCTCATTAGCCGATTTAGCCTGAAGAACGATTGTCGACTGGCCGGCCTCTCCCTGAAGCGGGGTAATTGTCAACCAATCGGGGACATCGACTATTCGCCATGCTACATCAGACTCAACAATAACTTGAGCAGTGCTGTTTATTGCCCCTCCCAAAGTGACATTCGGTTTAGGTATATAAATCTGCGGTGTCAGTTCCAACAAATCAAAAGAAATGGTCTCACCACAAGAGGATATATTTGCCAACGCAAATTTCGCTTCTTTACCGTCGCTGTAGAAAGGCTTAAGTTCCGCATTGCCTCCGATCGCAGTACGCCCGCTTTCTGCACTAAAAGCAGCTTTTGAGATATCACCGTCAAGTGTCACTGTTCCACCCGGACGAAACAGATACTGCTCGTCCAAGCGGGTAGTTCCATTATAATTCAGATTTCCACCCGTTACATTCGGATTAATGCGATAAACCAATAACCCGGAAGACGGTAACCCTCTATCAAATGTCCCGTCCTTTCTTCTATATTCCACTATAAAGTATTCATCCGAACCTGTCGGTTTAATCTTATATGCTATATTTTCTTTTGTTGTACCTCCTACCGGATTTAAGGTATAAGTCCCCGGAGTAGATATTTCAGGAATCTCGTCAATCCATTTACAATAGCGGTATTTAGTATAAGCGCTCATCTGCTGAGGAGTTGTCAGATTATCGGACATTAAATCCCAAACTCCTACCGGATTCAAATTATCATTTACATGATAAAGATCATATGTACCGAGCGTATGTGACATCTCATGGCAAAGAACTCCTGTATTCAAAGGAACAGGACTCAGAGAACTCCAACCATTCGCATCATTGAATACCATCAGATATCCCACGATCTTTTTGCCTTTCACATAAATAGCTTTCTCGTCGGGTAATGCCAAATCGGAACGGTGAGGCCATAACATATATTTACTGCTCAGATCGGAATTGCCGCTTACAATTATACAAATATTGTCGAGTAAACCATCATTATTGGCATCAATCACTACATCATCAGGAAGATTTTCAGACAAATAAGCAGCAAGCTCTTTTATTAAAGCTTGTTCACGAGCAGCTTTTTCCGTTTCATTACTATACCCTAAATCATTAATACTATTCTTTTCCCGATAATATCCACGCTCATTTTTAGCTTTATAAGAAATGATCTGTGTACCGTCTGATTTGGGGAAGAAAGAACTTTTCCAAAAAAGCTGATTATAAGAAGCTTCTCGAAAATAGCTATACACAGAATTGGCTCCTTCAACTTCAGCGTTAAACATCGTTTCGTAATAGCTGATAGGTTTGTCGAATTGCTCCTTGTTGTCTTCGTCATTAAAACGCAAAAAACAAACCAAGTTGCTCAACTCACCTTTATTCTTTTCGGCAGCCGACAGCAGTAACGGAAAGAATAAAACAACGATCCAAAGAATAGGATATCTCTTCATTGTTTTATGTATTAAAAAATAAATAAAAAAGGGAAAACAACTACCGTCCCATCATCTCAGATTCCAATGAGTACAAGCAGGTTTTCCCTATAAAAATTATTACCGGATAACAATCTTAGTGGTACGTTCGGTAGTACCGTTCTTTGCTTTCACAATATATATACCACTTGTCAAAGGAGACAAATTCATCTTGTCTGTTATAGCCGATGCGGCCAATACGCCGGTAGTTGTATAAACCTGCACATTTGCAACCTCTCCCAAAGAAAGGGTAATACCATCAAATTCAATTTCAGAATTAATTGATGTGTCATTAATACCGGAAGGTTTAGTTGAAGTAAGCACTTTCATTCCGTGAATATACAAAGGAGCTTTTGTCAATGATTCAAACCGGGCATAAATAGGAGCATCTGATTTTAATTTGAAATAGGGTTCATTACCACTATCCAAAGTCTCCATTCCTGTCCATTCTTTTTGTCCGGCACTCATCAATGGCTTAAACATAGTTGAATACATAGCAGAAACAATTGTATAATCTTTAAAAGGTTTATCTTGTTCCGTCGTTCCTAACAGACGTACATAAGTTTTCACGCCGCTTGATATGAATATATTAAAAGATACACATGAAGGCATACGTACTACAAAACCGCCACCATTCGTATTCATTGCAGAAGAAGAACTGGCAGTAACAATAGCACCGGTTTTAGCATCCGCACTTTCCATTTCTCCATCAGTACCTGCTCCCTTTACAGCCGGATCGGCCGTAGAGTCTTCATAATCTCCAAAATCCGCACAAATCAACTGAATAATCTTTCCATTCGGATCTATCTTTCCATCTTCATTGTTTGCCTGACCGATATACTTGTCTATCTTTTCCTGCGTATCGAACCATATCCATCCATTGGCATCCACATCAGCCGGATCAAATAGATTATACTCTTGTGCATTTGCAAACATAACCACACTTAAAGTCATTAATAAGACCGTAATTTTTCTACTCATACATTTTTTTATTAAAGTTAATAATACATTGATTGATAAAGGTTAAACTTCCTCCCATTCTGGATTTTGTTCAACGCCATGATAACGTATTTCATCCCAAGGTATGGGATAATAATATTGCATCTGACGAAACTCACGTACACGTTTAGGATACTTGTTCATATTTGAAATCGTATATATCGGATCTTTACCCTCTTCTTTTACTATTTTCATCGCTTTCAAAGGATTAGTAGCTCCACTCATTTTTTCTACGGCAACTCCCCAACGAAGCAAATCCCAATAAGTAGTCTCTTCGAAAGCCATCTCTACACGACGTTCATTCACCAGTTGTTCCCAAGTCAGACTCGGTAACTCATCCATATGTACACGACGGCGAATTTGATTTACTTTATCCAACGCATCATCAACACGATTCTGCAAAAAATCAATTTCTGCATAATCCAACAAAACCTCTGCAAACCGCCAAATAATATAATTCTGTTTACTCGCATAAGTCTCATCACTATCAATTTTCTGCTGTTCATTTACGAATTTTCCTAAATAATATCCTGTTTTTGAAACAGCAGCATTAGCAGATGTTCCGTATGGCGTCAGATCTGCTCCAGCAATCTCTTCTTTACCTTCTTTATTATAGTGAATTTCCATTTCATGATCGCGAAAAATACAACCGTCATATAAGATATTCGCATAAAAACGATAATCCCTGTTATCATACGGGTGTGTCGGATCGTAAGGTTTACCATCACGCATATTATATTCATCCACATGATTTTGAGTAGGTGAATAGGCTGCTATTGTTCCGCCAAAGAAAGGAGAAACAGATTCACGATCAAGCTTATGCCCGAACCCATCTGCGAAATCACCATCATTCGAATGTTGTACTTCCCAAATTGATTCCTGACTATTTTTCGTTAGAAAAATCTGACGATACTGTTCTTTTATTTGATCTTGTGTTGTTCCGGTTATCTGTATCAACGAATAAGGCAACTTCATCAATTCATCATATGCCTTAGCAGCCTCTGTCAACATGGCATCCGATCGATCATCCGGAAAACCTAAATACGATTTCTCCTTATTCTGAAATACCTTACTGGCTACCCAAAAGTAGGTTTTAGCTTTCAGCATCAGAGCAGCTCCTTTAGTAGCACGCCCTATATCGCTGGCTTCTAACTTATCAGACAATAAAGAAGCCGCTAAATCCGCCTCTTCCACAATAAATTCCACCATTTCTTCATAAGAGGCGCGAGGAAATTTTTTATCATCAATCAACGGATCATAATTGTTCTTTATCAGTAAAGGACCTCCAAACTGTCGCAACAATAAGTAATAATAATAAGCACGAAAAAAATGTGCTTCGCCCAATATGCGTTGTTTATGAGCGCCCTCCTGTATTTTTCCTTCATTCTCTAATAAAAGATTCACAGACTGAATACGAGCGTAATAATTATTCCAATTTACAAGTCCTCTACGAGTAATTTCACTGGAAATACTCTTCAAAATATCACCATAGGCTGTATTATACCAATCCGCTCTACTTATAGTTATTTGATCACCATACCAAGGTAAATAATCACGGCATGCCCCTTTTAATAATGATGAAGAAGTAGGCATATAAATTGAAAAGCCATTACTCATATTACGATACCAAGGCAATACATATTCATCAAGCAATAATTGGCTTCCCCAAATCGTTTCTTGGGACAATTTATTATAAGGAGCGTCACGGAATAAACCATCACATCCGGAAAGTCCGAATATTCCTCCACAAATCAAAAAAGATACTATATATTTTCTCAACTGCATACTATTTCTGTTTTTAATGCCACATTATATTAAAAGCCTAAATTCAATGTCATACCATATGAGCGTTGGATCGGATATCCGCGAAGTGACTCGGGATCCATATCTTTTAAAGTAGACCATGTGCATAAATTACTTCCTTGTAGAGAGATACTGGCTGATGACAATTTGATTTTTTTCAATACAGATACCGGTAAAGCATATCCCACCGATAAAGATTTCAAACGAATAAAATCACAGTCTTTCACCCAAAAAGTGGATGCTTTCCGGTTATTGTCATTCGTATTAGCAATCTTGACACGAGGATAGGTTGCATTCATATTACTTTCAGACCACGTATCTGTAAGATGATATTTCTGAAAACGTTGCAAACTTCCGGATTCTAATGTATACAATTCAGTCAACTGTTGCTGATACCCACTAACTCCTTGAAACATCGCATTCACAAAAAAGCCTTTATACTTTACTCCCAAACGTAAACTCATTGTCATCTCCGGATTTGAAGAATTCTTCACAGCTATTTTATCAATATCTGTAAGTTTACCATCGCCATTCTGATCTTTATATTTAATATCACCGGGTGCAAGAGTAATATTACCTTGTTCATCTTGATCTACCAGATGATTATCAATTTCTTCCTGTGACTGGAAGAGTCCATCGGCTTCATATAACCACCATACCATATAACTCTTACCTACACGACGCCGAGTCGGTTCAAGAGAAGACTCATCTCCATAATCTAAAACCCGGTCTCTGGTTTGTGCCAATGTAAGAGTTAAATCATATTTCACTTTTTGAATGGAATTACGATGTGTCAAAGTCAAATCCCATCCCCATGCTTTTATCTTTGCAAAATTCATGTTGGGTGGATTACCATCTACTCCTGTCGAAGGCGGATACAAATAAGAAGGAGCTACCATAATCATATTGGTACGGTAACGCCAATAATATTCAAATGACAATCCAAACCGATTTCCCCAAAAGCCTAAGTCGGTAGCCACATTGTAATCCCTTGATTGTCCCCACTTTAAATCCGGATTAGGATAAGCACTTGTGTCCATAACAATACCTGGCTTCAGATTCCCTCCAATATTATATCCTTGACGTACAACATACATATATTTCCGCAAATACGAATAGTCGTCTATCGCTCCGTCATCCCCCAATATACCCATAGAGCCTCGAAACTTCACATTAGAAAGCACTGGTTGATCCCAATTCTTAAAAAATTGTTCATTCGAAAGTACCCAAGAAGCAGAAGCTGTAGGGAAAAATCCCCATCGATTGTCAGGGTGAAATTTTGTAGAACCATCCACCCGAAAACTACCTTCAATAAAATAGCGGTTATCATAACCATAAGTGGCACGCCCAATCATTGAAGCACGTTCGCTATACGACTCTTCCCCATTCACTTTGGGAGTAGTAGCACTTCCCATTATCTCCGGATAAATACCCGCCATATCCAAATTTTCTCCAGTCAAATAACGATTGTGATAATCTTGATAATTGATAACCAACAACCCGGAAACATCATGTTTTGCAGCAAAAGTGCGATTATAATTCACCCCAAGCTCCACTAATTTATTATCCACAAAACGATCGGTTTCTTTCAAAGTAATCTTTGCTTTCGGATAGGTAGTTTTATCATCTTCTTTTATCTCTCCGGTCTGCTTGTCATAAGTGTAAAGAGTTACAGGACTACTAAATGTTTTTTGAACAGAATTATTATTATCAAAAGTAGCACGTAAATAGGCGGAAAGCCCCTTTACCCAAGGAACATCGTATTTCAAAGTAGCAGTAATAGTATTCATGTTCATTTTATTACGAACATATCCCCCCGAACCGTCTACAGCTATCAAAGGGTTGCTACTATTTACACTGGCCAACCTACCATCTGTAAACCTAAGTACCTCTACTGGAGAAAAATTATAGGCAGCATCAATCGTAAAATAACTGGTATTCTTATTTTCCGAACGAGTTCCGTTTACATCCAATGACAATACAAGCCCTTTTAATAATGTTGCATCCAGTTTCATTGAATAATTATAGCGATCTCGTCCCACACCGCTATACAATCCCTTCGTATTGGTATACCCACCAGACATATAATACTTCACGAAATTATTGCCACCACTAACAGAAAGACTATGAATCATGGAATACCCAAACTTATCCAGATAGTCAATCAAATTTTCGTCACCATATACATTAGGATTAGAATGGGTACGAATCATTTCAAGCTGTTCATCGGTATAAGGATTAATACCAACAGCCGATGGTGAGTTTTCCAATGCCCGGTTATACAATTTAGCAAACTCATATGCATTAAGAAACTCAGGTAGATTGGTAGCCTGTTGCAAATTAAACTGTCCTCTGTAGTTTACCGATACTTTCTGATTACCGGTAGCACGCTTTGTCTGGACCAGAATGACACCATTAGCCGCCCGTGCACCATAAACAGCAGCTGCAGCCGCATCTTTCAATACGGAAATACTCTCAATATCATCCGGATTCAAATCCGAGAGACGCATTTCTCCTTCAGTCGTATTTGTACCGAAACGAGGTACACCATCAATAACGAGTAAAGGAGCACCATTAATGCCTCTAATATGTATATTCGATTCTTTAGATGAACTCGGATCACCTGTTGTAGACATCACTTGCAAACCTGCAACCTGTCCGTTCAATGCCTCATCCAAATTTATTGTAGGCATTTGTAGAAGTTCTTCACTCCGGACCACTTCTACCGAACTTGTCAAAGATGATTTTTTCTGTGTTCCATATCCTACTACTACAATCTCATCCAATTGTTGAGCATCATCTTTAAGTACAACTTTCAGGTTATTTTCTCCTGGTTTCAACCGGATTTCCTGAGATTGATAGCCTATAAAGGAAATGATCAATATTGCCCCTTTAGCCGGAACCAATAAAGAAAAATTTCCATCCAGATCAGTTATTGTTCCGATATCGGCCCCCTTTATTTTAATATTGGCCCCAACGACGGTTTCACCCGATGTGTCCTGTACTTGCCCTTTCAATGAATAGTTCTGTGTATTCTGTCCCCACACATTATAAGAAAGAAAACACAAACAAACAAATAAGTAAAAGATTCTATTCATATAATTTATTCATTAATTATTTTTCAGTGTACGTTCTATCAGTAATAACTGATAATCATAAAAATCCCGAGTATCGCCAACAGAGGCAGCTCGACGACTCTTATACAACTGAGCTATTTTATTTAAACGTCCTACCATAACCGCTGCCAGTTGTTCTTTAGAAAGTGTCGGCAAGCCAAAATTGATTCGGGTAAATGAATCCCCATTCATATAACTATGACTACAAGGAAGAGACGGTTCACATGTTTGACGCAAAACGTCTTCATAATCAGCGAGAGCAGTAGCAGTCTTCTTCTCAGCAGTTTTGTTCAAACCAGTATAATTGATCATCAATCCGACTGCCGCCGATTGAATATTCATATCTGCAGCAGACAATTTAATTCCTTGATAAGTAGGTTTAAACATTTCAGAGAAAACATCATCCAAATAGGAATTTAATGTATAATTCGCTTTTGAATCTATTTGTCCTCCCTCACTTATACGATATAATGCAGATGAATTCAATAAAGCCCCGACTACTGATGACTGCAACTTATCATTCACATTCATATTTACATCCAACTTAGCAATCAAGTCTTTCGGAGTAAGCCATTCGTTATAAGTGCGAGCCTGATTCAGCAACCATAACACCGCTTTTTTCTGTGTAGCCTTATCTATATAATTTTTTGCTGATGAATCCTCACCCTGACGAACTTCTTGGAAACGAATACCACCGACATAAGGCATTACATGACGCAAATGCCGTGTATATTGCCTTACAACTTCAATATACATATTTTCTACTTCATCATAGCGTGCTCCCTTATCAAAAGTCCACGTCTCTAAATTCTTCATTATGACTTTCAAATTCCGAATAGCCAAATCCCCAGCTTTCAAATGATCATCTCCTAAATCCTCAGACTGGTCTGTCGGATCAACCGTACCAAAAACTTGTTGCGCCCCGAATTCATACATCGGATCAGATTTCTTTTTCTCAATCCAAGCATCAAGTACCGTTTTTTCTTTCTCGGGAGTATCCGCTCCTGGAATAAGGCGATATCCCCAATCAATAGCATATATATCGTATACACCTAAATTCGGCGGTGTTAATTTTACCCCTTTCTCCAAATCTCCCGGTTGAGCAATATAATTATTTCTTGCATAATCCATAATACTGGGAGTGGTTCCATACTTTTGTGTAAACTTCGGACTGCGTAAAGAATCTACCGGAAAAGAATAACTAGCTCCCATATTATGCATCAACCCTAATGTATGTCCTATTTCATGAGCCGCAGCATAACGAATAGCCTCTTGCATCACATCATCATCAAATACCGCTTTACGTACACGATCATCAACAGCAGCAGTTTGCACAAAACGCCAATTATGCAATAAAGAAATAACATTATGATACCATATTACGTCTGCAGTCAGAATCTCCCCTGTACGCGGATCAATATGACTCGGTCCCATTGCATTAGCAATAGAAGTAGCAGCATATTTCACACAACTATAACGCATGTCATCCGGATCAAAATCGGGATTATTACTCGGATAATCCAGTGCTTTCACTACATTTTTAAACCCAGCAGCTTCAAAAGCCATATTCCAGTCTTCAATTCCCTGTTTTACGACAGTACGCCATTTCTCTGGGAAAGCAGTATCTACATAAAATACAATCGGTTTCATCGGTTCCACCAGCTCCCCTTTAAAGTAGCGTTCTAAGTCTTGTTTCTTGGGCTCTATCCTCCAACGATGAATAAAAGTTTGAGGAATAATCTTATCTTTAGAGGATGTGTATAAACTTTTATCTGAACTAAAATATCCCACTCGATTATCCTGTAATCGCATAGCCATCAATGTATCAGGCAAAACGAACAACGAACGATGTACCGTAACTGAATAAGGCTGATTCAACGGAGTGGTAGTAAATGACAACAAACTTTTTATCTCTATGTTATTAGGAAATGTTTTCACACTCAGAATATTAGATGCATCTGCCGCAAAAGTTCCTTTTAATGAATTTCCTCCACCAAATAATTTAGCTAAAGGACTCTCTTGCTTAATAGGGCTAATACATTTTTCATTTCCACCAAAAAAGGAAGTAACATCTATAACAACATTACCTTGATTACGAGCTACAATCTTAAAGCCTTTCAATACTGGATCTGCAAAATTCTTATTAAAAGCAGATGCGATAGGATCATTCTGGTCTACCATATTACTACTTTGCACCAAATGCATATATACTTTCTGCCCATCTTTGCTGAAACGAATCATCAATGGATTAGTTGCCATTTGCCCTGCCACATAATCATGTGTATTACTTGTTTCTGCAATACGGTTCGTCAATAGATAAGTATGCGAAAAAGCTGAATCTGGAATCTCAAAATACAAATTATTTTCTTTTTTACTCAAAAAAGTAGTAAAAAGCCCTTGCTTAATAACGGCATCTTTAGTGACTTTTTTATAGTCAGCATTCACCGAATCTTTTTTCACTTCAATAGGATTAGTCACCTTTTTTTTATTCTTTTTTCCGATTGCCGCATAGATACCCTCGCTAACAAAAAGAAACAAGAAAGACAGTAGTATTATCTTTTTCATACAATACATATATTTTTTATCTTTTCCTAATAGTTAATTCACACTCCTATATCCTTTTTCCAATAAAAAGCAATGATAATTCCGCTATTTTATTTTTTTTTCATAGTTTTGCAAAACTAATTAATTTATAATTATTATGGAAAGAAAATTACTATTTTTATTATTATTTTGCATCGCAACAATCGTGAATGCAAAAAGCGAACCTATAATTACATTAAACGTCGAGCCAGACGGATCTGAACGTACACTTGAATTTGAAGTCAGTACCCCAAATACCAAACTATTCATTGATTGGGGAGATGGAACATTAATAGAAACCGATGTGATACAAATGCCAGATCCTTATGCGAATGCCACAGTAGTAGTAGGAATTCCTAAAGGAGAAGGGTTGATTAAAATTTATGGCGAAAACATTGTATATTTCGGATGTACATCCAAAGTAGGTGAAGCCCAAGTCACAGCTGTCGACCTGACAAAAGCAACCGAATTGACTGAATTATACGTAAATACCAATAAACTGTCAACACTTGACATTAGCAAAAACAGAAAATTGCAAAAACTTTATTGTTACTCTAATCCACTCAAATCGATTAATTTATCTGAAAACATTGCCTTAACCTACATAAATTGCAATGATATTGAAACAGAAAGCCTTGATATATCAAAATGTATCGACTTAGAAACTATTTATTGTAACAACAATAAGCTAAAAGCATTAGATATTTCCAAAAACACGAAACTCAAAAGTTTATACTGCCTAAACAATCAACTGAAAAGTATAAACTTTTCCAATAACGCCAATTTAGATTACATATCGGTTAACAACAACCTGTTAACGAGTATAGATGTCACTCCATGTACAGCATTAAGATATTTATATTGTATGGGAAATCAAATCTCGGAAATTAAAGTCGGGAATATTGGAAAAACATTAAATTGCAGTAAAAACAAGCTGACTTTTGCAACATTGCCAGCAACAGCAATGGGTAGTTACACATATGCACCACAAGAAGTACTGTCTATTGCAGAAGAAATCGCTATAAACAAAGAATTGGATTTATCTGCACAAAACAATATTAAAGGCATTACAGATAAAGAACAAAAAACTGCATATACCTGGAAAACTGCTGATAATGAAAAAATCTTAGAAGCTGGTAAAGATTATACAGAAAATAATGGCAAGTTTACTTTCCTTACTCTGCAACCGCAACCAGTCTACTGCGAAATGACAAGTGATGCTTTCCCAAAATTTTCAAGCGTTAATGTATTCAAGACTACCCCTATAACAATCTCAAACGCTATAGTAAAAGAACCAATAATAACTCTCAACGTTGAAGTAAACGGAATGGAACGTACATTGGATTTTGAAGTTAGTACACCAGATACCAAATTGTCTATCGACTGGGGAGATGGAGTATTGGTAGAAACCGATGTAATACAAATGCCAGATCCTTATGCGAACGCCACAGGGGTCATAGGAATTCCGAAAGGAGAAGGACTAATTAAAATTTATGGCGAAAATATTGTATATTTCGGATGTGTATCTAAAGTAGACGAAGCACAAGTTACTGCCATTGATCTAACCAAAGCAACCGACCTGACAGAATTGTACGTAAATACCAATAAGTTGTCAATACTCGACATTAGTAAAAATACAAAGTTACAAAAGCTCTATTGTCACACAAATCCGCTTAAATTCATCGATCTATCTCAGAACGTCACATTAACATATCTGAACTGTAATGAAATTGAAGCAGAAAACCTTGACATATCAAAATGTACAGCATTAGAAACACTTTATTGTAATAACAACCAACTAAAAGCGCTGAACATTTCCCAAAATATTAAACTCAAAAACTTATACTGTGTAAACAACCAATTAGAGAGTATAGATTTCTCTAATAACATCAATTTAGATTACATATCAGTCAATAACAATCTATTAACGAGCATTGATGTCACTCCATGTACAGCATTGAGATATTTACTTTGTATGGGGAATCAAATCGCTGAGATAAAAGCTGGAATTATCGGAAAAACATTAAATTGTAGTAAAAACAAACTAACTTTTGAAACATTGCCAGCAACTGCAATAAGTGGTTATACATATGCTCCACAAGAAGCACTAATCATTGCAGAAGAAATTACCACAAATAAAGAGTTAGATTTATCTGCACAGAATAATATTAAAGGTATTACTGATAAAGAACAAAACACTGTATATACTTGGAAAACTACCGATAATGAAAAAATCTTAGAAGTTGGTAAGGATTATACAGAAAATGATGGTAAGTTCACTTTCCTTACCCCACAAATCCAACCGGTTTACTGTGAAATGACAAGTGATGCTTTCCCGAAATTCTCTGGAGTCAATGTATTCAAAACTACTCCCATAACGATCCAAAAAGGAACGGGAGTTCAAAACAACTCACAAGACGACATTATTGTAACAGCTCAAATGGGTAAAGTATATATAGGAGGTTTACAAATAGCAGATAATATTCAAATTTATACCATCATCGGAGAAAAAGTTATAGAAACAAAAGCAAACAACGATGCTATGACATTCGAACTTGCTGGTAATAATTATATTATACTCATTAATGGTAAAGCTCATAAAGTAGTCGTTTTATAAAACGTACCTATATTACAAAATAATCAAAAAGTATATCAAAATCTCTCTCTTAATAAAAGGATGAGGAAACGTCGAAAACCTCTCTGAAAAAAAGGGGATGTCAAAACTCCCCTTTTATCAAAATCACCCTCGCTACAACTGTGAACTGCACTCCTAAAGTTTTGTGTCCAACTTTTGGGGTGCAGTTTAATCCTGTGGCGAGGGTGATTTTTAGTTTATGAGAATTTCGACACACCCTCCATTTTTTATACAAAATCTATTGGAAAAATATCGTTAATATTTCTTACAATATTCATCCAAGTCTTTCATTTAGATCCGAATCACTCTTATTTATCTATTGAACAGCTCGAATGTAAATTTACACCCAACCTGTTTATATTTAAAATTCTCGCTGCTTACAAAAACACCCACATCAAAAATATGCGTACCTATACCATATCCTATTTCCATATACGGATTAAGGTGCGGAACAAACAATGTATTAACATACAGACGTTCGTTTTGAACATAGCGGGTATATTTTATCAAGTGCCGCAAAAGCAGGAAAGGAGCTTCATAAGTGAAATGCGCACGAACATATTTACGGGAAGAGTTATACCAGCGTCCATCCAATAATTGAAAAACGCCGCCAATATCATCATTCCACCCTACGGGCAGGTTACTCCTTGCCAAATTAGCAAAATCGACAAAATAAAGCTGTTCCTGATTCGTAAATGCACCAAGCCCGAAACGATAATAGATATTACGCATAGGCCCCAATGGGACATGGTGTTGAAGATCAAATTCAATTCTCTCATATTCTCCCGTACTTTTAAATACACCTTTGATACCACGTTCGTAGTCAAAAGAGAAAGTAGGAAAAGACGAGTGAAGGTTCAGCTTTCTTTTCCCATTCATATAATAATACAGGCAAGGAGTCCACTCGACACGGATACGAGGAGCAAAGCTTATATATGTATCCTTAAATTTATTCATAAAATCGGGGGTAGGAGGAACTATGGGATTTACAATCACAAACTTCGATTTCTCAATAGCCGTCCTCCTGTGAGCAGAAAAGCCGACACTTAACTCCAACCCGTTGACAATCTCGATACTATGACGGAAATTAAAAAACAAGTCCTTAAAATAATCCAAATGTATCTGGTCAAAATCAAAAATACTATCTGGAATGGCTTTCAACTCATCCAATACGTCACTGCTATAAATACGGTTACCATTACCAAAATTAACATGAATAGCCCCCCTCTTCTGCGGCCAATAATCAAAATCGGCATTTGCCGACCAATAAAATTCCTTACGGGTAAAATTATAACCAATCCGGGGTACAATCCGCAATACTTTATCTCCGGAAAACAACCGGTTGTACTTAAAATCCTGCCGCCAGGAGAAGCCGTTACTACCACTATAACTCAGCAGTAGCGGATTTATAATAGGAGAACATTTGACACTACCGACATGGGACAGATCCATGTTAATATCAGATAACAAAAAATCACCAACCTCCCCCCAAAACACACGACGCCGTGAAGGAGGTTTCGAAACGGAAGTATCTTTCCTTAAAGCATAATCCTCATACAGTTTTTTTTCATCGCTGCTCAACTCGACAGGACGTAAAGAAGCAAAATGGGCACTATCCACCAGCAGAGAGTTCGTATCCGATCTCAATGTATAAGATTCCGTAAGGTCAAACTTCTTTTTTTCTTTACGATACTTACCCCGGTCATTCAACTCGATGGAATTATAATTCAATGAAGCCAGATAACTGCCATCTACCACATTACCCACAAAATTGAAACGGACCTTAAATTCATAACACACAGGCAGAAATTCATTGTCATCCCCCACCTCTCCCATTTTAATGAGATTTTCAAAAGTCAGAAGTTCAGAACGTCCGGAAAAACGTATTTCACGCAGACTCCACACATCAGAACTGACAATCATATATCCTCCCACCAACTGGTCACTTTTCGACTTAGGAATAAAACGTATTTTATAGTGCATATTATCCTGTGTCCCCATGATAGTATCTATCTGGTAACGATAATATTTTTTCGCATTTTTGGCAAGTGGCGAGAGCAGGCGGTCGTAAAGCAATGTAGGAGAATAGGCATTAACATGAAAATATTCAAGCATCGTTGCCTGGAAGCCGCCACTGAAAACAGTACCGTAACCGGCTTTTACCTTTTGATCGTAAATATTGGGAGCTGTGAAATGCAATTCACTATACGATTCCATCAAATACTCACGCACCCCTTTCTGCATGCGAAACATTTTCGGAAGGTAGCGGAACATGAAATTCTTTTTTCGGATATTCAGTTTACCTTTTATATAAAGGTCTGCCCGGTAGTCATTCACTATTTTTTCATAGAAAGGGGTAAAGGTCATCACATTATGCAAGATAGAATCCACAGTGATGGGTTCACTCGTATACAGGTTCAAAACAGAATTGGCTCTTCCTTTCGGTACTAAAAGGAATAAAACCAGAACCAAAATCCATATCAACTTATAGTGTTTCAAAAAAAATCCTTTCCATTACTATGGAACAAATATACTTAAAAACAATGAAAAGAAAAGATCTATCCGGAGATTAACACTGATTTATAAAAAAGAGTTATAGTCAACCTTTGGCTTTGATGAGCTCCGAACGATACACGACAATGTATCCCTTTTATCATGTAATGGAACAGATATCAGGCAACGCGACAAAAAAAACAGCAAAGAAAAATTCCCCAAAGAAAGACATGACGAAACACTTATCGGGTTTGTGCCATTCATCAAGGGGGATTATCTAAGAAAAAAAGATATTTTTCAAAATTACCCCCTAAAATATAGGGGTACTATCAGAAAAAACATATAATTTTGCAGCATCAACCGATAAAAAACAGACCATTTATGTCTAAAATGAGATTTTTCGCTTTACAAGAGCTCTCAAACAGAGGCCCTCTGGAGGTCATCACTCCTTCCAACAAATTATCCGATTATTATGGCAGTCATGTATTCGATCGTAAGAAAATGCAGGAATATCTTCCTAAAGAAGCTTACAAGGCGGTAACCGATGCCATTGAAAAAGGTACTCCTATCAGTCGTGAAATGGCCGATCTGATTGCCAATGGCATGAAAAGTTGGGCTAAATCGCTCAATGTAACTCATTATACGCACTGGTTTCAGCCTCTTACAGACGGAACAGCAGAAAAGCATGACGGTTTTATCGAGTTCGGCGAAGACGGAGGGGTCATTGAACGCTTCTCCGGAAAACTGCTTATCCAGCAAGAACCGGACGCTTCCTCTTTCCCTAACGGAGGTATCCGCAACACGTTCGAAGCACGCGGATATACTGCTTGGGACGTCTCTTCACCGGCTTTCGTAGTAGACACTACCTTGTGTATCCCTACTATTTTCATCTCTTATACCGGCGAAGCATTAGATTATAAAACACCTTTGCTGAAAGCACTCGCAGCCGTTGATAAAGCAGCAACCGAAGTGTGTCAGTTGTTCGACAAAAACGTAACCCGCGTATTCACCAACTTAGGATGGGAACAGGAGTATTTTCTTGTCGACTCCTCTTTATATAATGCACGTCCGGATCTTTGCCTGACGGGACGTACGCTGATGGGGCACTCTTCGGCCAAAGACCAGCAGTTGGAAGATCATTATTTCGGTTCTATCCCCCCCCGCGTCACTGCATTTATGAAAGAGTTGGAAATAGAGTGCCATAAACTGGGAATTCCGGTAAAAACCCGTCACAATGAGGTTGCTCCCAATCAATTTGAATTAGCTCCTATTTTTGAAAATGCCAACCTCGCCAACGACCATAACCAACTCGTTATGGATTTGATGAAGCGCATTGCCCGTAAACATAACTTTGCCGTATTGCTACACGAGAAACCATATAGCGGAGTCAATGGATCGGGGAAACACAATAACTGGTCGCTCTGTACCGACACCGGCATTAATCTTTTTGCCCCGGGAAAGAATCCGAAAGGCAATATGCTTTTCCTCACCTTCCTGGTAAATGTATTAATGATGGTTTACAAAAATCAAGATTTGCTACGTGCTTCTATCATGAGCGCCGGCAACAGTCATCGTTTGGGTGCTAATGAAGCTCCTCCCGCTATTCTTTCTATTTTCCTGGGCAAACAGCTCTCTGCCACTTTGGACGAAATAGTACGCCAGGTAGGAAGCAGCAAAATGACACCGGAAGAAAAAACAACATTAAAATTAGGTATAGGGCGTATTCCGGAAATTTTACTGGACACCACAGATAGAAACCGTACTTCCCCGTTCGCTTTCACTGGAAACCGTTTTGAATTCCGTGCAGCAGGTTCCTCTTCCAACTGTGCTGCCGCCATGATCGCCATCAATGCCGCCATGGCCAATCAGTTAAACGAATTCCGTGCTTCTGTCGAAAAACTGATGGAAGAAGGAATCGGCAAGGACGAAGCCATTTTCCGTTTGCTGAAAGAAACGATCATTGCTTCCGAACCGATCCGTTTCGAAGGTGACGGCTATTCGGAAGAATGGAAACAAGAAGCAGCCCGCCGTGGATTGAGCAATATCTGCCATGTGCCTGAAGCGTTGATGCATTACATGGATAACCAATCCAAATCGGTATTGATAGGCGAACGTATTTTCAACGAAACGGAACTGGCCTGCCGTCTGGAAGTAGAGCTGGAGAAATACACCATGAAAGTTCAGATAGAAAGCCGCGTATTGGGCGATCTGGCCATCAACCACATCGTTCCGATTGCCGTAATCTATCAAAACCGCTTATTGGAGAATTTAAGAGGACTGAAAGAAATATTCCCTCCGGAAGAATATGAAATCATGAGTGCCGACCGTAAAGAACTCATCAGAGAAATTTCACGCCGCGTCACTGCCATCAAGGTATTAGTCAGAGACATGACAGAAGCCCGCAAAGTGGCCAATCATAAAGATAATTTCCAAGAAAAGGCATTTGCCTATGAGGAAACCGTACGGCCTTATCTGGATAATATCCGCGATCATATCGATCATCTGGAAATGGAAATCGATGATGAAATATGGCCTCTGCCCAAATACAGAGAGTTGTTATTCACTAAATAAAAACAATACGAAGGTGGTTATATCGGTTTACAAAAATAAAGAGTGCTGATAGACAAAAAGCACCCTTATTTTATGAACAAAAGTATACATCACTATTAGTTTAGCAACAATTGTCCCCCTATATGAAACGTTTCAGTCTGTATCATATATAGGTAAAGGCCATTAGAAAGATGGCCTTTATTTATATCTGCTTCACTAACTGTGAAATTTGTAATTCCTGCCTCATAGGCATAATACGAGTTACTGAATAATAAATATCCTTGAGGAGAATAAATTTTTAATTGAATATTTTGTGGCTTATCTACATTCACATAAAAGGTAGTCCAAGACCTAAAAGGATTGGGATAATTCCACACTCTATAAAAAAGATTCTTCTCTACATTATTATCTATACCAGTCAGCATATCAGTATCAATAAAAATACCAGAACATACCGGATAGTCAGGATCATTGTAATAATCATAAAAGAAACGGGTAAGTCTTACCTGCAAATGCCCTTTCATTGAATAAGATAAATAAACCCCTTCTACAAAATCCTTCAAAATAGTGGAATGAAGTACCTGCTTTGTATTTACATCAATAACATCTACTAACATTTGAATATTCTTATTCTCATAATCGGCAAAATAAAGAGAAATTTTTAAAGGTTTTTCTTCGGAGACATTAATATCTATAAGCTGATGCAACCGAGATGTTCGTACAGCCTGGATCCGTTTGGATTTATCATTCGGATATAACAAAGCATTACTCTTTACTGCATTCCCATCCTTGACGACCAGTTCATCACCTACATACTCAATTTTTACATTATTTTTTTCTTTCACTAATTGACAACCAAATACCTCATATCCTAAAGTTCCGTATCTGGATGTCCAGTTACCCTGAGTAACTTCATCTTTATTCAAGAACTTCACAATACCGGAAGGAGCATTTGAATAAATGGTTTCTTTAATAGTCATATCGGTTCCAGCAGGGACAACAAGAAGCGCTTTATTAGCTTCCATCATCAAAGATATTTGATTTCCAGATATTGTACGCCCCAATTCTACAACTGAGAGACCGTTAAAACTTTCGTTGAATGTATAGATATCCACATTTCGGATTTGCGCCCATTCTTTGGGAAAATTCCAAGTAAACTTACCCCCTTTCAACGAATAAGTCATGATTTCCGGATGATTTTGCCAATATACAGGGAGAAATACGTCATATCCTTTTTTAACCAATTTGTTATCACGATATATTTTGTGGATATCATCACTATATTCGCTCACAACATTATCAGACAAAGTCAACCGATATAATGAACCTTCATGCACATATTCTTTACGCAATAAGCGGTTCAGATAAAAATAAGTAAGAGTATGATGCGTAAACTCTCTTAACACCCTGTCGGGATTGTATTGAAACTGAATATCTTCCAACTGCAAACTGGTTCCGAAGACTTGCAAATGAGGTTTCAAATTAATAGTTTGTCCAAGCAAAGTATCATGAGCTATATCTCTACCGCCACACATAATATAAGCAGGAATTTCCATCTGATTCACATTGAGTGATTCATTCCAATCCCATGTAATCCCTTGGGAAAGGAATCCATACAATTGAGGATCAGCATATTCACCTATCAGCTGGATGCCATAAGCCTGTTTCAAATATTCGGCACATTTCTTTATTGCATCGCGCTGATCATTTTGAGTTATACCATGATAGGGGCTGGCCGGGTATTGTGTAATATTATCAAAATACAATACGCCCGTCTCTTTTACTAAGGGAACTTCTTCTAAAAACTCATCTATTTTCTGTTTGGTTACTCCACTTTCCCACTCTTTAACGAGGTTAACCATATAACTTTGCCTGTTCCACCACACTCCACCAGGAATAAGACTTCCTGATTCTTTCCGGCAAATCAAATCTTTTTCTTGATAAGTTGACCATTTAGGAGAATCTTTGTAAGCATCAAACGGATTAACATGAAAAGTACAGTTAGTATTGTACCTACGTGCTTGTTGCATCAACCAAAGAAGGGCCTCTTTTCCGGTTAATCCTCCGGGAGCCGTAAAAGAATCGTTAATTGGAGTCCACCAAGGATATTGATGATCATGTCCATCTTGCTGAAATCCTCCTAATATAACTATTTTAGGTAATCCCCTGGTTATACAGTCTACCTGTTTTATATAATTCAAAACTCGACCCATATCCAAATTTGATACATCTTCAGGGCGCGCACAACGAAGCATAATTTTAAAAGTAAGTGTTTGTGACAGATCCTTACCATAGGGGTATTGAGGATAAGTATACCCCATTCCCTGTTGCGCATTCGCCGATTGGATAATCAAAATAAACATAAGTGCCAACAATAATATAAATTGGGAAATAGTTCTCATATCATGTATATTACTTTTTAAATTCTGTAAGAGAAAAGAATATTTTTCTCCTACAGAATTTTGTTTCCTTTATTTAACAATCAATTTACCTGTATATGCAAAATTACCAGTCTCTACCATAATCAAATAATTCCCAGATGGCAAATATCCATGGTATTCGGCTGTTGCCCCATCTATCTGCATCTCATTTTTACATACAAATAGTCCGTTATCCGAATAAATCGTGATACATGCATTAACGGCTGTTCCGATATTTGCTTTGACAACGAAATTTGTTGTTGCCGGCATTGGATAAATCAATAATCCTCTTGAATCATTCATTGTTTCAAGTTCCAGACCTGTCACATTTGTCGGTTCACAAGCTCCCATACTCGGAATTTCAGGGCGTATATTCCCTATTTGGTCACTTGTTCCAGCCAATACCGGATTACCCGTTTTTATAGCCGGATTACTATTTCCGATCAATAAGTGTACCATTTGTGAATTCACTTCCTCCAGCTCTGTGATAGTTGAACCTATTTCAATAGGGGTATTAGAGACATCTTCACCATAATAGTCATCCGCATCAATAAAGCGTTTGTTATTCCAAATTGAATATAAATGAACAAAAGACATGAAGTCTCCGGTAGAATAATCTGTTTCATCCATATTTCCTCCTACAGTATTTAAAGCATAAATAGCATTATTGAGAGTAATAGAACAGTCACCGGATGTTTTAAAGAAACTATCTTTGCCTTCGGCAGACTCATTACCTATGATAGTAGCCCCAACAAGATTAATCTCAGAATATCCCTCCCAATTACCATTCATGATAGCACCGTTATTGATTGATCTGTTTCCACTGATTGTGATATTCCGGATATCCGCATAAGCATTCTGAAAAGCCAATGCGGTAGCAGTATTATTGTAAATAGAAACATTATTCATTTTCACTCTTGATTCCCAACCAATACCTAAAATAGAATTACCTACATTTTCATAAAAACGGCAATCAGATAATGTCAGATTCTTAATCTGACACTTAAGAGCTGTACCTTCTGCATTATCGGTACTGATGTTTTTTCCAAAAATACAATTATTTACGGTAGCCTCATCTCCATCCAGCCATCCGCCAGCATGTGCTCCGGCTATATTATTATAAAAATCACAATGATCTAATTTGAATTTACCACTAATACGCAATGCTCCCCCGGCATTACCAACTGTATTTCCATCAAAATCACAATTCACCACCTCAATAGTAGAATTCCATGCTGTAAAATTAACTGCCCCTCCTGAACCATTACCATTTGATTTAGCATCTTTATTCTTGATAAACATGCAGTCTTTTACAAGTACCTTCGCCTCTGCTTCATCATTATTAGTATACCGGACGGCGCCTCCTTCCCATCCGGCATTCTCATTAAACTGGCAATTAACAACAGTCATATTTTGTCCTCTTTCAGAAAAGAGAGCACCACCATTACTGCCCGCAACATTTTTCTGAAAGACACAATTTTCAGTACTGATTGTCGATTCATAAGCAGCTATTGCCCCACCATTATTCCCAGAAATTTCAGCAGTATTATTTATGAACTGACAGTTTTTAAGTCTGATATCATAGCCCCATGCTGCAATAGCTCCCCCATTCTGATCTGATTTATTACCGGTAAAAGTACAATTCTCCACCTCAAGAACAACCAGTTCCTGCTGATTGTCCGGACGTTGTAATTTTAATGCGCCTCCCCATGCAGCCGAGTTGTTTTCAAAGATACAATTAGACAATTTCAAACCGGTTCCGGCCGGAGATCCCCCTTCAGCCTCGTTTCCACTTTTTAAAATAATAGCTCCGGCACCTCCACTAAAATCACCATAATGTTCTCCGTTTTCTCCTTTTCCATTCTTAAAAGTAAATCCATCAACAACAGCCATCTCACTACCCAATAACACGTATGCTATTGTATATACATTCGTACTCTCATCAATCTGGCCATTTAGTGAAGTAATATTAACCTGAGGGTTCCTTTCTCCGTTACCGTCGGACGGATATCCACCTAAGATAGTTACCCCACCGGATATTTTAAAACGAAACTCCGTAGGATTATTATTATCTCCTTTAAAGTTTAAAGTCGGTTTATATTCACCGGCAGCCACATGAACTGTCGATCCGGCCGTTGCATTCAACAATGTTCCTGATAAATTACCAGAAGCCTGTTCCCAAGAATCTCCATTTCCAGAGGCTCCGACTTTTACATAATAATCTTTTGCAAACAAACTGCTTACCATTAATGATAGACAACACGCTACGAATAAATTTAGATGTTTCATTTTATTATATATTTAAAGGTTAATGATTGATTTTTCTAATAATAGCCGCCATTCCCCCTCCAGGAGCAAGTGACACCTTTATTTTACTGTTAATATTCACATTGATGACTTCCCGCTTGTAATCATTACCATTACGGTCAGCATTAACTCCATCCCTGAACAATTCCATTTGCCAGTTACCTTCCTTTAAAAAAGAGAAATCGATCGTAATTTCACGCGTTTCCCAATTCGTAATAGCCCCCAAATACCATATATCCGATTTCTCTCTGGCAATGACTGCATACTCACCGACCTTACCATCCAAAGCGACAGTTTGGTCAAAAACAGTCGGTATTTGTCTCAAAAAATCAGTTGTTTCCTGCTCTTTCATGTAATTATTGGGACTATCAGCCAACATATTTAAAGGAGATTCAAAAACAACATACAAAGCAACCTGGTGTGCACGGGTTCCCTGACTCATAGGAATTGAATGAATACCTCTGTAACTTTCTTTATTAGCATTAACCATAGCCCCCGGAGTATAATCAACCGGCCCAGCCAGCATCCTTATATAAGGGATCGTTACGTCATTAAAAGGCATATCCGGGTAATCCCCTTTCAAGTATTCCAAGCCATATACCCCCTCAAAGTTGATAACATTCGGATAAGTACGTTGTAGTCCAGTGGGTTTGTATGCTCCATGAAAATCTATAATAAGGTTATGCTCTGCCGCTTTTTGTGCCAACCGATAGTAAAAGTTAACCATTTTCTGATCGTCCCGATCCATAAAATCAACCTTAAACCCTTTAACTCCAAGCTCAGCATAATGTTCAAGAGCTTCGTCCATCTTTTGGCTCAAAGGTAACCATCCTCCCCACAAAAGAATAGAAACCCCTTTTAACCGGGCATACCGAATGATATAGGGTAAATCGATCTCCGGCACAACTTTCATGATATCTGTACTTTCTGCCCATCCTTCATCCAACAAAACATATTCGATACCGTTTTTTGCTGCAAAATCAATATAATAAAGATAAGTGTTTGTGTTAATTCCGGCACGGAAGTCTACTCCATAAATATTCCATGCATTCCAATAATCCCATGCCAATTTTCCCGGTTTAATCCAGGATGTATCATTAATACGGCAAGGACTGGCTAATTTATATACCATATCATTATTCAATAAATCCTTATCTTCATCTGCAATAATAACTACTCGCCAAGGGAAAGTCCTGTCACCTTTGGTCTTCGCCGTATAATCAGCCCGTTTCACTACAAGAGATTGTAAGTTATTATGTCCTCCCTGTACTTCTTCAACAGGATACGGAGCAAAATCCGCAATTAATCCCTGCCTAGTCTTCTTGTTTATCCGAAGAAACATTCCGGGGTAATCCTCAAGGTCAGCTTCTGTAATCCCGCATTTTATTCCGTCTTGTTCTACTAATATAGGAGTAAAAGCCGGCCAAAAATCAGACATCTTCTCTAAAGGAATATGCTGATACGTATTTTCAAAAGAACATGAATATACATCTTCTTCTTTGGCATTCACGTATCCTACGTATACCTTTGAATTTTTCTTCGCAAAATTAAATTCCACCCCTTCCGATAAGATAGTTATATCTTCTTTCTGTAAACCTATCCATCTATAAGCTACTCCATCATCATATACCCGGAATTGTAATGCATAATTTCCTGCAAAAGTGAGATTCAACTCTTTATAGTTATCCTCTATTATTCTTTTCTTATAAATAGAAGTTGTAATCGTTTCATTTACAGTATGAATTTTTGATTTACGGATATGCGGATTTGCTCCTAATGTTTTTTCTTTCGTCTGTAGTGAGATAAAAGAGGGAAGTATCACCGGGGTGGAATTGTAATTCACACTCCAACTAATCCTGTCTTTCACATTCACACTCAAAATGATCTTGTTATCAGGAGAAGAAACATTAAAGTCTTTACTATACATACATATAGGAGATATAATAAGAACTCCCAGCAAATATTTTATTCTATTCTTCATTTTCTGTTCTTTTACTTGTTTTTGAATGACATAGAAGGAGGAAGTTCTCCCGACTGTCCCCATTTTGAGGGTTTATTGCCCATAATAAATTCGAGACTTCCTCCATCCGATATATCAGTATGTCGGAACCAACACCTATTCAACTCCTGTCCATTCAGTTTGGCTGATTGTATATAGATATTTTTATCATTAGCATTTTTTGCTACGATTTTTAATTCCTTTCCATTTTCAAGAGAAATAATAACTTCCTGAAATAGTGGACTCGAAATAAGATATACATCTTGTCCGGCATTAGGATAAAAACCCAAAGCATGAAAAATATACCAAGAGGACATTGAGCCGGAGTCATCATTTCCGGGAATGCCTTCACGAGTTGTATTGTAACGGGTCTGTAAAGTTTTACGAACCACTTCTGCTGTTTTATCCGGACGACCTGCATAATTATAAAAGGTAGGTACCAAAAATCCCGGTTCATTGGATATTTGAAATAACCCCATAAACCAACGTTGATCCCAACGCTCATGCGTGAAATAAGTATCCAGACGATTGATAAATTTCTCTTTACCACCACATTTCTCTATCAACCTGTTCACATCATGAGGTACATAAAAAGACATCTCCCAAGAAAATGTTTCATAGAGGAAATCTGGCCATGTACCACTTGTGAAAACAGAAAATTTATCTTCCGGCCACCATGTACCATCAACATTCTTAGGCCATAGGAAACCTTTATGTCCTAAACTCTCTATCCCGTCATTCCAGATATTTTGCCAGTTATTTGCACGTTGATAATATTTCTCCGCAACATCATGTTTACCTAATGCACTGGCCACAGTTGCGATTGCGAAATCACAATTAGCATATTCAAAGGTCCTGCTTCCTGCACGTTCATAAGCTGTTGACACATAACCCAATGCATTATAATCAGCAATACCTCCTCTACCTTCTTTTCGTTCATCACCTCCGGGAGCTACTTCTGCATTTTTTACCATTGATTGCAAAGCCGTCTCATAATCTATATTTTTCAATCCTTTAACCATCGCATCTGCAATCAATATATCACAATCCGTTCCTCCTTGTACTCTCCCGTTATCATTCCCACTCCGGGCATCTGGCATATATCCGTCATGTTTATATATATCAATAAGCGAACGTATCATATCCGTCTGTACGGAAGGTGTCAATAATGTAAATAAAGGATGCGTTGCACGGAAAGTATCCCAAATTGCAAAATAATCATCATAATAAGGCTCATCTGATACCCATTTCGGATTTTCTCCGGTCCTGTTTACAGGTTGCAAGTAGCTGTGATACATTGCCGTATAAAAAATCTTCTTGTTTTCTTCCGTTCCAGTAACCCGGGCTTTTGAAAGAAGCTGATTCCACTGATCGACAGCCACATCTTTTACTTCCTGGAAATCCCATGATTTCATCTCGGAAAGATTGGATCTGGCTTTATTAAGCCCAACAAATGAAATACCTACTTTAGCCCGTATTTTTTGTCCTTTAGTGGTATTATACTTGAAATAGGCACCGGTCTTTTCATTACTATCAGTTTGCGACAGCTTTCCCGAATACACTTTATTTCCTTTCCAGGTCCCTACTTCAGTCGCCGGGGTATCAAACTGAGCATAGAAATAGACGGTATAAGCTCCCCCTTCATTCCATCCTCCTCTAACACGTGAATACCCTTCTACCTCAGTATCAGAAACTATTTTCACTTCAGAGCCTACCAACATTTGTTTTTCGTGCGATTGCAGAAAACTGCCCAAATCAATGATTATTTTTGAATCTGTTCCTTCTGGAAAAGTATATTCATGAAATCCACTTCTGGAGAGTGCAGTCAATCTGGCATGAGTATTATATCTGCTTAACCCTACAGCATATTCCCCTAACAGGACTTTTTCTCCCGAACGTGGAGACGAATAATCATCCAGATTGATTTCTCCGGTCATTGGCAGCATCAGAATGTTACCATATTTGCATCCTCCTCCTGTACCACTCACATGCGTATGACTGAACCCGTGTATATTACCCGTAGGATCCCATCCGGCATTCCAATCTTTATTACCGCAATCCGGTCCAAGTTTAACCATTCCGAATGGTACGCAAGGTCCCGGAAATACATTTCCACCTCCTTCTACTCCAATATATGGATCTACATATTTTGATAAATCTACTTGTGAATAAGCACACGACACCCCTATAAACAGGGTTACAATAAATATTATAAATCTGTTTTTCATAAAAACTATATGTAATTTAAGTATTCAATTCCAGCCCGGATTATTGGGTAGTAAATTAGAATTAAGTTCGGTTTCTCTCTGTGGTATTGGCCACAGATAATGTTTGTCCGAATTAAAAATACGTATTCCGGCACGTACATATCCTTCATTATCCACTATGTAGTTATCCGGATTATTGAGTTTCATACCCAATATCCATCCATTGTGCAGATTTAGAACTTCATGTGCTATATGCCAGCGGCGAATATCAAAGAAACGTGTACCTTCAAAGGCAAGCTCCACCCTGCGTTCATCCCGGATACGTTCTCTCATTTTATCCTTATCCAATCCTGATTCCAATTTTGGCATTTGTACTCGAAGACGTATAGCATTAACTGCATCATAAATACTTTGATCGGGAGTATCCAAGACCTCATTTTTGGCTTCTGCATAGTTCAAAAGGACTTCTGCCAATCGAATCAAAGGAAAATCTTTTCCGGTATCCCATGTCCCCAACAATGCCGGATCAAGAAATTTCTTCCAGCCATAACCGGTTTTTGTACCATTATGCTGGTCCATCCTGTCAGGTGTCCCTTCTCCAGGCTGACTATTATATATCAATCCTTTCAACGTGGTATTTCCCGGATAATATATCGAAGCCTTCATACGTGGATCTCTGTCTTCATACGGGCTCTCAGGATCATAACCGGATCCTTCTTCATCGATACGCTTACCCGTACTTTTCATATAATAAGCATTTACCATGTCCTGAGTCGGAGTCCAAGAGTTCCATCCCCCATCACTCACACAGGCCAATTTAACAGTAAACCCATAAAGAGGTCTTTCAAGAGTTGTAAATTGAGTTTCATAAATCACTTCCGAATTAGAAGCACTCGCATCATTATCATAAAACAATTTAGCATAACTATCAGCTCCCGAAGTCCCTTTCCTATAAAGTTGATGCTTGCTTTCTTTCCATACTTTGTAAGCTGCATCAGCAGCCAATCCCCAATATTCACTGTTCGGATTCTCCCGGTAATCACCAGCCATCAATAAACAGACCCTGCTTTTTAAAGCAAGTGCCGCCCATTTGGTAGCCCGCCCGTCATCATCACCACTATATGATTCCGGTAATACTTCAATAGCAAAATCCAAATCTTTAATTATAAAATCAGCAACTATTTTCCGGGTAGTTCTACTAACTTTACCAGCCTCTTGTATAGTCAAAGTCTTATCTACCAACGGCACATCTCCAAACAATGCAATCAAATAATAATAAGCGTATGCCCTTTGAAAACAGACTTCACCAATATATCTCTCACGCAAATTCTTATCCATAGAGACTCTTTCTATGTTCTCCATAAATTCATTACATTTACGGATACATTCATAACGCAAATCCCACATTTTTTTAATAGCTGCATGATTAGATTCATAAGCCCCCAAAGCGATTTGCTGAAAATTTCCAAACTGATTACTATGTTGATTATACGAATTGTCAGACGCCGATTCATAAAAAAACAAATCCATTCCGTACTCATCCGATTCCGGAAAAACATACTGATAAGTAGCATTAACCCCTTTCAGTGCATCATCTGCTGTTTTCCAAAATTTGTTGGAAGATATTTTATCTGTAGGATATAAATCTAATCCATTTGTACAAGAGCATAATATCAGACATATACTCAGGCAAGTCAGAACTGTATATTTCATAATATGCATGTTATTTTAATTTTTTCCGATTGTTATATCAACACCAAATGAGAATGTTTTCAATTGTGGATAGTAAGCCCCATCCGAACTTCCTTCCGGATCTACATAAGGGAATTTGGTTATAGTAAATAAATTGTTACCCGAGAAGTAGAACCGAACTCTCTCCATCGTAATTTTACTTGTCCATTTTTTGGGAAGAGTATAGCCTATCTGAAAATTCTTAAGTCTTAAATAAGCAGCATTATGTTTCCAAAAAGTCGACATTTCATAATTATTTCCCTGTCCGTCTGTTAAACGTGGATACTTGGCATACTTCAAATTGTCTTCTACCGAACGAGCCGGATCCCAACGATCTTTCTGGATGTGTTTAAATCCACCACTCAAATAAATGATCTGTCCATGAACATATTCGTCACGTTTTCCCACTCCTTGAAAAAAAGCCCGTAGATCCACTCCTTTCCATTCTGCCGTCAGATCGAGTCCATACATAAATCTGGGAGCACTCCATCCCACATAAGTCTTATCATAACTATCTATCTTACCATCCGGTGTCCCGTTTGGTCCTGAGATATCCTTATATTTGATATCTCCCACTTTCAGTTGACTTGCATATCCTTCAAATTTCGGACTACTGGCTATTTCTTCTTCAGATGTGTAAAAACCATCAGCAACATAAGCATATAGTGTATTCAGTGCATAACCTTCCTGCGTAATAGTCCTGTCACCTTTGAAGGGACCTGTACCCTTAAGATCAATGATCTCATTCCGTTGATCGGAAAGAGAAAACGTTGCACTATAACTAAACTTATTCACTTGATCTTTCCAACCTACCAAAAGTTCCCACCCCCAGTTTTTCATCTTTCCAGCATTCTGTACTGAGACAGGAATACCAATGACAGAAGATACTGGGACATCCAACAAGATATCTTTTGTATGTTTGTTATACCAGTCAAAAGTGGCAGATAAACGACTATTAAAGAAACCCAAATCAAAACCTATATTAAAGATATTCGATATTTCCCAACCAATTTCCGTATTGGGCAACTTACCGATATACGAACTTGGTACCCACTGGTGCCCAAACATATACCCCTTGGGATCAGTAGTGATAACTTCTGCATACTGATAAAGGGAAATGCTTTGATTTCCTAATTGTCCGTAAGAAACACGTAGTTTCAAATTATCCAAATACTTTCTTGAAAAATTCATAAAAGGTTCTTCCGAAATTCTCCACCCCAATGATCCGGAAGGGAAAAAAGTGTAGTGATGCCCCGGAGCCAGGCGTGAAGAACCATCGTATCTGAAATTACCTTCTACAAAATATTTACCTGCAAAAGCATAATTCACACGACCAAAGTATGAGCGCATTCTCCATTCATCCGATGAGCCCCATGTACCTTGAGCATCTCCAGAGCCTGTAGCGCCGTCAATCTCTTCCATACTGTTATCCGGAATGTACCATCTCCATCCACCGACCCATGAACTTTTATAATGTTCATCCGAATAACCTAATAATCCATGTATATTATGCGCCCCAAATTGCCTCTCATAATCTAATAATCCTTGCAAAACAATCAGATTTTTCGTTACAAACTGCCGGCTAACCCCATTTGGATTATTGATTAAAGACTGCGAACCATCTTCATTGGTCATTTCAATTGTTTTGGATATTTCCGTATGCCCCGGTGTCCAATGATTATAAGCAGCTTGCCCCTTTAGCTTCAATCCTTTAAGAATTTCCCAGTTTGCAGATATAGACATAGATAAATTTTCATCATAACTTTTTCTATATCCACCATCTCTTATCCATGCAATGGGGTTTGTTGTTTCGTTATTAAGATGCCCCCAATCTCCGTTTTGTTTTTTCACAGGAACATAAGGAGCCATATTCATTACTTCGCTGAAAAAACGATCATAATTATAAGGGACTTGCGTTTCATCGCGATAGTACGAAATATTTGCCGATGCATCCAAATTTTCTATAATCTGAATATTCAAGTTAGCTCTTGCATTATATTTCTTAAAGTCTGTATAATCAATCAATCCATTCTGACTCGTATACCCCCCCGAAACCATGTAATTCATCTTGGTATTACCACCAGAAATCCTTAAATTTACATTTTGCAAATCATTATGACTCTTTACGGCCTGATCCCACCAATTTACATTAGCAAAGTTATCAGGATCCATGCCGTTTTTCATCAGTTCAATATTTTCGGGAGTAAATTGGATCATTTTATCAGAATTAGTTAATTGCTCGTTACGTAATTCAGCATATTCCCATGAATTCAGCATTTCGGGAACTTTGGTCGGTGTTTGAGTCGAATAATTATATGAGAAATTTATAACGGGCTTTTGTTCTTTATTCCCCCTTTTAGTGGTGACCACCAACACTCCATTAGCTGCACGTGACCCATAAATAGCTGCCGAAGAAGCATCTTTTAGCACAGAGATAGATTCAACATCGTTTGGATTCAGAATATTGAAATCGCCAATTCCCGTAGGGATACCATCTATAACAACCAATGGTTCCGTACTTCCTAAAGTTCCTTGCCCTCTTACATTAATTGAAAGGGCTGTTCCGGGCTTTCCTCCTCCATCTGTAATAATGATCCCCGGCACACTTCCTTGTAAACTTTGGGTAATGCTGGATACTGGCATTTTCTCTAAAGTATTGGACGATACGACATCGATCGCTCCAGTTATATTCAATTTCTTTTGAGTACCATATCCTACAACCACTACTTCTTCCAAAGTTTTGGTGTCTGACTCCAGTACAACATTAAATATAGTATTCCGACCGATCTGTATCTCTTTTGAATTCATACCTATATATGAAAATAAAAGAATACTTTTATCCGATAAATCTCCGGTAAGACTAAATGTTCCGTTCAAATCAGTAATAGTTCCTATAGAAGTTCCCTTAACCATAATACTGGCCCCGATGAGAGGTTCGCCGGATTCATCCGTGATACTTCCGGTAATCTGACGTTTTTTTACAATTGGCACAAGCTCTTTTTTAAGAATAATCTGCTTCCCCATGAACTCAAAAGAGATCCCCTTAGCATTAAAAGCCTGTTTCAGAATTTCAGAAATGTTGCCACTGGATATTGTATTCACTTTTTGCTTTAAATCGATGGTATTATCAAAAACAAAAGTATAATCAGTTTTATTCTCTATCTCTTTAATTAACTTATCCAAAGAAAATTCTTTTGCAGAAAGTTGAATTTTTGATGTAGTTTGCGCCATTAAAGGTATCGAACTTATTATGTAAAATAAGGTTAAAACACCACATAATAGCCGTTTAATGTTAGACATTGTAATTTGATTTAATGTTTAATAAAAATTTAATATTACCTTTGCCTACAAAATACAATACGCTCTTTCCTACCAATATTGGCAGGTTAGTATTTTGCTGAAAATCGTTTTGTGTTTTGGAGCACGAGAGATGGCCGTCTTTCGTGCTCTTTATATCCTATTTATATGATATATACACCTCCTCTCCATTTATTTTATAATTGATTGGAGTTATTTTATTAATAACTTCAAGCGTTTCTGTTAAGGATTCCGTTTTGATGGTCAACCAATAATGTTTATTATCAGAAACACCAGTAAGTTGGGTGCGCACCCCATACCAACGTTCCATCTTATGCAATACAGTTTCCAATGGTTCATCTTCTATCTTAAGTTTATTATATCTCCATATACCTTCAGTATCAGCATCACAGGCTATTAGTTGATTCTGGGAGAAATCATCTTTCCGGATAATAGCTTTTTGATTAGGTTGCATGTCAACCAATAATTTTCCGTCAGTAGCAGATATGCTCACATGCCCTCTCAATAAAGATACTTCAATAGACTCATCATCTTTATAACCATTCACATCAAAAGCAGTTCCATGCACATTGACATTGATACCATCAACCGTTACTACAAATGGATTTTTTCTATCTTTTGTTACGTCAAAAAAAGCTTGTCCTTCCAATTGAACTTTTCTGTTCCGGAAATCATAATCTGTATTATAAGTCAGTTTAGAACCAGAATTCAAAAGTACAACTGAACCGTCCGGTAAAGTTATTTCAGCTTTTTCTCCCCAACGAGTTCTAAAAGCAATATTTTCTACAGACTTATTGTTGTACACCGTATTATATAGGAATGAAGCAGAAAAACCGATGATAAGGGTAAAAAAAGCTGCTATACTTGTCGTTCGGACCAATACCGTACGCGAATATCCTTTTACAATTCTTACTTGCTTAATATTTGTTAGTATTTTGTTCCATATTTTTTCTTTATCAGGATAACATGGAGAAAAAGAACTACCATTCGCTAATACCCAACTTTCACTAAGTTCCTGAAAAATCCTTTCATTTTCTTCATTCAGCCTACGCCAAGCCTCCAGTTCTCTATTCTCTGTTTCCGAACTTTCACCCGCCAAATATTTTGATATGATTTGATACATGTCTATCATCTTAATGCTTTTTTATAAAATAGACACGTAACTTTCCGAATTCCCCCAAAAGAAAAGAGAAAATATTTCTCTAAAAGAAGAAGAAAAAGAATGAAAAGGAATAAGAAGTCATAAAATCACGAATCTTTTTCATAGCAATACCCATCTGGTTCTCAATTGTTTTTACAGATATTCCTTTAAGCTCTGCTATTTGCTTATAACTATAATTTTCCCTACGGTTCAAAATAAAAATGTCTCTACACTTTTCGGGTAAGCAATTTATAGCCATATCAAGCACTGAAGTAAATTTCTCTATATCAAAACAATCTTTCCCCTGTTTGGTTTCCAATTGTTCATTAAACCATTTTTCCAACAAATAATGTCTATTCTGTTCATTCCGCAAATAATTTAAAATTTGATTCTTAGCAGCATGAAACAAATAGGTTTTCACATATTCCACTTCAATAGAATGACGATTTTCCCAAAGCCTTAGAAAAACCTCCTGCAACACGTCCTCTATCACTTGGGAATCATGTGAATATAGATTCAGAAAGCGACATAATTGCTCATAATACGAATCATAGTAATTTCGGAAAGATTCAAGATCAATAGTCATTTTTCTCTTGCTATAAATATACCCGGCAAATAACGAAAAAAAAATGTAATTTACAAATAATATATCCGTTTATACATAGTTGCATATTCTAACTACTTACCAAACTATTGCAAATACACACATACTCTAAAATCTTTTTTCAACACACCAATCTCATTTCTGCGCAATCTTTTTTTTATTTTATTCTTTTTCTCATTTTTTCTTTCTACATTTGTGCTTTATAACACAGTTTTGCAGCACTTATGGTAAAGACAAACTTGTCAGACATAGATATCGCGGAAAAACTTTCCGATATGTGGGCTCCTTTGAATAACGAACAAAGAGAGTTCCTGGCGAACAATTTTACTCTACAAAATTATAAGAAGAACGAAGTTATTTATTGCGAAGGCGAAACGCCTACCCATCTAATGTGTCTCCTTAGTGGAAAAGTGAAAATATATAAGGAAGGAGTCGGAGGACGCAGCCAGATTATACGCATGATGAAGCCGACCGAATATTTTGCTTATCGTGCTTTTTTTGCCAAAGAAGATTTTGTAACCGCTGCAGCAGCTTTCGAACCATCTCTCGTGGGATTGGTGCCAATGAGTGCTATCATGACTTTAGTTACTCAAAACAATGACTTAGCTATGTTTTTTATCCGTCAGCTCTCTGTTGATTTAGGAATTGCAGATGAACGGACGGTAAACCTAACCCAAAAACATATTCGCGGCAGATTGGCAGAATCTCTCTTGTTCCTCAAAGAAAGTTACGGGCTTGAAGAAGACGGATCGACCTTAAGCATTTACCTCTCACGGGAAGACTTGGCAAACCTCTCCAACATGACGACCTCCAATGCTATCCGCACCTTATCAAACTTTGCAACTGAACGCCTTATCACAATCGACGGAAGGAAAATAAAAATCATTGATGAAGAAAAGCTGAAGAAGATCAGCAAAATAGGATAATTTTTTTATCTCAATTATATAACTTAACACACATTTAGTACCATGAAAAAAGGATTTTCCTTCTTTCTTTTGTCTCTCCTGTTCATCACCCCCGGATGCAAGGATTCAAAAGAAATCGTGAACGAGTACAACGTCGTTCCGTTGCCCAATCAGATGGTCCCCCAACAGGGACGGTTTGATTTGAATAAAAAAGTAAAGGTCATTACGACCGGTTGCTCACCGGAAGTACAATCGATTGCCGACAGTCTTATCAACCGACTGGCTATGACAGCCGGTATCTCATTGGAGCGGACAGATAAAGAACATGACGGAATTCCTGCCATCACATTCAACACACAGGAAGGATTGCCGCAGGAAGGATATAAGTTATCCGTAACCCCTGCCAATATCACTATTACGGCTTCACAACCCAACGGTTTTTTCTATGCTTTGCAAACACTTTATCAACTTCTCCCCCCGGAGGTTTACGGTAAAGTACGTAACAAACGCGCCAACTGGTCTGTACCAGCCGTCGAAATAGAAGATGCTCCCCGTTTCTCTTACCGTGGAATGATGCTCGATCCATGCCGGAATTTCGCTTCGATAGATTATGTATACAAGTTTATCGACATGCTTGCCATGCACAAGATGAACATTTTCCACTGGCACCTGACGGATGATCAAGGATGGAGAATTAAAATTAAAAAGTTCCCCAAACTGATGGAAATCGGTTCTAAACGAAAAGAAACTTTGGTAGATTACTATTATACCAACTATCCTCAAATCTTTGACGGGAAAGAAGTCGGAGGATATTATACTCAGGAACAGATAAAAGAGGTAGTGGCTTATGCAGCCAGCAAATACATTACGGTCATCCCGGAAATCGAAATGCCGGGCCATGCCATCGCTGCCATAGCCTCTTATCCGGAGCTTTCGTGCACGCCCGATACGACTTATGACGTGACGGGTACGTGGGGAGTATTCGATCAAGTGTATTGCCCCAAAGAAGAAACTTTTGCCTTTTTGGAGGGAGTGCTGGATGAAGTCATAGAACTCTTCCCAAGTGCATATATCCACATAGGAGGCGACGAATGTCCCAAGACATCCTGGAAGAATTGCACACACTGCCAAGAACTTATAAAGAAATTAGGATTAAAAGACGATACGACTCCGAATTCCATTGACGGAAAACTACACAGTAAGGAGGACAAGCTGCAAAGCTATTTCGTTACCCGCATGGAGAAATACCTGAACGGTAAAGGGCGCAACATCATCGGTTGGGACGAAATCCTGGAAGGAGGTTTGGCCCCCAACGCTACCGTCATGTCATGGAGAGGTGTGGCAGGCGGAATGAACGCTGCCAAGTTGGGACACAATGCTATCATGACTCCAAGTCCGTATATGTATGTGGATTACTATCAGGAAGATCCGGAAACAGCACCGATCACTATCGGCGGATATGTCACCCTTAAAATGACCTATACCTACAATCCGGTAGAAGATAATGCTGATGAACTGGTAAAGAAACACATCATCGGCGTACAGGGAAATGCATGGGCGGAGTACATGCAGACCGATGACCGTCGCGACTATCAGATATTTCCCAAAGCCATTGCCATTGCCGAAACCGGTTGGACACAAAATCAAAATAAAGGCTGGGAAAGTTTCTGCCGACGTATGGCCGGAGAGTTCGAAAGACTGGATATCATGAATGTCAAAGCATGCCGTAATTTCTTTGATGTAAACATTAATACCCACGTAGAAAACGATACGCTAAATGTAGTATTAGAATGCTATTATCCGGATGCGGAAATTCATTATACGACCGATGGAAGCGAACCGACACTTCAATCTACCCTCTATACCGCACCTTTCCCGCTACAAGGAAATATCGATTTGAAAGCAACTGCTTTCAAAAACGGTAAAATGTTAGGGAAAGTTCGCCACAAGCCTCTCTACGGCAACCTCATCAGTGGGAAAAGCTTCACCGTGACACCTGGTACTGGATGGATAGCCGGAGATACTTTTGGAGAAAACGATCTGTTCGGAGCTGATAAAACAACTTTCGGACTGACTAACGGTAAACGTGGAAACAATGCCTCTTACACTCCGTGGACCAGTTTCGCCATGAACGATCAGCGTACAGAAGTCATATTCACAGTACAACTGGACAAACCGGTACAGATTAGTAAAGTCGTATTCGGTTCGCTGTTCAACCCGGCTTACCGTATCCTGCCTGCCGGCAGTGCAAAAGTAGAAGTCTCCGATGATGGAAAACAGTACCGCGAAGTAGCAACTGCTTCATTTACAAGGCAACTGCCCGAAAAGGGAAGGAAAGCATACACCGATTCTCTCTCTTTTTCCCCTACCGAAGCCGGTTATGTAAAAGTGACCATCCGCAATGGAGGTACCCTGCGCAACGGAATCGATTTCAAAACCGATTCTCCGAAAAAGCTTCTGCAGGCCGACCTCTACATTGATGAGATAGAAATCTATTAAAAAAAGAGAGATTAAAACGGATTATAAAATTCACAAAAACGGGCTGTGCAACTTTTCATCGCACAGCCCGTTTCTTTTAAATCCTATTTTCTATTTCTTTAATTAAATAAGTCCCTTTTCCGACAAATAACGTTCAGCCTCAATAGCAGCTTTACAACCGCTTCCGGCAGCCGTTATCGCCTGACGATAATGCGGATCGGCCACATCTCCGGCGGCAAAAACACCCGGTATCTTCGTACAAGGCTTGTCGGGTGTCGTTATGATATATCCCACTTCATCCGTATCCAGATAAGGTTTAAAGATATCAGAATTCGGTTTATGTCCGATGGCCAGGAAGAAACCATCGACAGGCAATGTGTAACGTTCCTCATCCGGTTCTCCCCAACGTTTCACAAGGCTCATACCTTCTACACCGTTTTCACCGAAGAGTCCTGTCACATTATGTTCAAACAGCACCTCGATCTTCTCATGATTCCGCACACGTTCCTGCATAATTTTCGACGCACGCAGATAGGGTTTACGAACCACCAAATATACCTTTGAGGCTAATCCGGCCAGATAAATCGCCTCTTCACAAGCCGTATCACCACCGCCGACAACAGCAACCACTTTCTTCCGGTAGAAGAAACCGTCACAAGTGGCACAAGCGCTCACACCCATTCCGGCGTATTTCTTTTCGTCGTCCAATCCCAAGTATTTGGCCGTAGCTCCGGTTGCAATAATCAATGTTTCCGTTTCGATTTCCTTGTCGCCGTCAATTGTAATCTTATAAGGAGCCTTACTCAAATCAGAGGCAGTGGCAATACCAAAACGGATATCCGCACCGAAACGCCCTGCCTGTGCACGTAAATCTTCCATCAATTGCGGCCCGCTGATCCCTTCGGGGTATCCGGGAAAGTTCTCCACGTCTGTGGTTGTAGTCAACTGCCCGCCGGGCTGAAGTCCTTCATAAAGCACAGGAGACAAATTAGCACGTCCTGCATATATCGCCGCCGTATATCCGGCGGGGCCCGAACCTACAATCAGGCATTTCACTTTTTCTATTTCCATCGTTCTATTTGTTATTTTACAATTTACTATTCAAGGTTGAAAAACTACTGTTTATCTCAAATCTATGACTTCGGCAGTAGGGTATTGTTTCTTATCGAACACAAACACAGAGTCAGCCAGCTTTAATCCTGTCTGATACCGGGTGATTGTTATCTCGCTCCGGCTGCCGTCTCTCTGTTCTACAGCAATAAAAACAGGTTCGTAAGTATCTTTCGTCACATAAAGCACAATGCGCGATAAATCCTGTTTCTTATTCGTTGCAGTAAGAACAACCTCGCTGACGGGCGTTCCTCTAAACTTCTTTTCAACTCCCAGTTTATAATCAAAGCCTTTCTTATAAAGATAAAGCAACGCGTAAGGATTCATACCCTGCAATTCTTCTTCCGTAGGAGTACTGATGTTCACCTCATCATTTTGCGTTAAATAGCTCCATTGGGTTTTCCCGTCAAACCAAGAAATTGTTTCAGATGTTTTCAATAGAAACTTCTCCCCCTTCAGTTTTATGTTCCCGATGGCTTTACCTAACGAGCCTCCTTTATTAAAAGCCTCTACAGTAAAATCGGCTTGTACACCGCCGGCCTTCTCAAAAGCAGCAGCCGTCTTATCCAGCATGAGTTTTGCCTGCGCTTGTTTTTGGGCAAACACAGGCAAAGTCAGTAAAGCTATCAAAATGCTAAAAATGTACTTTTCCATTTGTTGTATTAACGCTTACTTATTGTAAATTGTTCAATCTCATTTCCAGGTCGTTTTCATCGATGCACAACACATCGCGCGCCTTGCTTCCCTGAGTAGGGCCTACGATTCCTGCTTTCTCCAATTGGTCCATAATACGGCCGGCACGGTTATAACCGATAGAGAACTTACGTTGTATCAACGAAGTAGAGCCTTGTTGATGAATAACAATCAGACGAGCGGCATCCTCAAACAACGGATCGAGACGTCCCATATCCACATCACCCAGATCACTGCCCCCATCTTCACTGACATACTCGGGCAGGAAGAAAGCAGTGGGATAACCTTGCTGCTTCGCTATAAACTTCGTTATCTCTTCTACCTCCGGTGTATCGATAAACGCACATTGCACACGAACCGGATCGGCACCTTGCAGGAACAACATATCTCCCCGGCCTATCAGTTGGTTGGCTCCCGGACGGTCGAGAATGGTACGCGAGTCCATCATAGCCGATACACGGAAAGCGACACGTGCCGGGAAGTTCGCTTTAATCGTACCTGTTATAATATTCGTCGTCGGACGCTGGGTAGCGATAATCATATGGATACCTACCGCACGGGCCAACTGGGCAATACGGGCAATAGGCAATTCAATCTCCTTGCCGGCAGTCATGATCAAGTCACCGAACTCATCGATCACCACGACGATATAAGGCATAAACTTGTGCCCCTTTTCCGGATTCAAACGACGATTGACAAACTTCTCGTTATATTCCTTTATATTGCGCACATGTGCCATTTTCAACAAGTCATAGCGGGTGTCCATCTCCACACAGACAGAGTTTAAAGTCTGCACAACCTTGGTTACATCTGTTATAATGGCATCTCCACCATCAGGCAATTTGGCAAGGAAATGGTGTTCTATCACCGAATAAATACTGAATTCCACTTTCTTCGGATCGACCAGAACAAATTTCAGTTCGGCAGGATGTTTCTTATAAAGCAGCGAAGTAATGATCGCGTTCAGACCGACAGATTTACCCTGTCCGGTAGCACCGGCCACAAGTACGTGGGGCATTTTGCAGAGGTCGACCATAAACACTTCATTTGTAATCGTTTTACCAAATGCAATCGGCAAATCATACGTCGATTCCTGGAATTTCTTACTGCCGATAATACTTTGTCCCGAAACGATTTTCGGATTGGAGTTCGGAACTTCGATACCGATCGTTCCCTTCCCCGGAATCGGAGCAATAATACGGATCCCCAATGCAGAAAGGCTGAGAGCAATATCATCCTCCAGTCCGCGTATTTTGGAGATACGCACCCCTTGTTCGGGAGTAATTTCATAAAGCGTCACTGTGGGTCCTACCGTTGCCTTGATCGTGCTGATCTCAATACCAAAGCTACGCAATGTATTGATAATCTTATCCTTGTTTGCATTTTGCTCTTCCATATTGATGGTAGGTTCATTATTTTCATAATGCCTCATTAGGTCAATGGTAGGAAAACGGTAATTCTCAAGATCGAGTTTCGGATTATAAGGCTCCGTCTCCTTGCCACGGTAGTTTTCATCATCATCTTCAGCAACCTCTATTTCAAAGTCCGGTTCTTTATCTGCCTGTTTATCCACCGCAGGCAACGGATCGGGAGTTGTAGGTTCGAATGTCATCGTCACTTCCTCTCCTGCCGGCAGTTCATGCTCCGTATTCGCCGGAACAACAAATTCCGGTTCCCGCACATCCGGTTCCTGTACCTCCGGCTCTTTCACCTTTGTCTCTTTCGAAGCAGGTACCTGCTGGAAAGTCCTGTCCATAGAGAATTCCACTTCATGAGGTTTTGGATTGACAAATTCCGGTTTCGGCTGTTGATCGGCAAAAGCCGGTTTATCTTCTTCTGTCTCTTCCTTTTTAGTACGCTTAAGGAAACTAAGAGTAAAGAGTTTACGCAACCATATCACCGTACGTGCACTGACATAAATCAAGAAACAGATGGCTGTCACGAGCAGTATCAGCCACACTCCCGGCTGTCCGACTTGAGAAGTCAACCAATTGGCGACATTATATCCATGCCGGCCTCCCAGATAGATAAATGAATCCTGATAAGTATCCATAAAGGCGAAACCGAAAAATACGGAAAACCAAACAAGCAATAACGAACAACCGATAAACCATTTCCACAACCGGACAATTCGCACACGCATCAGCTTCAAACCGGCCACCGCCAGAAAAACAAGGATAAAAAACGACGATATACCGAAACAGTCGTTAATCAGATAGCTGGCCAGTTGAGCCCCGCGTGAACCGGCATAGTTTTTCACATGATTATTCACCGTCGATAAATCATGCGGATTTCCACTGTCAATAATGCTCTGGTCGGCTGCCCCTGTAAAGAAGAAGGAAGAGAATGCCAACAATAAATATACAGAGAATATCACCAGTACCAACCCGATGACAAAATGAATCGTCTCGTTCTTAAAAAATGCTGTAAACTTATTAGTAGAAGGTACTTTAGATTCCGTATCTTTCTCTTTATCTGATTTCTTTTTTGCCATGAGTATTCTTTTACCTTTATATTATATTAGAGATGCAAAAGTAGTAAAAAAACAATTTTCTTCCTAACTGTTACCTTTAAAGTTATTGCCTATTCCCAATTATCCTCCGGCCATACAGGATACAAGAAGCCCGCCTTCTGCCATATGACGCTGTGTATCTTTAAGCAGCTTTAGATTGTTTTATTACTAATCCCCGTTCTCTTTCAATCCTTTTTCTTACCTTTGCGTTTCAAATTAAGCAGATATGAAGAAAGAGAGTCAGACTATATTCGATAAAAATGTAATAGAATTCGTTACGGTAGCCGCAGAATTCTGTGCTTTTCTGGAACGTGCCGAGGGCATGAAACGTAAGGCTTTTGTCGATACAACCCTAAAAATACTTCCATTGCTTTATCTCAAGGCATCCATGCTCCCTAAGTGCGAAACAATAGGTGATGAAGCACCGGAAACTTATGTGACAGAAGAGATGTACGAAGTTTTACGTATAAACCTGTCGGACATCCTGGCTGAGAAAGACGACTATCTCGAAGTTTTCCTACCGGACATGGCATACAGCGACCAACCGATCAAGAAAAACATTTCGGAAGATCTTGCCGACATTTATCAGGATATCCGTGATTTTATTTTCGTATTCCAACTCGGTCTGAATGAAACGATGAACGATTCTCTTGCTATCTGCCAAGAAAACTTCGGAATGTTATGGGGGCAAAAGTTGGTAAATACCCTTCGTGCACTCCATGATGTGAAGTATAATCAGGAGCCGGATGAAGAAGAGGAGACTGAAGAAGAAGATGAGTATGAATCAGACAATGACCATTGCCATTGTGATGACGAAGACTGTCATTGCGAAGAGGGCGATTGCCACTGCCACGACCATGGCTGTCATTGCCACGACGATGAATAAGAAAAGAAAATGGTTATAAAAAGAACAATAAGCAAAGAAGAGATAAAGGAACTGCCGAAAGCTGTCTTTGAGGGACCGATATATGTGATCCAAAGCGAAAAGGAGGCCGACAAGGCAGTAGCGTATCTGCAGGCGCAACAGATATTGGGTATTGACAGCGAAACCCGCCCGTCATTCACCAAAGGGCAGTCTCATAAGGTAGCGTTACTGCAAATCTCGTCAGACGAATGTTGTTTCCTGTTTCGTTTAAACATGACAGGACTCACACAATCGTTAATAGGACTATTGGAAAACCCGGAAATAATAAAAGTGGGATTATCACTTCGTGACGATTTCATGATGTTGCATAAACGTGCACCGTTCAATCAGCAGGGTTGCATAGAACTACAGGATTTCGTACGTCCTTTCGGCATTCAGGACAAAAGTCTGCAAAAGATATACGGCATTCTGTTCAAAGAAAAGATTTCCAAGTCACAACGCCTATCCAACTGGGAAGCAGATGTACTGACGGATGCTCAGAAACAGTATGCGGCAACAGACGCATGGGCCTGCCTGAACATCTATAACCGGTTGCAGGAGCTAAAACGTACCGGCAACTTTGAAATAGAAGAAGCCACCGTAACCGCCGAAGACGAATCGCAGGCAAAATAGCCTTTCTTCCCTTTTCATAAATCATCATCATTCATAAATCATAATTCACAATGTATAAAGTATACTTAAAACCCGGCAAAGAAGAATCATTAAAACGTTTTCACCCCTGGATTTTCTCCGGTGCTATCGCCCGTTTTGACGGAGAACCGGAAGAAGGTGAAGTTGTGGAAGTATACACCTCTAAAAAAGAATTTATAGCCGAAGGACATTTCCAGATAGGAAGTATCGCGGTGCGCGTGCTCTCTTTCAAACAGGAGCCAATCGATTCCGACTTCTGGAAGCGTAAATTAGCAATAGCCTATGACATGCGCAAGAGTATCGGAATCGCCACCAATCCCACCAACGACACCTATCGTCTGGTGCATGGCGAAGGAGATAATCTGCCCGGCCTGGTAATCGATATATACGCCAAGACAGCCGTCATGCAAGCCCATTCTGCCGGTATGCACGTCGACCGGATGGCCATTGCCGAAGCTTTGTCGGAAGTGATGGGCGACAAAATAGAAAATATTTATTATAAATCAGAAACAACCCTGCCCTTCAAAGCCGATCTTTTCCCGGAAAACGGTTTTCTGAAAGGCGGAAGCACCGATAATATCGCCCGCGAATACGGTTTGCTGTTTCATGTAGACTGGTTGAAAGGACAGAAAACAGGCTTTTTTGTAGACCAACGTGAGAACCGGGCTCTATTGGAACGTTATGCCAAAGACCGTTCGGTACTGAATATGTTCTGCTATACGGGAGGATTCTCGTTTTATGCAATGCGCGGCGGTGCCAAGCTTGTCCATTCCGTAGACAGCTCGTCCAAAGCAATTGATCTGACAAACAAAAACGTCGAACTGAACTTCCCCGGTGACCCACGTCATGAAGCATATGCAGAAGATGCCTTTAAGTATCTTGACCGGATGGGTGACCAATACGACCTGATCGTTCTTGATCCGCCTGCTTTTGCAAAACATAAAGACGCGCTACGCAATGCCTTGCAAGGTTATCGTAAATTGAATGCCAAAGCTTTTGAAAAAATCAAACCGGGTGGCATACTGTTTACTTTTTCCTGTTCACAGGTAGTAACCAAAGATAATTTCCGTACTGCCGTGTTTACCGCAGCCGCCATGTCGGGACGTAGCGTACGTATTTTGCATCAGTTGACGCAGCCGGCAGATCATCCTGTCAATATTTACCATCCGGAAGGAGAATACCTGAAAGGATTGGTTCTATATGTGGAGTAAGGCCCAATAACAGAATAAAGGAATTACCAAAGTTAATTAAGGTTAACAAACCGCAGATTTATAGCAAAACATTATGTTCTAAAACATAAAACCATTTATCTTTGCACTGTGTTTTTCATGGTATTAGATTTAAGGTTAATAAAGATTGGCTGTCTGGGATAGATAGCCTTCTTTTTTTTATATACCTGTCCCATCCCTATTTTCCTCTTGAAACAGGCTCTTTTCTCCACACTTTTGGTGCGCAATCAACGAAAAACATTATATTTGCAGCTATATTGAATAGTAACGAGCTACAAACGAAGTCGCATTGTACAGTAATACCACCTGACTAAAATTGCAGCTTATTACCCGTAACCTGTAACTAAATGAAAACAATATGAGCATCAAGTATCGATTGATTATTATGAACTTCCTGCAGTTCTTTGTGTGGGGATCGTGGTTAATTTCGTTAGGTGGCTATATGGGCGGTGTTCTGCACTTTGAAGGTGGACAAATAGGTGCCATCTTTGCTACAATGGGGATCGCTTCACTTATCATGCCGGGCCTGACAGGTATTATCGCCGACAAGTGGGTAAATGCCGAAAGACTGTACGGTATTCTTCACCTTTTGGGCGCAGCCTGTCTTTTCTATGCTTCCACAGCCACTGATTACAACCATATGTATTGGGCAATGTTACTCAACCTGTTGGTATATATGCCAACCTTGTCATTGGCCAACACCGTTTCATACAATGCTCTTGAACAATATAAATGTGATATCGTCAAAGATTTCCCTCCCATTCGTGTATGGGGAACTATCGGTTTCATTTGCGCCATGTGGGCGGTAGACTTGACAGGATTCAAATCCTCCTGTGCGCAACTTTATGTAGGCGGTGCGGCAGCACTCATTCTGGGTTTCTATTCTTTTACGCTTCCCGCCTGTCCGCCTGCCAAAAGCGAAAACAAAAATATGCTTTCCGCTTTCGGACTCGATGCACTGGTATTATTCAAACGCAAGAAAATGGCTATTTTCTTCTTTTTCTCCATGCTGTTAGGGGCTGCTTTGCAAATCACAAACAGTTACGGAGATCTTTTTTTAGGCAGTTTTGCTTCCATACCCGAATTTGCCGATTCATTCGGGGTGAAGCATTCCGTCATCCTGCTTTCTATCTCACAAATGAGTGAAACCCTGTTTATTCTTGCCATACCCTTCTTTTTGAGACACTTCGGAATCAAACGGGTGATGCTTATCAGCATGTTCGCGTGGGTATTCCGCTTCGGCCTTTTCGGACTCGGCGACCCGGGATCCGGATTATGGATGCTGATACTTTCAATGATCGTTTATGGGATGGCATTTGATTTCTTCAACATTTCGGGTTCTCTGTTTGTTGAATTAGAAGCCAAACCGGAAATCAGAGCCAGCGCCCAAGGACTATTCTTTATGATGACCAACGGATTGGGAGCCATCATCGGAGGATATGCCAGTGGTGCGGTAGTAGATGCTTTCTCGGTTTATTCGGATGGAATGTTAATCAGCCGCGAATGGCCGGATATCTGGTTTATTTTTGCGGGTTATGCATTAGTCATCGGAATTTTGTTTGCACTGGTTTTCAGATACAAGCATCAACCCGAAGAATTAAGTAAAAAATAACAATGGATAAAAAGATAGAATTACAAGTATTAAACATCTCCAACAGCCAGGCACAGGTAGGTGCCTATGCCTTGGTGTTAGGAGAAGTGGACGGGGAACGGCAATTGCCTATCATCATAGGTCCTGCCGAAGCGCAAGCCACTGCCTTATGTCTGAAAGGTGTAAAGGCACCACGCCCGTTAACGCACGATTTATTCTACACTTGCCTGAATATTCTGGGAACCAAAATGCTCAGAGTTCTTATTTACAAAGCAAAGGAAGGTGTTTTCTACTCGTACATTTATCTGCAAAAAGAGGAAGAGATTATCCGTATCGACTGCCGTACTTCGGATGCCATCGCACTGGCTGTGCGTTCCGACTGTCCGATCTATATTTATGAATCCATCCTCGATAGAGAGTGTATCCGTTTGGATGATGACGATGAACGTCCCGCAGAGAATCCGGATAAGGAAAACGAGACCAGTGACTCTACCAATATAAATTCATTGGAAAACGCATTAGAACAGGCTATCAAAGACGAAAATTATGAGTTGGCAGCCCGCTTGCGTGATGAGATAAACCGAAAAAAATAAAACCAGAATATGCACGTTTTTTATACCCCCGATATACTGACCAAACCGGAACTTCCAGAAGAAGAAGCACAGCACTGCACGCGTGTATTGCGTCTCGGTATAGGTGACGAGATTACCCTTACGGATGGTAAAGGCAATTTCTACCGTGCAGAAATCACTGCGGCGACTAATAAGCGTTGTTTAGTAAAACTGATTGAAACCATTCCGCAAGCACCTCTATGGTCGGGACACTTGCATATTGCCATGGCACCGACCAAGAATATGGACCGCAATGAATGGTTTGCCGAAAAAGCAACAGAGATCGGTTTCGATGAACTGACATTTCTTAATTGCCGCTTCTCTGAACGGAAAGTCATCAAAACGGAACGTATCGAGAAAATACTCGTATCTGCCATGAAGCAATCACTGAAAGCACGTTTGCCTAAATTGAACGAGATGGTGGAATTTGACAAATTCATAGCCCAAGATTATCCGGGACAAAAGTTCATAGCACACTGCTATGAAGGTGAAAAGCCCCTTTTAAAGGATATACTGGAACCGGGGAAGGACGCTTTAGTACTAATCGGCCCGGAAGGAGACTTCAGTGAAGAGGAAGTCAAAAAAGCGATCGGGAAAGGTTTCCGCCCTATTAGCTTAGGTAAATCGCGGCTACGAACAGAAACGGCGGCACTGGTGGCAACAATGGTAATAAATAGCGATTAGCGAGCTGCGCTATCACTCCGCATGGCACTTATCACTAATCACTATTACTGAATACTTTTCACTTAAAAAACAAATAATTATGGTAAAGAAGATGATTTCCCGACTTTTAGTATCAGCAATGCTGATTGTATTCATTGCCGCATGTTCTCAGAAATCGGAATACACAAGTGCCATTCCGGCAGATGCCTCAGCTGTAGCGTCTATCAACCTAAAGTCTCTCGCTGACAAATCGGGCCTGAAAGACAAAGAAAACGAAGCTGCTAAACAAAAAATGATAGAAGCCTTGAAAAGCGGAACTACAGCGGCCACTTTCCAACAATTGGAGAAAGTATTGAACAATCCGAAAGAGTCGGGAATAGATGTGGACGCACCCGTTTACGTCTTCACCTCTCCTTCTTTCCCATACGCATCCTTAGTTACCAAAATACTCGACATCGATAAATTGCGCATTTCGCTGGATGTCATGGTAAAAGAGCAGATTTGTCAACCTGTGGAAGAGACTGACGGATATAGCTATGCCGTAGTGGCCAACCAAAACATATTCGCTTTCAACGAAACAACCGCAATGCTCGTGCAAGTAAACCGGAAATCGCAAATGGAAAATGCACAGAAAGCCATTGGTGAACTGATGAAACAGACTCCCGAAAAGAGTATCGCAGGCAACGCCGGTTTTCAGAAAATGCAGAAACAAAAAGGAGATGTCAACTTCCTGGCATCATTGGCCGCACTGCCACAAGCATATGCCCGCCAATTAAACATAGGACTGACAAGTATCAAGGTAGATCCCAAAGATATCATGGCCCTCGGCAACCTTAATTTTGAAAAAGGAAAAATAGCTCTGCAATTTGAATATTATACAGAAAACGAGGAAGCCAAAGCAATGCTGAAAAAGCAAGAAAAGGCAACTACAAAGCTAAACACAACTTTCCTTAAATATTTCCCGGCCTCAACGATTGCATTTATGAACATAGGAGCCAACGGGGAAGAACTATACAATTTATTGCAAGAAAACGAAGAATTCCGTAATACGGTATCCATTTCCAAAGCGGAAGAAGTAAAGGCATTGTTCGCCTCCTTCAACGGTGACATCTCTGTCGGACTGATCAATATAACCATGGGAAAAGACCCGGCTTTCGTAGCATATGCGGATGTGAAAAACGGGAATGCACTGAAAGCACTTTATGACAACAAGAAAGCATTGAATCTGAAAAGAGGAGAAGACATCGTGCTACTGAGTGATAATGAATATGTGTACAAATCAAGAGCCATGAACATTTTCTTCGGATTCAAAGATAACCAGATGTACGCCACCAATGACGAATTACTATACAAAAATATCGGCAAAGCGGCTGATAAGTCGATAAAAGATACCAGTTATGCATCGGACATGAAAGGTAAGAACTTCTTCTTTGTCATCAATATGGACGCCATTCTCGAACTGCCGATCGTGAAAATGATGACAGGCTTCGGAGGAGAAGAATACCAGACCTATTATAATCTTGCGTCACAAGTCAGCTATCTGGAAGTGAGCAATGTAAGTGACGGTGTAAGTGAAGTAGATCTTATTCTAAAAAACAAAGATACCAATTCGTTGAAACAAATCGTAGACTTCGTCAAGAAGTTTACCGGCATGTAATATTGAAGATATGAAAAGTATCCACCTGCGGCAGACACTTCCACAAGTGTTTGCCGACCGTAATTCTATCACATCGGATATCTGGCATAAAAATGTCGTATTCAGCAAGGGCGAGATGTATCTGATAGAGGCAGCATCCGGAACCGGAAAATCATCGTTATGCAGTTATATTTACGGTTACCGGAACGACTACCAGGGGATCATTAATTTCGATGAAACAAATATCAAAGCATATTCAGTGGAGCAATGGGTCAACCTCCGAAAGCACTCGCTGAGTATGCTTTTTCAGGATTTACGCCTGTTTACCGAACTGACGGCACTCGAAAACATCCAGCTGAAGAACAACCTGACCGGTTACAAGAAAAAAAAGGAGATCCTCGCACTTTTCGAAACAATGGGTATTACAGACAAAGCTCATATAAAGGCCGGCAAGTTATCTTTCGGACAACAACAACGGGTGGCCTTTATCCGGGCGCTCTGCCAGCCTTTCGACTTTATCTTTCTGGACGAGCCAATCAGTCATTTGGACGATTGTAATGGAAAGATCATGAGCAACCTGCTTCTGGAAGAAGCAGGAAGACAAGAAGCCGGAATCATCGTTACTTCCATCGGGAAACACATCGAATTACCCTATAATCATGTTTTACGCCTGTAATACAACCCAATTATGACACTCATCTGGAAGCTTCTTCGCCAACATATCAGCATCGGTCAACTTGCCGGTTTCTTTTTTGCCAACCTCTTTGGCATGATGATCGTATTACTCAGTATACAGTTTTATAAAGATATCATCCCGATGTTTACTGAAGGAGACAGCTTTATGAAAAAAGATTATATCATCGTCAGTAAAAGAATCAGTACGTTAGGATCTTTCGCCGGCAAAAGCAATACCTTCTCTCCGCAAGAAATAAAAGAACTGAAGGAACAGCCTTTCACCGAAGAGATAGGTATCTTTACCCCTTCACAGTTTAAGGTATCGGCAGGTCTTGGCATGCAGGAAGCCGGTATCCGCCTTTCCACAGATATGTTTTTTGAAGCAGTGCCCGATGAATTTGTCGATGTAAAACTCGACAAATGGCATTTTGACGAAGAAACGCGCAGCATACCTATTATTATCCCGCGCAATTATTTAAATCTGTATAACTTCGGTTTTGCCCAAAGTCGAAGTCTCCCCAAGCTTTCGGAAGGTGTAATGAGCCTGGTGCAGATGGATATCACTCTACGTGGTAACGGACAGACAGAGCAATACAAAGGCAACATTGTCGGTTTTTCCAATCGGTTAAATACGATATTAGTTCCGGAGTCCTTTATGGCATGGGCCAATAATAACTTTGCACCGGAAAAAGAAGCACAACCGGCACGTCTTATTGTTGAAGTCGGTAACCCTGCAGATGCTTCTATCGCCAAATACTTCCAACAAAAAGGTTATGAAACGGAAGACGGAAAACTGGATGCCGGAAAAACCACTTACTTTTTGCGCCTAATCGTAGGCATTGTGCTCGGTGTCGGTTTATTCATCAGTATTCTTTCCTTTTATATCCTGATGCTAAGCATCTTCCTTCTTCTTCAAAAAAATACGACTAAGTTGGAAAACCTGCTACTGATAGGATATAGCCCTGCACGCGTAGCACGCCCTTATCAAGTCTTAACTTTAGGGCTGAACACCATTGTACTGGCCATCTCTCTCTGTTTGGTCGCCTGGATACGACATTCCTATACCGGTGCACTCTATCTATTGTTTCCACAACTGGAAATCGGATCGCTTTGGCCGGCCGTCAGCGTAGGCGTCTTCCTGTTTATCATTGTATCTGTCATCAATATTCTGGCAATCAGAAGAAAGATACTATCGATCTGGATGCATAAATCCTGATGTCTCCCGAGTATGGGTGATCCCCGAGTATGGATAATATTCCATCTCCATTGAGGATATGAATAGATAAGTTACTAACAATAGGATATAAACATCTTTTCCTTAGGAGAAAAACATCTTCGTATCCTATTCTAATCTATAACCGCAACTTTTGGTTTTACATCCAAAAGTTTTAGTTATACAATTACAAGTTTTAGTTTTATAACCAGAACTTTCGGTTATAGATTTTCTCTAACCTTAAACAACTTTATTACCGAAGGAAAGGTACTTCATAAAGGAAGAAATAGGATTTACAAATATATGTTCTACAAGGGTAGATCCCCACAGCTTCATCACACTACTCTGTATACTGATTAATGGTTGTTACATATCGGCAAACTTTTCCATTTCTATCCACACCTTCAATAACGACATCTTCCGGAGAGGTGCTGTCCGGAGTATATGAGTTGCTTGTAACAGACAGCAGAAAGTACAATGCCCTCAGGACGGACAGGAGGGAGATCAAAGCGCTTGATGACATGATCGGATGAGGTGAGAATGGCATGATAAGATTCCCCAGCTACCGGAGTCAAAGTAAATGATCCCATTCCGTCGTGCTCAGAGCAGATATGCATAAGAGTATCTCCACGCGCATTCAACACGTATCCGGCTGCTTCCCTCGACAGTCCGTCCGCTCCCAGGATTTTGAATGCTATGTTCTGAAGCAGAACAGGCGACAACGGGCCTCCCTCCGGGAAAAAAGCAGCATCAAAATCATTGGAAAACACCGGTAGATAAAAAGTCCTCCGATAGATATACTCAGGGCTGTCGAATTTCACTTCAATCCTTCTCCGTCCCGGCTCTTTAATCCGGCTGAGCAATATATATATTCGTCCGTAATCGTCGGTTTTCTCTCTTCCGCGCTTTTGTGAAGTATCGATATTTCACCGGTATATTACTTAACGCCTTGCTTCCGCTACGGGTAAAAAAGAAACGATACTGTCCGGGGTGCTTTGTGCCGGAAGTGTCCGAGAATAGACCAACCATAATTGAATAGAAAAGACAACAACCAAATACCGGCTCGCTTTAACAGAAATATATTTTTTCATCGTAACTTATCTTTCTTTGATCTACTTTTTTTCTTCATTAGCTTACTAAGCTTCGTTCTTTTGTTCGCTTTATAAACTCTTTTATATCTTGGATCGTTGTCATTTAGAATGAAACGATCTCCGGTAAACTCTATTATTTCATAAACAGACAAAATATTCTTACCGGACAATGTCACCCAGTAACGTCCGCGTTTCATATTACCAACTTTCTCATGTTCAAAAACAGAAGGAACAGAATCAGAAAGATAATAAGGATAAGTCCCCCAATAGCTACATTCGTATTCATTAGGATAATGAGTGGCATAGAATGGATTGTTGCTCCGTCCATAAGCCAAAATAGAAACCGAATCTTTATCAAAATGATAATAGATTAGAAAATTAGTATTTACTTGCCATATCCAATCCCGACGAGTCAAGGCTTTCAAAGTCAGTTCTCTTTGTGTTTGGGCATGCAAACTTAGGCTGCAAAAACACAGTGTACAGACAGCCATTAAAAAGATAAATATTTTAATACTTTTCATCAAGGGTTTATTTTAAGTTGTTCCCGTACCTTCTTTTTCATTTTACTTATAAACCTCTTTTTCTCTGCTGTATAGACAACGGGATGCCCTCCCCCGATACTTCTATGCAAAGAGTCCAAACAAAGCCTTATTACAAGAGAATCGGATGTTAATTTCATTATTTCAAAGACATCCGTGTCCCGTCTTCCTCTTTCCACAATATATTTTCCATTCTTCACCATCCCGACACTATCCTCTTGATAGGAGCGTACAATTGTATCAGAAAGATAATAATCACGGCATCCACTTAACTCTTCCTGCTTAGAAAAGAAAGTACTACATTGCTCTCTTTGATCATATTGCTCATACACAAGACTACCTATCCTGAAAGCTTCTTTATATACCCAATACTTATTTTGCAATAAATCCATTGTTGTAGGAGCAGGTTTCTGAGCACACAAAAGTGTCCCTATCCACAAATTTCCAACTAACAACAGTAAAGCTTTATAATTCATTTTGTTCTATTTTTGAAAATATTAATTTCATCAAAGATAGCCCTGAAAGATTCTTTCAAGCAATCATCTTCAGGGGCTATCACTTTAAGATCAGTTTTTAATAATTTATCATTTTCTATCTACCATTTTTTTCAACTCTTTCTTTTTAATTGCCCTATAGAATGTTTCATTTTTTGAGTAATTATCTCTTAGGACAAGACTATCCTGATCAATTTTTACTATCTCAAGAACAGATGACATAATAATTCCTCTTGTAGGTAACACCAAATAGTGCCCTCGTTTCGTATTATTAACTTTATCATATTCAAAAACGGTAGGAATAGAGTCTGAAAGATGATAAGGATGAGACTCGGAGTGAATACTATTATATTTATTTGGAATATGAGTATTAAACCTCCAACTCCAACTGCTACGACTATACATTGTTGCAGTAACAGTCTTTTTATCAAAATGCATATAAATAAACATGTTATCAGAACATTGCCATATCCAATCCCGATGAGTCAAACTTCTGATAGTTGTTTTTCCTGTTTCTTGGGCATCTAAATTTAGACTACAAAAACACAGTGTACAAACAGCCATCAAAAAGATAAATATTTTAAAATCCTTCATCAAAAATTTATTTTAAATTAGATATACTAAAATAATAATCGCCTAAGAAAAAAGACTCTGGAGCTTCTCTCCAATGTCCGACTTCAGGATCCATATAGATGAGATCGCCATTCGTATGATATCCTATCACTAATACATTATGTGCAGAATTAGCCATTTCTGAAGGGATATCCACCATAACAACATCACCTCTATCAATGGAACTCTTAAAATCGGAAAAAGGATTCAACTCGAAGTTCTCTCCTACAAAATCTGCCAATAAGGATAATTCTACACCTCCTGTTTCAGTATTAAAATAAGTATCAATAGTAATATCAAATCTCCCTTTGGAATTTGCCAAATTTATATATTCTTGAATAAGCTGTCCTTCTTTCTTTATATTAATGTGATCTCCAAAAATTCTATAAATTAATTCCATTACAGCAACAACACATCCATTAGGCGACTGTTTATCCATTGTTGCCGGCAATTTTCCAACCACAATTTTATCTCCAACTTTAGATTCAAAATCTTTTCCTTTTGCAGGTGGAATAAGTGGAGGAGGATTATACCCTCCGGAACCGCCATCATGAGGTTCATTTATATATCCGTCATTATCATGATTATAGCCATCCTCGTTATTATTAGGATAGTTATCGTCAGGGTGCTCTACCCAGCCACCACCAGGAGGATAATCCCCCCAATCCGGTTTAGGATCAGGTGTCACAATTATATCCGGGAATGTTCCTCCATCATAGAGCGGATCATCTTCCATTCCAGTACGCGTAGCAGGTGGAGTATAGAGTTGAGGAGTTACCTCGTACCGTGCAGGTATTGATCGGAAAACCAATCTGTCAGCATCCGGAAAATCATCCCATCGTTTTTTACGTATTTTGCTTACCACTTTTCCTCTTTCATATTTCCATCCGTTTACAAATTTACCATTTAAATCATGGAATAAAACAGAGCCGAACAAATATTTATCACGATGGAGATATGTATTCTTATTTATCCTGTCGGCATGGGTTTTCGTATAGAATTTAGACGGAATAATAGTCATCAAAAATCCTGTTTCTGTATTCGTTTTATAGTTTTTCATATATACAAAACGAGTATATGAACGACGATATTTCCATTCTTTTGTCTGTTGATAGAAATCCCAATTCTCTTTCGTCACAAAATCCTGACATACACGATCCGTTAAATCTACATCTACAACTAATAAAGAATCATTCCGGTTTATAGCGTAAAATTCCCAACTGGGACTATCTGATAGAACCGGAATGGGATTCACATCAAGATTATCACTACGGGTTTCCATTCCGTGAGCAATCTGTTGCTGGTTATACCAGTTTCTCGCAATATCAAGATCTGACTTTATATCGATATCCCTTGATTTATTTGTCAGGATATCGTAGTCCTCCGTACATGCACACAATAGTAGTATGATTAAAGATACTCCTTTTAAAATTTTTAAATGATTCATGTTTTTATTTTTAATTAATTATATATTAAAGTTACAATCTCCTGATTACATCACAAAACACCTCCTTTCTTTGCCTGTTTCAAATAATTGCTCACTCTCTTCTTTATAAAATTAGTCTTGGCCGAAACTATTTTAACAGGCATATTAATGATATTCTGTGCAGTCTCCAGAGCCAAATCATCTCTTCCAGTGGCCACATATATCCGAAAAAGTTCATATAAGGGAAGTAAACGGCAAGGAATTATATTAGAAGCTGTTTTAAAATACCCTTCTGCACAATGCATATTTTCCATTTCTAAATAATTATATCCTTGAAGTAACTGTACATCATAATCATTCATCTTTTTACTGCATTTCAACAGGATATCATTACTTTTTCTGTATTCTCCTGCTTGGTGTAACACAACACCATAATTATATAAGAAAGCAGATTGTTGTCCCAGAAAAGAATTTTGATACAACTCTTCATAACCACACATATTTTTTACATCGCAAGGATTTTCACTCTTCAATAAGTCAGTCCATTTTATGTCATAAAATCCTTGATAAAATGTATTTATTAAAAGAATAGTTGAGAGAAAAAAGACAATCCATCGATGTACTTTTACTTTTACTATTCTTCTATTATCTGATATGAGCGGATGAAGTATCAGTATAAAAAAAGAAGATATAAATACTACCCTTACAATCTCATATTCAAACGAATACGAGAAAAAAGAACATATTGCTATCGCGACAAGACTCCAAAATGCACTTTTTTGTTCCCGGGTACTATGCCCATAATAGCTGTTAATAGAATAGACTATAATACCAATAATCGGAATAAAACCAATTATACCTCTTTCCGCCACAACCTCTAAGTATTCATTAAAAGGATGGCGAATATTATCACTCAACAGTATAGCCCAGAGTTCATTGGAATGTTTTGTAAGAAAACACGCTTGATCTAACATATACCAAGCCGTGAATTCTCCTGCTCCCAATAAAGGATTATCAATAATGGTTTGGGCACAACATCTCCAAATCAAAAGTCTTCCGTTTGCAGAATCAGGCTTCATTAAATAAAGTAGTACCAATAATAATCCCACGCAACATACAAATAGAAGTTTTCTCTTTAAAAAATAACCCAAAAAAATAGCAATCATTGCAAGTATAGCTGCTCTGGCATTAGATAGAATAATGGAAATCACGACCATTACACAAATTATAATTGACATATTACGACTCAATTTACTTCTTGAAGAAAAGAAATAAAAAGTAAAAGGCAATAAAGCAGCTAATACAGCCGAAATACCAGCCGGATTATCAAATGTAGCTGTTATAACAAATGTAGAACTATAAGAGCTAAAAATACCGAACAGTTGCAAAAAAGCAATCAAACATACGCTACCAGCCAAACTTATTAACAAGAAGTAAAACGGGGAATAATATGAATGATTCGCAAAATAATAATATAATAGTAACAATACCATATTATCTGTAAAAAAGAGACTAACCGAATTATAATTTAAGGAAGATGTAAGCACCCAACTAATTCCCCAACATAGGTATAAAGCTATCAAAGAAACAGGTATATGAAATATCATGCCTTGGTATTCCAGAATGGATATAATAATCCCCAATATACCCAACAAACACCCTATCCAAAGCAAAATCGGAGTATGAAACCTGTCTGCACACCAATCCGGTATAAAATAAACAGTCCCTATAAATAAAAAGGAAATGCAAACGAATATTATCTTAAAAGAAATATCGTGATTATGTTGCAAGGATGTTTCAATACAATTCTTCATCAGTATTATATCAGGTGAATTGAATAAGTACAATTTTATAAGCTAAATTAGATTCAAGATTTATCAATACAACAACAGCTACATAAATTCATTTATAAACACCTGCCGGCCATTCCTATAAAAAAAGGGCAATTCTTCTTTTCCTTTATCTAAGTTCATCAACCAATATATGGTATTCGCCGGAACAGAATCAATATCTAAAAAGTTATATTCTGAAATTACTTCCTTAAATTCAACCCACTGATTATTTTGATAATACAACAATCGATAATGACACCCTGGTTCTATGACGTTCGTTGCAGTTCGGGGTAAGAGACGAATATGAGTTATACAAACTGGCTGCTTAAAATCCATACCGAAGAAGCCCCACCTTGCAAAAGTTTCCGGATTACCATCATAGGCTTTATAATACAAAACTCCCGTATGCATCGGCTCGCCATTTATTCTCTTCAGTGATTTACTTTCCACTGACATATCATTAGTTTTAAACACCGGTAATGCAGACGGTCTATCTGTATTATGACCAGCAGCATCTTCTCCTAAAAATTCCAATTCGGCAATGTCTATCGGCACGCTATCACGATGAAGCCGGTAATAACGGTACTTCTTGTTATTTCCCAATATGTATTCTTGCCAATACGGATCCGGAACTTCACAAATGGTGTATAAAGTATCGTATGGCCCCGTCCATTGGTCGCTACCTAAAATGCGTGTACCTTTCAGATTCCTTCTGTCGTGCACCAAATGTCGTTTGGAAGGGTATTTACGCAATAGATGCATCCGGACGGTTTGAGCCGTATCGCATTTCAATTCTTCCTTAATGGCACAATCGGTGATGCTGTCTTTACGCAATATAAATGGCTTTCCGAAAGGAACAATTCGTCCATCTTCGGCTATATAAGATGGAAAAAAAAGCATATTAAATGGAATCTTCTTAAAAGTAACGCTATGTTTCCAACTACTAATTTTACCCCATGCCACAGGAGACAATTCTTCCTTAGTATTGAAAAATGAGAGATAAGCCAATCGGTTAGAAGTATTAACATGCATAGGTATCGTTATTTCCGTACATTGATGATATCTGTCCGTCACATCCTTAATAGTAGGAACATCGAAAACAGAAGGAAGCATCTCATCCTCGTTTTTCAGAAAATAAGGAGAATCTTTCATCGCAGCAAATGTTCTTTGGTACACTTTACCGACATATTTCAAATCTAAAGGCCAATCTTCCAACAAATTATTGTAGGGAGGAGTATACGGTTGGAGTACATCGGTAGAGTCTGGAGATGCACACCAGTAATGCCTGCTATCCTTATCGGGCCATTGTGGTGTGAACTCGTATACGGTAGGTATACCGCAAGCACGGAAATAGTTGCAAGTGTAAACAGCCAGATTACTGCAATCCATTTTGAATGCAGGAATAAAAAGATCGAACGGACCTATATGTTTATCAGAAATCACCTGCCTGTTCATCTCCTTTTGCCACCGGACATATTTTTTATAATTCTCAATAACTTCATAAATAGTTCCGGCATTGCCAGTAAACAGTTTATCATAGATGATTGACCTTAGCATCGGTTTATTTCCGACAAAATCCTCATCGACAGTGCGATATGGCAGAATCCACTCTTTAAAATCATCAAAAGATATGCTTTTGAGCAACGGAGAATGCTGCCATTCATAAAAAGCATCATCTATATTCTCTATCAGAAATTCTGCTGTAAATCTTTGAATATCATCTAACGTATTAACTTTATCATGCGGAAAGGCCAACGAAGCGTATTGTTGTCCCAAAACCTTTGTCAATGAATCATTATGATTGGCATCAGGAATTAGAGTTCCCATGGAATCAACCATTTTAAAATACGTAAAATACGATTTTGGTAACTCTATATTATATCCACTTTTATGATATGGCATATTACTTATCAGAAAGCAAGCAGCTTTAAACTTCAATCGGTCGTTACTCCTATAATGCTCTAAAACCCGGACTAACTCTGCCCGGTTATTGCCTAATACAGAAAGAGCCTTTTCCACTTCTTCGGGATAAGAAGAACAAGACGAAAAACAAAACATACATACTACATGAAAGATAAACAATATCTTATTATAAACCATAGTCTTAGATTTACAAAATTTTCATACAGCAAAAGTAGATACATTCCAACAATCTGATGTTCGAAAACATTCTTTCTTTTTCTAAAAACATACCGAATCGAATGATATAAATACAAATCAAAAAAAGCCGATCGATGGATAAAAGATTTAATTGTCCACCTAAAATATCAGAAAGTACACTTAACAAAAAGAATTTCAAACAATTAGCCTGTCCCCCATTATTCATGAGAATATTTCTAAAGTTTATAACATGATTTTCCCCTCTCCTCTCCATTTTTCGCAGCCTTTTTCCTATCTTTGTCCGCATCTATTATTAATAAGGAGAATAAACTATGCCGGACTATGATTTAATCGCCATTCTTGGTCCCACCGCTTCAGGGAAAACCCCTTTCGCCGCCGCACTGGCATCGGAACTAAACACCGAAATCATCAGTGCCGATTCGCGACAAATATACCGGGGCATGGATTTGGGAACAGGCAAAGATCTTGCCGACTACACCGTCAACGGTCGTCAAATCCCCTATCACCTGATCGACATCGCCGACCCAGGTTATAAATACAATGTATTCGAATACCAACGGGATTTCCTGAAAGCCTATGAGGCAATCAAACAAAAAGGCTGCCTGCCTGTTCTATGTGGAGGAACGGGAATGTATTTGGAGTCGGTATTGAAAGGATACAAGCTAATGCCGGTACCCGAAAACACGGAGCTGAGGACAAGATTGGCCGATAAGTCGCTGGATGAATTAACCGCAATCTTGAGCCAATACAAAACGCTTCACAATTCCACAGATGTAGATACAGCGAAAAGAGCTATCAGGGCAATTGAAATAGAAGAGTACTATGCTGCCAATCCGGTAGCAGAACGGGAATTTCCACAACTCAACAGCCTTATCATCGGTGTAGATATCGACCGTGAATTGAGAAGGGAAAAAATAACCAGACGGCTGAAACAACGATTGGAAGAAGGTATGGTAGATGAAGTACGACAACTGCTCGCACAAGGTATTCCAGCCGAAGACCTGATCTACTACGGATTAGAATACAAATACCTGACACTGTATGCCATTGGAGAATTGAGCTATGAAGAAATGTTCAGTCAACTGGAAATAGCCATCCATCAGTTTGCCAAGAGGCAGATGACCTGGTTCCGGGGGATGGAACGACGCGGATTTACTATCAATTGGGTAGACGCAACGCTATCGACAGAAGAAAAGATAGCTTTCGTAAAGCAGAAACTCGAAGGGATTTAGTATCTTTGGCATCAGAAAGATAATAAGAATAATCCCGCAACAGAGAAAGCATAAAGGGAGAAGTTAAAAAAGAATCACTTGTGATCAGACGATTCTGCATAAAGACAGCGAGAAGCGAAAGGTGATCAGAAAATAACATATAGGAGCAATGAGCGTAGAAGCTGGAAAATGGGGGGTGATCTATAACCCCAAAGCCGGGACACGGAAAGTGCAAAAACGATGGAAGGAAATAAAAGAGTACATGGACCAGAAGGGTGTGGCATACGACTATGTGCAATCCGAAGGTTTCGGCTCGGTAGAACGGCTTGCCGGAATTCTTGCCAACAATGGATATACCACCATTGTCGTAGTGGGAGGTGACGGTGCATTGAACGATGCCATCAACGGTATCATGCTTTCCAATGCCGAACACAAAGAGGACATTGCCATTGGAATTATTCCAAATGGTATCGGAAATGATTTTGCCCGATACTGGGATATCGGAATGGACTATAAGCAAGCAGTAGACTGGATTATCAAAAACCGCCATAGGAAAATAGACGTAGGATTCTGTAATTTCTACGATGGTGAAAAGCATCAGCGCCGTTATTTTTTGAATGCCATTAACATCGGGTTCGGTGCACGTATCGTAAAAGTAACCGATGGAACCAAACGTTTCTGGGGAGTCAAATTTTTGTCTTATCTGGCAGCTTTCTTCCTGTTATTCTTCGAACGAAACCTATATCGGATGCATCTCCGCATTAACGACGAACACATCCGGGGACGTATCATGACAGTATGCGTAGGCAGCGCCTGCGGATACGGGCAAACTCCCAGTGCCGTACCCTACAACGGTTGGCTGGATGTTTCGGTTATCTATCGCCCCCAACTTCTGCAAACCATGTCAGGATTGTGGATGTTAATTCAAGGACGGATATTGAATCATAAAGTGGTGAAAAGTTACCGCACCAAAAAGGTAAAGGTGCTCCGTGCCAAAAATGCCGCAGTTGACCTGGACGGACGAATCTTACCCAAACATTTCCCATTGGAAATCGGTATTCTACCGGAGAAAATTACATTAATCATACCGGATTGATAATGATTCAATGTGCCAATGTGCCAATATGCCAATTGCAAAGAATAACAAAACGGAGGAATGGACAAACAGGCGAAATGGATCAGTAAACGAATGGGAAATGCAAGATCAAAAAGGTTAGGAAGTAACCGGAACTTTGATAAATTTACATATTATACATTATGATAGAGCAATTAAAAAACAATCCCGCCGGCAATTTCTTTTTACTTGCCGGTCCCTGTGTGATAGAGGGAGAAGAAATGGCAATGCGTATTGCCGAACGAGTAGTAAACATCACCGATACTCTAAAAATTCCGTATATATTCAAAGGATCCTATCGTAAGGCCAACCGTTCTCGTCTCGACTCATTTATGGGAATAGGCGATGAAAAAGCACTTAAAATTCTCAAGAAAGTACATGATACTTTCGGTGTCCCTACCGTTACCGACATCCATTCTGCCGATGAAGCGACAATGGCTGCCGAATATGTGGATGTGCTGCAAATACCCGCTTTCCTTTGCCGTCAAACAGATATCCTGATTGCAGCAGCCAAAACAGGAAAAGTAGTGAACATAAAAAAAGGGCAGTTCTTATCTCCCATGGCCATGCAGTTTGCAGCCGATAAAGTGCTGGAAGCCGGCAACAAAGAAGTGATGCTTACCGAACGCGGAACGACATTCGGTTATCAAGACCTGGTCGTTGACTATCGTGGCATTCCCGAAATGCAGACATTCGGTTTCCCTGTTATCCTGGATGTTACTCACTCTTTACAGCAACCCAATCAGACCAGTGGAGTAACAGGCGGCATGCCACAATTGATCGAAACCGTAGCCAAAGCCGGAATCGCGGTGGGTGCTGACGGTCTGTTCATCGAAACACATGAAAATCCGGCGATAGCCAAAAGCGACGGTGCCAATATGTTGAAACTCGATCTTTTAGAAGGATTGCTCACTAAATTAGTAAGAATCAGAGAAGCGATAAAATAGCGAACAGCGATTTAGTGATAAGTGATTAGCGAGTAGCAATAAAATCGCAAAGAGTGCTAACCAATGACCTTGTATAGCGCAGCCCGCTTATCACTAATCACTATTTTTATTTCTCTTTTTTGTGATTTATCCCACCCCTCTCCGACAGATAATGCAAAATACTCATTAAAATTCATTATATATGAAACAATTACTTCATGGTTTATTTGTTGCAGCCGCAATCGTATGCTGCAGCTTCCAGCAGGTTTTTGCCCAGCAATTGCCTCCTGTTCCTGTAGATCCGAACGTACGTATCGGTAAACTCGACAACGGACTAACGTACTATATCCGTAAAAACGCACTTCCGGCAAACCGGGCTGATTTCTACATCGCACAGAAAGTAGGTTCAATCCAGGAAGAAGAAAGCCAACGTGGTCTTGCCCACTTTCTGGAACATATGTGCTTCAACGGAACGACCCACTTCCCCGGCGATGCCCTGAAACAGTATCTCGAACATATCGGCGTGAAATTCGGAGAAAACCTGAATGCCTATACTTCAGTTGACGAGACTGTCTACAATATCTCGAACGTCCCTGTCACCATGCCGGGAGCGATCGATTCTTGCCTTCTAATCCTCCATGACTGGTCTAATGATCTGACTTTGGATCCCAAAGAAATAGACAAGGAACGCGGCGTCATCAATGAAGAATGGCGTACCCGCATGAGCGCCATGCAACGTATGCAGGAAAAAATGCTCCCGCAGATGTTTGCCGGAACGAAATATGCCACCTGTTTCCCGATCGGTACGATGGATGTAGTAATGAACTTCAAATATCAAACATTGAGAGATTACTACGAAAAATGGTATCGTCCCGACCTACAGGGCATCGTTGTCGTAGGTGATATCGACGTAGATGCAGTGGAAGCCAAAATCAAAACAATGTTTGCCGATATCCCGGCACAACCCGATGCAGCCGAACGTATCTATTATCCGGTAAATGACAACAAAGAACCTATCATCATTATCGAACAAGATAAGGAACAACCTCATATTCAAGTGCTCGTATTCAACAAACACGACGCTACCCCCGACGACCAAAAGGGTAATATGGGATATCTGGTACAAAACTATGCTACCAACCTTATCAGCAGTATGCTGAACGCCCGCCTGAACGAATTGACACAAACGGCTAATCCTCCGTTTATCTATGCCGGTACTTTCGAAGGCGATTTCTTTGTGGCTAAAACGAAAGACGCATTCACCGGTGTAGTCGTTTGTAAAGAAGGCACCGTAGAAGACGGCATCGCCAATCTATTACGCGAAATGGAACGTGCCCGTCAATTCGGCTTTACAGAAACAGAATACAACCGTGCCCGTGCCGAATACCTCCGCCAGTTGGAATCCGCTTACAATGAACGTGACAAACGTAAAAATGAAGAATACGTAAACGAATACGTTCGCCACTTCCTTGATAAAGAACCGATTCCGGGCATTGAAAACGAATATGCCATCATTAATCAGATCGCTCCGAATATCCCGGTAGCGGCACTGAATCAAATGATGCAGGCTTTGGTGACAGATACCAACCAGGTAGTTGCCATCTTCGGCCCGGAAAAAGAAGGTATACAGATGCCTACGAAAGATGCTGTATTGCAGACTCTGAAAGACGTAAAAGCCGAAAAATTAACGGCTTACGTAGACAAAGTATCCGATGAGCCATTAATGGCCGAGAAACCCCAAGGCGGAAAAATCATTTCCGAAAAAGAAAATCCTATTTTCGGAACCACCGAGCTGACTCTGTCCAACGGTGTAAAAGTCATCTTAAAAAAGACAGATTTCAAAGCTGACGAAATTCGTATGAAAGGTACCAGCCTGGGCGGTAGTTCACTGTTCCCCGACTCGGAAATCATCAACATCAAATCACTCGATGCTATCAGCGCAGGAGGTTTGGGTAATTTCAGCGCAGTAGACCTGGAAAAGGTTTTAGCCGGAAAGAAAGCATCCGTCAACTACGGTATCGGCGATAAGACAGAGAACGTAACCGGTAGCTGTTCTCCTAAAGACCTTGAAACTATGTTGCAGCTCACTTATCTCACCTTCACTGCCCCACGCAGAGACGATGACGCTTTTGCTTCTTACAAAAACCGCAATAAAGCTGCCCTCCAAAATCAGGAACTCAATCCGAATGTGGCATTTGGCGACTCCATACAGGCTGCCATCTATATGCACCATCCGAGAGCTATCCGCATGAAATCCGATATGATCGACAAAATCGATTATGACAAACTCATGGAAATGTACAAAGACCGCTATAAAGATGCAAGCGACTTTACATTCATTTTCGTTGGGAACATCGACATTGCAAAAGACAAAGACCTCATTGCCGAGTATCTGGGTGCCCTCCCTGCCATCAACCGCAAAGAGACATTCAGAGACACCAAACTGGAAATGCGTAAGGGTACTTACAAGAATGAATTCATCAAACAGCAGGAAACGCCGAAATCATCCGTGTTCGTGGTTTACAACGGTAAATGCAAATACAATCAGAAGAATAACATCCTGATGAGCATGACCAGCCAGATCCTTGATTTGGTATACACAGAGAAAGTCCGCGAAGAGGAAGGCGGCACATACGGAGTATATGTAGGCGGCAGTCTTTCTAAATATCCGAAAGAGACAGCGCTCCTGCAAATTATCTTCGACACGGCTCCCGACAAAAAAGACAAGCTGATGAAAATAATCTTTGCCGAAGCTGAAAATCTTGCCAAAGCAGGTCCGTCGGATGCCAATCTTAAAAAGGTAAAAGAATATATGTTGAAAAAGCATACCGAAGATTTGAAAGAAAACAGATTCTGGCTGGGTAGCATCGACGAATATATCTTCACCGGAGTAGATATGATAAAGGACTATGAAAATCTGGTCAACAGCATCACAGCAAAAGAAGTCCAGAAATTTGCCGATGATTTGATGAAACAGAAGAACGAAGTAGAAGTCACGATGGTTAGCCCTGAAAAGAAATGATGCTTTTTAACGAATTGCGCAAACACGGTAAGCTGGCTGCCAAGCGGCACCCGATGTACGATAAAAACCGGTTCGGAAAATACGCCATGTATGCCATGGCGGTTTTCTGGGCAGCGTATCTGATCTTCTTCGGAACCACTTTCGCTTTTGCATTCGATACGAATAGCATGGAGCCTTACCACATCATGAACAGTGGTCTGGTATTTGTCCTTGCACTCGATTTCATATTGCGCTTTCCGCTACAAAAGACCCCGACACAGGAGGTAAAACCTTACCTCCTGATGCCGGTCAGGCGGAACAGGGTAATTGATTTCTTATTGATCCGTTCCGGACTGAGCAGCTACAATCTTATCTGGCTCTTCATGTTCGCACCATTCGCTATCATCACCATTCCGAAATTCTTCGGGCTTTGGGGAGTTCTCACCTATTGTGCCGGTATCTGGCTGCTAATGGTCTTCAACAACTATTGGTTTCTGTTGTGCCGCACACTGATCAGTGAACGAATCTGGTGGGTACTGTTGCCTTTGGCCATATATGGAGGCATTGCCGCCGCCATTTTCATTCCCGAAGACAAGAGCGTGGTTGCCAACTTATTCATTGATCTGGGCGAAGGATATATCGAAGGGAATTTATTGGCTTTCATCGGTACATTAGCGGCAATCGCCCTCATGTGGCTTATCAACCGGAAACTGATGGCAGGCCTGGTGTATGCAGAACTGAACAAAGTGGAAGACACGAAAGTCAATGCTTCCGAATACAAGTTCTTCGAAAAATACGGAGAAGTAGGCGAATATATGCGTCTGGAACTAAAAATGTTGCTGCGCAACAAGGTTTGCAAAAACTCGCTCCGAATGGGCATTCTGGTCGTAATAGCTTTCAGCCTGTTACTGAGTTTCACCGAAGTATACGACGGTACAGGTATGAAAAACTTTATTACAGTTTACAATTTCGCCATTTTCGGAATTCTCTTCCTATTGCAAATTATGAGTTACGAAGGTAATTACATCGATGGGCTTATGAGTCGTAAAGAGTCTATCTATACCTTACTCCGTGCCAAATACATATTATACAGTATCGGTATTCTCATTCCTCTCATCCTGACGATACCGGCAATGGCCATGGGTAAAATCAGTGTACTGACTTCCATCTCATGGGCAGTGTTTACCATCGGCTGTATCTACTTTTGCCTGTTCCAACTTGCTGTTTACAACACCAAAACGATACCCTTGAATGCCAAAATCACCGGCCGGCAAAACTCCGGTTCAGGATTGCAAAGTCTGATTAGCGGCGCCACTTTCGGTATCCCATTGCTACTTTATGCCTTGCTCAAAATTTGGTTGGGAGAGACTACGACTTCATGGGTGTTGCTCGTTATCGGACTGGGATTCATTCTCACTTCGCGCATATGGCTGAAGAATGTATACAACCGGTTTATGAAACGCCGTTACAAAAACATGGAGGGGTTCAGAGACAGTAGACAGTAGGAGATTTATGATTTATGAATTATGAATTATGAATTAATTAGTGGAATGTAAATTCCGGTGATGCCTAATAATAATTTTCCGAACCATAAATCATAATTCATAAATCATAAATCCTTTAACTCATCAATCATAAATCTTAATTCATAAATCATCAATATGATTACCATAAATAAACTTCAAAAAAACTTTGGTGAAAAAAAGGCTGTAGATATCGAGAGCTACATGATCGATCAGGGAGACATGCTTGGCCTGGTAGGTAACAACGGAGCCGGTAAAACCACCCTCTTTCGCTTGATACTGGATTTGCTAAAGGCAGATGCAGGAAATGTAACGATCAATGATGTAGATGTCAGCAAAAGTGAGGAATGGAAAAAATTCACGGGTGCTTTCATTGACGACGGATTTCTGATAGATTACCTGACGCCTGAAGAATATTTCTACTTCATCGGTAAAATGTATGGATTGAAAAAAGAAGAAGTAGAGGAACGTTTAAAGCCATTCGAACGTTTTATGAACGGAGAGGTGACCGGACAAAAGAAACTGATCCGTAACTTCTCAGCCGGAAATAAACAGAAAATCGGTATTATCTCGGCAATGCTCCATTATCCGCAGTTGCTCATTCTGGACGAACCGTTCAACTTCCTCGATCCGAGTTCACAATCCGTCATCAAACATTTACTGAAAAAATACAACGAAGAGCACAATGCTACGGTTATTATTTCCAGCCATAATCTCAACCACACGGTAGATGTATGTCCACGTATCGCTCTGCTCGAACATGGTACCATTATCCGTGACATCCGGAATGAAAATAATTCGGCCGAAAAAGAACTCGAGGATTATTTCAATGTCGACGTGGAAGAATTTACTCCGGAAGAAAATATTCCGGAACAGGAGGTAGAAGAACCGAGAGAATAATTTTTCAATGTGATAATATGCCAATGTGCCAATTAGTTGTGTTATAATGACAGAATTCAAAATTAAAAAAACAGGCTAATTGACGGCATTATGGCAATGGAATACAAAAAACGGGAAAAGATGAGAAAAAACTTTTTATATATTCCGGTAATATTGGGACTGATATTCAGTCTCAGTTCCTGCCGTTCAGTTGCCCCCAGATTGGATTATAAGGCATTAGCACGTGCTTCTGTCCGTTTGGGCATAGACATTCGTCTGGAAGATAATCACAAACTCTATCTGGAAGCGGCCGAATGGATCGGCGTCCCTTACCACACAGGAGGAGATTCGAAACGGGGGACCGATTGTTCCGGATTTACCAGCCATATATATAAAAAAGTATACCACACGAAACTGTCCCGCAGTACGGACGGACAAAAGAAAGAGAGTAATAAGGTGGCAAAACGCAACTTGCGGGAAGGCGATTTGGTCTTTTTCACCAGCAACCGCTCCGGAAAGAAGGTAGCCCATGTAGGCATCTATCTGAAAGAAGGCAAATTCATTCACGCCAGTACTACCCGGGGTGTGATTGTAAGCCAACTGAATGAGCCCTACTACACAAAGCACTGGATTTCCGGCGGACGAACACGTTAATAATAAAAAACAATTCATTATGAAAAAGTATTTGGGAACACTTCTTTTATTTTGCGTTGCAATCAGTACAAATGCACAGTTATTATGGAGAATATCCGGCAACGGGTTGACAGAACCTTCTTACATTATGGGAACGCATCATCTTGCTTCACTCAGCATCAAAGACAGCATCCAGGGATTACAGGCAGCACTCGACCATACCCGGCAGGTATACGGCGAATTGAAAATGAGCGAAATGCAAGATCAGACCAAAGCTGCTGCTCTATTGCAGAAATATATGACGACAGAAACGGATACGACTTTCAAGTCGCTCTTCACTGACGAAGAATACGAGCTGATCAACAAATGTTCGAAAGAAAACCTGATGTTTGATATTGCCATGTTACCAAAAGTCAAACCGGCTTTTCTCAGCAACAATCTGATAGTTATCCTTTATATGAAACATGTCGGCGGATTCAATCCGCAGGAGCAACTGGATACCTATTTCCAGACACAGGCAACTGAAAAAGGGAAAAAGACAGAGGGCTTGGAAACGATGGACTTCCAGATGGATCTGCTTTACAACCAATCTTCTCTTAAGCGCCAGGCCGAAACATTGCTCTGTTTTATAAACAACATCGATGAAAACATCGAACTGACTAAAAAGCTCACTTCGGCTTACATGACACAAGATTTGGCCGCCATGGAGAAAATCTCCGACGGAGAACTTTGCAGCATGACCCCACAGGAAAAAACAAATATGATCGATAACCGAAACCAAAAATGGGTAAAGGCGTTACCGGAAATCATGAAAACAGCGCCGACCTTTATCGCTGTCGGCGCCTTGCACCTGCCGGGAGAAAACGGAGTCCTAAACCTGTTGAAAAAGCAGGGCTACGCGGTTGATCCAGTAAAATAACCAATTGATTTTCAAAGCATAAAGAGATATATACTCTTACCTGCCAAAAGTATATATTTCTAAGGGGTAATAGTGTATACTTTCGACCGATAAAAGTATACACTATTATTTTTTCTAATTCCCCCCTCAAATCATATTATATAAAAGCATTTTTGTTTTCATAACTATCCTTTCGTATCTTTGCCAAAAATTCCGGCAAATGAAATACACGACTTACTTATTCGATTTTGACTATACACTCGCCGATTCATCCCGAGGCATTGTTATTTGTTTCCGCAATGTACTCCAACGACACGGCTATAAAGACATCACCGATACAGCTATCAAACGTACCATAGGCAAAACCCTCGAGGATTCGTTCAGTATTCTGACCGGAATTACAGATATGGAGCAACTGATCGCCTTGAAAGAGGAGTATTCCGAAGAAGAAAATCAGCACATGAACCGGAATACCCGCCTTTTTACAGATACCCTCCCTACCTTGCATAAACTAAGGCGACAAGGGGCACGTATCGGAATCATATCCACCAAAAACCGTTTCCGTATTGAAGAATTCATGAAAATGCATCTTCCCCAAGGATGGTTCGACATCATTATCGGAATGGAAGACGTAAGTCGTGCCAAGCCCGATCCGGAAGGTTTGTTACTTGCCATCGAAAAGCTGAAAGTGTCTCCGGAAGAAACTCTGTATATCGGAGACAGTACCGTAGACGCCCAAACCGCCGCTTCGGCAGGAGTCTGTTTTGCCGGGATAACAAGCGGAATGACGAAATTCGGAGAACTGGCCCAATACCCACATGTCAGCATCATCAGTAATCTTAAAGAGCTGGTATCCCCACCCCCAAAATACGGATAATCAGAATTCCAACGACCGTCTTCAAGGACATCTATTAATCATAAAGCGAGAACGAAAAATAAGCTTTTAAAGCAGTTCTTAAAAAATAAAGAAGAAATATTTGTCTGAAAAGAATAAAAACAGTACTTTTGTGGCCGATTATTCCGCACCGGGTTCAACAAAGTGTTCTCTAAGTGATTAAAGACCACCCGACGGAGCTAACTTATACATTTATATATAAGATGTACGCAATTGTAGAAATTAACGGTCAGCAATTCAAAGCAGAAGCTGGCAAAAAACTGTTTGTACACCACATTCAAAATGCAGAAAACGGTGCAACAGTAGAATTTGACAAAGTTCTTTTGGTAGACAAAGACGGCAACATCACTGTAGGTGTTCCTACTGTAGAAGGTGCAAAAGTTGTTTGCCAGATTGTTTCAAGCCTGGTTAAAGGTGACAAAGAGCTTGTTTTCCACAAGAAAAGAAGAAAAGGTCACAGAAAACTGAACGGTCACCGTCAACAGTTTACAGAGTTAACAATTACAGAAGTAGTAGCTTAATCAATTAAAAAGTAAAAAGAAATGGCTCATAAAAAAGGTGTCGGTAGTTCTAAGAACGGCCGCGAATCACACAGCAAGAGATTAGGCGTTAAGATATTTGGTGGCGAAACTTGCAAGGCAGGTAACATCATCGTTCGTCAAAGAGGTACTGAATTCCACCCGGGTAATAACATGGGTATGGGTAAGGACCACACTCTTTTCGCTTTAGTAGATGGAACAGTTAGTTTCAAAGTAACCAAAGAAGATAGAAGATACGTATCTATCATCCCGGCTGAAGCAACAGAAGCATAAGCTTCGGACATAACCATATTGAAAAACGGAGATGTAATCCAAGTGATTGCATCTCCTTTCTTTTTTACATCCTAAAGAGCCGCATCTCTGTATTTTTATTTATCTTTGTACCCTCAAAGAGAAATGTTCATAAAAAAGTATTGATATGCTTACTATTAAACAAATTACAGAAAACACCGACGCGGTAATCCGTGGCCTGGAAAAGAAACATTTCAAAGACGCAGCAGCAACCATTGCCAAAGTCATTGAAGTGAATGACAAGAGACGTAACACACAGAATCAATTAGATAAAAATCTGGCAGAGGTAAACTCGCTGTCGAGAACAATCGGCCAGTTGATGAAAGAAGGTAAAAAAGAAGAAGCGGAAGCAGCACGCACACGTGTTGCCGAACTGAAAGAAGGCAACAAGGTTCTGGATACGGCCATGACCGAAGCGGCTACCGAGCTTCAGAATCTTCTGTATACCATCCCCAACGTTCCTTACGATGAAGTGCCCGAAGGTGTAGGTGCGGAAGACAACGTTGTGGAAAAAATGGGAGGAATGGAAACCGAACTTCCCAAAGACGCCCTTCCCCATTGGGAACTGGCAAAAAAATACGACCTGATAGACTTTGACCTCGGTGTAAAAATCACCGGAGCGGGTTTTCCCGTATATAAAGGTAAAGGAGCACAGTTACAGCGTGCACTCATCAACTTCTTCCTGGACGAAGCACGCAAATCGGGATATACGGAAATTATGCCTCCGACAGTAGTCAACGCCGCTTCCGGCTACGGAACAGGACAGCTACCCGACAAAGAAGGTCAGATGTATCATTGTGAAGTAGACGATCTTTATCTGATCCCGACAGCGGAAGTACCGGTAACCAACATCTACCGTGACGTTATCTTGGACGAGAAGCAACTTCCGATCATGAATTGCGCTTACACCCAGTGTTTCCGTCGCGAAGCCGGCTCTTACGGTAAAGACGTTCGCGGCTTGAACCGCCTGCATGAATTTTCAAAAGTAGAGTTGGTGCGTATCGACAAACCGGAACATTCCCGTCAATCCCACCAAGAGATGCTGGATCACGTAGAAGGCCTGTTACAGAAATTAGAACTTCCCTACCGTATTCTTCGCCTTTGCGGAGGCGATATGAGTTTCACCGCCGCTCTATGTTTCGACTTTGAAGTATATTCGGAAGCACAAAAGCGTTGGCTGGAAGTAAGTTCTGTTTCCAACTTCGATACCTATCAGGCCAACCGTCTGAAATGTCGTTATCGCAATGGCGAAAAGAAAACAGAACTCTGCCACACACTTAACGGATCCGCATTGGCATTGCCGCGTATCGTAGCTGCATTGCTCGAAAACAATCAGACACCGGAAGGTATCCGGATACCGAAAGCATTGGTTCCCTATTGCGGATTCGAGGTTATCGATTAAAGGAAATGGTCACAGATGCATAAGAAGCCGCCCCAAAAAGGCGGCTTTTCTTTTATTATTCCCAAATAAGCTGTATCTTTGCCAAAATATCATTCTGATAGCAGTTACGTAGTAATTCCAACAAATTAATTAGATAATGAACAAAATCATTAACAAAGAACATTTTTCCGAGAAAGTGTTCAAACTGGAGATAGAAGCTCCGCTAATAGCAAAATCGCGTAAAGCGGGACATTTTGTCATTGTTCGCGTAGGCGAAAAGGGCGAACGTATGCCATTGACTATTGCGGGCGCTGATGTAAAAAAAGGAACCATCACTTTGGTTGTGCAAGAGGTGGGACTTTCTTCTACCAGACTCTGTGAACTTAATGAAGGTGATTACATCACCGACGTTGTAGGTCCACTGGGGCAAGCCACACACATCGAAAACTTCGGGACAGTAGTCTGTGCCGGTGGTGGCGTAGGTGTTGCTCCGATGCTGCCTATCGTTCAGGCTCTTAAAGCTGCCGGAAACCGTGTCATCACCGTTCTGGCCGGGCGTACCAAAGAACTGATTATCCTTGAAAAAGAGATGCGCGAAAGCTCGGACGAAGTGATTATCATGACAGACGACGGTTCTTACGGCCGTAAAGGACTCGTAACAGAAGGTGTGGAAGAGGTCATCAAACGCGAAAAGGTAAACAAATGCTTCGCTATCGGTCCGGCCATCATGATGAAATTCGTATGCCTGCTGACTAAAAAATATGAAATCCCTACAGATGTATCACTGAATACCATCATGGTAGACGGCACAGGTATGTGCGGTGCCTGCCGTATTACGATCGGCGGTAAAACAAAGTTTGTGTGTGTAGACGGTCCGGAATTCGACGGGCATCAAGTGGACTTCGACGAAATGCTGAAACGTATGGGTGCCTTCAAAAACATCGAGCGTGAAGAAATGCACAAACTCGAAGAACAGTGTGAAGCCATCCCAACTACAGATGAAAACAGCCGTAACGCCCCTTGGCGCGAAGAATTACGCAAAAGCATCAAAGCCAAAGAACGTTCGAATATAGAACGTTGCAAGATGAACGAACTCGATGCCGAATACCGCTCTCACAGCCGTAAAGAAGAGGTAAATCAGGGATTAACCAAAGAACAGGCCGTCATGGAAGCCAAACGTTGCCTGGACTGTGCCAATCCGGGATGTATGAGCGGTTGCCCGGTTGGAATCGATATTCCCCGTTTTATCAAAAACATCGAACGCGGTGAATTCCTCGAAGCAGCCAAAACACTGAAAGAAACCAGTGCTCTTCCTGCCGTATGCGGCCGTGTATGCCCGCAGGAAAAGCAATGCGAATCCAAATGCATCCACTTGAAAATGGGTAAAGAGGCAGTAGCTATCGGCCATCTCGAACGCTTTGCTGCCGATTACGAACGCGAAAGCGGACAAATATCCGTTCCCGAGATTGCCGAAAAGAATGGAATCAAAGTAGCTGTTATCGGTTCCGGTCCCGCCGGACTTTCCTTTGCAGGAGATATGGCTAAATACGGATACGATGTCACAGTATTCGAGGCATTGCACGAAATCGGCGGTGTATTGAAATACGGCATCCCCGAATTCCGTTTGCCGAACAAGATCGTAGATGTCGAAATAGACAATCTGGCCAAGATGGGTGTCACTTTCATTAAAGACTGTATCGTTGGAAAGACTATCAGTGTAGAACAACTGGAAGAGGAAGATTTCAAAGGTATATTCGTTGCTTCAGGTGCCGGACTGCCTAATTTCATGAACATACCGGGTGAGAATTCGATTAACATCATGTCATCCAATGAATACCTGACTCGTGTCAACCTGATGGATGCCGCCAGTCCGGATTCCGATACTCCGGTTGCCTTCGGCAAGAATGTAGCCGTTATCGGCGGTGGAAATACGGCAATGGACTCCGTCCGTACAGCCAAGCGTCTCGGTGCGGAACGCGCCATGATTATCTATCGCCGTTCGGAGGAAGAAATGCCTGCCCGTCTGGAAGAGGTGAAACACGCTAAAGAAGAGGGAGTGGAATTTATGACCTTGCATAACCCGATCGAATATCTGGCCGATGAGCAGGGGCGCGTAAAGCAAGTGGTGCTGCAGAAAATGGAACTTGGCGAACCGGACGCATCCGGACGTCGCAGCCCCGTAGCCATTCCGGGTGTTACCGAAACAATTGACATCGATCTGGCTATCGTCAGCGTAGGGGTATCTCCCAACCCGATTGTACCGAGCTCGATAAAAGGCTTGGAATTGGGCCGCAAAGGCACCATTGCGGTAAACGACAATATGCAATCATCCATCCCGACTATCTATGCCGGTGGCGATATCGTACGCGGCGGTGCTACCGTTATCCTGGCCATGGGCGACGGACGCAAAGCGGCAGCGGCCATGAACGAACAATTAAAGAAGTAAACCCATTCCATCGGAATGATCCAATAAAAAAATCCCGCTTACTACCATGTAAACGGGATTTTTTATATATCTCAAGAGCGATGTCCTACTCTCCTATTTCACCACACTGTTCGTTACCGGATCCGGAAAAATCACTGTCGGCTTAAACGATTTTGCTTCTTCAAAATCCATCAGCGCATACGACATGATAATCACAATATCATCCGGTTGAACCTTCCGGGCTGCAGCACCGTTCAGGCAGATTTTGCCCGAGCCACGTTCACCTTTGATAATATAGGTTTCAAAACGCTCACCATTGTTATTGTCAGCGATATACACCTTTTCACCGGCAATCATGTTCGCAGCATCCAGCAGGTCTTCATCAATCGTAATGCTACCCATGTAGTTCAGATTCGCCTCCGTGACACGTGCACAATGAATTTTCGACTTCAACACTTCAATCATCATAAGGGTTTGGTCTTTTTTTAGTTTAAACTTCTTTGTATTTAATGTTATCGATCAGACGGACTTCTCCGCAAAAAACTGTAATACAGCCCACTGCATACGATGTCTCATTCCAATCTCCAATCTTCTGCAAAGTGTTTCCGTCTACTATCTCAAAATACTCCAGACGAAGCCCCGGCGCAGCAGCAATAGCATCTTCCACCATCTTTTGCGTTTCACTCACCGAATGAGTGGCTGCAAAGGTACGACTTTTAAATAATGTCCGGGAAATATTTAAAGCATTTTCACGTTCATCGGACGACAAACGGGCATTCCGGCTACTCAATGCCAATCCATCCTCTTCACGGACAATGGGACAACCCACAATTTCAAGATCAAACTTCATTTGACGCACCATCTCACGAATAATAGCCAATTGCTGGAAATCTTTCTCCCCGAAATAGGCACGATGTGGCTTCACTGCATCAAACAATTTACTCACTATCTGGCATACCCCATTGAAATGTCCGGGACGGAACGCACCTTCCATTACCGTATCCAGAGGTGCATAACCAAACTGGCGTGTATCGGGTTCAGGATACATCTCCTCTACCGAAGGAGCAAATACCAAAGTCGCCCCACAATCCTCAAGCAACTTACAATCGGCCTCCAGCGTACGCGGATATTTTACCAGATCGTTTTTATCATTAAACTGAGTAGGGTTTACAAAAACACTGACTACCGTTACGTCATTCTCATTTACACTACGCTTCACAAGTGATGCGTGCCCTGCATGCAAAGCACCCATAGTAGGTACCAGCCCCACCTTTTTCCCTTGGGCTTTCAGTACCGAAAGTCCGGCCTGCAAGTCCTCGATCGTATGTATTACTTTCATTTCAATTCGCTTCTGTTTCTTTTTTGTTTGAAAAACTGTGCAAAATAAACTATTATTTACCATATAAAGAAGAAATATCGCAAATTAATGCAAAAGGCAAGCATAGGACAAAAATAAGCAAAAGGCATTTTATTACTGAAAATCAACCACTTAACAATTCATAAGGAATTATACCGGCCGATGACTTGCTTTAATGCCCTTTTTTTTTTATATCTTTGCAGAATATTTACGAGAAGGATTGTTATTATGACAAAGGCGAATAAGGTTTTATTTATTACACAAGAGATTACCCCTTACGTTTCTGAATCTGAAATGGCTAACATTGGCAGAAATCTGCCCCAGTCCATTCAGGAAAAAGGCAGAGAGATCAGAACATTCATGCCCAAATGGGGAAATATCAACGAACGCAGAAATCAGCTGCATGAAGTGATACGTCTTTCCGGTATGAATCTGATTATCGACGACACCGACCACCCGTTAATTATTAAAGTCGCATCCATACAATCAGCACGCATGCAGGTATATTTCATCGACAATGATGATTATTTCCAAAACAGGCTGCAAACATCCGATGAAAATGGAATTGAATATGATGATAACGACAGCCGTGCTATCTTTTATGCCAGAGGAGTATTGGAAACAGTAAAAAAATTACGTTGGACTCCCGATGTGATTCATTGCCACGGCTGGATGACTGCGTTGGCTCCCTTATACATCAAGAAAGCTTATAAAGACGAGCCTTCATTCCGCGATGCAAAAGTTGTATTTTCAGTATACGAAGACGATTTCAAAAACACGCTGAGCAGTGATTTTGCTACCAAATTAATGTTGAAGGGCATCAACAAAAAAGATGTGGCCATGCTGAAAGAGCCGGTAGATTATGCAACTTTATGCAAGTTGGCTGTCGACTACTCGGACGGAGTGATACAAAACAGCGAACATGTCAATGAAGAGATTATGGATTACGCACGCCAATCCGGAAAACCGGTTCTCGAGTATCAGACTACCGAAACATATGCCGATGCCTGCAATGAGTTTTATGACAAGGTGTGGGAAACAGAACAAGAATAAAAAATTGAACTAAGATACGACGATAATGAAAGTAAAATATCTATGGGTTATCCTATTGTCTCTAACTTTCTTCGGATGTGATGACAATACCGGTACATTGGGATTAGGGATGTTTCCGGGTGGAGATCAGAACATAAACGGTAAATTGGCAACGTTCGACGTCAAAACCCAATCGGAACTCGCCGGAAAAGTTTTTGCAAAGACAAGCGTCGGCTATCTGGGAAAATTTACTGATCCGGATTTCGGCTATTATGAGGCAGGTTTTTTGGCACAATTACATTGTAATGAAAACTTTACCTTTCCACCGCTTTATAATAAAGATAACCCAAACGATCCCAAAGCGATCATGGTGAAAAATGAAGTATACCGCACAGAACTGTCATTGGCTTACAGCAGTTATTTCGGTGATTCACTGACAGCCTCCCGTTTGAGTGTCTACCAATTAAATAAAGATCTGGATAAGGAATCTGCCTATTATACCGATATCAATCCGGAAGATTTCTACAATAAAAATGACCCCAGTGCCTTATTGGGACGAAAAGCCTATACAGCAGTAGATTTATCCGTAGCCAGTTCGGTTAGAAATCAGAGTGGTTACACTCCTTCGGTTACTGTAACTTTACCACAGACCTTAGGCCAGAAGATTCTTGAAGCCAGCAGAAAGGCAGATGAAGATAATGTAGATTTCGCAAATGTATTCAGAGATATTTTCAAGGGAATCTATGTAAAAAATGACTATGGTGACGGTACGATCCTCTATATAGACCAAATCGAACTGCGTGTCATATATGAATGCTATGTGAAAGGAGACGATGGTGCCAATCTTAAGAAAAGCGACAATGAAACAGACTCTACTGCATACGGTTATCGGACATTTGCCGCAACCAGGGAAATCATTCAGGCTAATGCATTCAACAGTGACGAGGATAAAATCAAAGAGAAAGTGAATGAACGGGAATGGACGTATCTAAAAACTCCTGCCGGCATTTATACGCAGGTTTCATTACCTTTGAATGACATACGGGAAAAGCTAAGTCAAGATACATTGAACGTCGTTAAATTGGCATTGACCAATTATAACCAAAGCAATGATAAAAATAAATACGACTTTAGTATGAATATTCCCAGCTACGTATTGCTGGTTCGCGAAAAAGAGAAGGAAAGTTTCTTCCAGGACAATAAGATCAACGATGATGTAACCTCCTACATTGCCCAACACAATGCCATAAACAATAATCAATATGTATTCTCCAACTTATCGAGACTCATTAATACTTGTCTGGCAGAAAGAGCGGCAGCCGTAACAGCACTCAAGAATGACGGAAAAATAGAAGGTATTTTAGATGTCGATACAGGAACACCCGTTACTACCATTGAGGCATGGGAAAAAGCGACTTCATGGGATAAGGTTGCCATCATACCGGTAACTATTACAAGAGATAAAAATACCAGTACCACAAGTGGAAGTATCATCAGTATTCTCAATGACCTTAAACCCGGTTACACGAAGTTGAAAGGAGGATTAGACAGTCCACCGTTGTCATTGGAAGTTATTTATACTTCTTTCTAAACTAAGTCCAAAAGACAGATAAAAATAAAAAGGAACAGGTCGGAATTTTAAAGTTCCGACCTGTTCCTTTTTTAATGTATCTTCTTCAGTTTCTATTCTGCTTTCTTCTTACTTTTTGGAGCAGCTTTCTTTGTTGCAGTCTTTGCAGCAGTCTTTTTAGGAGCTGTCTTTTCCTCTTTTACAGCTTTTTCTACAGCAGCTTTGGGCTTGGCAGCAGCTTTTACAGCCTTTGCCTTTTCCTCTTTCGCGCGTAATTTATCCAACTCTTTATGAAGCTCTGCGATCTCTTCACCTTGATTATGGATAGTAGTCAGCAATGAATTCAATTCTTCATCATCGATATCTTCCGGGTACAGCGAATTTACCCTCTTGATAAAATCACCCAAAATATTCATATAATTGGTGAAAGCATCATATGGAGAATCATAAATACCACGATTGAGATAAATCCCCGTATTCTTTGTAGTCATAAACCGGAAATTATTACTTGCCTGAAGATAATCCCAGTCCTGCTTTATACGGCGGTCATCAGACATATGCACACGCTCGGCCACACTATACAGTTTGTTGAATGCCTCGCGTTGCATGACATTACCCAACCAGCAACTTGTATCTCTCTCTTCGTCCACCCAAGAGATAGGATACGGTACATCCAGTTGGGAAACCGATTTTAATTTAGTTACAATCTCTGTAGGCGTAGAGAAAGTGATTCCTTTTTCTTTTGCACAATACGGAAGTGCTTTCAAGAATTCCAATATATTGGAAGAAAGCGGCTGCACCATACCCAAAGCACTCAATTCCATAAATATATTGATAACCTGCTCTTCCTGAGGTAAAGCATCGATCCAGTTAATGTACTTATCGGCAAACAACGGATATTCACTCCACTCGGAATTAGAGAAACGCAAACCGATATCATCCGATAGTTTATAATCTCTCAACAACAATTTCAAGCTCGGAGCCTGATTGCAATGATATACATAATGAGGACTCTTCCAACCCAAAATATATTTAGCACCTTCCGTGAGCATACCTTTGAAACCCATAGCAGCTACTTGAGCACCAATTTCATCGGAATAAATCAGACTTGAATTACGGAATACCTTCGGTGCCTTACCAAACATCTGTTTGATTTTATCGCTCATACGCATCACCTCTTCCCGGAAGCAATCTTCATTAGCTAATGACGATAAGCCGTGTGAATAAGGCTCAGCTAAGAATTCACAACAGCCGGTATCATTAAGCTGGTGCAGCAAGTCAACTACGGCCGGCGCATGAATCTCGAGCTGCTCTAATGCAACGCCCGAAATAGACAGCGCTACTTTGAATGCCCCATTAGAATTCTTAGCCATTTCGATCAATGTGCTAAGTGCCGGAATATAAGAGCGTTCGGCAACCTCATTTATACTTATCTCATTGGCATAGTCATCATAATAGTAATGATCGGCACCTATATCGAAAAAACGATAACGTTTCAGATGAATAATTTGATGTATTTCAAAATAAAGACAGATTGTTCTCATATCTATATTATTTTATTATTTATAATTCTTTATTACTTCGTCATAGATACCACGCACTTTGTATCCGACGTTTTCCCATTTAATCTGGTCCACTTCTTTCTTCCCTTCATCACACAGATATTCATACATCGCAGGATAAGTACAAATGGAATAAATTGCATCTGCCATCGCATGAATGTCCCAATAATCCGTCTTAATGCATTTCTCCAAAATCTCTGCACAACCGGACTGCTTGGAAATGATCGTCGGTACACTACACTGCATCGCTTCCAACGGAGAAATACCAAATGGCTCGGACACAGAAGGCATAATGTAAACATCGCTGGCTTTCAACACTTCATATACTTGCCGGCCTTTCATAAATCCGGGGAAATGGAAACGATCGGCAATTCCGCGTTCAGCAACCAAACGAATCATCTGATTCATCATATCGCCACTACCGGCCATTACAAAACGTACATTCTTGGTACGCTGCAACACCATAGCAGCCGCCTCTACGAAATACTCCGGTCCTTTCTGCATAGTGATACGTCCCAGGAAAGTAACCACTTTTTCTTTCGGATTCTTATTCGGAACAATATCCAGAATATCCTGCGACAACGGTGAAACCGCATTGTGCACGGTAGACACTTTCTTCGGATCCTGATAATATTTATGAATAACAGTCTGCCGGGTCAACTCACTTACGCACATGATGTGATCGGCATGATCCATACCGTTTTTCTCTATTGCGTATACAGTAGGATTTACATTACCACGGCTACGGTCAAAATCGGTGGCATGCACGTGGATCACCAACGGCTTACCCGATACCTGTTTGGCATGCAGACCGGCCGGATATGTCAACCAATCGTGTGAGTGTATGATATCAAACTCCTGCTGACGGGCTACCACGCCGGCCACAATGGAATAGTTATTGATCTCTTCATGCAAATTGTCCGGATAACGCCCCGAGAATTCGATGCATCCCAAGTCATTTGTATGCAGATAATTGAAATCGGCATAAATATGATCACGTAAATCATAATAAAGTTGCGGATCCATATAAGAGCCCACACGGTCTTTCACGTACTCCCAATTCACATCTCTCCAGACTACCGGTGTACTGTTCATACCGATAATCTTCAAAAAACTCTGATCTTCATCACCCCAAGGTTTGGGAATACAAAAGGTGATTTCCATATCCTGCTGGAGAGACATTCCTTTCGTTAAACCGTAACTGGCAGTTCCTAAACCACCTAAAATATGCGGGGGGAATTCCCATCCAAACATTAATACTTTCATTTTCGTCCCTCCTCTTATAAATTATACTTTGACAATAATTTCAAAATACGCAGAATCTCAGCCACGTTCATTGCAAACGACACAGCCCCACGTCCTTTGAAAGGAGGGTTACCGTCAAACAATTCGGGTAATGAACTGATGCAATGACTTGTCATCTCATCTTCAAAACCAATCAACTGACGTTCTACAAACGAAATACCGCTCATCTTATAAATCCGCAGATAAGCTTCCATATAAAAGCCCATCAGCCACGGCCAGGCAGTTCCCTGATGATAAGCATAATCACGTTGAATCTGAGGTCCTACATAATTAGGATTATAGCCACCGCTCTTCGGACTTAATGTACGAAGGCCTTTCGGGGTAAGCAGTTCTCTCGTCACAATATCCAACACCTGTTTCTTCTGTGCCCGATCGAGAGGAGAATAATCAAAGGCTACCGTAAATATCATATTAGGCCGTACACTCCAATCCATCATATTTCCGTCTACGTAGTCGAGTAGATAGCCGTATTCATTGCGGAATACTTCTACAAAAGACTTGCCTGTTACTTCCGCCTGTCCGTCCAGCAAATCGGCCAATACCGTATTACCGCCTTCCCGAACCAAATCGGCCACAAAACGAAGCGCATTATACCACAAAGCATTTATTTCTACGATATATCCGGTACGGGGCACCACCGGACGGCCATTAACCGTTGAATTCATCCAAGTAATGGCCTTATCCGTACCGTTGGCATAAAGCAGGCCATTTTCGTGTAAGAAGAGATTGTTATGTTTTCGCTGACGGATAAATTCGATAATTTCCTCCAACAAGGATCCGTATTTCGCCCGGCATTGATCGCGTGAAGTTTCCTTGGCATACTGTTGCAATGCCCATACAGCCCACAACAGAACGTCCGGATCTTCCATTTCATAAATTTTACACCCTATAGGTTCGTCATTGATATAATTGCGAATGGCTTTCTCTGCAGTCTTCATGACATCCTCAAACTCATCCACTTCATCGACAGCCAACGTCAATCCGGGCAACGATACGAACATATCGCGTGCACGACACTTAAACCACGGATATCCGGCAAGAATATAATGCTCTTCTTCTTGTTTGTTATGAAATTGGTGCGCTGAATTTTTCAAGCAATGATAGAAGCTGTCGCGTGGCGTCCGGTCTTCTGCTTCTGTTTCAAATACCTGTTTCAAACGTCGGGGAGATATTTCGGAAATACCGGCAGAAAAGACGATACTTTCACCTTTCTTGATATCCACTTCGAAATAGCCGGGTACATAAAGGTCTTCGTTGAAATCGTATCCTCTTTCCTGTTCTTTAGGATACTCGATACCCCGATACCAGTTGGGGTCAAAATGGAATTCATTTTTCTTGTTCAATTGCATGAACAATTCCGGATAGCCGGGATACATACAGGTTTTTATACCGTTTTCCACCAATTGATAGTCACGGCTTGCCTGTGCATTTTCATGGGTATACTCCCGCACGCTTCGGAAAGCCAAAAATGGCCGGAAACGCAAGGTTGTTGCCGAATGGGCGTCGATCAAAGTATAACGAATCAGAATCCGGTTTTCGTGATGTACAAAAATTTTTTCTTTACGGAGAATAACTCCTCCCACACGGTAAGTCGTTGCCGGAATATGTTCACAATCGAATTCACGGATATATTTATGCCCATTCGGACTATAATTATTTCCCTGATATTTATGTAATCCCAGGTTAAACTCCGCACCGTGCTGAATTACCGTTTCATCAAGAGAAGATAGCAGCACATGATTCTCATCATCCAGGTTGGGAACAGGAATCACCAACAAACCGTGATATTTGCGTGTGTTACAATCTACAATCGTTGTACAATGATAAGCTCCCGCACGGTTCGTCCTAAGAATTTCTCTGGGAAGAGATTCCTCCAGATTGACCATCAGAGTCTTGTCAAAATGTAAATAACTCATAGTTGTGCATTATTTAAAGGTTAATTATATTTCTGTTATCATAATTCTAAGTATGATTCCCAAAAATACGAATTAAAGGTAAAAACAAAAATAAAATCGGTTTTTATTTTCCTTTTTCCTTAAAATATTCGCAACATTGTGTATATTTAACCAAAAAAAAGAGAAATGAAGCAGGATTTACGAAAAATTCTCTTAGCAATGATGCTTCCGTTGTTCCTTATTTTTATCCTTTATATAATAAAGATATTAGAGGTAGGTATGGATTGGGACTTCACACGCTTAGGAGTATACCCTATGGAACAAAAAGGGATGTTTGGCATTTTCGCACATCCGCTGATACACAGCAACTTTGCTCATTTATTTGCCAATACGCTACCTCTCTTTTTTCTTACGTGGTGTTTATTTTATTTTTACCGGGGGATTGCTCCTTATATATTCTTCATTATCTGGATAGGTTGCGGTGCCATTACTTTTATCATCGGAAAACCCGGATGGCACATCGGAGCAAGCGGTGTGATTTACGGATTGGCTTTTTTCTTGTTTTTCAGTGGATTATTGCGAAAATACGCCCCTCTGATTGCCATTTCATTATTGGTTACTTTCTTATATGGCGGACTCGTATGGCAAATGTTCCCTTACTTTACACCTGCCAATACTTCATGGGAAGGGCATCTTAGTGGAGCAATCATGGGATCACTCTGTGCTTTTGCATTTATCGGATACGGACCACAAAAGCCAGAACCATTTGCAGAGGAAGAAGAAGAGGAAGAAGAAGAAAAAAGTAACACTAATGAAGAAGAAATAATAGAGCAAGCGGTATCAGAAAAAGAAGAACTCACACATCATGCAACCGGCAATCCTATGTAATATCACTAACAAAGACTATAAATAAAACCCAATCCAGAAAACAAAAAAAGGAAAGAGATAATTCATACTAATACCTCAGTAATATAATCAGTTTTTCATTGCTTTTCGTCTCTTATATTCATTCGGTGTGCACTGCATCTGTTCTTTAAATACGCGACTGAAGTACTGCGGTGAGGAAAATCCGCTTTGATAGGCAACTTCCGACAAACTGTATGTGTCGGCATCCAATAACTCCAAAGCCCGTTTCAAACGCATCTCTTTCACCAAATCGATCGGAGAAGCTCCTGTAAACGTCTTTATCTTACGATAGAATACGGCACGGCTCATATTCATTGTTTCAGCCAAGTCATCAATCTTGAAATCCGGATTCTGCAGATTCTCATCGACTAACCGGATCACCTCCTGAATAAAAGTGTTATTAAAGGATGGAACCGATTCCAGCACCTGCTCCAATTTCACATCCGGCTGCTTCTTTTCCGTTTTATCCGAGTCTTTCAATGAACTCCCGAGATAATACGCTGCCAAAGAGCTGCGTTGCCTTATCAACGACTCAATCCGCGCTTTCAAGTAAGCAGAATTAAACGGCTTGGCTATATAGTCATCCGCACCATACTCCAACCCTCTGACACGATCGTCAACAGACGCTTTGGCCGAAAGCAGGATCACGGGAATATGACTGGTATCGCGATTGACTTTTACTGCTGCCAGCAATTCAATGCCATCCATTTCGGGCATCATCACATCACTGACAATCAAATCCGGCAATTCCCGACCTATTATTTCCAGACCTTGCCTGCCGTCACCGGCTTCCAATACATGATAACAGTCTCTCAATATCATAGCCAGAAAACGACGGAGCTCGTCATTGTCTTCTATGATCAGAATACTCCTCTCCTTCTCCTCCTGACGGGATAACTGTACTTCCACAGGGTATTCGAACTTTACTTCATCATTCAAAACAAATTCAGCCATCGAATCGGCAGCATATGCCTCGTAAGTGCAGGGTAAGGTAACGGTGAAAACGGTTCCCTGTCCGGGAATACTTTCAGGCTGTATCGTGCCGTGCAGCAAATCCACGAATTCTTTCACCAGAGAAAGCCCGATACCGGTAGAACGGTTCGGATCTGTTTTTCCGAAAGTCTCGAAGCGGCCGAACAAGTTATCGATTTTCCGGAGATCCATCCCCTTGCCCTCATCACGTACGGAAACAAACAAGCAACCGGACTCCATACGTACCGCCATGGTAATGGACTTACCATCCGCCGTATATTTAAACGCATTGGACAGTAAATTGAAGAGTATCTTTTCCAATTTATCCATATCCGTATAACAACGTATTTCCGGCGTTTCGGGAATCAAACGGAAATGAATGGAACGTTCGTGAGCCAATTGTGTAAAGTTCTCACCAACCTGCCGACACAAGGCAACCACATCTCCCTGTTCAATACTCAACTTCATCTTTCGCCCCTGTATCTTCCGGAAGTCCAAAATCTGATTGACAAGCCTCAACATACGGTTTACATTGCGCCGGGCTACCTGCATATTCTCTGTCCCGCTCTTTTGCAGTTGTCCTCGTTCTACGATTTCTTCAATCGAACCGGATATCAAAGTCAACGGTGTACGGAGCTCATGCGAAATATCAGTAAAAAAGCGTAGTTTCAGATCGGTCAACTGCTGTTCTAAAGTTACTTTCCGTTTCAAGTTCGTGATATAGACAATGATACCGGATACCGTAAGAATAAGGATGATCGCTATAAGAACGTAAAGCACCCATGCCCATGCCGTCTCCGTGAAACGGGGCTGAATATGTATGTAAAGAGGAGTAATATTATCGCACCATACACCATCGCCATTCGTAGACTTCACCTCCAATACAAAATCACCGGAAGGCAAATTGGCAAAGCCGATGGAATGGTTCTCTCCGATATATCCCCATTGATCGCTGATACCCTTCAAACGGTAAGCGTATTGAAGTGCCTCCGAATTTGTATAATCCAATGCTGAAAAGGCAATGGTAACATTCCGTTCTTTTTTGCCCAACACCAGTGAATCGGCGGCCAGTACGGAATTGGAAACCGTACCGTCGCTGTTCTGAATATCCACTCCGGCATAAACGATGCGCGGCACAAAACTGCTCTTCTTCAAATCGTATAAACGGAGACGAAGAACACCCTGATTCGTACCGATATACATAGCTCCCTGCTGATCGATAGCCGGATGGGCCTCAGTAATCTGCAAATCCGTATGCAGATTGGCACTGTCATACGTATCGAATCCTTTGCGGTCCGCCCTGTACTTACTTATATAATTCTCAAAACAAATCCAGATATTCCCTTCTCCGTCTTCCAACATCGATTGCGGTAAATCAGACGGAAGCCCGTTTTTCATATTAAGGTAATGAAAACGGATTCGTGTATTCAATAATGAATCCACATCAGCCATACAAATTCCCCCACTGTAAGCGGCAATATAGATTTTACCATCCCGGCTTTCAAGCACATCCATGACGTCATTATTACTTAATCCGTCCTCACAGTCATTGTGAAAGAATTCGATGTCTTCCGGCTTCTGAAAATCATCCGAAAAACTCAATAATCCTTCCGTAGTGCCGGCAAGTACGACGCCTTTCCGGGTACAACACAAACTACGCACTTTGTGACACATATCACCGGGGTACCCTTTCATCAGATTCTCCGAATGAATAAAACGGGGATTATCCAACGTTCCGGAAAACAGATTGATTCCCCCGCCAAGTGTACCGATCCATATCCGGTTCCGGGTATCCCGACAGATGGAATAGATGGCATCATTGCTTAAAGCATACGGATCTTGTTTATCGTGACGGAAAGTGTGAAGTGTAAATTTCCCATCATATTCCGTCGCCACTACTATCCCGTGGTTTCGTGTTCCCAACCACAAACGATGCTCGCTATCCTCAAAGAAAGTATAGACATTCCTGCCGAAAGAGATATTCCGGTTTTGCAGCAGTTTGCCTGTGGAATCCATATTACCCACATAATTACCCTGTTTGTCATACACCTCCAGCCGATTCTCCTTAGAAGCAACCCACAAGCGTTTTTTCGAATCGATAAAAACACCCCGTACCTCTTGTTCGGCCGAAGTATGGATGTAATCATAATTACGATTGGTGAAGTAAATTTTATCAAAACCGTATTTACGGCTTACCCACAGATTTTTGTGGGAATCTCTCAGAAAAGCTCTCCCTTCTGTCCGGTAAGGCTCTTTCTGTCCGGTTGTATATCGATAGGCCGGTTCCAATCCGTCAGTAACAGAATTATAAAAATAAAAACTCCCGCTACGGGTCATAAACCAAATTCCTCCGAACTCATCCTCATGCACATGCCGGAAAGTATCCGTGCCGGTCAGATTCACTTGGAAAGAGGTTACTTTCCGGTCAGCAGGAGTATAACGTAGCACTCTTTGTCCGGACAACATCCAGATTACGTTTTTTCTTGAATAGTGCACACCTGTGACATGCAAAGGATCGAGAGCTGCTTCCTGTCTGTATAACTGTTCAAAAAACTTTTTCCGCGTATCATAAACAATCACTTTCTCCGAATCCGGAATCAACAATCTGCCGGATTTTATAGAAACCAATCCACTGACCGGCTTCATTGGAAAAGGATTCGGGATATGCAGAATCCCGGCATCCGGCACAAATGTATAGAGTTCTCCTCCTTCCGTCAAGAAATAAGTACTTTTATCTGCCTCCTTGACATATCTCAACCGCACATCGGTCTGTATTTCGGGATGGTTGTAAACAAAAGTACCCTGTTCGGTCAATATCCACTCGTATCCTCTTTTGTCTTGATAGACAGTGTATATCTTCTGCCCATGTCCGGCACAGGAACGGCAGGGCAAATGCACAATTCCATCAGCTTCACCCAAACGTTCCTCATCGATCCGGAACAATTCTCCGGCTTTATTACTAAACCAAAGGATCCCGCCTGTCTGCTTATATATTCGCGCTACCTCTTCATAACCAGCCAAATGAGGATAACCGAAAAAGACATTGCGGAACTTTTCAGTACGTGTATCAAAGAGATAAAGCAGGTTGTTGTAGGTAATACACCAGATGTTTCCCTTTTGGCTTTTTATAATTTGCTGAATACGATTGTATTCAAGGCGAGTATCGTCCGTAAGATATGACTTATAGTTCTGAAATGTATAGCCGTCAAACTTCTCCAATCCATTCCAGGTAGCCATCCAGATATACCCTTTATCATCCTGCAGGAAATCCGCCACAGTGTTTTGAGACAACCCGTCTTTGGCTGAATAATAACGCACGTGCATCAGGCTTTGGGCAGAAAGCACAAACGGACAAACAAGATAGAGAATGATGAGAAACAATTTAAGCATAACAAACCTTTAGATAGACAAAGGTAACGTATTTCCGGCAATCCCGAAAAATTATCGCCGGACAAGAGAGCTTACAGCATAAAAAAAGAGAGAACATTTTGCAATGATGTCCTCCCTTTCAGCTATTTATTGATTGTTCGTTATCAATTTACCGGTAGTTCGTTATCAATTTACCGATACTTTCGTAACCGAATCGTTTGCCTTCACAATATACCGGCCGGCCGGAACGGAAAGCGATACATTACGGTGAACTTCCAGATTTTGTATCAGCGTGCCGTCTATGCCGTACACATAAATACGGGTCGGTATCTCAATACCACGTACAGAAATCGTTCCTTTACTTCCTATTACGATAACCGGGCTTTCCATTGCTGTATTCTCAAGCCCCGTACCGGTATTGCCTACCGTAAATTCATCGGAAGCTTCACTCAATGCACCGTACTCATTTACCGACTGTACCGTAACCACGTCATTCAAATTAGCTTCATAACGAGTATCAACGGTAAATCCGGCAACTTTCCCATTAATAGTCACCACATAACAGATAGCATACTCATCAGCAGTCCAACCAAATGCCGTATCCCCTTCTTTACCATTGATTACCGGTTTAGAAGTCTGTTCCACCATCGGTAGCGGATTCCACATACCGGTAACAGCATCGGTACCATCACCTCCAAAAACATTTTCCAACGTATAGGAAGCGGCTTCCTCATCCGTCAGGAAGTTCTTTGCCTTGCCGTAAATCGTCTGTCCGTTTTCCTCATACCAATATTCCTCAATCGACTTTTCACTCATCTTATATCCGTTTTTATCCCAGATATTATATACCGCCCAAAGAGCCGGTATAGCACCCATCTTAGGATACCAATAGCCCTCATACGGTTTCACACGACATTCCGTATCGATAAATACCGTTTTCGGTTCATTGTGCCAGGGACGGCCGAAATACACTTGTGTCTTATCTTCCTTACCGTCGGGAGCAGTGATCGTCGTGTTTTTGAATACATATCCCCAACGTGTACAAGCTTGTGTCACATTCCCCTGACTGTCTTTCATATCCGTATAGTGTGACGGAGCAACGATGTAACCACCCGATTCACGGACAATATTCAGTGTACAATTGTCAAAGTAGACATCGCCTCCTCCATAAATAAAGTCCACTGCACCTTCAATCATCGTATTACGGAAATAATTGCGATCGTAATAATGCGGCTGGTTATTGCCCGTATTGGTATTTCCGGTCTTAGGGCTCAGGTAGGTATCCTGATAAGAACGGATGCGGCAATTATTGAAAGCTACCCGGTCCGCTTCCACATAAAGAGACAAAGCTTGTGGCCCACGGGCTTCATTACCTTCATATTTTGTCCACCATTCATTATCGATTGTCAGGTTCTCCGCATAAAAATCATTCGATTTGATAACTAACGTAGCACCTTCGGCCACGTTATACCAAGGCTGGGATTTATCGGCAGAGTTACTTCCCGCCACGCGATCCTGCGCAATAGTCACCTTGTTTACATCCTCACCGATTAAATGTATAAACGGACGATCCACCACTACGATACGACTGTCCTCCGAAGCCGGTAACTTTCCACTCTGATCCTCCCAAGTATATTTCCCGGTGGAGAAAGTACGATTATTCAAGTCATTGTAATATCCTGCTTTAATAAAGATAAGCCAAGGTTTATTATTAGTTACCGGTACGGCATCAATCGCTTCCTGAATGGTTTTATATTGACCGATCGTAGTAGAGGTAGGTGCAATGCTCGCATCCAGACTTTGGTCTACTATCGCATTAAAGAGACGGGCTTCCGGTTTTACACGTTCCATCACCGTAAAAGTTGTGTTTACAGCCGGCGCACGATTATCCGAACGGTCTGTAACATATCCCTCCGGCAGTTCCAATGTATACTGAGTAGCATAAGCCAGATTCGCATAACGGAAAGAAACAGAAGAACTCCCATATTCCGGTTCCAATACAATCGTTTTACCATTACCTGTCAGAGTAGCTTCACCCGTTCCGGCTTGAATGCGTTCATCATAAGAAATGGTAATTTTTCCATTGGCAGATACTCCGGTAGCCTTATCGGCCGGAATAATCGCTTTAATGACAGGAGCATCAGGGTCTTCGTCGATAATCGGAGTACCGAATACATAGATATTACCCAATCCGGTCTCGCTATGATCCGTGTAATTCAAACCGCTTCCCGAATCAACCTTATCAAAGTTATATTCACCATTGTTATCATTCAGAAGCTCGTCACCGGTACCGGTAAAACGAATATAGACCATCTCCTTTTCGGCGACTTCTTCGGCTGGCAATTCAAAATCAACACTGGTAGCCAACCCGTTACTCAATTTATAAACCAATTCCTCGCCATTATTGATAACGGGATTATAAACAGTACCATCTGTTGAGTAAAGTACCCTCCAATTTACATTCGCCGCATTCTTTGCCACCAAAGCAGCAGTAAAACGTACGGTCGTGAATTTCTTGGTAGAGAACTGAACCTGCATAGCTACATCCGTACTCCGATATCCGTTCATGTACAAACCATTCACCGAACTGATAACCGCTCCTTTGCGCATACGTACCACCGGAGTGCCACTGGAATTACCATCCAGAGAGTTTCCATCACTGATTTTCACTACAGAAGCAGTCGCATTACGTTCCGAGTCCCACACATAATCGGCAGCAAACGGATATGTTCCCTTGTTCGCCCAGATCTCTGCCTTATCCGAATTATAAGCGGCAATAAAATCCTGTATTTCATAGTTTGCAACAATCTCCGTATTCTGCTTTACAGTTACAGTACGCTCGGGCTTCGTCACATTGGAATTTTCAAATTCATCCTCCCAGTTCAAGAATCGTGCAATAGGGAGTTCATTGGCAACAACAGTCACTACCGTACCTTCCTCGTACTTGCCTTCGGTGGATTCCGGATTCAAGGAAATAGAACCGATCTGCATTTCCAGGTCATTTATACAACGAGTTGTGAATGTATATGTATTCACCTCTTGAAAAACAGCTTTCAATGAAGTATTCGCTTTCAGTGAGAACGAATAAGGGTTCTCGGCAGACACTTCTTTTCCGGCATTATCCACCCAATTGATGAAGTGGAAACCAAACTTCGGTGAAGCAGTAACCGTCACATTCGTACCCTCATCCATCAGGTCGCCCGCAGGCAATTGATTGACAGTACCTGCATTTTCCGGTTGCAAAGCTGTCGTAATACTGTATTGCGGCACTTCTACAGCCGTCCCGTTGACTGTACCCGTCATCACCACATTATTGAAACCGATTTCCTTATTATTAGCCAGGTTATAAACACTGATTATCAATGATACTTCTTCATCTGTTGCCGGCATACCGGTCAATTCATAAGTACATTCGGTTGCATTTACAGAAGCCCCGGAACGATTCGGCTTGACATTACTTGCCACTGTCTTTTTCATTCCATCGGCGTATTTCAGATAAATATCGATCATACCGCCACCTGTACCGAACACTCCCATCTTAAAAGAAATACTTCCCGGTTGATACATCAGACCTTTGGCGGGTTTTATAGAATAGACCAGATCGTGACCGTCGGTCGCTGCATTCATCTGGGCACTGGGCTTATAGTTATTCATACTCAAATTCTCATCGGCTCCTTTGTATTCCTGTTGTTTGGTAAAAGTCATTTCCTTCCCCAAGACAAAAGCAGTCGTACTAAAAGCATGCTCATTGCTGACAACGGCTTGTGACGGTTCATTGGCACCGCCGGACATTCCCCAAATGGCCGTTACCGTCTCATTGTCGAAAGTCTGTGCCGTAACCCATTGTGCGGCAAATCCCAGTATTCCGAGCAAACAGCCCTTTAATAAAGATTCTTTGTTCATCATATATATTCTTATTTTAGATATAAAACTCATTTCATTTTTTAATGATACGCAGTGTCTGTATCCGGTTTCCTGTCATCAGTTTACAGAGATAAATACCATTCAAGAAGCCGCCCAGACTGATTTCATGTGCATAATCCCCCGCTTCCAAGTTATCATTATAATGATGCATTGTACGTCCTTCCATATCATAGAGAGTGATATTCACCGGAGACAACTCGGAAAGCCCGTAATGCAAAGTAGTCTTATCAGTAGTGATTGCCGGAGCACAATAAGCCTTTCCTACATTCCGGGGCGTCTCTATCGAAGTAACTCCCCCTTCCGTCACTACCCCTTTCACCGTCACTCCATAAAGACAGATCGACTTCCGGTTCGACTTACTGCTATACCAGGGGTATACACGCAGATAGAGAGTCTCTTCTCCGTTCAGTTCGATAATCTCTTTCAAAGAAATGGGGTACATCGTATTGGATACATTAGTAGGGCGGTTACTGATCAACGTATATTCCCCGAATCCCGGATCTTTGGAACACATCACCCGGAAACACATGCCATTGCCACCGGAACCACCGGCATACAGTCCGATAGAATCGATATTGAAAGTGGTTCCGGCATTAGCCGTTACCGAAAATTCAATATAGCGGTTGTAGTTTACATCTATCTCATTTTCCGGCCATTCATCTCCTTCGATGATGTTGCGCTGAGTTTTCGTTTCCGGATCGATCCATCCATCTATCCAAGTCGTCGGATTTCCCGGTTTGGCATAACGGTCGGCATACATCTGGCTGAAAACTTCTTCTGCTGCCAAGATGGGGCCGGTTACCACTGCTTTGGTATCCTGACTTAACTGCCAATAGGCCTGAGCAGCTACTCCTCCTTCAAAAGACACACCCTCACCTGTCAACGTTGCCGTTTTAGTATTCGTGCCATTGCTCACAGTCAGCGTTCCATTCTTTACACCTTTCTCCGTCGGCAGGAACTTTACATAAATAGAAGTCATCGGTACATTTCCATTCTCATAACTTATTTCCAAAGTAGAGGCAAATGCTTCAGTCGCGCTTCGGGAAACTTCAAATCCTTCCGAAGCGGTCACGGTTATTTTCCCGTTCTCCGGAGTCAAATCGATACCACTGACCGAAAAAGCATATACAGAACCGGCATTGAGATAACTTTTTCCGAAGTTATGCGAAACCGGATTAATCAATACATCCGGATTTGCATTAAAATACTCCGTCAATAATCCTTGTGCCGCCAATCCCTGTACAGCCAAACGGGCATAAAGTGTAGCCCCATATTCTCCGATATGAGTACCATCGCCTACATTATAAATAAGTTCTTTTGCTTTCTCTTCACCGTATTCGTCACAAATAGCACGCGTCAAAGCCGTATGGTCCACCAATAAGCAATTCAGCTCCACAGCCACTTCTTTCATAGCAGCTACATAGTCCAGGTCTCTACCGGAGGACATGATCACATCCGCTCCCAGATTATGCGCCCCTTTATCCGTTATCTTATTAGCGCTGAAATAACCGCGTACAATCGGAGTGAACAAAATAGGAGTAGCATTCAATTCCCGAACCTCATTGACATATTTCCGAAGGTATTCTTTGTAAGTAGTCCACGGATAAGTTCCGACTTCTCCATCCGCTCCCGCGTGTTTCTCATCATTATGTCCGAATTGTATAATGACATAATCCCCCTCTTTTATTTGCGGTTTCACTGTTGTCCAGAAACGGCTCTCCTCATAAAATGTTTTCGAACTCGTACCGCTCTTGGCACGATTGTTCAATGTAGCACCGTTGACCATAAATTGCGGAAGCATCTGAGGCCATCCGCGTTGGCCGTTGGTATTTACGGAAGGATCGGTCGATTTCTCTTCCATCGTAGAGTCACCGATGGTATGAACAGTAGGAGCCTGCGCAAAAACTGAAGCAAGCCCAAGACTGCAAAAGGCAGTCAGAAGAAAAGATTTTAATTTGTTTTTCATGATCGATATGGATTGTTTTTCGAAAGGCAAAGCTAATGCATGCCTTTTCTTTTTTATTGCACAATCTATTCAATCTCCCGATTGAACAAATTGTGCAATAAAATCAAATAACAATCTATATCCAATTACTCAATTTTTCCACATGATGGTCAAAAAATACCATCACAGAACTTCATTCTATCATCGAATCATGCTCTTTCAGATAAATACGCAACAGCTCAAAAAACGCTGGAGCGTCCAGCAATACAATATTTTCATCCTGCGTTTTCACCTCATCCATCACCTCACAATACCAGGTTGGCTGCTTTAAAATGTTACGAAACCAATGGAAAGGCAACGCCGAACGTTCTTTCACACGCTTCACAATTCTTCCGGCAGCAACTTTCGGATCATCGTCATTAATATCCAGATCGGCACGAATGACCGGCATATTGCCATGCAGGGAGGCAGTCACAGTTTTCTGAGGTACAATGCCATTCGGACTGAAAGAAGCATAACAGTCCAAGCCTTCTTCATTCAATCCCGGAGCCTGTCCGTCGATGACAAAACCAGTAACGGATAATCCCCACTTGTCATAGTACTTCTTACAATGCTTGCCCCATACCTTCAGTCCGGACGGAAGCCCGGACAAATCACGAGGTTCTTGCAACATACCCGGCATTATATATCCCGCACCGTTATCGGCAGAAGCAAAATAATCATTCTCAGTTGCCGTCGTACGGAAATTATGCATAATATGTGGTACACGTTCGGCCAATACAGGACTGATACACCACATCAACGGTAACTTTCCACGATTAGGATCATCCCAAATTGAGGGGGTACGTTGTGAAATCCATGCAGAAGCATCATAGTCGCCAACATAAAAGATAATAAAATTCCGCCCGGCCACATTCACTTTTCCATCAGCCGTCAATAATCCTCTTTTTTGCAGCTCCTTATGGGAAATCCAATCCTGTGTATATTTCTTTTTTGTAGGAAAGTGCTGCCAGAAAGAGGCATTCGCCAATGCACCATAGCTAATGGCGTCCGCATCCTTAAAAGCATTGTATGCACTGATAATACGGCTAAACTCCCACTCTGTCGGCACATCATCATGAATACCCGAAGCATGCATCGTATATTTATAAGCCCAAGAAGGGAAACCTCCGATATAACACATCTTCTCATGCTTATTCTGTTGATAAGCCAATAACAACATTTCTTTCAAGGTTTGCAAGTCCGTACCTACCGGCTGAGAAGGATCGTCTGTAGCCGGTTCATCTCCCCAGGGAGATAAGTCAAAGAAAAAGGCCCTCTTACTTACAAAAAAATCATGATTACTCAAGGTATGGTGATTTTTTACAGCCGCAAAAGGTTTCTGCTTCCAATACTGGTCGATGTAATAAGCGGCAAATTCCGTATTGCACTTACCGGTTTTCATATATTTCTCTATAAACCATACATAAGGATCATTCTTCAGAGAGCCGGTAGAAAGACGTGACGTTTCCGGTATTTCCATTCCTTTTTTACCTGTAAACATAGAGGTTCCGTCCGGATTCAACAGCCATCTTTTTACCGGTAGCTTCGGTCCGTGTACCACAAGACGGTCATACAGACTTCCCGGAGTATCGTCGTAACGAATGGCAACCAAATTCTCAATACCAGCCACAGAAGAGGCAACATTACTGGTGGAAGGAACATTTCCATCATAAACAACCACTCCTTCTATATAAGAAGCATATGCAGTAAATAATTCCTCCATCGTCCGGTACGTCTGCGTTTCACGTCCGTATAACCACTCTCCCTTCCGACTGTATTTATTCCACCAATAACCATCAATATCATTATTACCCTCCATTACAAAATAAACATACAAGCGGGGAGTATCCCTATTTACCACTCCTTGCAAAGTAGCCACAGCATGTACATCATCCCAAGCCAAATTGAGCCCCTGTGCTGTGCTCAAATCAGCCTGAAGAGTATAACGCAAATCATAAATACCAATTTTATTTCCGGCAAAAGTGGCATTTGCCACCAGCAATAATACAATTATTATTTTCAAATATTTATTTATCATTCTTAGAGTGTTCTATTTTCATCATTTACTTCTTACACGGTATTCTCAATATCATCAACGAATTAGCCGGACAATCGACATTAAATGTACTGCCAATTCCTGATAACTCAGAAATTTTCGGAACCACTTTAAAAGGAGTACTGAAACTATTTTCCTCAAATCGCTCATTCGCTCCTAATACAATTTTAGTCCCTTTCGAAGCAATATCCATCGCATTCTCCAACTGCACTTTGACTTTCCAGTTTCCGGACTCTGCATTTACCAATTTAACAATGATCTCCTTGCGTTCCCTGTCATAACCCGATACAACATATTGCTTCGTCTGAGGAGCATACGTATATTCATATTGCAGTTCGTCATCCAAAAAACATTGCCAATGGGCACCTTTGATCTCAATCCGTACCGTATACCACTGATTCGCCTTTATAGACGTATTATTCCGATAATCAAATAAAGAAATGGAACCCTCATTGTTTATCTCACGGAAAATAACCGACTCATTGGTATGACTTCCCATATCCGCCATAAAATAGTTGTTCAGATCAGCACCGCCAAAGATAATTCTAAAACCTTCCGTACCGGATATCTTTTTAGCTTTCAACTCGATGGTACAATCTTCAAACTCACAGTCTTTAAGAACAGCAAAAGCATCTATCCCCTTCTGACTTTGAAACAGGACATCTTCTTTCACATTCCAATTCCCACGGACAACCTCCCATTTATTCACAAAATCATCCCATCCGGAAACATGTCTTTCTTCACCGTTTGCCATAATTTTCAGGTCTTTAAATTCAACCTCTGTATTATTGGTTCCCAAACCGATAAATCCTTTCGTCCGGAATGCAGGGGCGGGAGAACCAACTTTCAAATCCGTATGCAGATTCACATCCGGCCGGTTATCGGAAAACATTTTCAATACATAATAATTAGTACGACCGTAAACAGAATCATTTTTCAACACCAGCAGATGATCTCTTCCGTGAGCTGCATGCTGAATCAACGGGGCATAAGACACCATTCGAACCTTATCCGCATTCCTCTCAACTCCTGTCAGATAGGCAGCTTCTCCCAAAGATGAATAAAGAGAAGGCCGGCCGATAGCCGCATATTCTCCTACATAGATTTTATAAGGAGTATCATCGGGCAACTTATCATAAACATCAGCGTTATTATAGAACCAACCGGCCGTTTCATAGTAGTGGGGATCTAAAATATCGATTTGCTCTGCATCCTGAATATAAGGACTGAACATGAGCGCACATATAATCTCTATCTGAGGATACTTTTCCTTGATTGCCTTATAAAAGCGATTATAGTTTTTCACATATCGGAGGCCGATATTTTCATTTCCCACCTCCACATATTTCAACGGAAAAGGTTTCGCATGACCATTTTCCGCTCTTTTTTTTCCGTAAGTGGTGGTCGTATCACCTAACGCATACTCAATGGCATCCAAAGCTTCCTGGATCAAATCATTTATCTGATGCTCGCCATTCCAGTAGTCGCCATTCCGAAACAGACAGGACATGCCGGCATTACAAACAAACATACCATCGGCATCAATATCTTCACAGAACTGTAAAAACTCGTGATACCCGAACCCATAGGTGCTGCGATAGCCCCATAAATTGTATTCTCCCGGACGTTCTACAATATCTCCTATCGTCTCCTTCCATTTAACACGGTTATCCATGGTCAAGCCTTCGACAATACAGCCACCAGGCCAACGAACAAAATCGGGATGCAACGACTCAAGCATTTCGGCAACATCTTTTCGCAATCCGTTTTTATGTCCACGAAAAGTGTTCTCGGGAAACATCGATACAAAATCAATATATACTTTGCCTTTATGAGGTAATAACAAAGCAAAACGAAGATCATTTGCTGTTACATCAACCGTAAAAGTTCCTTCATAACGATTCCAGGAACCATCCTGTGCAACCCGGAATTCCTCAGAAGCCACAACCTGTTCCTCACGATCCAGCAGGACAGCTTTCACTACAGCATTCCTCAATTCTTCCGTAAACAAATGAAATTGAAAATTATACTTTTGTCCTTCGGTTACAGCTATTCCCCAGTAACCGGCATTCATAACCAATACATCAGATACGGATGCACCGAGATTTACAAATAAGGAATGAGGAGTAGCACTGTTCAATGGTTTCTCCTCCGTTATTTTATAAGAAGGAACGGTTGTACCGGAAATACACTTAACTTCCCAGCCTTCCATAAAAAGAGAATCGCTCCATGCAATACTAAAATGATTGATGGAATCATTGGAATAGCAATGTAAAGGTTTGGCTATCGCTTTTCCATCCTTCAAAACCGTACCGGAGGGCAAAGTACCATCTTCAAAACCACGGTTTCTTATCATTTCCGCATATAAACCTCCATCACCGGAATGAGTAATCTCCTCAAAAAAGATACCATATAAAGAGGAAGGTATCTCGGCCTCTTCTTTTGACAAATCAATCGTTACTACATCAATAGGTTGATTGCAGGACAGTAAAGAGAACAAACCTCCAAACTGTACCATTGTTTTCACCCATGTTTTCATACTTTATTTCCTTTTATTTCTAAGATAATGATCCAATGACTTCATAAAGACACCACCAACTACCGAACGTGCCCGAAAATTAATATAATCAGCATTCAATGTTTCATACCAATCGCCTAAAGGAACTCTTGAGGAAGTTTCATTCACATATTTCCAAATAGGTCGTATCAGCTCCTGAAAGTCACTCTCCGAATCGGCCATGGTAGCGCTCCATACTGTATCATCTATTTTGCCCCATGTGAAGCGATTATCCAAAGGTAATCCATATTTATTCTGGTTTTTCAGATAGAAAGCAACTTCCTTTTTCATTATTTCAGTAGGCAACACATTCATTCCCAAAGTTTTGTCCCACACAAAATTATACTTCTGACTCCAAGTATCCGGCCGATCAAAAGCCAAGCGATAATGGTCTCCATCATTAGCCTTACGTTCCCATTCAATAGCCATTTTTTTAGCCATCTCAGTATATTTCTTAGCTTCCTCCGGTTTATTTAACATTTTAGCCAGACGTCCATAACCAGCAATAGCCATTATAGCTTTAGCGGATAGATTTGCATTATGTGCCAAATGTCCTGCAAAATCTTCAGTACATAACTGATTTTCAGGGTCCAGTCCCTCCTCTGCCAGATAATTACTCCAAATAGTCAATGTTTCCCAATGTTTGGCTGCATAGTCCGCATTTCCATCAGCAATAGCAATCGCCGTTGTCATAATCAACATATTTCCTGTTTCTTCCACAGGCATGTCTTCCTGATAAGTTTGCCCATTTGCCAATGGATATGTACCAACATCGTGTGCTGCAAAGTTTTTTTTCCAACGTCCGGACTCACTATAATCAAATATAAAATTCAGCATGGCTTTCATTATTTCCGTATTATACTGGATAAAAACAGGACAAGAAGGATACGTCACATCCACTGTACCAATAGATCCATTACTATTATTCTCTTTTGAAAAAAAGAACAATTCATCTTCAGGACCTAAGACCAATTTATGAGCCGCTACCGCCTGACGATAAGAAGCAGCACAAAGTTCGGCATACTGTTGTCCACCAGCTTCAACCGCATCTTTCATCACCTTATAATCCCACTCGTCACATCTCTGCATGGTTTTGGTATAGTTTTTTCGGGCATCGGCCAATGCAGCTTCCATCGTCGGATATTTTTTCTTCCAATACGCCTTCAAGTTTTGCCCGAAGTATTGGACAGAGGCAATGTCGTCATAGCCAATCATCAGATAGCCTTCTGCTTTTTGTTCTTTCACATTACCCATATTTTCACTATACGCCAAGAGGGTTTCGTCCTTATCTAACCGTGCGGATGTCCGGGTTGTTTTTGTAACTGGCAGTATTCCTTTTTCGGCAAAACTCTTCTGAATAGATACTGGAGCCCCCATAGACATATCAGAGGCTTCCGTCTGTTTACCTGCCAGATAAAAATACCCCCAATCAATACAAATGATATCACCGCTTTTACCTAAAACATTCTGTTCTAAAGTTCCTGTTTTTAGTACATGAATGCCAGAAGATTGATAGCTTTCTACACTAACCTCTTGTTCCGGGCTGTTAACTGCCCATTTGGGAGTTGCAGAGAAATAGATCTGTACATCATGTGCACGCTTGTCCAACGACCGAACTTCATAACTAATATAATTAACCGGACTACTCAATAAATCCAGATCGGTAAGAACCAATGGACTCGTAAACTTCAAATCCAATTGCACTGGACCGCAATAAAAAGAATAATAAGTTTGAGTAGGTAATACATTCACCTTTATTTGTTCGGCCTCCGTACCAAAAAAGGACTCTACCTCATCCTCGGTAAAAAGGCCAAAATCAACATAAGCTCCTCCCATCGTATTATGGCAATGAGCTGTAATAAGATTATCTTCTGATGTCAGAGATTTCACTTGTTCCGCATCCAAAGGTTGCACAACATAGTTTCTCCACTTATATCCTGTGTTCACCAGCATCTGCCCATTCAGATACAATTCAAAAATATCGTCATGTGAATAAATCAGATATAACTTTTTCTTGATAACATTTTTATGATCGATTGAGAATTTCCGGCGTATCCAAATATCCCCCTGGCTCCATCCGGTTTTAACGTGAGACATATCAGCACTTCCAAATGCCCCCACACCTGCCTGCCATCCCACATCATTATACTCTTTTTTATACCAATCGGCCAAAGGCAATGTATTTGTATATTTAGCCTGCCATTCTTCGTTCCGAGCATCTTTTAGTATTGCTTTTAATACTTGCTTATCCTTCCCCATAAAACGATAGCATTTACCATCTACTCTCAAAACACCTACTAAAGGATGTTCTGTTCCCGTCCAATGCCTGACGTCATCTTCATACAGTTTATCAGTATGCGACCACGCAGAAATATAAGGGTCAATTGTAATCAATGGATAAGCAGGAGCCCTGAAATGAGAAGCCGGCACTTCTTTATTATTCCCAGCTTCTACATAAAAAGACAAAAAACTTAATAGTAAAAGTAAAATATTTTTCTTCATAATTATACTCAAATTCCTGACGTATTCAATTTTCTAACATATAAGTTATCTTCTGTCAAAACATATAACTCATTCATATCTTTACCACCCAAACATAAAGAATGTATTTGTTCACCGGGTATTGGTAATATAGCTCTTACCAACCCCTCTCTGTCACAAACCTGAACTCCCAGCAGAGTCGCTACATAAAGATACCCCCTGCTGTCAAATACCATATTTCCGTTTTCAGAAGCAAAAGAATCATTGGTACTATGCAATCTGTAATAAGGCTGTTTATCAGAGAATAAATCGTTTTCCGAGGGAACATAAGAATATATCCATTGGGAATTTACTCTCCTCTGTACTAAACGTGAATGATCAGGATATATAGCCAAAAACTTCCCTCCTACCTCATCTTCATCTATTTTTTCTTTTGATTTTCTGTTCAAATTTACTTTCCATAATATATTTCCATTATCTTTCTGCTGAACTGTATATACTACTGATTCATCCACCGGTAAAATACTTTCGGTCCCTTGCATCCCCTTCAGCAATATGTCACGTTTATCATTCATGAGTCTACCCGACGAATCCAATAATAACAAGTTATTATACAATACACCTACCAAAGAGCAATCAGAGAATCGACCTAAATTCTGTATACCATCCTGATTCAGTTTATGGATATTCTGATCAATTGTTTGAAATATAATATCTCCGGAATTATTGGCAAACAGGCTACTGGATATTACTCCTGGTAACTCTATCTCCTGCCACTGTGATTGACTGTCTATAATTTCAGAAAGCATATCATTCCTCGAAACACCACACTCCACCTCTTTCGGCCATCCTTTCCAAAGCCAACGCATTACATCCGGAAAAATATTCTCAGCATGTACTCCGTCATGTCCACCATGCCCCCAAGAGTGAGCTACCTCATACCCGGAAAAGGCCAAAGCTGATTCCATCAGCAAATTACCATCAAACCAATGCCCTAAAAGAGGATTCCATGCATCTTCTGTTCCGTCTTCCAAAAAGATACGAAGAGGTTTAGGTTCCGTTTTCCGTATCAACGCTGGATATTCATTACCACCTCTCATAGCTACAAAAGAGCCAAAAGCACTAAACACACGACGAAATGCATCAGGACGTTCCCAAGCAGCAGTAAAAGCGCAAATACCTCCACTGCTTGCCCCTGCAATGGCACGGTCATTAGGATTCTTTGAAAAGTTTAATAAACGTCCGTCTGTAGTCTTTTTAGCTTCGGCATCAGGCAACAACTCCTCTAACAGGAAACGAACAAAACGGTCGTTAGTAGTATCAAATTCATAGCTTCTGTTAGCCCGGAGAAACTTTCCATTTCTTTCTATTTTACCTGGCCCCACAAAAACACCAATAGTCACTGGCATTTCCCCAGTTGCTATCAAATTATCAAAAACGGTAGTGGCTTTAAACAAAATGTCATCCATACATACGTACAAACAGGCCGGTTTATCACCTTTATAAGCTTTAGGAATATAAATCCAATAGCTTCTCTCCGTTCCCGGATAAATTTTGGAGTTGGTAAAACGAAATTCCAATACCTCACCGGCTACACTTTCGTCAACAGGCTGCTTCGCCGGATCATATGGATATTTTGCATCATATCCGGATTGGGCTGCAACATTTACGCAACAGAAAGTTACAACAATTGCCAATAAAAATCTTTCTACAGTTTTCATATCTTTCCATTTATAATATTCGTCATGGTATCACTTCAAAAGTAAATGTTCCGGATTTCAAATTCACCGGCTCGTCCTTTTGTAAAAATAACGTTGCTGTAGAGTTAGGAGGAACTGTCACTTTATAAATAATTTTTGCCCCTTTCCTATTCCATGAAGATTTAACCATGCCCTGAGGCGTAATATACGACACTTTTACATAACTAATATCTTTCAAAAAATAAGGTCTCAATATCACATTCTTAAATCCCGGACATGCAACATCCGGATTGATTCCTCCCAATGTTTTATAAAGCCAGGCACCAATTTCACCAAACATTATGTGATTTTCAGAAGTTATGGCTTTTCCATCATACTGCCACCACTCATGTAAAGTCGTTGCTCCCCGCTCAATCCAGTTACCCCATGAAGGTTCATCTGTCTGATTGGCTATTCGATATGCCTGTTCTACATTTCCTGTTGTGGTTAAAGCATCCAATAATGCCTGGCAACCAAAGATGCCGACATCCAAATGATCATTGTCCTGTTTTACTCGTGCTGATAAGTTGGCGGCTACTTTAGCACGGCAATGTTCGGGAACAATATTCCAACGCAAAGGCATACTCAACTCCGCCTGATAACCGCTTGCATAAATACCCGTTTCTTCATTCAAAAACTTTTTATTGATTGCAGTTTTTATTTTATCTGCCATTTTTCTATAAAAGAATAAATCATCCTCCTTATTGAATAACCGGGCTGCCTTTGCTATAATATCTACCATCCGGAAGAAACAGATGGATGCCGTTAATTCCTTATTAGATACCGCTTTATAAGGACACCAATCACCCAAACAAGCATCTGGGACTAAACCAGCCGGATAATGTTTCAGAAAAAAGTCTGCATGCTTTTTCATCATTTCATAATTTTCGGCTAAACAGGTAGCATCTCCATAAAATTCATAAATAGTCCAAGGAATAATGGCTACTGCACAAGTCCAATCAACCGTATTGTCCGTTTGCCCCCAGCCACCAGAAGGAATAATACAAGCAAGACGACCATTATCAAACATATTATCCTGTAAATCCCTCATCCATTTTTCATAAAAAGTAATGGCGTCGTAATTGTACAGCCCTGTTTCTATAGCCAGATGGGCATCTCCCGTCCAGCCGTTTTTCTCTCGTTGCGGACAATCTGTCGGAATTCCGATCAAATTGGACAGATAAGAATATCGGGTTGCACTCATTATCTTGTTAAACAAAGGATTAGAGCATTCAAAAGATCCAATTTCCGGAACATCCGTATGTACAAAACAAGAATTCAGACTCTTTTTATCCAGCTTTAAAGGCTTGTCTGAAGTAATTTCCACATACCGAAATCCTTTGTAGCTAAATCGAGGAACAAAATGGTCCTTTTTCCCATCTAAATAAATAATATCCGTTTGGAATTGCTCATCATCGGGGTGCTTTCCGTAACGTTCGGCATTGTAGAAACCAGTCAAACAATCATCATACACATGTTCTCTCTTTTCATCAAGACTTTCTGCATGTTTTATTTTCACACGAGTTCCCTCTATTCCCTTAAATACTCCATCAATTATTCCACACCAATTTTGTCCGAAATCAAACACATAATTGGTATCGCTAAACTTCTTAATACTTTTTGCATGTAGTCTGTCTGTTATACGAATCGGAGGCATGTTCAGAGCCACCAGTTTTTCAGCAGGAGTAGCCACTTCTATTGCCCGTTGCCAATCCCCCCCATTACTCTCTAAAGCATACGTCTCTCTGTTTTCTCTCCTAAAATCATATCCTTCACCTAAATAGATAGCATTAAAAGTTAGCGGGCTTGCTGTTGTTTCAAAAGAACGGTCCGAAGCTATCACTTCTTCTGTACCATCCGTATATACGATACGAAGATTCAAACAGAAAGAAGGTCTACCCCTCCAGTCCGCCTGATGAAAATTCCATTCAGCAACCGGCTGATGATTATACCACCCATTACCTAATAAAATACCTAATATATTCTCACCCTGCTTCAAATCTTTGGTCACATCATAAGTAGCATATAACAAACGCTTCGCAAAATCCGTATAGGCAGGATCTAAAATATGGTCACCAATTTTCTTTCCGTTGATAGACAACTCATACAATCCTGCTGCTGTAATATAAGCTCTCGCTGATTTAACTTTCTTACTTATACCTATATTTTTGCGGAAATAAGGAGTCGAACGATCTTCTATATCCTTGCCGTCGGAAATGAATTTACCTTTCCAATTTTGCTGATCCAACATACCTGTTTCAAAAGAAGATATTACCTTCGATGATTTTTGACCGTCTTTATCAGCAATAGAAACACACCAGTAGTATCTGGTAAAAGGCTCCAATTCTTTGCCTGTATATCTAATCAGTGTATTATTACTCTTCTTTTCTTCAGACCAAAGAATATTTTCACCCTTTAATAAAGATAAAGAATCCGTACTTACCGCTACATAATAAGCAGTTTGTAAAGCATCTGCCCGTCTATCGAATAATTTCCACGATAATCGTGGTGATCTTTCATCAATACTCAACGGCCGACACAAATATTCACATCTCAAATCTATTGGATAGCATTTCTCTTTTCCATAGCAAGAAAAAGACAATAAAATACCATATAGTAAAATCAATATTTTCTTCATAATCTGTTTTTTCTACTTCATGATAAAATGATAAACCCCCGAGCCCAAAAACAAAGTATTATCCTTCATTTCCATACATTTTCCGGATTCCATGACCTCTGTATATTGTTTCGGAATGAATAGAGTAGCAGTAGTATTTGCAGGGATCTCCACTTTCACTGAGAAACCTTGCTCTCCGTCTACCTCCCATTCCGAACGGACCATACCATACAGAGAACGGAAGCTCCCTTTACAAAAGGATAAATCACCAATCGGACGAGGACATATTATAATATGCTTCATTCCCGGCCGTTCCGAATCATAACGAATACCCAACAATGTATCGTAGAACCATGCCACCACACTCCCAAACATCGGGTGACAACGGGAACTATTCCCGTGCCAGTCTTCCCATAAGCAGGAATATTCATCTCGAGTAATGTAATGACCAAAAGAAGGATAAGAGCGTTGAGTTATAAGCTTGTATGCCACGTCGCCATAATTATTCTCTGTCAGTACTTTTAATAATAAAGGAGTTGCCAAAATTCCAGTGTCAAAATGATAACCGAGCGATTCAATCTGACGTAACAACGTGTTCAGTACTTTTTCTTTTCTATCCTCGGGTACCAACCTGAAAGCTAACGGAAAAACATTAGCTCCCTGTCTACTTTCCCAATAGCCGTTCTCGTCTTCATCCCAAAAGACTTCATTAAAATTCTGTTTAATCTGCTTAGCCAACGCATCAAAATAAGAAGTATCTTCTGTTCTATTGAGAACACGAGCGACTTTAGACATAATATCTGTTACGCGATAATAATATGCCGTATTCACGAGCGACTCCGGTAATTCTATCTTATCGGGTGTACACCAATCTCCCAAACACCAGCCATTAGGCTCTTCTTTTACTACAATCCCTCTGGCATCCAAACGAGTACCAAGATATTGAATCCAATGCTTCATACCATCATAATGTCGGGATAACAGTATGGTATCACCATATTGATGATAATAGGCCCACGGCATAATCACATAGGCCGAACCCCATGCTGGTCCGCCACCACCGCCACCAAAGGGAGCAGTATGAGGAACATAACCAGTCATATGGTTTTGTGCATCTGCAATATCGTCCAGCCATTTATAAAGAAAACGAGTGCAGTCAAATGCATACAACATACTTTCAACCAACACTTGTCCATCACCTGTATAAGCCAAGCGTTCCCGATGTGGACAATCGCTGCTGATGCTTCCATGCATGTTGATTTTTTGAGTATGAATATACTTCCGGTAGATACTGTTAAGTATCGTATCCGATGATACAAAAGTCCCGGTTTCATCCACATCCGTATATATCTCCTTTACAATGAGACTTTGTGCATTCAATGCTACTTTTGGAGATATTACTTCTATTTCCCTGAATGTATGCCATGTAAAACGAGGTTCCCAACACTCTTCTCCATTTCCTTTCAGAATATATGTATCCGATTGTCCAAAATCAATACCTTCCTCACCAATAAACCGAAGTTTTATGCAGTCACCCGCTTCTCCGGAAACTGTCAACATAGCCCAGCCGGCAATCATTTTCGGAAGAACAAAACGATAAACAGAATCATTGACCTGCTCCTTCAATTCGGGGTGATACATTTGCATTACCTTGTCGTACGGAGCAGTCTGGGGATATAATTTACCTTCGGGAGAACGTACTTTTATCGCTTTTTGCCACAATGAATCATCATATTCCACCGAACTCCATCCATCCATTTCTTTTCGGGCATCATACACTTCTCCGGTAAATATATTATCAGAAACCAAAGGTCCGATTGCACACTTCCAACTTTCATCGGAAACGATATTTTCCATAGTACCATCCTGATAAACAATTTCCAATTGTAGCAATAAACGTGGAGTATCATACCACATATATCCCTCAACAGTCCGCCCACGCTGATTGTACCAACCATTACCTAAAATAACCCCCAAACAGTTTTTTCCTTTTTTCAAATATGAAGTTACATCAAAAGTATTATATAGTATGCGTTTGTGTGATTGATCGTCATACGGATACAGAATATGCTCTATGGTACGTTTATCATAATTAGTAACAGCAGGAGCAAGCATCTGATCTCCGATTCTATCACCGTTAATATACATTTCATAAAAACCTAATCCACAGATATAAACTCTGGCATTTTTTATCTCTTTAACAACTTCAATATTTTTACGAAAAAATGGAGCAGGGGCTACATTAGCTTCCAAAGGAGTATCATCTTCCCGGTTGGAAATCCAAGAAGCCAGCCAATCAACTGGCTCCAATCCAATAGCCCAGTTAGCAATAGCGCTCCATTCCGTCACCTGATCATTTTCATCCCAAACTCTAACTTTCCAATAAACATGTTGGCGAGATACAAGTGCTCTCCCCTTATAAAGAATTTGTTGGGATTGAGAAGAATTGACTTTTCCGGAATCCCATAAGTCACCAATATCATCGAATAGTAGTAATGAATCACTCGCTACTAATATCTGATAAGCCGACTGCATTTTATTTCTGTTCTTTCCATTGCAAACATCCAACTTCCAACCTAACCATATGAAGTTCGCTTGTATGGCTACTGGATTTGTCAGATAGTCTGTACGCAGATCAAAAACTCTCATTTCTGGTGCCTGACAAGAAAAGAAAGACAAAACAAGCAATAAGTTTCCTACCAAAATTGTACTATATATTTTTTTCATATAAAATCAGTCATTGATGTACACCATTTGGTTAGAAAGGAGTAAAAGGACGAGTCTGAGATGCAGCCCCAAACTGATAATTAGGCTTATTCCCCATATAAAATCTCAAAGTACCTCCTTTCATTATATCTTCGTACTGAATGTAAGATTTAGAATAAGTTTTTCCATTTAATTCCACTGACTGAATATAGATATTTTCATCACTATTATGAATCGTTTCAATTGTAAAGTTCTTCTTGCCGGGTAATTCAATCTTAACATTCTCAAACAACGGACTACCAAAAGCAAAGACGCCCCAAGAAGGATTTACCTGGTAAAATCCCATAGCGGACAGTAAATACCATGCGGACATCTGTCCACAATCTTCATTACCAATTATACCGTCAATTTGATCAGTATAAAAATTCGTCAATATCTGACGCACTATTTTAGCCGTTTTCCATTGCTGTCCTGCATACGAATACAAATATGCCATGTGATGACTCGGTTCATTTCCATGTGCATACTGTCCAATCAAACCGGTTATATCAACAGAAGCATGTTCTCCCATATCTCCCTCCATTGTGAAAAGAGAATCCAATTTTTGTGTAAAGAGCTTATCACCTCCATACATCTCAATTAAATCAGACGGGCATTGAGGAACATAAAAAGAATATTGCCAACCCGTACCCTCACTAAAAAAGCCATGTCCTCCATGTACTGAAATGATCGGATCATATGGAGTAGCCCATGTCCCATCAACACTTTTAGGTCTGATAAACCGAATAGTCGGGTCAAAATAATGCTTGTAATATTTACTCCTTTTAAGAAATAGATCAAACATTTCTTTATCTCCCAACTTTTGAGCCATCGCAGCAACTCCCCAATCTCCAATTGCATATTCCATAGCAATGGAAGTAGCTTCACCCAGTCTTTCATAAGGAATGTATTCCTGTTCTAATACATAGGGGATACCTTTTTGTTTCAAATAAGTGGCCGACTGAATACATGCCTGAAAAGCTCTTTGAGCATCAAATCCCTTAATATTTTTCAAATAAGCATCAGCTATTACGTTCAGTGCATTATAACCAGGTGTCTGATCGGTTTCTCCCCCAAGTAATGGCCATACCGGAAGTTTTCCCTGCTGATCGTAAATAGCCAGCATCGAATTTATAAAATCCCCCACACGCTCTGTTTGAGTAATTGTAAACAGAGGGTGTAAAGCTCTGTAAGTATCCCAAAGTGAAAATGTTGAATAATTAACACCTTTCTCCGCTTTACTTATTTTATTATCATGTCCTCTATACTCTCCATTGATATCACAATAGGTGGTGGGAGCAATCAACGTATGGTACATGGCCGTGTAGAATATTTTCAAATTCTTCGCATTTGTATCGGACAGTTTTATGCGACCCAATTCTTTATTCCACTTTTTCAATCCTTCTTTAGACACTTTTTCCAAATCCCAATGTGGAATCTCACCTTCCACATTTAATGCTGCATTCCGACAACTTACTGACGATATGGCTACTTTCAAAGAAATATCAGAAAGATCGTTATCTAAAACTAAAACTCCTTTTACTCCTTTACTATTCAAATCTTTACTATCGACAAATGCACTATCTTCAAAAAGTAACAGGTCTTTAATCGGCTTGTTTGTTTTTAAAACAAAATAAATACGATGCTCCGGCGCCCATCCGTTCACAAATCGATAACCTTCTATTGTATAATCGTCAACTTTTTTTAAACCAGAAGCATAATCTTCAAAACCATTACCTTCTTTCAAGTTAATAAGAATATGTTTCTCCACATTTTGCTTAGGATAATGATAACGGTGTATAGCTACACGTTCTGTTGCTGAGAGTTCGACCTTAATTCCATTCTCCATCAATAAGGAGTAGTAATTAGGACGAACTATTTCATTTTCATGCTTATAATAGGAAGCATAACTACCGGATATATCGTGTTGTTCTCCTCTTTTTGTCCGCACTTTACCCGTAAAAGGCATTACTTGTACATCCCCCAAATCAGTACATCCGGTTCCATTTAAATGAGTATGAGCAAATCCAATAATCACACTATCAGAATAATGATAGCCAGAACACCAATCCCAACCTTTATGAATATTCTGCGGCCCCACCTGTATGGCCCCAAAAGGAACGGAAGCTCCTACAAAAACATGTCCATGTCCTCCTGAGCCAATATAGGGGTCAACATATTGGACATAATCTCTTGCTTCCATCACATTGAAATGGAAGAACATGCTTATCAACAAAACAAATAACTTATTATGATTCATGCGATTACCTTTTTTGTATTCATATTCAATCAAACTAAATTAATAGTTTCCGTATAATTACTTTCTTTTCAGTATTCACTATTTTCAAGACATAGACTCCCGGCACAACAAAAACTTCCTCTACACAATTATTAGATCTTAACTCCAGAATTTTCTCTCCAGATATAGAATATAACTCAATATTGCCAATAGAAAACTTAGAAACGATTCTAAATCCTTTATCCAAAAGAGAAATATTCACTTCATCATTTTTCGACAGATTGATCGAAGTGGGTTCTTCATTTATTTTATCTAAATAAACCGCTTTCACTACTGCATTCTGATTTTTCCAAAGCATTTTCAGTTGGTGTACCCCCTCTATATCCCCAATCATCGCCTTCGAAAACTTAAATGTCTTTGTAGAAAATGAACGAACCAAAGGAACTTCCGCCATAGGAGTCAATTCATTGACTATAAATGTCCTAAGACTCGAATTATGACCTCTCCAACGAATATAAATATTATGCTTTCCTAATACACTTTGTGACAGTTTAGCCGTCATCGTTTTATATTCACCTGTCATTGTTTTCTCCACCGGAACAGAAGTTATCGGCTCAGCCGCATCCTCCAAAAAAATATCAAAAAACGATCTTTCAGATAATTCCTGAGGATTTGTGTATTCAACAGAAAAAGAATTATATGTATATATTTCATCTCCCAGATTTACACTATTAATCTTAATAGCCGTATTATTACCCGTACTGATCACTGACACTGAAGCAGCATCATATGTCCCATCACCCAATATCTGCACCGAACTATTCAAATATTTACCATTTCCATTACCCGCCATAGGGACAGATAAATTATCTGCTTTACAATAAAAAACAAAAAACAACGCGAACAATAACCCAAATAATCTATTCATATTTACCTCCATGTTCTTCAAGATATTTATTAAATGTAGCACAGAGATCCATCGGTAGCAAAAACTCATAGGTATTGGGTAGATACATTTCCAAGCGGGTAAGTTCACGTTTCAACCGTTCGTAACCATCCAAGCCACCATAATTTGCAGCGATGAGATAAACATTACAAAAAACTGGTTTTTGAGTGCTGGGCTTAAATCCTGTCAAATAATTATAGACATCCCCTTCTTTCCAACAATGTGCCCCCTGTGATATTGAAACGACTCCTTCTCCATTTTTTCCTTTTTCATAACGATAGCTCACATTGTTACCGTCATAAACTCCTTGTAATCCACAAGTTCTCATATATTCCCTATAACGTTCTTCATGTGAAGTATTCCATAAACAACCGGTATGAAAACCTGCTGTAGCCAGCCATTCATTATTCATAGCCAGCCACTCATCATATTTTCCGTCGGGATCGGCAGCAGCAGTAGCAAATGAATCACCATAAATAAACTGAAAACCAGAAGGACCTGCCATCAACTCATCATTCGGAGTCAAATTTTTATAAAAATATTCCAACAAGAAAGGATTGAGTTCCTGTAAAGAAGCTGCCATTGTCACTCCAACCGGCACATCTCCTCTTCCTGGAGCACTAAACATATTGTATAAATGATTAGCATCAAATTGAATGTTGTCTCCATCACTCCACACCAAACTCACATATATCTTCCCAGGTTTGGCTTCTATGGCCTGTCCCTTACGTTGCTGAAAAGCCTTACGGGGATAAGAACACCAGAAGCTACCATTAGAGTAGAAGTCACTCACCATAAAACCGACATTATATGGATTAGTTGCTTTATTTAGTCCGTCTCCATCATCACCCGCACCATATCCCATCACAGATGAGCCTATTGGATATTTCATATGAGCACATAATTTTTGGATCATATTAAACCCTTCACTACCCTCTTTAGCTTCCAAATAAAAAATCAAGCCTTTTGTTGCAACAGCATAATCATATAACCTCCAAGGATTAGATTCGCTGTCCTCACGCAAGCCAACAGAAAAAGATAATGTTGGATGGCATTTCCCCTTATCTACAAACTCTGTTATTACCCACTCATAGGCTTCCATTTCATTACTCCATTTATCACGAATATCTTCGACCGGTAAATTTACCCCAAGTTCATCTTGAAAAAAATGCATTATATCTTCGGTCACAGGAATTGCTCCTTCTTGTGCACAAATCATTAACGCCATACACCAAGTCCATTTTTTATCTTTTGTCCAAAGCACCATTTTACTAAAATTATTTTTATAACGTTTCATAAATGATGCAAGCCCTGAATAATTGTATGTTTTTCCGTCCTTTACATAAGAATTATATTGTTCGTCTCTCAATAAATTACATTTTCCGATACCATAAGCATCTTCGAATTGTCTAATATGATGATCTTCAATAATCAGGTAAACCTCCCCTCTCTTTTGATTGATAACTCCTTGGGCAGCCTCCACTATCAATTTAGAAGTATTATCATTATTTCGTAAATCAAAAACGGTAATTGCCTCATACGGACATTGCTCATTCTTAAAATATAATCCAGATTGCGGTTTTCTATCTGTATGATAATCAATCGGAGCAATATTTAATGGAACAGAAAAACTTGTTTTAGGCGCAACCAAATCATCATCTAAATAAAATTCAAATTTAGTGTCCTCACTTACCGGATTCTGATAAGACATCTCAACCCATATGCAATCATACTTCTTATTACCAAAATCAATATTCCCCAAATCTAAAGTCAAATTATTACTCGTTCCCACAACTCCTCTCTCCTCATCAAAACTAACGGAATTCTGTGGATCAAAAAGAGTAGTTACGTTTTGACTATTCATGGGAATAATCAAGGCGTTTTCCGTCGGTTCTACAACCTCCTGCTGAATGGCTTGCGGCATTACTGCCGCGCCATTCATTCCCAATAATCCAATCAATATATATTTCAAATTCATATTAAAATTCATATTTGCTCTATTTTAACTGTTTAAATCAGGAATTACTACCTCAAGTATACGAGAGAAATTATATTTCTTTCCCGGATTATTCGTACGAACCCCTATCCTTACCCAATATTTTCCAGCAGGTAAATTTTTCACATTCTTTTCTGTTACGGTAATTGGAGTACCCGGGGTATAAGTAGTAAACTTATGAACAGCTCTCACTGTATATTTAGATTCAGTGTTATTCACCCCTACGTTGGGAGACTTACTGGATATAAAAACCTGTGCCTCACTAAGAGTATACACCCCTTTGTCCACATTGGTTATATCAATTTCTTTTTGTGTATCCTCTACTGTATATTTGATAACCAAATTATTTTGTTTTGTACCACTTAAAGTTATTTCATCAATATTCACCCGGGCATAAGGAGTAACAGCATAGTCCAATTTTGTCATTTCTCCTTTTTCCAGAGTCACTATCTCTGGATCAGGAGCATAAAAAGCACCCTCCTTCAAAGTAATACGATATTCTCCGGCAAAGATTTTTGTATTTGTAAAAGTTCCGTCAGCTTTTCCCCAAAAAAATCTGGCTTGCGTATTGGCATGACCAGCTTCCTCCCAACTCAACTCATAATATTCTATTTTATAACTATTGGCTGTTTCAGAACAGTACAATTCATTAGTCTTTTTATCAACTACCGTTCCTTCTATTCCCGAATTTGGCTCTTCATAATTATCATACTCAAAATATCCGCAAGAAGATAACATAAAGACCATCAAGCACGATAATATATATAATCTACTCATATTTTAACATTTTAATGATTAATTATAATATGGATTTTGTATCAATTTTTGGTTTTTTGCAATTTCACTATCTGGAATTCTCTCGTAATACATTTTCACATCAAATGTATAACGTTGGTCATTAGCATCAACCACTTTAAAAATATACGTATTGTCTCTAAGATCGAAGTAAGGAGATAACCCTGTATAACGTTTTGACTCCATCTCTTTATCAGCGATCCTCCAGCGTCTTAAATCCCAATACGTATGATTTTCAAAAGCCAATTCAATTCTACGTTCATTACGAACTTTATCAATGGTCAAATCAGAACTATTCAAAGTTTTTACACCTGCCCGATCACGAATATCATTTATCCATATCAAAGCATCATCCAAGTGTTGTCCCATTTCTACCGCAGCTTCAACACCGTTCAATAAAACCTCAGCATACCTCATGTCAATCCAATGATGTTCGCAATAATTTTCTTTCAACTCCTCTTTCGGCAAACTCTCATCCAAATATTTACGAACATAGAATCCTGTTCCATTACCGGAATATTTAGCAATTCCACTCTTTCCTGTAACATGATAGACTTTTCCATCTATATCCGTATATGTAGATGATTCCCAGTTTTGACCTACTGTATTAATCTCAGTACCATCTCTTTTTATTATCCCTCCTTGTATATCACATTTTTCATTTTTAAATACTGCATTCGGATAGATAATAGTTCCCCAAAAACGTGCATCCATATCCTTAAATAAGTCAGCTGGATCTGCAAAATGTTGTGAAGTTCCTCTTTCTGCAAAATTAGCAGGAGTTCCGTCTTTGCGTTCAAATCTCTCTACGAATTCCAGAGGGGGACATAAATATGAAGAATATCCTCCACTGGTATACTGAAAAGGTACACAATAAGTGTCATATCCATGCGCATTCACATTCCTTTGAAAATATTTCACAAATATATTTTCAGTACTACTTTCTGCCAAAAAAAGATCTGCGTAATTTTGCTCCTTATTGGTGTTTTTTCTATATAAAGAAAACTTACCTTCTATCTGTTTTACAGCCTGATAGGATTTTTCAAAATAGTCATTTGCCAAAGAAGAATCAATCCCAACAAGACCATCCAAATCAAGTGTGCCATACCGAGCAATAGAACCAGCATACAACATTGCTCTTGATTTTAATGCCCAAGCTGCATATTTAGTAGCACGTCCCTGCCCTAAAAGAGATTCTGTTTCAGGCAACAAATGTGCAGCCCTATCCAAATCTTCTGCAATAAAATCATAACAATACTTTTCTGTATTTCTGGGTACTTTCAAACTCTCAATATCTTCTGTATATTCCTGTGGCTCTTCCAAAACAGGTACCCCACCATAACGTTTTACCATTGAAAAATAGCAATACGCACGAATAAAGTACGCTTCCCCTAACCAAGCATCTACCAAAGCCTTTGAAAAATTTCCCTGATACTCAGGCAATGTTTTTATAAAATAGTTTACTCTACGAATACGACCATAATCCCAGGCTCCCCACCAAGTACCGTCGCCTATAGAAAAAAGTTCATCACCTAAAGTAATCATAGCCTCTCCCGACACGTGAGCCAAGTGCGCCTTTCCGGCGTTATTCACATTAAAGCCATATTGGCTAAAACGAAAGTCCTCTATCGGCAAATCAGCATACAATGTAGTCATATACGCTTTAATACCTGATTCAGATTTAAATATAGCATCATCTTGTATAATATTAATTGGAGGTACATCCAAATAATCACAAGAATGGATAGTCACTACAGCGACTAACAATATTATTTTCTTTACTAATCTCATCATAATCAAACTATTAATTAAAAGGACAAATTTAAACCGAAATTAAAATTTCTCATAATTGGATACAAATATCCATAACTACCAGACGTGCGTTCAGGATCAACAAAATCCAATCCTGTTATTGTAAATAGATTATATCCATTTGCAAAAATCCGACATCTGTCAACTTTAAATTTGCGAGTAAACTTAAGAGGAATTGTATAACCAAGTTCTATACTTTTCAGACGCAAATATGAAGCATCCTGAGTAGTTTGCTGAGAGTCTTTTAAATTAGATTGACAAGCAGCCGGATCTCGTGTTGTAGGCCATTTTCCTGCTATCCAGTTACCCTCTTCATCTTGATGATAGCGGTCATAAAAATGAGACAAGCCATTACCTCCAAAACATAAAGGATACTGGAGCTGTTCTAAATATCTGACATTAAATCCCGCTCCACCTTGAAATAATATATTTAAGTCAAAACCTTTCCAATTAGCAGTTACAGTTGCTCCATAAGTCATTTTAGGATTACTATTTGAAAATTCAAAAACATTCGGATATACATCATTATCATCAATTATTCCATCACCATTCCAGTCTTCATATTTCCAATCTCCTGGTAATAATGTTGAACCACCTTTTCCATCTTGATCCGGTGAATTCCAAATATCTTCCATAGAGGTATATTGCCCATTGGAGCCATATCCCCATCCCATGTCAGAATAACGATTAGAATACTTTCCTCTCCATCTATCATAAGAATTCACAGCATCACCTTCTACTAATTTTCTATTCATTTTGCGAGTAAGAGCAAAATTCAAACTAACAGAATATCTAAAATCTCTTATTTGATTACGATGTCCTAATACAACTTCAAATCCTTTATATAAATCCTGATTCAAATTTTCCTCTGGCATCTCTGCACCAATTGTTCCCGGAACTTCCTGATTTCTTTTTCCCAATAGGCCGTCTCTATATCTCCAGAAAAAGTCTATCTGGAAAGAAAACAATCCATTGAATAAATCCAGATCAGTACCAACATTTAACGTTTTAGAAGTATACCATGTTATACTGGGGTTCGGAAGCCCTCTAAAGCCTAATCCTTTATAAGCTTCTGTCCCAAAAACATAACCTGCACCCGGATAGTCATAACCGGATAAAAATTGATAGCTTGACGAACCATCATCGCCTAACACACCATAAGAAGCTCTTATTTTCCAATTTGTTAAAAAAGACAAAGCATCAGTATCCTTAATAAAATTCTCTTCAGAGATACGATATCCTGCTGAAACAGAAGGGAAAAATCCCCACCGATGTCCTTTGGCAAACTTAGACGAACCATCATAACGGAAACTCGCCTCCAATAAATATTTAGAAGCATAATCATAATTCAAACGTCCAACAAGTCCCATATTAGTCGTTTTATATATTTGACCAGCATCTGAACTTCCTTGTTGCTCGTTATCAGAACCAGAAAATAATTGATCTACAGCATCCATTTCTAAAATTCTTTTAGCCCAAACATTATCTTCCTCTTTCGATGTTTGTTCATATAAAAATAAAAGTTTCACATTATGTTTTTCAGCGAACAGGTGCTCATAATTTAAAGAAGCTTGCAACAAGTTTTGAGAAGCTTCCCATGATTTTCTTCTAACAGCAGAAGGTGCCGCAAATGTTTGTGGAATATAATCCTGTGCTCCCTCATCATACGAATATAATGTATAAGCTTTTTGAAACTCTTTCTCTTGAGACGTTTTGTAGTCATATCCATATAAAAATTTCGCACTCAATCCTTTCAAAAAAGGAGCTTCATAAGTTAAAGAGAATGTAGTATTTAACGTTTTATTTTTATATCGTTTATAACCACTTTTATCTGCATCTGTAATAACCAATGAATTCAATCCAGAATTACTCATTACATTAGCATAATAATTTTCATTTCCATTCGCATACGGACTTTCATTAGGTCTCAAAGCCCATATGGATTTAAAGAGTTCCCAAGTATCTTTATGAGGTTGATTTTTTTCATCTGAAACTCCACTAATCAACATTTCAGCCTTTAAATGATCAGTGATCTTAAAGCCCAAATTTGAACGAATATTAAAACGGTGATAATTTAAATCACCTGACTTCCAAAGTCCATCTTCTCCATAATACCCGAAAGACAAATAATAGTTAGCCCTTTCCGTATTACCACTAGCTGTCACATTATGATGTGTCTGAGGTACCATTTTTCTTAATACCAGACTACTCCAATCCGTAGCTTGAAACTCTCCACTTCTATAGCGTTCCAAATCTTCTTTTGAAAAAGTATAATCAATACCACGACCCATATTTTTATCAGCTTCGCGTACCAATTCTACATACTGTCCGGGATCTAATACCTCAGGTAATCCCGTAGGATTCTGGAATCCAAAACTCCCAGTATAATCAATTTGTGTTTTTCCACTTCCTGCCCCTTTACGAGTTGTTACAAGCAATACTCCATTAGATGCCCGCATACCATAAATAGCTGCCGATGCATCTTTCAAAACCGTAACACTTTCTATATCATTGGCCTCTAAACGCTGCAAATCAGAAGCCTCACGAACTACTCCATCAATAACAATCAAAGGACTACCCAATCCACGAATATCCATGCTGGTATCATAACTTCCGGGTTCACCAGTATTCTGTTGAATACGAAGACCGGGCAATTTTCCAGACAACATATTTTGGACATTAACTGAAGGAGTAGCAATAATATCATCATTTTTTACTGAACTAATTGCTCCTGTCAATGATACTTTTTTCTGCGTACCATATCCAACAACAACTACTTCATCAACTATTTGGGTCTCCTCTGTCATTGTCAAGTTAACAGTTGTTCTACCTTTCACTGCAACATCTTTAGAAGAAAAGCCTATCAAAGAAAACCTCAAAATAGCATCATTAGTATTGGAAACAGTAATACTATATGCACCATCTATATCCGTTATGGTACCCGTTGAAGTACCCACTAACAAAATATTAACTCCTGGTAAAGGTTCACCTAACTGGTCACGAACCACTCCCGACACCTGTTGCCGTTGATTACTTTCTGCTAATAATATTGTACTGCTATTTACAGAAAGAAACAGTAACAAAATCAAGCGTAAATAACAAGAAAACGACAAATGCTTTCTTAGTATTAAATTTTTCACATCCATGCTCATAATTAATTAAAATCGAATTCGCATTGTATAAAATTAAGATTATCCGTATAAAGCTATTATATACTGAATAATATCTACAATTCATATTGATAACTGTTCAATATGAATTGTAGATAAATTCTGTATTACTTAGCTACCTTAAATGTCGAGGTTGCATCGCTTGATACTATATTTACGATACATATACCAGTTGCATTCAAAGAAATTGTCATACTTCCTTGTGTTGCTATTTGCTCATTCAGTAACATTCCAGTTACATCATAAATACAAATAGTTTCATTTCCTTTCAGTCCCTCTACTTTGACGCCGTCAGTAGTAGCAGATACTATGTAATTAGTATCATTATCTATATTTTTAACTCCAGTACTACCAGCTTTCTGCCATTTAAATACAGGATAATCAGAGATAGAAGGATCCATTTTCCATACATTATCAAAATCAAACCCCAATTCTTCGTAAAATTCTTGTGTAAGATCAGCTTTTGTAACATCGGCTCCATTTCTCTGATCTGCATTATTATCAGTAGTAACCAAATTTCCATTAACTTTTGCAGTCTCCAATGCATAGTTTCCTGAACTCAAATCAGGAGAACCACCACCACAAATTCGCCCAATTCCTGTTGCATCATCATTACCTGTAACATCGCACATTGCTAAACATCCGCTTATAGAACTTGAAGCATCTATCATTCCTGCAATTCCTCCCAAATTATTTCTGGCAACAACAGTTCCAGATACATAAGAAGACATAATCGCAGTCATATTTTCAGCTTTTCCAACTAAAGCAGCAGCATTATCTCCCCGTAAATCAGTTTCACTTAATTTTCCATCACATACAATAGAACCATCCACAAAGTAACAATCATATATAACAACCTGACTACCTGGACCCACAAATCCTCCAGCTTCTACACCTGTACCTATATTCTTAACCGTACAATTAATAGCACCAACTTCCCGAATAGTTGTTTTTTCAGTTTGTCCGGAAATCATTCCCATACGTCCTTCCCCTATAAAAGTGATATTCTCAAAAATAACTCTTTCAATGGTTGCTCCTTCCACAACTCCAAAAAATGTCATATCATGAGCACCTGTCGGTTTTTCTACATAGAAATTCTTAATTGTATGCCCATCACCGTCAAAAGTACCATGAAAGCGATCTGCAGAACCAGAACCACTACCCCATTCACCAATGGGCCACCATCCTCCCTCATAATCAAAATGCACATTAGAAAAATCCAAGTCTGCAATTAGTTTATAAGAAGCTCCACGAGCATCACGCATCCTATCAAACTGTTGTGGAGTAGCAATCAAATAGGGATCATCAGGGGTACCTGTTCCACCTGCAAATGGACTTTCGTCCTGCGCCATTACATTAGTTGTAAACACTACACTACAAAAGCAAAGAGTCATTAATCCTTTGTAAAAATTCTTTTTCATAATACTAATCTTAAATAGTTAATAATACAGTTGATTATAGCAACTAACATGTAATTAATCAATAAGGACAATCACATTGCTAATATATATTAATTAATAATATAGTTAATTTATGTCAGTTTCTACAGATGATTGAGTGATCATACCAAATTGTTCATTCGGTCGATTTCCCATTGTAAATACTAATGTACCGCCAGCCATAATATCTGCGTGAGAGATATAAAGTTTATTGTAAGGTTGTCCGTTCAGTTCTATAGATCGTATATACTTATTCTCCGCGGAATTATTGTTTGCACGTATCTCAAAAACCTTATTTTCCGGCAGTTTTAACACAACCTTATCAAATATCGGCCTACCGAAAACATACATACCGTCAGACGGATTAACCGGATAGAAACCTAATGCAGAGAAGACATACCAGGAAGACATCTGCCCGCAATCTTCATTACCCTGCAGCCCATCCGGCAAGTCGCTATACATATGCGATAGGATATAATCCACCTTTTCCGCCGTTTTCCATTGCTGGCCGACAAAGGAATAAAGATATACCGTGTGATGTCCCGGTTCATTACCGTGAGCATACTGCCCGATCAGACCGGAAATATCCGGAGAAGCCGCATCACCCAAATCTTCATTTACAAGGAACAGGCTGTCCAACTTTGAAACAAATGCTTCCTTACTTCCGAACAAAGATATCAAGCCTTCGACATCGTGAGGTACCAACCAAGTATATTGCCAGCCGTTTCCTTCACAGTAAGCATCGTTACGGTGAGTAGAATGCACAGGGTTGAACGGAGTTACCCATGAACCATCCCGATTTTTTCCTCTGAAGAAATGTGTATCTTTATCCCAATAGTTCTGATAAGCTAAAGCACGCTTGGAAAAATACTCATAATCTTCCGTCTTACCTAACTTCCGTGCCACCTGTGCCACTCCCCAATCGGCAATAGCATATTCCAGACCTTTGGCAACCGATTCATTTTCTTTGTCTGCCGGAATATATTCCAGATCCGTCACATACGACAGTCCTTTGTAATCGGACATCATGGATGCTTTCATCGCCTGATAAGCACGTTCATAATTGAACCCTTTGACATCTTTCAATATCGCATCTGCAATCACCGGAACGGACTGGATACCAATCATCTCATTCGTATCCGAACCATATAGATGCCATACCGGTAAACGTCCCTGTTGCTCGTAAATGGCAAGCATCGAGTTTATAAAGTCGGGAACACGTTCCGGTTGTACTAATGTGTACAAAGGATGAGCTGCACGATAAGTATCCCATAAAGAAAATACAGTATAATTGGTAAAGCCCGGATCGCCATATATATTTTTATCGGTTCCACGGTACTCCCCACTACAATCATTAAACATGATCGGCTGCATAAAGGCATGGTACAAGGCCGTATAGAAGATACGTTTTGCCACTGTATCGGTTGTTTCTACCTGTAACTTCGATAATTCCGCATTCCATTTACCGGTTGTTTCAGCAACGATATTCTCAAAATTCCAATCTTTTATTTCCTGCCCGATATTATCCATGGCATTTTCCATGCTCACGGGAGAAATACCGACTTTCACTCCTAATTCCTCTACTACAGGTGCAACGGCAACATTTCCTTTCACGTCCAGTCCCTGAAGACGATTTCCCGCTACTTGCACCGAATCATGATACAAAGTCAGATGTACAGGTTGGGAGAAAACTGCAGAAAAATAAATCTGCTGTTTTTTTGACCAGCCTGTGGAATACCGGTATCCTCTGATGACCGTATCATTGATTTGCTCCAGATATGTATCAGTCGGACGATCGTCTCCATTTGCATCTTTCAAGTTAATCATTACATGTTTTTCCACATCTTTCGGGAAAGTATAGCGATGGAAAGCCACCCGGTCCGAAGCAGTAAGTTCCACTTTCGTACGATGAGTTTTCAGTAAAACTTCGTAATATCCCGGCAACGCCCGCTCGTTATCTTTCGAATAATAAGAAGCATAACCGGCCAAAGGGTCTTGTTGCGTTCCCGGTTGCGTACGTGCCTTACCGGTATATGGCATGAACAGAATATCGCCGGTGTCACTGCAACCTGTCCCGTTGAGATGGAGATGTGAAAAACCAATCACGATAGAGTCGGAATAATGATATCCTGAACACCAGTCCCATCCTTTATTGATATTATTAGGACCGATCTGTACGGCTCCGAAAGGGGCGGTAACTCCCAGGAATGTATGTCCATGTCCTCCGGTTCCGATATAAGGGTCTACATAAGCCACCGGATTTATCACTTCCGGTTTGTCCGTACCGGTGCACCCGAAAGCACACATGAGACAGCTTAATAATAAAAACTTCTGTAAATTCATTTATATTCTTATTTGTTTTCGTTAGTCAAAGAATAAGGGAAATCTTCATCATTTACTCCCCGCTGTGTATTTGGCGTATGGCTCATATTGAAATCAAGAACAGCACCGTTCATTAATTCCTCATGTTTCAACCAATTGTGGTTATATTCCTTACCGTTCATTTTCAAGGAACATATATATCTATTGTCATTTGTGTTGTCGGGAGCATTCAAAATAACCTGCTTTCCATTTTCCAGTGTAAGAATTGCTTTTTTAAAGAGAGGGGCTCCCATTACATACTCTCCTGAACCCGGACATACCGGGTAAAATCCTAAAGCAGAAAATATATACCAGGCAGAAGTCTGACCGTTATCTTCATCTCCACAATAGCCGTCCGGATAAGGGGTATACAGCTTATCCATTACCTCCCTTAACCAATATTGCGCTTTCCAAGGCTGTCCTGCATAATTATAAAGATAGATCATATGCTGAATAGGTTGGTTACCATGCGCATAATTGCCCATATTCATAATCTGCATCTCCTTTATTTCATGAATGCACTGCCCGTAATAACTGTCGTCGTAAATAGGAGGAACTACAAATACAGAATCCAGCATGGACACAAAGCTCTCCTTTCCTCCCATCAGATCGATAAGCCCCTGCACATCATGAAATACACTCCAGGTATAATGCCAACTGTTACCTTCCGTAAAGGCATCTCCCCATTTATACGGACTGAAAGGAGACTGAAACGTACCGTCTTCGTTCTTTCCGCGCATCAGTTTGCTCTCTTTATCAAAAACGAACCGATAGTTTTTACTTCTTTCCCGATAAAGGTCGATTTCTTCCTGCGGACGATTCAATTGTTGCGCTAATTTCATGATACACCAATCGTCATAAGCATATTCCAGGGTACGGGCCACATTTTCATTAATACCTACATTATAAGGTACATACCCCTGCCGATTATAATATTCATATCCTAATCTTCCGGTTGAAGGAACTTGTGGATGTACATGATTTGCCCCATGCAGTACGGCTTCATACAACAGTTCAATTTCTTCTGTCCGGCATCCTTTCAGATAAGCATCGGCCACCACAGAAGCTGAATTATTACCCACCATACAATGACGGTGTCCCGGACTGGCCCATTCGGGCAAAAAACCACTTTCTTTATAACTGTTTGCCAATCCCTCCTGAATTTCCTTGTTAACAGAAGGATACATCAAGTTCAAGAAGGGGAATAAAGCACGGAACGTATCCCAAAAACCGGTATCCGTATACATATACCCACTCTTCACTTCACCGTTGTAAGGACTGTAATGAACAATATTTCCGGATTTATCTATTTCATAAAACTTACGTGGAAACAACAAGGAACGATATAAGCAAGAGTAGAAAGTACGAAGTTGCTCATCCGTACCGCCTTCCACTCTTACTTTATCCATTACATCATTCCAAGCATTCCGGGCTGCTTCTTTTACCTCATTAAAATCTTTACTACCTATCTCTTCCAAATTCAACCAGGCCTGTTCTTCACTAATAAAAGAAGAACTGACCTTCACACCAATCTTTTCACCTTTGCTTGTCCTGAATCCTAATACAGCCCCGACATGGTTATCCTTTACCTCCTTTTTACCTTCTATAATTTTGTCTCCACTCCACACTTCTGCCGTGACGAAAGGTCTATCAAATTTCATCACGAAATAATTTTTAAAGTTATCCGGCACTCCTCCGCTATTCTTTGTTGTATAGCCGGTTATCGTGTTGTTCTCCTTATCTATCCGAATAAAAGAACCGTTATCAAATGCGTCTACCACGACATACGAATCTTCACTTTCCGGGAAAGTAAATCTAAAATAAGCAGAACGTTCTGTCGGAGTGATCTCCGTCTTTACATCGTGGTCAGCCAAATATACACTATAATAATAAGGTCTTGCCGTCTCAGCCTTATGAGAGAACCAGCTACCTCTCTCGTTTTGCAGAAACTTTTTATCCCCGGTCACCGGCATCAAAGAAAACTGCCCGTAATCATTAATCCACGGACTGGGCTGATGTGTCTGCTTAAATCCTTTTATCTTATCATCTGTATAACAATAGGTCCATCCATATCCCATATCTCCCGTTTGCGGTGTCCAGAAGTTCATTCCCCAAGGCAATGCAACGGCCGGGTAGGTATTACCTGTAGATAATGTAAATTTAGATTGTGTTCCGACTAACGGATTTACATAGTCAACCGGAGAAAAAGAAGTAGAGTCAGTAACCACCTCTTTACTTCTGCATGACACAAGTAAAATAGATAAGAATACAATTAAAGGAACTTTTTTCATGGTATCGTTTTTATTTTCGTTTGATGCAAAAGTAGGTTGATGCAATTAATAAAACCATTAACAGAACATTAATAATCGTGGCTACAGATACTTTCAGAACACATTTCCGGATTGAAAACATTAACAAGACATTAATCGCTTCCCATAGAAGAAGATTCTGTCGCATATATTCATTTTCCCTAATTACAATTCTCCATATTTAGCATTATCAATCACTCTTGCCACATATTAATTCTTGCTTTGCAAAGAATACATTTTCTAATAAGAAGGAATATATTCTTTGCCTAATAGGAGTGGAGAATATTTATATATAAAAGATCAAAGTTATCCTCAGATAACACACATGTAAACAATTCCGTCAAACAGAAAACAGAAGAAAAACAGAATCGGGAATTTTATAAGTAGAAAATTATCAACAAAACTCAAAATTAACAGTATATTGATTACCAATACATTATAAATTGATATTTTTCCTCTACGACAAACGACCCGTTCCTCTACGACTTTCAAGTCGTTCCTCGTAGAGGAAGGTTCTATCTCTCTACGGGGAAATTAATCAAAAATCCATAAGATATAACATCCGGGTATAGGCAAAAGAATAGGGAACACTTATTTTGTAAGAAAAAAACATGTTTTTCTTCAAAAGAAGCATTCCCTATCGACAAAGATATCCTATTGTTTCGTACTTAATCCGGAAGTCTATTTATACCTACACCTTTGAAAGTCATTTCCACCGGTTTAATAAAACCATTTTCATCAAAATACATACGGTCGATACAAACCTCCCTGTGATTCGGAGCTGTATCGCCCAACGGATGACGATGATAAACAATATACCACTCGTCCTTTCCCGGGATCTGAATCACCGAATGATGTCCCGCTCCTGTACCCACTTTTTCATCCTGCTGTAATATTTTTCCGATACGTTTGAACGGGCCGAATGGCGAATCTGCAATAGCATAAGCCACACTATAGTCCGAACCGCCCCAACTGCCTTCCGACCACATAAAATAATATTTATTATCCCGTTTCAACATAAAGGGACCTTCCACATAATTCTCGGGAGTGACAGATTTATAATACGAACCATCATCAAAAGGCACAAGACTTAATAAATCCGGACTCAGCTTCACCATATTACAATGATGCCAGCCACCATAATACATATAATAAGTACCATCATCATCTTTAAAAACAAACTGATCGATCGGCTGGGCACCATTCACAATTTTATCAATCAAAGGTCTGCCTAAAGCATCTTTAAAAGGACCGGCCGGATGATCGGCTACAGCCACCCCGATTCCCCCATACTGTTCGTCATTCTGGATATCATTACCGCCGAAAAACAGATAATATTTACCATTCGCCTGAACAACAGAAGGCGCCCATAAAGCAAACTCCAGCCATTTTATATTCTCAACAGACAATACTTTGGGATGTTTAGTCCAGTGTACCATATCCTTGGATGAAAAAGCATCCATATATGTCTGGATATTATAGACCTGATGGATGGCCCGCGTTTCTTTTTGCCATCCTGTAAAATCTGTACTATCAGCTCCGGGAGGAAGATCGGACAAGGTGGGATATATCCAATACTCATTATCAAAAACGACCCCTTCCGGATCGGCATACCACCCCTCCACAATAGGATTACCGCTAAACTCTTTTTTATCACCACATGCTACCAAGAATAGCATCAACCCCAATACTGTAACAACATTTTTCATATTTCTTTCTTTAATTAACAAGTAGCAAAAATAATCATCAACCGTTAACAAAGGTATTAATAATTCATTAATAAATCTTTTCCAAGCCCAAGCAGGGATGTGCTGAGCATTAACATTTTATTAATTTTTATAATCCCGCAAAGGGTCTTACAAAAATATAAATCTTTTTTTTGCAAATCTCATAAAGCATATTACCTTTGCATAGAAACAACCGCGAGTATTATGCAAAAAACGATTATTTTTCTGCTCTTAATATTAAAATCGATACTACTTGAATCACAAAATATTTCATCCGGATTATATTTTGCCGCCCATAGTGCCATTAAAGAAGAGAGGACTTCTTTAACACTGTCTCCCGATTTTGATGCCTCAAAAGGCTTTACACTGGATTTCGACATTAAGTTCAGATCAGAAGAACATAATTACGGATATGTCTTCAGAATCATAATTGATGACGAAAGAAGTTTCGATTTAATAGCCAATATCACCCCGGGAAAGAAAACGTTGAATCTGATAGAAGGTAACAATGTCTATCTGGCTCTCGACGAAGAGCTGCTCAAGCAATATACATGGAACAAATGGGTGCATATCCGATGTTCCATTTATCCGGACAGTCTCCGGCTTATTTTCGATAACGAAGCACTGCAGGACCAGTATGAACCCATAAATATCAAAAACGTGAAATTCTATTTCGGATATTCCGATCACGAAAAATTTCACTCTTCGGACGTTCCTCCGATGTCTATACGTAATATAAAAATTACAAATGACAAAAATACAACAATTGCATACTGGCCACTGAAAGAACATCAGCCATACTCCTGTTCGGACAGCCTGCATCACATTCCGGCCAAAGTAACCAATCCCACATGGGAGATAAACAAACATACCAAATGGGTAAAAGAAAAAACATTGGAGTTGCCGATATATACACAAATCTGTCATGCTCCTTCGAAAGGCGCCATCTACTTTGCCAATAGTTCATCTGTTCTCGCCTATTCGACTACCGACAACACACTGAATACGATTTATCCTGTTCACGGAGTTCCATATACGGAAATAAACAACCAACTTATTTACCATCCGTATTACAATGAGTTATGGTCATATGATTTCGATACCCCGCAATGGATATCCATTTTCAATTTTGAGAACAAAACATGGACAAACGATGACCGTGTAATAAAGAATCCGGAGTATTCGCAACACAATGCTTTTATATCCCCCTATGATTCCTGCCTGTATATCTTTGGCGGATACGGCAACTATCGGTATAAGAACCAGATACGCAAAAAGAACCGTATACAGGATAATTGGAAAACAGTGTCGTATAGTGAAGAAATACCTCCGCGTTATCTGAGCGGATCAGGCTATAAAAACAAAGATACGTTGCTGATATTCGGTGGATGCGGCAACCCACAAGGGAAACAGGAGTTAGGGGTCGTCAATTACTACGATCTCTATGCAATAGACATCAATACATTCAAAACCAATAAATTATGGTCTATTCCCGGCGATGCAAAAAATTTCGTTATCGGTAATAACATTGTTGTAGATGAGAAAAACAATAAGCTGTATGCCTTATGTTTTCCGAACGACTGCTCGAACAGCTACATCCTATTAAGATCTTTCGACCTGGATAGCGGAAAGAACAGCACGAACTATGCAGATACCATTCCTTTCTCCTTCAACGATGTAAATTCATTCTGCACACTTTATTACGATTCATTACAGTCACAACTATATGCAGTGACCAATTATAATCACAACAATCAATCAAACATTGACATTTATTCATTGGCTTACCCGCCTTTAAAAATAGAAGATACGCTGCAAGCAGATACAGAACGTAAAGCATATTCTGCATTAACAAAATTCTTTATAGGGCTGGGAATCTGCATGATTGCAGGTATGGGTTGTATCTACTTCTGTTACCGGAAAAGAAGAAAAAAAGGAAGTTTTTCTCCCGATTCTCCAACCACTACAGCCACAGACGGTCTCCACGAAGAAACTTCGGAAGAAGAAAGTTACAAGCCCCAGCCAACAGCTCACAAAAAATCATCTATTCTTTTTCTGGACGGATTTCAAGTATGGGACAAAAATGGAACAGATATCACCAAATCATTCACTCCCATCTTGAAACAGTTGCTGATTCTCATCATATTATACAGCGTGAATAATAAGAAAGGTATTTCGAACGTCACTCTGCGGGAACTGCTTTGGTTTGATAAAATGGATGAAAGTGCCCAAAACAACCGACGGGTGAACATTCGGAAACTAAAACTCTTACTGGAAAAACTGGATGGTGCCGAACTTGTGAAAGAAAGTACCTATTGGTCTGTCAAGTTTACTCAAACTTACTGCGACTATATAGAAGTATGTAACTTTATAGACAGAGTAAAAAACAATGAGCCGATCACAGCAGCCAACATCCATGATCTGCCTTTAAACTTGCTATCAGGTCAATTATTACCATACGTTCAAACAGACTGGCTGGATTCTTTCAAGTCCAATTATGCTAATTCCGTATTGGACGCGGCAATCAGCCTATCCAAACAAGACTATATAAAGGAAAACAATGAATTACTAATTCAGATAGCCAACAGCATGTTTGCGCATGATAAAACAGACGAATATGCGTTAATTCTCAAATGCCAGGCACTGTATAAAAATGGCAGAACCAGCTTGGCCAAAACCACATTCGACACATTCTGCAATGAATATAAAGCAATGCTGAATACGGATTATTCAAAAACATTCAATGAAGTAATCAATTGTCAACTATAATCTCAGTCTGGCATAAAAGCCCATAAAAAAACGTATGCTCTTGTTTTGCAGACAAGAGCATACGTTTTACTGACAAAATATTTCCAAATGCTTATTTAAAAGTTCTATTTTCCTCTTAAACAAGACTCTGTTTTCTAAAACGAAAGATTCTTCGGAAAGATTCCTTTTTATGGCAAATGCTTCTGCAACGCCTCTACCATCAAGGTTATATTACTCATAAACAGCTTTACGGAAATAGCTAACAAAATAATCCCGAAAAACTTACGAATGATATAAATACCGCCTTTTCCAAGAAAACGCTCTACCCGCCCTGTCATACTCACCACAAAATACACCCAAATCATATTCAGCACCAAGGCTATGATGATATTAACACTGGCATATTCCGCACGCAATGACAACAGAGTAGTAAAAGCACCGGCACCGGCCAAAAGCGGAAAGACAAGCGGCACCAATGTAGCTTCTTTAATGGGTCCCTGATTCTTGAATATTTCGACATCGAGAATCATCTCCAAAGACATCAGGAATATGACGAAAGCACCGGCCACAGCAAAAGACTCGATATCTACATGAAAAAGCTTCAACATCATATCGCCGGCATAAAAGAATCCGATCAGCAGAACGAATGAAATTACGGTTGCCTTCATTGCGTTTACATCTTTTCCTTTCTCCTTCAAATTGATTATGATTGGAATAGAGCCTATAATATCGATTACAGCAAACAATACGATAAACGCACTGATCATCTGTTGAAAATTAAAATCTGCAAACATATTTCCTCCTTTCTTTTTTGCAAAGATAATCTATTTTTATGCATTTCGCAATATTTCTTTTCTTGAATCAGAAACAGTTTTGATTCAAAAAAAGAAATCCTATAAAATCAAAACAGTTTCTCAGTACGTTCAATTAAGAAATAATAAAAAAAACAAAAAGAGTACCGGAATGGTTACAGCAAGCTTTGATTATAGTTACATTTGTCTCAAATTTAGAAGATTACACTATATGGAGACGATGTTTGACACTTTGCTGCAATTGCCTTTATTCCAAGGGCTTTGCCATGAAGATTTTACAAATATACTGGAGAAAGTAAAACTGCATTTCACTAAGCATAAAGCCGGAGATGTGATTGTAAAAAGCGGAACTCCGTGTGATAAATTAATCTTTTTACTAAAAGGGGAAATATCCTTGCAAACCACTTCGAAAGATGGATTTCTTACTTTTATAGAACATGTAGAAGCTCCTTATGTCATTGAGCCACATGCTTTATTCGGTATGAATCTGAGTTATGTATCTTCTTATGTAGCCCGTACAGAAGCACATTCCATAAGTATCAGCAAATCTTTTGTTCTTTCCAATCTGCTCAAATATGATATATTCCGCCTTAATTACATGAATATCATCAGTAATCGGGCACAAAACATGCACGCCCGCTTATGGGAAAAAGCACCTGTGGATATTGAAGATAAAATTATCCGGTTCATACTTACCCATACGGAAAAACCGATAGGTGAAAAGATTATGAAAATCAAGATGGACGATTTCGCCCGTTGTGTCGATGATGCACGGTTAAATGTATCCAGAACTCTAAACACCTTGCAAGAACAGGAACTGTTGAAACTGCACCGGAAAGAAATCATTATCCCGGATGTTGCAAAGCTTGCCATGTGGAATGAAGAAAGACAGAAATAAAGGCAGTTTCCAATAAAGCCGACACGACAAAACGACAATCGCATTCTTTAAATAAATACAATATGAAAAAAATCATTCTGCTTGTTGCACTGACAAGCCTGTCTTTCATAATAAAAGCACAAACCTGTTTTGGAGTTCACACGGGATTAAATTACTCTACCTTTTCGGAAATTAAGGAACTGACAGATAATTCGCCTTATCTCTGCGGATTACATCTTGGTGTTTTTATGAATTACAGAATAAATAACATCATCGATTTTCAACCCGAAATAAATTATGCACAAAAAGGCTATAAATGGAGCATCGACTACACAACCTTCCCTAATGATATTTCCAAAAAGATAAGAATAAATTTCAAATACAATTTCATTGAAATTCCTGCATTATTCAAATTCTTCATCGGTCAGAATTTTAATATCAGTATAGGCCCCCAGTTAGACTTGTGTTTAAATAGAAAGATTGCAGTAAAAGAAGGAGAAGAAGTTGTCAATGAAGGTCAGAATGGCAAAGGGTATTATCCTGGCTATCATCGTATCAGTCTTTCATTAACCGGAGGTATAGGATATGATTTCAAAAATGGAATCATGTTATCTGCCAGATACAGCAACGGGCTTACTTCAATAGACAAAGATAACATGTCGTCCAGAACAAGCAGAAACTTTCTGTTCGCCATAGGATATAAAATATTTAAGTTACCATCCAAAAAATAAAATCAGTTATACAAAAAAATCAGCTATTCACTTTTGCAAACAGCTGATTTTTCATGCTCTGAAGAGAGATTATATTGATAATCAAAAGTTTTCTTATTCCCACTCAATTATTTAGAGTATATCATTCATCCTTTATATGAGACAAATATACACATTTAAAATAAATTGGTGTCAAAAATTGGTGTCAAAAGTTCAAATTTAACAGAAAACACTCATTAATCTGGAAATATAGAAAAATAGAAATCTCCATTTATGTATAATCTAATCCGTTCGTTACGAGTTTCCAACAAGTAAGGTGTTTTAATCGGTTCAGAAGGCTTATGGTCAAAAGTTATTATTATTTCATTTTCATTTATCACCCACGAAAAAGGATAATCTTTATACATCCACATATCAGAACCACCAACATATCCCCCAAATCCACAACAAAACTCAACACCTCGACCATCCTTTGAAAAATAAAAAACTCCCCCTTCGTAATCTTTACGTGGTTTAGGGTTAGTATTATCTACACGACTTATTGACAATTCATTTTTATAATCTGTTTTAGTACTAGTAGACAAATTCCAATAACCCACAGTTAAGAATCTTTTTGCATCAGTAACATCTAAATTTCCACTTTTCCTAAAAGTGCATATAACATCTCCCATATTCATTTTTAAAGTACTATCACTTAGAAGCAATATATTAAAAACGGTATCAAAAGAAGTCAAAGTAACAGCACTACCTACAATATTCCATTGACAGTCCCCACCTGATGGCCCCCCAATGCCAGAATATGAACATTTATCTGAACCAAAAGTTATAAACCCTCCTATCATATCATATTCATTAACTATCTTTGCTGTATTACTCTCCCAATCTACAAGAACCCATTCCCCCATTATTTTTTGAGGATAATCATTCTCTGAATAAGGCCCTTCATTTTTCTCACCCTCGTCATCTTTGGAACAAGATACAACAACAAATCCCAATAATACTAACAACAGATAAACTGGAAACTTTATTTTTTTCATAAATAACATAAAGTTGTGCCTTCCAAGTTCTATAAAGGCGGTTAGAAAAAAAGAAGCGTGAACTTGCTAGATTATTTGTCAATGAGGTCTTCGACTACCTGTGGCGCAAACAAAATAGCAGTCCACGCCTTTTTATGTATATAATAGAGATATACACAAAAGGAGGACGTTCTATTTTATCCCTGCGCCATTGAAAGTGTCGAAGTTTCATTGACAGAAATAAGCTAAACGCTCTTATTTATATAACATTGCAAAAGCAATGGCGCAAAAATAAGAAAAATTTAGCAAAAACCTCCATTCGTGGACTGTTTATCGCAACAAAAATAGTTTCAAAAATAATTAGCACAATAGAAAAGTTTCAAAAATAATAATCATAAATACAACACACAGTTATTATTTCAATTATCTCATTGATAATTAAAAGAATAATATTTATGACACATTTACGGAACGTGTTTCTTCCTCTATCATACACTTTAATAACTTCTCAAAACCTCTTTCACAAACTATTATCGTTTTTATGCCTTTATCTGATAATAGCTTTATAGCAGAAGATATATCATTATCAACGTCTAAATATATCCACTCCTCTATTCCTTCTAAATTTGGTATAGTTTTTAACTTAGCCCACCTCTTTTTCATACTTTGAGCTATCTTTGCTTTCGTTTCTTCCGTATGCCTTTTATTAAACATACCGTTTCTTCCTCCTTGGTGACTAAGGCTCTGACGATATTTAGTAGCCTCTGCAGAATTATACTGTTCCATTTCTTAAAAAATTGCAATATTATTATTAAACTAATTGAACTTAGTCCATAATTATAATTATCTTATTCTTTGGTTTTCTTACTTATTTTGTATACATTTGTTAAAAAGCTGATTTCTTACCATTTCCTTACAGCTTCAATTAAGGTAAAACCGTATTAACGTGGAAATGGCTAAATAATCCTGTTACAAAAAACTATTAACATGATTTCAGATGAAGAAAAAGAAGTATATGACTTCCGTATTAATCTAAGTGTCTCTAAAGAGAATTATATGGAAAAACCAAATTTTAAAGCTGTTCGATACCAAAAGAAAACAAATTTGTCTATCCATGACTATGCTTCACTTATTCTAAAAGGATATTGCTTTTGCCATCTCTATAACACCTCACTTGCAGAATTTGGACAAAGAGAAAAAACTATAAGCAACTTCCAACAGACAAACTTTCTCTGGTTAGATGTGGATAATGCAACTTTAAAAATGGATGAGGCATTAAGCCTTTTAACTTACAAGCCTAATCTTGCATATACAACTATGAGTAATAATATTGAGGGCAAAGGTTATCGTTTTAGATTCATATATTTGACCAATTTCACAATACAATCAAATGATGAATATATATTTTTTCTAAATTTGTTAATAAATAGTATTACAAATGATATTGGACAATCTATTTTATCAAATTTAGATAATAAATGCTGGAATACGAGTCAGCAAATGTTAGGAGGCAAATCAAATTCTCTGATTCGCTTAAACAAAGCCTATTTGTTTTCTAGAAATATATTTGATAATATTCAATCTAATATAGAAGTAAAAGATTATATCTCTAATAAGTGTACTCATTCCTCTAAATTGAAGAATAAAAGAAGAGAGAAGGCAGTTACCCAAAATATAGAAATGAGCACACTACGTAAAAATGTTCTTGAACTTTACAAAAGCAACTTTCATATTGACTTATCTAATGTAAATACAGCAACATTAGACCCTCAAATGATATACAGTGATATTAGTGAACAAGATATATATGAGTTAAAATTTTTATTAGACAAAAACAAACAAGAAAAGAAAATAACAAAAGGACATCGCAATAAAACATTGTTCTACCATGCTATCGTATTGAGAAATATAAAGCCAGATATTAGCGTTGAAGAACTTGCGTGTACGTTATATTGGATATACCAACATAAATACGAAGTATCAACTGATTTATCAATAACTAATATCTGTAAAACAGCTCTAAATGTCATGAAGCTTGATAGCTCTACAGAATCATTCAAAAAAGCTGGAAAGCGTAAATATCTTATAAATCCCATATATAAAGCTTTACCAATTGAACTAAAGCGAAAGGAATTAGGAAAAGCTAGACGTAAAAAAAGAAACGAATATATATTATCAAATTTTGATTGTAACAAAACAATAGAAGAAAATGCTAAAGAGCTTAATATTGCAGCATCTACCATTTATGCCGCCTTTAAAGAGAATAAGATAGAAAAAAGAAACGATACAAAATTTCAAAATTTCCTAGAAGCCTACTGGAATAATCATGGCGCAAGTATACGAGAACTAGCTAAATTAACTAAATTAGCCACATCCACAATTCAAAGATACTTGCAACGTATTCACTCCTCAACAACAGAGAAACATTCCAAATCACACAATAATATGAAAATGAGGGCCTAAAATTGCCCTCATTTTTTTACTGGAAAATTTTTCTATAGAAGATTCACACAGCAAACCGATAGCTCATATATTGAAGTAGTCTCAATTTAAAAGAAAAGTAGTTCAATCCGACGTTTTAGTCCAGTTTTTTGCCATAATTTTAGCATGTTCCTCTCTACTAACCTTAATATACTTCATGAAATTATCTTCGGTTCTATGACCTGTAATCGCCATAATCGTAAGAGTAGGTATTCCTCTCAAAAATTGATTAGTCGCAAAACTACGACGCCCCGTATGATTCATGATAAATCGATATTTTGGTTCTCTATAAATAACACTTTTTCCCCTCTTAATTCTTCTAATAACTGTAGGAGTATCTATTTTTGCAAGTTCCCCACATTTACGAATATGAGAAAGACTGTGTGATTTATCTATAGAATGAGGTAATACTCCTTTATACTTCTCTATGATTTTTTTAACTATAGGATGCATAGGAATCGCAACAAGGCTATCGGTTTTAGATGTTGGAACTTTTAAAATGCCCTCATCTATTAGAATAGCAGCTTTATGCAAATTAGTTAGGTCACCAAAACGTAACCCTGTCCAACATGCAATTACAAATAAATCTCGAGATATTTCTATTTTACTTTTAGAGTCTATTTGAGCCTTGATTTCTTCACTATTAAAATCTAAATTATAAATTCGTTCTATCTCTTCCTCATTTAAATAGATATTATCAACATCATAAGTTTTGGTTGGCCAATGGTTAACGGACGTATTTTCTATCAATTTATCTTCTTTTGCAACTTTCAGCCAAACTTTCATGATTGAAAATTGAGAAGCAAGCGTATTAGCTGCATATCCTTTTTCAATCACAAACCATTCTTCAAAATCATCTTCAAAGAATTTATCAAATAGCTCCCATTTCAAATTTTTCTTCCTATCAGTACAATATTGTAAAAGCCGTTTTAGAGCATTATTATGATTATAAACAGTCCCCTTATCTATTTGTAACCCTGTAGTACGATTTATAGAAGTCTTTTTCTTCTCTATATAATGCCTAATAAATTCTTCTGGTTTTTTTTCAAAAGTAGACTCAATACCATGAATCTTATTTTTCATAAACTCTTCAAAAGTCTGTTTTGTAAATTCAATAGGTTTACTATTAAAATTCTCAACCGTTATCAACTTTGCATACTCCCGACAATAATCAAGTATAGCATCCAACCGCTTATTTATTCTTCTATTTTCATCTAGTACAACCCTTCCCCATTGACTATTCTCAATGGCTCGTTCACCTAATTCAGTACGATTAGATTTTTGCCAATATTGCTCTTCTATCCGTTCACCTGTAAATACACGGCATCGGTCACCCTTAATAGTAGCTGTCAGCCATATTTGTCTCTTTTCACTACCATGTTTTTTTACTAAATTAAAATTCACCTTCATTTTGAAGTGTTTTCCAACCATAATTTCATTCGTAATCATGCTTTATTGCTTTTAGTGGTTAAACTTTGGATGAGCAATACAACTCAAAGATAATAATTTGGTGTCAAAAGTTGGTGTCAAAAATTGGTGCTACTTTAAATTACATAACTTTTTAACTTTTCTCAAATCTTCTTTCATAGCACATATACGCCACATATTACTAATAAAATAGCCTCATCGAAAGGATGAGGCTACTTATGTTTTAGTGACGAAAACCACTTTTTTATTCCCACTCAATAGTTGCAGGCGGTTTGGAACTGATATCATAGGTTACACGATTCACCCCTTTTACCTTATTTATTATATCGTTGGAAACTTTACCCAAAAAGTCGTAAGGTAAATGTGCCCAATCGGCAGTCATCGCATCGGTAGATGTCACGGCACGCAAAGCAACAGCTCTTTCATAAGTACGCTCATCTCCCATCACACCCACAGACTGAACCGGCAGCAAGATTACACCTGCCTGCCATACCTGGTCATACAATCCCCAATCTCTCAATCCCTGAATAAAAATATCATCGGCATCTTGCAGGATACGTACTTTTTCCGGAGTAATATCCCCCAAAATACGTACTGCCAATCCTGGACCCGGGAACGGATGACGCGTAATCAAATGTTCGGGCATCCCCAACTCACGACCTACACGGCGAACTTCATCCTTAAACAACAAGCGAAGCGGTTCGCACAGTTTAAGATGCATCTTTTCGGGCAATCCGCCTACATTGTGATGACTCTTGATCACCGTACCCGTGATAGACAACGACTCGATGCAATCGGGATAAATAGTTCCTTGTGCCAACCATTTCACATCTTTCAATTTATGAGCTTCCGCATCAAATACATCGATAAAACCTTTACCTATTATCTTGCGTTTACGTTCCGGCTCGGTAATACCTTCCAATTCCGCAAAAAACTTAGCACTGGCATCCACACCGATTACATTCAAACCGAGACACTCATAATCGTGCATCACATTCTTGAACTCGTTTTTACGAAGCATACCGTGATCCACAAAGATACAAGTCAGATTCTTACCGATCGCCTTATTCAGCAAAACAGCAGCTACCGAAGAATCCACTCCGCCGCTCAAACCCAACACAACCTTGTCATCACCCAACTGTGCCTTCAGCTCGGCAACCGTACTTTCGATGAACGAAGCCGGAGACCAGTCCTGTTTGCAACCGCAAACATCCACTACGAAATTTTTCAGAATCTGCGTACCGTCTTCACTGTGGTATACCTCCGGATGGAACTGCACGCCCCACACCTGTTCACCCTCAATCTGATAAGCAGCAATTTCCACTTTGTCGGTAGAAGCGATCTTCTTGAAGTTTGAAGGAATAGCCGTAATCGTATCTCCATGGCTCATCCACACCTGAGTATTTTCTTTCACCCCTTTGAACAAAACATTGTCCTTACAGAAAGAAGTCAGATGTGCACGACCATACTCACGCGTACCAGCCGGTTCTACTTTCCCGCCATTGGTATAGGCCATAAACTGCGCACCGTAGCAAATACCCAAAATAGGATATTTACCCCGTATCTCGCTCAAATCTACCTTGAACGCGCTTTCATCATATACCGAGAAAGGACTTCCGGAAAGAATCACACCTTTTACACTTTCATCTCCTTTGGGAAATTTGTTGTAGGGAACAATTTCACAATACGTATCCAGCTCGCGTACACGACGACCGATAAGCTGCGTAGTCTGCGACCCGAAATCAAGGATTATTATTTTTTCCTGCATATAAATGGTTGGATTTTGAATAAATTATCTGCAAAAGTATAAAAAACTATGCAATCTACTTGAACAAATAGTAAGAATTTCTATTCTTGCAGATAAAACAAGCCACAAAAAGTACTAATACCATGAAGAACTCCACCATTATACTATTGTTTACAGCCTGTATCGGATGCTCCGAACTCTTCCCGCTTTCTGCTCAGGAAACCAAGAAAGGAACAATACCTGCAAAATGTATCACTTCTGAAAAGCAAATGCAACAATTAGAAGAATCGTTGAACAACATCAGTGCCGATTTACAAAAAAAAGAATTGGAGTTCAGTTGGTTACTTACTGAAAGATACCTGAATTATTGTGATAAAACCAACAAACACATTAATATTACCAAAGATGACTATCTGAAGATTCTGACTTTTGAAAGAAAGCCGGAAGATTTGAAAGTGTTAGAAGACACTTACGAAAATGCTAAAAAGGAACTGCAAGAACTCCTGAATTCAGATAAAGAATATACCAGATTATATACCTCACTCAAAGAGAGCGTCAACGAAGAAGCACGCAAACAAGCCAGTGCCGCTCTAAGCAATTATTACTCACGCCGTTGGAGTGACAATGAGACATACAAAAACTTACGGAACAAAGAACAAAAAACTCTCAGACAATATCGTATTGAAACAGTGCGTTATGCACTCAATGAATGCAAAGCCCAACAACAAGTCATGTCTACCCGATTCATTGATTACGGCGACCGGGAAAATATTCTGTCATCAGACTCTGCACTTAGACAACTGTCTGTAGAAATCAGATTACTAAAAGACCTGCAACAAGAAACCATCCGGAAATACCAACAACTGAAATATAAAGTCAGCATTCCGGAGTAACCGTTTCGGTTTATACTCATTTCTTATTTTGTTCTTTCAGCAGGTCACGTATCTCGGTCAACAGCACTTCTTCTTTCGTCGGAGCCGGTGGTGCGGGAGGGGTTACAGGCGCAGCAGCTTCTTTCTTTGTGGTCAGTTTTGTCAGCAAACGTATAAATAAGAATATGGAAAAGGCAATGATCAAGAAATCAAAAGTAGCCTGCAAGAAGTTACCATAATTCAAGGTTACGGCAGCGATTTCTTTTCCATCCACCACTTCGGCCGGCTTCATCACCCATTTCAAATCCGTAAAGTTCACTCCGCCCACCAATAGACCGAGAGGAGGCATTATCACATCGGCAACCACCGATGATACTATTTTACCAAACGCGCCGCCAATGATAACACCGACAGCCATATCGATTACATTTCCCTTCATGGCAAAAGCCTTAAAGTCCTGTAAAAAAGTACTCTTTCCCATCTTTTTTTATATTTAATATTAATTTAATGTGCGAATATAAAAACATTTTCTTACTTTTGCACCGCATTTAAAAGATAAAACAAATGCAAGTTCGAAATATATTTGGACAATATAATAAAAACCCTTAAAAGTTTAAACAAAATGATTAAAGTAGGTATTAACGGTTTCGGCCGTATCGGACGTATGGTGTTCCGTGCTGCAGTAAAAAACTTTGGTAACGATATTCAGATCGTAGGTATCAATGACTTGTTGGATGCTGACTACTTGGCATATATGCTGAAGTATGACTCAGTACACGGTCGTTTTGATGGTGAAGTTGCTGTAGAAGACGGCGCTTTGATTGTAAACGGTAATAAAATCCGTCTGACTGCAGAGATGGATCCTGCTAATTTGAAATGGAACGAAGTTGACGCTGACGTTGTTGTTGAATCAACTGGTTTCTTCCTGACAGACGAAACAGCTCGCAAACATATCCAGGCTGGTGCAAAGAAAGTAATCATGTCTGCTCCTTCTAAGGATGCTACTCCTATGTTCGTATATGGCGTTAACAGCGACACTTACGCAGGTCAGGACATCATCTCTAACGCTTCTTGTACTACTAACTGCTTGGCTCCTATCGCTAAAGTATTGAACGACAAGTTCGGTATCGTTAAAGGTTTGATGACTACAGTTCACGCTGCTACTGCAACTCAGAAAACAGTAGACGGTCCTTCTAAGAAAGACTGGAGAGGTGGTCGTGGTATCCTTGAAAACATCATCCCTTCTTCAACAGGTGCTGCTAAAGCCGTAGGTAAAGTATTGCCGGTATTGAACGGTAAACTGACTGGTATGGCATTCCGTGTTCCGACTTCTGACGTTTCTGTAGTTGACTTGACAGTAGTTCTGGAAAAACCGGCTACAATGGCAGAAATCAACGCTGCTATGAAAGAAGCTTCTGAAGGCGAATTGAAAGGTATTTTGGGTTACACTGAAGATGCAGTTGTTTCAACTGACTTCCGTGGTTGCGCTAATACTTCAATCTACGATGCTAAAGCCGGTATTTCTTTGGATTCTAACTTCGCTAAAGTTGTTTCTTGGTATGACAACGAATGGGGTTATTCAAACAAAGTTTGTGAAATGGCTCGCGTTATCGCTAAAAAATAATCATTTACAATATGATTTTTCAAGAAGCTGCTTCGGGAGACCGGAGCAGCTTTTTTTTATCCGGAAGCGAAATAAAATCAATACTTTGTTAAAAAGGGAACCATTCCTATCCTAAGTATCTACTATTTTAGTAATTTTGTAGTTCATAAGCCATTAGTCGGCTTATTCTTATCAGATTCACATGAGAAGATTAAATGTCACATTCGTTTTAATTTGCATAATTACTAATATGATAGACGCTCAAAATCCTTTTTTCGAAAAGTATAACACCCCGCATGGAACTGTCCCATTCGATAAAATAAAAACAGAACATTATGAACCCGCCATCCGTGAAGGTATACGCCAACACATCGCGGAAATAAATGCCATCACCGATAACCCGGAAGTACCTACTTTCGACAACACTCTATTGGCTTATGAAAAATCAGGAGACTTATTAAACCGTGTCGTCACCGTATTCAGCAACTTGCGCAGCGCAGAGACCAATGATGATCTGCAAATATTGGCTCAGAAAATGATGCCGCTTTTAAGCGAACACGATAATGATATCAGTCTGAACGAAAAGCTGTTTGAGCGCATAAAAACGGTCTATGACCGGAAAGAACAATTAAACCTCACGGCGGAGCAGATGAAACTGCTCGAAAACGTTTATGATGGCTTCATTCGCCAAGGAGCCAATCTGAAAGGGGAAGCAAAAGAGGAATATCGCCGTCTAACCAAAGAACTGAGCAGCCTGACACTGGAATTTAGCGAAAACAACCTAAAAGAGACCAACAATTATCAGTTGATACTGACTGACAAGGCACAACTTGCCGGACTGCCGGAAAGCGCCGTAGAAGCAGCTGCCGAAACTGCCAAAGAGAAAGGACTGACAGGCTGGGTATTTACACTGCAAGCTCCCAGCTATATCCCTTTCATGACATATGCCGGCAACCGCGACTTACGCAAAGAGCTCTACTTGGCTTACAACACAAAGTGTACGCATGACAATGAATACAACAACATAGATATTGTCAGAAAAATAGCCAACACCCGAATGAGCATTGCACAATTATTAGGATATGACAACTTTGCGCAATATACATTAGAAAAACGAATGGCACAAAACAGCGAAGCTGTCTACAACCTGCTGAACCAATTATTGGAAGCATACACTCCTACTGCGCAAAACGAATATAAAGAGGTACAGGAACTTGCACACCGGGAACAAGGAGCCGATTTCACGGTTATGCCATGGGATTGGAGTTACTACTCCAATAAACTGAAAGATCAAAAGTTCAATATCAATGAAGAAATGCTTCGCCCCTACTTTGAACTGGAAAAGGTGAAAGAAGGAGTATTCGGGCTGGCAACACGCTTATACGGCATCACTTTCAATAAGAATACCGATATTCCGGTATACCATAAAGAGGTGGATGCTTACGAAGTATTTGATAAAGACGGTCAGTTTTTAGCAGTACTTTACACCGATTTTCATCCGCGCGAGGGAAAACGTGCAGGAGCATGGATGACGGAATACAAAGGCCAGTGGATCGATAGTGAAACAGGTGAAAACAGCCGTCCGCACGTTTCTGTGGTAATGAACTTTACGAAACCGACTGAGAATAAACCCGCACTGCTGACTTTCAACGAAGTAGAAACATTTCTACATGAATTTGGCCATAGCCTGCACGGCATGTTTGCCAACTCCACTTATGAAAGCCTGAGCGGTACCAACGTATACTGGGACTTCGTGGAGTTACCCTCACAAATCATGGAAAACTTTGCCATTGAAAAGGATTTTCTGAATACATTTGCCAGACATTACCAGACAGGCGAAAACCTACCGGAAGAATTAATGAAACGCATGGTGGATGCAGCAAATTTCAATGCAGCCTATGCCTGTTTGCGACAGGTAAGCTTCGGTTTACTGGATATGGCTTGGTACACCCGTCATACCCCATTTGAAGGAGATGTTAAAGAATACGAACAGAAAGCATGGGCAAAGGCACAAATACTGCCGGTTGTAAAAGATGCTTGCATGAGCACTCAGTTTTCACATATTTTCTCCGGAGGATACTCTGCGGGATATTATAGTTATAAGTGGGCGGAAGTATTGGATGCCGATGCATTTTCATTATTCAAACAAAAAGGAATATTCAATCGTGACGTAGCCGGCTCTTTCCGCCAGAACATTCTTTCCAAAGGAGGTACCGAACATCCGATGACACTTTATAAACGTTTCCGTGGACAGGAGCCGACCATTGATGCATTGCTGATCAGAAACGGTATTAAAAACTAAAGATGAAATAAGTCAAATGAGAAGAGATACAGTGAAATATATCGCATTATTATTCTGCCTAACACTTGTCATCCCCTTTCTGAGCGGATGCAATGATACGGACGATGTACAAAAAATATTCACGGGAAAAACGTGGAAAATGACATATATCACCAAAAAGAATGAACATAGCTGGTATAAATTTACAGATGTCAGTGAAGCCATATACAAATCTTACGACCCGATAAACGGTACAAAAGCATTCAAAATAGCTTTTACCGGAAGTACGGAAGACAACATTATTCGCGGAGAATTCAGTGGAAGCGGTTCTGTGACTTTCACTGGCACTTGGCAAGCGGACGGCAAAAGCAACGAGTTCAGGATAACAGGTATCAAAAACCAACCTTCTTACGGTGACTCTAAAGATACACTGGCCAAACACATTGTTGAAGGACTCGAAAATGCGACCTCTTATGAAGGGGATGAAAGAAATCTATACCTCTATTTCGAATATGAAAAAGAGACACTCTGCATTGCATTCACACCCGAAAGATAAAACAATACGACAATGAATAAACAATCAGAATTAGACAAGCGTTATATACGCATGGCCAGCATTTGGGCAGAAAATTCATATTGTCAGCGACGTAAAGTCGGTGCCCTTATCGTGAAGGACAAAATGATTATTTCTGACGGTTACAATGGAACCCCTTCCGGTTTCGAGAACATTTGTGAAGACGAAAACAATGTCACAAAGCCATACGTGCTCCATGCAGAAGCAAACGCCATAACCAAAATAGCACGCTCTAACAACAGCAGCGACGGTGCTACCATGTATGTCACCGCTTCTCCCTGCATAGAATGTGCCAAATTAATCATTCAGTCCGGTATCAAGCGAGTGGTTTATTCCGAAAAGTATCGCCTGGAAGACGGTATCGAACTACTGAGACGAGCCGGTATCGATGTAGTATATGTCGGTGAAGAATAATCAGTAATCCTCCGGCACAGCTAAATTATAAATTGTAAATGATTAAATCGTAAATAAACTCATGAGTACAAAAAACTCTTCCCGTTTTACCCCTGTCATCATTGCTATCAGCGTAGTAATAGGAATCCTTATCGGTACATTCTATGCCAAGCATTTTGCGGGCAACCGCCTGGGTATTATCAATGGCTCATCCAACAAACTAAACGCCTTATTACGTATTGTCGATGATCAGTATGTAGATACGGTAAACATGACAGATCTCGTAGAGAAAGCAATGCCCCAGATTCTGGCAGAACTCGATCCGCACTCTACCTATATCCCGGCGCAGAACCTGGAAGAGGTTAATTCCGAACTGGAAGGCAGTTTCAGTGGTATCGGCATTCAGTTCACGATACAAAACGACACCATCCATGTTAACGCAATCGTTTCCGGTGGTCCTTCCGAGAAAGTGGGCTTAATGCCGGGCGACCGTATCGTCACTGTAGACGACAGCCTGTTTGTCGGAAAACAGGTTACGAACGAACGTGCCATGAAAAAATTAAAAGGTCCGAAAGGAAGTCAGGTAAAATTAGGCATCAAACGTGCTACGGAAAAGGAATTGCTGAACTTCACCATCACCCGTGGCGATATTCCTCAAAATACGATAGACGCCGCATACATGCTGAATGACGATTTCGGATATATCCAGATCAGTAAATTCGGACGTACTACCCATGTAGAACTCTTGAATGCCCTCGCACAACTGAATCATCAAAAATGCAAAGGACTCATCATTGACCTGCGTGGAAATACCGGTGGCTATATGGATGCCGCAACCCGTATGGTAAACGAGTTCCTGCCACAAGGAAAATTAATCGTTTACGCCCAGGGACGTAAATACAAACGTTTAGACGAAGTTGCCAACGGGACAGGAAGCTGTCAAGACATTCCGCTAATCGTCCTTGTAGATGAAGGGTCGGCTTCCGCCAGCGAAATTTTCTCGGGTGCCATACAAGACAACGATCGGGGTACCATCGTAGGTCGCCGGTCATTCGGTAAAGGATTAGTGCAGCAGCCGATCGATTTCAGTGACGGTTCTGCCATCCGTCTGACGATTGCCCGCTACTACACCCCCTCCGGACGCTGCATACAACGCCCCTATGAGAACGGAAAAGACCGTAATTATGAAATGGATCTGTACAATCGTTATACGCATGGAGAGTTCTTCTCTAAAGACAGTATCAAGCTCGATGAATCACAACGTTACTCTACAGGCCTTGGTCGCCCGGTATACGGTGGCGGCGGCATTATGCCCGACGTATTTGTTCCGCAAGATACTACCGGAGTAACCTCCTACCTGTCGACAGTATTAAACAAAGGGCTGACCATTCAATTCACTTTCCAATATACGGATAATAACCGCGAAAAGATGAGTCAATACGATACGGAAGAGGCATTGGTAAATTATCTTCGTCAGCAAGGATTAGTCGAAAAATTCATCCGCTACGCAGAAACCAAAGGGGTAAAGAGAAGAAATATCCTGATCCAGAAATCATACAAATTGCTGGAGAAAAACATTCTCGGAAATATCGTCTATAACATGTTAGGGAAAGAGGCTTACATCAAATACTCCAACCAGACAGACCCTACCGTAAAGAAAGGGCTGGAATTACTTGAAAAAGGAGAAGCTTTCCCCAAAGCACCGGTTATTACCGAAGAACCGGAAACCCAAAATAAAAATGAAAGAAAGGAAAAGAAAACTGCGAAAGTGGATAGCACAGGAGAAAACCCGGTATTGCGACTCTACGCTGAAAGATCTTTCTGCTGATATACTTGCCAACCTCGAAAAGCATCCGGCTTTCGAGGCGGCAACTACGCTATTACTTTATCACTCATTGAAGGACGAGGTGCAAACCCACTCCTTCATTGAGAAATGGAGTAAAAAAAAGACCATTATTTTACCTGTCGTCGTCGGAGAGGAACTGGAACTGCGGCTCTATACCGGTCCTCAGGATTTAGCTATCGGCGCCTATGGAATTGCCGAACCTACCGGAAAGGTATTTACCGATTATAAAGCCATCGATCTGGCCGTTATTCCGGGAATGGCTTTTGACAAGGATGGCCATCGCTTAGGAAGAGGCAAAGGTTATTATGATAAACTCCTCCCCTACATTCCGGCAGTCAAGATCGGAATATGTTTCCCGTTTCAGTTGATCGAAGAGGTGCCTGCCGAACCGTTCGACATCTGCATGAATACAATTATAACAAAATGAAAACTAATTATCACACCCACACCACCCGCTGCCACCATGCGACAGGGAGTGACGAAGATTATGTTTTAAGCGCCATCAAAGGCGGCTATCAAGAACTCGGTTTTTCCGATCATACTCCATGGAAATATCGAACCGGCTATCTATCCGGTATCCGCATGACTCCCGAAGAATTTCCCGAATACGTACAAAGTATCCGCACATTACAAGAAAAGTACAAAAACCGTATCAGCATAAAATTAGGATTGGAGTGTGAATATTTCCCCGAATATATTCATTGGTTGAAGGAGTTGGTTCGTGAGTACAAACTGGACTATATCATTTTCGGCAATCATCATTTTCACACAGATGAGAAGTTTCCCTATTTCGGACATGGCACTACCACACAAGACATGCTCGACCTTTATGAAGAAAGTTCCATTGAAGGAATGGAAAGTGGATTATTTGCCTATTTTGCCCATCCGGATCTCTTTATGCGCTCTTACCCGGAATTCGACCGGCATTGTAAACTGGTGAGCCGCCATATCTGCCGCACGGCAGCACGATTAAACATCCCGTTAGAATATAATATAGGTATGATGGATTATAATCAGGCTTTTGGCGAGTTGACCTACCCCCATCCCGAATTCTGGCATATTGCAGCCAACGAGGGATGTACTGCCATTATTGGAGTAGACGCCCACGACACTAAAGCATTAGAATATTCCGGATATTATGACCAAGCATATGAAACACTAAAAGAACTCAAAATAAAGACAATCGACCGGATAGAATTCTTAAAATACTGATATCATAAAACGGGATATTTATTTTTTCCTATTTCACTGAAAATCAAGGCATATAAAAGTATATACTATTACACAGCAAAAGTATATATCTTTATAGCGTAAAAGTATACACTTTTACACTGTAAATATATATATTCTTACATTAAGTTATATCAGCCTCACAGTAAAACCCACCATTAAAAGGATTTATAAAACACATAGCTGAAAAAAAACTTAAGATTATTTATCTTACATTGGCAATTTTGCTATCTTTGTATTAAATAATAGCAGCATAATGAGCAATACTCCTGAACCAATAACTTTTAATCAACTGTTTACCGACTACAAAGGGCGATTTACCCGTTTCGCGCAGACCTATGTACGGAATACGGCAGTTGCAGAAGATATTGTCATAGATTCATTGGTTTATTATTGGGAAAATCGACAGCGGTTAGATGAAAACACCAATATACCTGCCTATGTGCTCACTGTTATAAAGCATAAATGCCTAAACCACCTCCAACAGCAACAAATACATAAAGATATTGAAGAAAACATTCAGTCTCATGCCGAATGGGAGCTCAGTACCCGTATTGCAACTCTTGAAGCATGTAACCCCAACGAACTTTTCAATGCAGAAGCGATGGAGATCGTTAACCGTACCTTAGCCAAACTGCCAGCACGTACCCGAGAAATCTTCATAATGAGCCGTATGAAAAATATGTCTCATAAAGAAATTGCAGCAAAACTGGACATTACGACTAAAGGTGTTGAATTTCATATTAGTAAAGCACTTAAAGAACTGAGAATAAGCTTAAAAGACTATCTCCCTGTATTTCTATACTTATTTTTTTATTAAAAAAATCAATTTTCCACTAGGGATATATCTTTTTTATCTGCTTAACAAATAAGAAGATAAAAAAGGCGTATGCATTTTTAATTATTGATTATGAATAAAGAACTATTATATAACTTTTTTCAAGGAAAAACTTCCATGCAGGAAGAAATCCAAATAAGAAACTGGATGGAAGCATCACCGGAAAACCGGAAACTCTTTCTGGAAGAACGGCAATTATTTGATGCGATGATCTTATTAGCTGATGAGGATAAGATCCGCTCTTATCAAAAGAAGAATATCTTTATCGGTAACTATTGGATAAAAGAAGTAATGAAAATTGCTGCTGTAATTGCAATGACTCTGATAGGAGCATATGCATACGACAGATATACCCCCAAAGAAGAACTATTAGCTATGCAAAAAATAACGGTTCCCGCCGGACAAAGAATTAATCTTGAGCTTTCAGACGGAACAGTAATTTGGCTTAATTCACGTTCAACGATCCAATATCCGGCCTCATTCTCAGGAAAAAACCGTACCGTCCAATTGAATGGAGAAGCTTATTTTGAAGTAGCTCATAACGCACAAAAACCTTTTATAGTAGAAACAGCAAAAGGAAATGTGGAAGTCTTAGGCACAAAATTCAATTTGGAAGCCTATGCTGACAATAATTCTTTTGTGACTTCTCTAATGGAAGGTTCCGTAAAGGTAACATCCGGAACCAAAGAACGCCTTATAAAACCGGATGAAATGGTCGTATTAGACCATGGCGACTTAAAGGTTACTCCTATAGAAGATTATAATGTATATCGATGGAAAGAAGGTCTTATCTGTTTTAAAGATGAAACTTTCGTAAACATCATGAGCAAATTTGAAACTTGTTATGGAGTAACTATAAAAATTGAAAACCAAAAAGTTATAAATTCCCGTTACACTGGAAAATTCCGTCAATCAGACGGCATCTCTTATGCTTTAAGGGTATTGCAAAAAGACGTCAAGTTTACATTTGAAAGAAATGAAGAAAATCAAATAATTTATATTAAATAAGATATGGCCTATGGAATAGAATGAAAAAAAAATCTCCAAACAGAATTAAAAAAAGAGTGCCAATACCTTGACCCGCATCGACACTCTGAATAATATCAATTATCTAATAACTATATTAAACATAGCAAAGATATGAATAAAAAATCTTTGTGTGGTAGATTATACCCGCAAAAATTACGAACCAATCATCTTTTTAAGATCATGAGAATTACATTCTTGTTAGCCTTTATTTCTGTTTTCAGTTTGAATGCAAAAGACGTACACTCTCAAAATGCACGTGTCACTTTGTCTCAAACGAACAGTCCGTTAGAAGTTATTATCAATGAAATCGAAACTCAGACCGATTATCTTTTCATTGTTAATTCCAGTATCGATACCAATAAAAGAGTATCGATAAAAGTAAAAAACGCTCCAGTGCACAATGTATTAAACCAACTGCTTAAAGGAACTAATATAAGCTATTCCACTGAGGGTTCTTACATCATCCTTTCCCAAAATAAGTCTCAAACAGACAAAGACGAACCCATGCAGGAGGTTAAAGAAGTCATCATCACAGGTAAAATCATTGATGCACTCGGAGAACCTCTAATAGGAGTCAACGTTGTATTAAAAGGAAGCACAGCAGGAACAATTTCTGATATTGACGGAAATTACTCTTTAAAAGTACCCGAAGGAAAAGGAGAAATCCAATTCTCATACATAGGATACCGAAATGTCGTTTTACCCATTGGAAACAAAACTGTTATTAATGTAACGATGGAAGAAGATTCTAAAGTATTGGGAGAAGTGGTTGTTACTGCCTTAGGTATCGAGAAAAAAGCCGAATCTTTAACGTATGCTACTCAAAAAGTAGGAGGAGATGAATTGACAAGAGCCAAAGACGCCAACTTTATCAATGCATTGCAAGGTAAAACAGCCGGATTAGTCATTACTCCTAACTCGACAGGTGCCGGTGGTTCTTCTAAGTTACTACTTCGCGGAAACGCATCTGTCTTAGGAGAAAACTCTCCGTTAATAGTTATGGACGGTGTTCCGATGGCCAGTCCTGCTTCTACACAAATCACGGACGCTCTATTATCTGGTGGTAATACAACTGACGGCGGAGATATTTTATCGAATATCAACCCGGATGATATTGAAAACATAACCGTTTTGAAAGGTGCCAACGCCGCCGCGCTGTATGGTAGTGCTGCTGCTAATGGAGTACTTATGATCACTACTAAAAAAGGAAAAGAAGGAAAAGCAAGTATCAGCGTATCGAGCAGTACTCTTTTTGAAACTCCTTTGGTTACGCCCAAATTCCAAAATATTTTCGGTGCAGATGTTGAAAGCTACAATGATACTTCTTTAAATCCGAATCAGGTAATTGCCAAAAGACGATTAGGAAACTACTCATGGGGAAGCCGGATTGGACGCTTGTCAGGAACGACATTAGCAGAAATTCCTTATGCGAGAAATTCCGCTGTGGATAATGTTAGCAGTTTCCTTGAAACAGGTACAAACTTTAATAACTCAATATCAGCCTCTTTCGGATCGGAAAAAGTCAACAATTATATTTCTTACGGAAATACGACTTCTAAAGGTATGATTCCTAATAATAAATTTAATCGCCACAACCTGACTTTCAGACAGGGAATGAAACTTTTCAAGGATCGTGTGGAGATTAATTTGTCTGTCAGCTATGTTTATCAGGAATCTAAAAACAGACCGGGATCAGGTATTTACGGTAATCCACTGTACGACCTATACTTATTGCCCCGTAATGCCGATATCTCTTATTTTAAAGATAATTCTGAAGTATATGGACAATTGTACTATATACAAGGTATTTATGACGAAAATAACAAAATCGTATATCCTAAAGCGAGTACCAGCGGCCCTATTCAACAGTGGCCATGGATCAACGAAGAAAATCGTAACTCACCTTATTGGTACATGAACCGATTGCAAAAGAACTCAATACGCGAACGTATTTATGGTACTTTGGGATTAAAGGTCAATATCCTTGAAGGTTTGAGTGCACAAGCACGTTTCAGAGCGGATCGTATCAGAGATACAAACGAAACAAAAACCTACCAAGGTACAAAAGCGAAAACGCTCTATAATTCGATTTACGAATACTCCAGAAATAATGTTGATATGATGTATGCCGACTTTTTGATTTCATACAATAAGCGAGTGAATAATTTAGATCTATCAGCCAATTTCGGAGGTTCTACTGAAAAAGAAGATTTAAATGATGTAGGATGGAATTATTGGATGAGAGACTCTACAAGTATCCCAAACGTATTCGACCCATCCAACATAATAACCAATAAAAAAGATGGTACCAGTCTGCCCGTAACCAAATCAAAAGATCAGAACTGGACCAACTCAATATACGGTACATTCTCCTTAGGTTATAAGGAAATGATCTATCTTGATGCGTCTTTCCGCACAGACTGGTCGCGTGTGTATACTCAGTTTGAAATGTTTGATGCCCCCAGTCATTACACTTATTACAGTGTAGGTGGTAATGCGATATTAAACAGATTATTCAAGCTTGAAAGTGATGTATTAAACCACTCCAAATTACGTATCTCTTATAGTGAAGTAGGTAACTCTATTCCAAACTATGTATATGGAGCTGTAAAGCAGAACATTAGTTCGGGAACGATAGAAGCATCCCAATACCGTACATTCCGCAACCCAAAACCGGAAACGGTACGTTCGACAGAAGCGGGAATCGACCTCCGTTTATTTAGAAATATGATCGATTTCGATTTCACTTTCTATAACTCCAAGATGTTGAATCAATGGTTACCTAAACCGGCGGCAACAGGTGGAACTTTACCATTAAATTCCGGATTGATCAGAAATCGTGGTATTGAAACAACATTAGCCTACAACTTCACAACCCCGGACAACAAGTTCACCTGGCGCACTGCATTCAACTACTCTTTCAATCAAAACAAGATTTTAGAAACATATGGAGACAACAAGAATGAAATGATAGAACAAGATCCTGTGTATAACGGTGGTCTGAAATTACGCTACGAAGTAGGAAAACCTTATGGTGAATTATATGGTAAGACATTCCAATACGGTGCTGACGGTAAAATTAAAACAGACAGCCAGGGTATCCCAATGTTAACCAAAGACTATAACTGTTATTTAGGAAATGCAAACTCCCCCCACCATCTTGGATGGAGCAATACGTTTACTTATAAAAATTTCTCTCTCTTTTTCCTGATTGACGGTAAAATAGGAGGTAATGTTATATCGTATACGGAAGCATTGCTTGATGCATACGGGGTATCGGAACGAAGCGGAGAAGCACGTCTGACAGGGATAACCTATCAGCAAAGATCGGCAGTAGGCGGTGTAGAAGTTATGCTACCTGTACCGGGAATTGTTATGCCGGACGGCGAAATCACTTCTGTTCAAGGATATTACCAAAGGATAGGATTGGGACAACCGGCATTAAGTGAATATACATATTCGGCAACCAATTTCCGCTTACGTGAAGCATCCGTGGGATACACTTTCCGTAATCTTTTCGGAAGTGGAAACCATTTAAATGTTTCATTCGTTGCCCGCAACTTATTCTTCCTGCTTAAAAAGTCTCCTGTAGATCCGGATGTGTCTGTCTCTACAGCCAATAGCTATGGAGGTATTGAAGCATTCTCTTTACCGACAACCCGCAGTTTTGGTTTGAATCTTAAAGCAACATTTTAATTGTATATAGATATGAAATTTAATAATATTTTTTTAGTAAGCGCTATCGTATCTTTGTCCGTTGCCCTGAGTTCATGTTATGAATCGGCATTGGAGTATGAAGGCGATGTGAACAGTATCAATTCTGATGACGGAACAGGATCTGATGAAGGGTTCCTGGCCAGCCCTGATCTTGCAGTGGGTTTTTTACGGACGGCACAGCTTCGCGTTATTGATGCCAAAGAACATCCATACCAATACCAATATACATTTATCGGAGATGATCCGGTCGGATATATGTCTTCTCCCCACAATTTTGATGGACGTATGACATCGAGTCTGGCATTTTACAGTGATTTTGCAAGTGGTCCTGCTGCCAATCTTCAATGGGTGGCTCAACAAGCGGTCCCCGTTATGCGTTCGGCCGACACATTGAAAATAGCTCCTTTAGGTGCCTTTGCCTCCATCCTGTTCTCAGACGTTTCTCTACAATACACCAATGTACATGGTCCGATGCCCTTATCTGATTATAAGGTATTAAAAGAAGAACGCCCGTTAACATATGAAAAACAGAGCGTAGTGTATACCCAATTGTTTCAAGATCTGGTCAGAGCTGATTCCATATTGGCAGAATATGAAAAGCAACCGGTTGAAAGTATTGACGATCTTATTAAAGAGACCGATATGCTGACAGAACAAAGTACAGCCGCCAATATTGTAACAATGTGGAGAAAATATGCAAACTCATTAATTTTACGTATGGCAATGACGGCAGTTGATGTAGAAGGATATACATGTAACATCAACGGTGAAGAGAAAACGGTACGGCAATTAGGAGAAGAGGCTGTTCGTCGCGGAGTTTTACAGGCCGGTGACAAAACAATCGGATTACTCTGTGGAAACGGAACAGAGGTTGGTAATCATCCTCTCTATAAAATTGCAAATACTTGGGTGGATTCTCGTTTGAATGCTTCCTATCACAACTATTTAATCCGTACCCAACATCCTATTTTAGAATTCTGGTTTGCAAAAAATGAAGGAGCTATAACCAACCGGAATCAGTCTACAATAAAAAAAGAAGAAAAATTCTTAAGTATCCGTTCCGGTATGGAGCTATCTACTCAAGCTCTTACAACGCAGACTTATCAATACTATTCAAAGTTTAACTTAAACTTTTCCGGTGAGAAATTGGCATTTTTTAAAGTAGAGGAAGTTTTATTCTTATTGGCGGAAGCTGACTTACGCGGATGGAATGTAGGCGGAACGGCAGAAGATTTTTACAATGCCGGTATAAAAGAATTCTTCACTAAACACGCCTTTTCTGACGCTTCTTATAATGAATACATGTCTTGGAAAGGTATGGGAAATTTAGGTGTATCCCCACAAATAAAAGAAGAAGCCATCTACAAGGATTTCTTGGACAGTGATAATAATCTTCCATTATGGGGCGGATATTATATGCTTAACAATAGCTATGATAAACCTGAAAACGCAGATACCAATCCTTATATCAATGATTCAAAAGAGCAAAAACTTCAGAAAATCATTACTCAAAAATGGATTACTTTATTCCCGCTTTCCACAGTTGCCTGGACAGACTATCGCCGTACTGGTTATCCAATACTTCTGCCATACTGTCCATTTGCCTATGGAAATTCAGATGGTTCATTGGAAGAGCCGCGTTTTAACTGGGAAACCGGTGAAATGCTTACCACAGGAGTAACGATACGTCGTATACCTTATAATACCGGTAGCCTTGAAATAGCTAATGAAGTTGCTTTAACCGCTACTTCTGCCTTGAATGAAGAGACAACCGGAACGGCCAAGGGGGATACGCAAGGAACCCGTTTATGGTGGGATATCGCAGAAAAAAAGACACTTGATTAATATTTACTTAAAATTAGTATTATGAAGCTAAAACAATTTTTATTTTCAGCAGCCTTATTAGCATCCATGAATGCAATAGGGCAGAGTGTACCGACACACGAGATGTACGTGGACTTTGGTATAACGGAGAGGACAGATATTGTATCTGCATTGGATAAATGGCAACCGGGAGATAATTTCAGTAATGATCCTGATTATCAAGATGAAAATTTCTTCATCTCTCGCGTACCACTAAAATCACGTTTCATCAATCAAAATACGCAGGCCAATAAGAATCTGAATGAAGAAAATAATAAGAATCTCTGCTGGTGTTCTCCTATTGGTGAAATGACAAAGAAATGGGGACCAATGCCACGTTACAATTTCGATGGTGACAATTTTAATATGTGGCAATACATTAACATCCATGCAAACTGGTCTAACACGTGGTTCCGTGTACCTGGAACATTTAACGATGTAGCTCATAAAAATGGTGTCCGTACCGGATGTCTTTATTTTATCGATTGGGCAGAACAGGTTAGTGCAACCAGTAGTGCTGGAAAAATGTTAGCTGAGCTATGCGCAAAAGACGGTTCTGGAAATTTCAAATATGCCCGTAAATTAATTCAGTTCTTGAAATATTATGGCATTGATGGTTTAGGACTAAATCCTGAAGGTTACTGGTCGACACAACTGAATGAGGACTTTTCTTCTTTCCTGGCTGAATGCCATAAGGTAGCCAAGGAAATGAATCATCCGTTCCATGTAGAATGGTATGCATTTGTTTCTAATACAGGTGGCTTAAATGATAATGGATGTAAACTGGAAATAGGTGCCAACGACAAATGGTTCCATAAAAACGGCAATCCTGTTACCGACGTATTTTTCTTAAACTATAACTGGAGTGAAAGCGGTTTACAAACATCTGCTGAAGCTGCCAAATCTTTAGGACGCAGCACATACGATGTATATGCAGGCTTCGACCAGCAAGGACGCGGATATGGTAAATATGGAAATGCAGGATGGACAGCATTAATGAGACAACCGGTATCTATCGTTGTATGGGGAGCTCATGACCGTAGCCAACTGTATGCAGGTTCAACAGAAGGTGGAAACTCCGATCTCAGCGTTCAAAATGAATACCAAAAGAAACAAGAACTCTTATTCACCGGTGGTTCAAGAAATGTCCTTCGTACCCCAGATATTACAGACGATGCAATTACCAGTTCTTATTCTGACTTGGCTAAATGGCATGGTTATTCAAAAGCTGTAATTGAAGAAAGTGCTTTGACGGAACTTCCTTTTGTCACTCGTTTTAATTTGGGTAACGGCCTTTCATTTAGCAAGGACGGAGTAGTTACATTCGAACACAAATGGTATAACCTTGGCTTACAGGATTTATTACCGACATGGCGTTGGTGGATTGACAACGGAGACGGAACTACAATACCGGCAGATCCTATCAACTGCGACTTTACATTTGATGATGCTTGGTTCGGCGGCTCATGCTTAAAATTACACGGAGCTACTTCTAAATCTAATATCCGTTTATTCAGTACTAAATTTAATGTAGCAAGTGCATCCGATGAATTCACCATTGTACTCAAAACACTCAACGGAACGGATCCGAAAATGAAACTGAACGTTTCAAAAGTTGGAACAGAGAATACTTTCACATCTTATACCTTATCTGCCGATGGTATTGTGCAAGGAAAGTGGAGTACAGTAAAAATCAAGGCATCCGAATTGGGATTAAAAGCCGGAGATGTTATCGGCTGTATCGGTTTGTCTGTTGAAGGTACGGATAAAGACTACGCTGTCCTATTGGGTGAAATGTCATTCATACCAAAACTGTATAAGAAAACTCCGGTTACTCCGGTCATTACCCACACCAATGTAATGAAGCGCGTATACAACCGTGCCGACTTTAAGGTTATTTTTGACGTTCCATTCAGTGGTACAAGAAAAGACGAATATCAGGATTGTCCGATTTATAACGAAGAAGTTAATTCTTGGTATTACGAAGTATACGTAAAACAGGGTGAAAAGGAAACACTGGTTACAGCTACTACTTCATGGGCTGCTTATGTAGTAGATGCTCCGCTAAATGGTGTAGATCAGACATTCCAAATCGGAGTCCGTTCTGTGGGATTAGATGGAAAAACTGTTTCTCCGATCGTTTGGTCTGAAGAAATCGAAAGTGAACTTTCAACAATCGAAACACTTACGATCGATAAAGAAATCATTAAACCGAAGGAAGAAGTAACCATCGGATTTGAAGATCCTAATCATGCAACAGCTACGATCGAAGTTTTGGATGCTTTAACCGGAAACGTAATTGACAGCAAAAAAGATATCTTGAAATTCACAACTTCATTACCTTCTGTTGGGACTTATGATGTGAGGGTTTCTACAAAAATGAATGTAAACGGAACATTAAAAGATACCGTAATCATAAACAGAGCCTTACTTTTAGTTACTCCCGAATCAACCGGACGTTTGCCGATAATTACTAACATCGCAGCAGATAAAACAGAAGTGACTACCGAAGAACAAGTAAATCTTACTGCAGATATTACCAAAGGTGATACTTATCTGTTAAACGGTAGAGAACGTGACTGCTCCGTATCCCAATCTTTGTATATGAAAGAACCTTATCAATTGACCATTGATGGTAAAATCATGTCAGAATATACAAACACCTCATTTGCTTTGTGGTTTAAAGTAGAAAAATTCGAGCATGCTTCTTTGGGAACATTGTTGATGACTAAGGTCAACCGCAATTATGGAGGTAGTTGGACAGAGTCTGTCTGGGGTGAAATGTGGACCGCTATCCGTCCTAAAAATTATAGTGAAAACAAATATAAGAACGGAGAAGATGAATTGTCTGTATCCGTAGATGCCCCTCCTGCAGGAACTGGTGGGTATGAACATAATGCTGATGTAGACGGTATGTCAAACGGTTATACACTATCGCCCAACACATGGTATCATGTCTGTGTTGTGAAATCCGGTAGAAATGTAAAACTTTACTTGAACGGAAAGAAAATTATCGATGCACAATCAAGAGGTGCAGGTCCTAAAGATTGGAGAGGTGCCAATTTCTATGTAGGTGGTAGTATGACTAATCTGGCAAGTTTCACTGGCTGGGTAGATGAAGTACAAATTTGGAGCAAGGCTTTGACCGAAGAAGAGGTACAAGAATCTATGGGTGGTTACCTAATTCCTCCTACCGGGCTGGAAGGCTACTTTACTTTCGAAAATACCGTAACAGATACAGACAACAACATTTATTTCCCTAATGAAGGAAATAACAGCACAGCTGTACCTGGAGCATACATGACAATCGGTACAAGCGAAAATGATAAAAATGTTGATGTGAAACAAAATCAATTAACCCCTGCTTTAGGAGTACCTTATATTACAGGTGTTCGTCCTATCAAGTTTGAATCAGCTAAATGGATACTCGACGGAGCTAACTTCTCACAAGAAGGAGATGACAAAGCTACTGCAACTTATGCACAAGACGGTCAATATCCGGTTACATTGACATTAACCAATTCTTGGGGTAGTACAACAAAAACAATCGCAGATTATATTGTTGTGAAAAAAGGTGTCGGTATGGAAGAAAACAGAGCAGATAATTTCTTAATCTATCCGAATCCGTTCAAAGAACAAGCTAATATATTATTTGCAGATGCAGGCGCATATAATGTACTTGTATTCGATATGCAAGGAAAGCAAATCTCCGCATACAATTATAACGCTGCCGCCGGAGAAGTTTGCCAATTGTCATTCGATGCTCCGCAAGGCATGTATTATGTAGTTGTAATGCAAAATGATAAATGCGTTCAATCTTTCAAGGTAATAAAAGAACGCTAATTTACAAAAAGGGGTGCGCAAGCCGACTGCGCTTTGCGCACTCTCCTTTTCTATTTACATTATTAAATGATATATATGAATTATCTAAGATTATTTATTCTGTTAAGCCCCATCGCTCTGTTCCTCACCGGCTGTGAGAATGATGATGACAATAACGGAACCTTGAATCAAGTCGAAAACATTATCAATTATAATCCGGCTGAAAATTACAAGGGCACTTATGACATCACCCTTCAAAAAAATATAGCACTCGAATTTTGCAAGGTCGAGGGAGTCATGGGAACAGATGAATTTATCGTCAGAAGTCAAGATTCAGGCGAATATACATATGTAAATTGGGGCTATAAATATGCCGGTGTCCAAGGAGACGAATATGGGTATTACGATCGTGTTTCGTATAACGATACGATTTTGATCGGACTGGGTTTCTCTGATACATGGCAAGTAGGTAAGTATGATCTTCTGTTAGTCAGAGATAACAACTATCAGGTGATAGATCAATTCAACTTTATGGTACTTAAAGATATCGAAGTTGATATAACACAAGCGAAAGGAGGAGTTCTGAAAGTAAAAGCAAACGGTTGGGACGTAGCAACTGACGCTGTTATCGATTCACTTGAATTCATAGATAAATCGACACAAACAGTCGTAGAAAAAATTGCTTCTGCATACAAAGGCGGAAATGACTATGAAAGTATTGTTTTTACAAAAGATAAGTATCAATCGGGAGATTATGAATTATGGATAGCAAGATGGAACTATGGATTCCGACAAAAAATCTGTGATTTCAGCTACTTCAGATATGAATTTGTTAATTCCGATCCGATGCAGAAAGATGCAAATGGCAACTATTATCTCCAATTCTATTTGGACGAAATCAATGAAGGAGACAGCTATATCGTAACAACCGAATCTCCATATATCGGTGCTTACATTGATAGGAATAAAAAACTCGATCCGGCCAATTGGGATCCTGAAACTAAAATTTATACTTATACATTGGACGAAGATTGCTGGATGGCAGACATGGAAGACGGAATGACTTTCGCTGTTCGTTTAACATTATCCAAGATCAGTATAAATGTAGCTGGGTCTAACAAATTGAAATTATAGAATCAATAGGTATCAAAATAAAATAGTCGCCATAGATAATCAATAAAACTGACACAGAACCAAGAAGATGTGTCAAGAGCTTAATTTCTAAAAAAAGTACTATAACAGCTTGTTGTAGACAACGGTTTAATAGAAAAATAGGCTTTTGATATGTCTTCTTTATCTATTTTGCTATTCGTATTATGAGAACAAACAGTTCTATATAAAAGCTTGGCACTATATCTTAATTATAATTATACTATAAAAAATGTATTTCTTACTAGGGATGTCTATTTCTTATCTGCTTTATAAAAACAAGCGATAATTTGTTTAATTAAAATTCAATTATTATGAAAAAACATTTTCTATTACTAGTTATTCTAACTCTATTTCCGTTTATTGCAAGCAATGCAGTAGGAAATAGGGCACTCAAACTGCAAACAAACAGTCTATTGAGTGAAGACGAACTCTCTTATTGTATCCCTGATGCAAACTCACGCACCAGTTCAACAGAACGACGGTTAGAAACAATCACGATTTCAGGTGCTACATCAAAAGGGGTATCCAGTCCTTTTTCAAACACTTTAAACAACAATCCACAACCGGAAGTATATCTGGATGTGACAGATGCAACCATCACTGCGACAAAAGGAGACGAATTAACTATATCATGGACTTTCCGCAATCAAATTTCATGGATGCATTATTATGTATACATCGATTACGATCAAGATGGTATCTTCAATGAAGAAAATGAATTAGTGTCGTATACATACTATAATGCAACCGGAGAAGGTCCGTCTACCAATAGTATCGGAGAAACAGTAGAGGCAGGTGAAGGTAAAACCGGGGCACCTGTATTTACAATTCCGGAAGATGTTCTAACCGGTAAAACCCGATTGAGACTAAAAATAGACTGGAATAGTAAAAATCCTTGTGGAAATCCGAGTCCTACAAACCCAATAGGAGGAAACAATGGAACAATAATTGACTATAGTATTGATATTCAAGCTAAATCTACAGCTACCACTTCTACTATCAACTTTCCCGAATCAATAGTAAACGGAGCTTTGACAGTTAAAGCCGGTGATAAAGATATTACCAACGGAGAAGAAGTAGCTAACGGAACAGAACTGACAATCATAGCTACTCCGGCAGAAGGATACATACTGGATTACTTGGAAGTAAATAATGTAACATTAACCGGAAACACTTATACCGTGACAGAAGATGCAGTTATTACAGTTGGTTTTGCAAAGAAAGCTGTAGGAGAAGAAAACAAGGCGGTAACGATTCCCAAATCACAAATAGGTAACTACTCTGGAACAGCTTATCGCTTGGAATTTCCTGAAATACTTTTAGGAGATCGTGATGGCGGAGATACTGATCGTAAAGGTAAATCATTTACTATTTCAACATGGGTGAATTTTGCAGAATTAACCGGTAGTAAAAATGAAGGAACAGGAGATGGTACTGTAATCATGGGACACGGTGCCCAAGCACATATGAACCACAATGGAAGCGTATTTTTGTGTGCCAAGCCAAACGGAAAATTATATCTGGGAGGTGGAGAAAACAACATAACCGGCAGAGATTTGAATGCAGACATTACAATTGATACCTGGATGTATCTGACAATCGTATATGACAACGATGCTCAATCTGTAAGCGTTTACAAAGATGGTATGATATTGGAAACAGTGGAAATGGGCCATCAGCTAAATCTTTTTAATGATGATCCTGCTATTTTCTACGTTGGTGGAGTAATGTTCTCCGGAATGTGCGATGAATTCCAGTATTTCAATAAGGCTTTAACATCTGACGACGTATTAACGGCATACAATGATCCTAAAGGAATAGACGGATTAACAGCCTTATATGATTTCAATTCTATTGCCGAAGGAACGACAGGACAGTTTGAAAACAAAATAAAATCAAGTGATAAAGCTGATATTAAAGCAACTTTCAATAAATATACTACAAGTACTGTTTGGACTGGCAATGAATTAGTTTCCGGTAAAGTTACTGAATTCGCTCCAACCTTCGCCGACGGACGTAATATGACGGTTCTTCCAACATACTATACAGTCACACTACCTATGGAAGTTGCTAATGGTATATTAACAGTTATGAATGGAAATACTTCACTTACAGCCGGAGACAACCAAGTCGAAAAAGATGCAGAATTAACGATTACAGCCACTCCAGCAGAAGGATACATTTTAGATTATCTGAAAATAAATGATACACCACTGACAGAAAGTACTTATACCGTAACAGAAGATGTTGCCATCACAGTTGCATTTTCAAAAGAACCTGCAAAGGCTACAGCCAAAGCAATACATATTCCAACAAATAGTGGTAACACACAATATCAATTCCGGTTTGATGATCTCGTTTTAGGAGAACATAAGAATGGAACAAATAATAACTGGAGTAATGGTATCGTAGATAAAGGCGATTATCGTGCCCGTAATTTCACGATGTCAGCATGGGTTAGACCTCTGAATAGTACAGGCGACCTCTTTGGTCATGCACAAAAATCATTCTATGGTGCCGAAGGAACATTCGCAGTCCGCATCAACGCTAACAACCAATTAGTACTAAAAGCCAGAGCTTGGGTTAACGGATCTCAATGTGACGGAATACAAGAAATTGTATCTGACGTAACTTTGGATATTAATGAATGGGCTTTCTTAACAGTAGCTGTAGATGATGATGCACGTTCAATCAAATTGTACAAAAATGGTGTGTTATTATCCACAGGAGATTTAAGTGCAACTAAAAATGGAACAGAAGCTCATGGTATCGGTTTATTAGCAGACGAATGTATTTTCTTTGCAGGTAACGGTTCATCATCTTGTGACGTGGATGAAATACAAGTATGGAGTAAAACACTGAACACAGAAGAAATCGCAACCTCTATGAACGGTTATATCAATGCACCGGAAAATTTGGTTGCGTTCTATAAGTTTGATGAAAACTCTATCGAAAATATACCGAATCAAGGTACCGGAGGTACGTGTGATGCCAATTTGGTTTCCGGAACAAGTGCATATGACCCTTCTGTATGGGGAGATGTATATACTTGCTCTCCTATCCAAGCAACTTTGGTTGATGGCCATATTCTTCCCAAATTCGCAATAAATTATGTATCAGAAACAGAACACGGTTCATTTGTTATCAAGAACGGTAATAATGTAATCACTCCGGGTAGTGAAGTTGCACAATACACCATGTTAACTGTTGAAGCAACTCCTGCTGAAGGTTATCAAGTGAAAAGTATTAAAGTAAATGATACAGAAATTGAAGGTAATACATTCATTGTAAATGGAGAATCAACTGTTAGCGTTGAATTTACTGACAAACTGACCATTAACTATACCGTTTCAGGAGTAGGAACGTTCACAGTCATAGATGAGAATGATCCGGAAAATCCATTCAACAGCGGAGATGAATTTGAAAAAAATACATCTATCACAATGGTGTTAGCTGCTGGCGAAGGTTACGAAATATCCAGTTTTATCGTTAATGGAGAAGAACAAAAAGAGTCTATAAATGCTGCCGGAGTATATACAATAGCCAATTGTCAAACAGACCTGAACATTGATGTAGTATTTGCTAAAAAACTGTTCAATGTAACATTCAGTTCTAACGATTTCGGTACATTAACAGTAAAACAGAACAATGTAAATATTGAAAGTAACACTCCTGTAGAATATGGTACAGAATTAACAGTTATCGCAACTCCTAATGCCAATGCAACTTTAAGTGTATTTACGATCAACGGAGCTGACAAACTTGCAGAAATCCAAAATACATTAAAAATGAATATTACTGTTTCGGAAGAACTGGATATTCAAGCAGAATTCACTACTATCAGCCGGACTGTAACTTGTAACATCATTGGTAATGGTTCTGTAAAAATTGCAGATGCTAAAGACAATGTATATGAAAACGGTGTAGCTTCTATCCCTGATGGTTCTAATATCACTTTGACTTTCATTCCTGAAGATGGTTACCAATTGAATGATTTCAAATATGACGGTGATTCCATGTTCGAAGATATAATTGATGATCAATTCAACTTTATTGCTGATGAAGATTATACTTTCGACGTAGTTTTCACTAAGATCACTTCACTCCAAAACACTTCAGAAGATGCTGTAAGCGTTCGTTATGAATCGGGAATGCTATACGTTGAAGGAATGAATGCCGGTGACAAACTTGATATCTATGACATTACCGGAAAGTATATCGAGACATCAACTCTCGCAGCAACAAATGTTACAGATCTTGCAAACGGTTGTTACTTGGTAAGAATATCTCTCGGAAATACAATCAAAACCGTGAAGTTTATTAAAAGATAAGCTTGAACGCACTTTGAGAGATTAACATAAATTGAAAAGGCTGTGTCAAAGCTATAAATACTTTGCCACAGCCTTTTCTTCAAAAAAACAGTTCCCATAATGAAAAACATCCTTTTATTTACTCTGTTGTTATGTAGCATGACCCTACATGCGCAAACATATCGTGTGTATCCCGTTCCTCAAAAAATAACAATGAACGGAAATACCATAAAAATGACTCCAAATGTAAATATCGTCAAAGAAACCGGTATTAATGAGATTACCATAAACCGCGTCCAAGAGGTATTAACCAATGCCGGATTTAGTTTCACTGTCAGTAACACGCTTACCGATGATCAAACGAATATCCTTATCGGCATTAATGGTTCTAAAGAGATAGCCGATAATTATGCAACAAGCCACTCCCTGCCAAGAGATGTCTTTGCCGCAGCAAGCAATAAATACGATCCTCACCTATTACAAATAAACAACCACCATGCCCAAGGAGATATAATCATCTTAGGTGATCATACCGGATCGGCTTATTATGGCATGGCCACTCTGGAACAAATATTAGACCAAGCTGACGGAAACAACCTGCAAACCGTCACTTTCGAGGATTATTCCCATACTCAATATCGCGGAATTGTAGAAGGATTCTATGGACATCCGTACAGCACGGAAAGCCGGCTTAACTTGTTGGACTATTGCAAACGATACAAAATGAATATGTTTGTATATGGTCCGAAAGCCGATCCTTACCATGCAGGTAAATGGCGTGAAGATTACCCGACAACCATAACCGACCAAGAACGCCACATGGGGCTGATCACCCAAGACGACCTGCGCGAACTGGCAAGCAAAGCGAAAGCCTGCAATGTTGCTTTTATATGGTCGATCCATCCGGCACTCGAAGGAGGAGGTATAAACTTCAGCAATCTGGATCCGGGAGTGGAAGCTATCATGGAGAAATTCGATCACCTGCACAAATTGGGTATACGGCATTTCGGTGTATCCATCGACGATATGAGCGGTCACCCGTACAACCAGTCTGATCTTGCAGATAAAGCTCAAGTCAAATTATATGAAAAATTCAACAAGACCGGAGTGTCAGAGGAAGACAAAGTAGGACCGCTTCTATTCGTCCCGACACAATATGCATTAAATTATGGAACCTCTACCCTCTCCTCTTTCAAAAACATTCATAAAGATGTGCTGGTAGCCTTTACCGGATATGACTGCTTTTCTAATATCCGGGGGAGTGCCTGTGACCGTATGGCCGACTTGATAGGACGCAATCCCATCATGTGGTGGAATAATCCGGTAAACGATGATTATGACGAATTTCTCTATATGCATGGGCTCACCGCACGTTGGATTATCGAAGATAAAACTCCGATCTCTTCACTACAAGGGTTGGTTTTAAATCCGATGAATCAAGGGCAGGTTTCAAAGATAGCGCTATTCAGTTCGGCAGACTATGCATGGAATCCGGCTAAATTCGATGAGTCAGCCAGTTGGGAAGCATCTCTTTCTTCTATCGTAGCCGAACCTGAGTTAACCGAAGCCCTCAAAACATTTATCGGTGTGATGAGTGCATACACTACCCATGATACAAGAACTCCGGAAGGGGAAAAATTCTCGCCGCTCTACACAGCTTTTCAATCGGCATATTCCAAAGAGAATATCCCCGATGCAACGCAACTTTTGAGTGAAATGAAAAAAGCGAATGAGGCTTGTAAGGTACTACAAACACTAAAAGACAGTGAAAATAAAGAATATAATTTATTCTACGAAGACATTAATTGCTGGCTGGCAAAAGTAGAATCGATGACGGACATCGTAGTCAAATCGATCTCTTTGATGAAAAATCAATCCGACCTTTCTTCATGGACCGATTTTGCCATAGCCCAAGCCAATGCACAAAAGATACATACAGATCCGAAATTCCAGTTGAGTGTACTCGAGGGTAAAGGAACAAGTTCTTACGAAGAATTTAAAGAGGTGCAACCCACCCCCAAATATCTGGATCCGTTCATTGATTTCCTTGCCGGTAAATTAAGTGACCATGCTCCACAGCTTCCGGAAAGATCACGGGAGATGGAAGTGATCACTAACATAAAAAATCTATCTGAAGTCAATATTCAGGCGGAAGAGAATGTAACCAAACTATCCGGACTCAATGCCGTCACACTGAAACCGGGAGAATATATCGGCATCTTCTTCAATGCAATCAAGGAAGTTACTACCGGAATTCTACCGGCATCTCTCACCGATAATCTTTCAACAGAATACTCCATCAACGGAAAAGAATGGACCGGCTTTATACCGACAGAGGAATCAACAGAGCAAATGGCTTATTTCCGTATTGTGAACAACAGTAATTCCGACCAGCTCATTCCGATAAATGAAATTTCATTCAGAATGCCGGCTTCCGAGAGTTCAGTCCCTTTAGAAGCCACCACCAACATGGGTACTTACCAAACTTATAACATAAAAAATGTAATAGACGGCAATTACTCCACCAAATTTTGGAGCAGCAGTGCACAAAAAATTGGAGATTACATTCAATTGGATTTTGGCGCGTCCGCTGCCCGTTTTGACATAACCCTGCATTTTGCCGATGGAGACATGCCTACCGGGGAAGCTCTTATCCAGTTATCCGACAATGCTCAAGATTGGACTACGGTAAAATCGTTCACCGCTTCGGCCATATCCAATAGCATATATACTTGCAATGCCGGTGGAAAATCTGCAAGATACGTGCGTTTATATCTTAAATCGATAAGCGGTAATAATTGGTTCCAATTGACGGAATTTGAAGTAACGAGTTCACGTATCACTCCTGTTGCAGAAGACAATGAAGGAAACCCGATCACTCTGCTGGATGACCGCAGCTTGGCGGCTGGCTATCAGGCTCAAGATGCCGGATATGTAATCTATCGCTTCATTGAGAACATCTCTATCGATGAAATTCAGATTTTCCATAACAGTACATTTGTACCTACAGCAGACAAACCGACAATAACGGTGTGTGCCAATGGGAAATGGATCAACAAAGGCGAACTGGACGCTGCATGCACTTCTGTCCAAGTGGCTAATCTGAAAAATATTTCTCAACTAAAGATTACTTGGAATAAGGATAATATCCCTGTTCTTTACGAAATAATGCCGATCGAAAATCCTTTCATCGAAGAAAATAAAGCGATTACGATTCCGCAAGCAAGTGGAACAAGTGGTTATCGCCTGCAAGTACCGGAAACCATTCTTGGCGATCGTTCCGGAAGTGATACGGACCGTACGGGAAAATCATTCACTCTTGCATCGTGGGTAAACATGGATAAATTTACAAATGAAGGTAAGAATAAAGGTAACGTTATCATGGGGCACGGACCGCAAGTGCATATGAACTACAACGGAAGCCTCATCCTGAGTACTACAGAAAACGGAGAACTGAAAGTGATAGCAGGCGCATCCAACAAGATCGATCAAACGCTTTCTACCCGTATCAGTCTGAACACATGGACCTATCTGACTCTTATTTATGATAATGACACCCACAAAGTCAGCGTATATAAAGATGGTATATCAACCGGCGAAGAGATACAATTGAACAATAAATTGGAACTTTTCCCAGATGATCCGTGTATATTCTTCGTCGGTGGTATGGGATTCTCCGGACTTTGCGATGAGCTTCAATTTTTCAATAAAGCCTTGTCGGCTGCGGAAGTTCAACAAGCCTATCAAACCCCTCAAGATATGCCTAACCTAACAGCGTGGTACACTTTCAACAGCATTGACGGTGGTAGTGAAGGGGCATTCCTTAATAAAGCGACAGTTACCGACAAAACAGATGAAGAAGCCGTTTTCTTTGAATACACAGGAACAAAATCTTCGGACGGCGGTTTAATCAGTGGCACCGTTACAGAAGCTGTGCCGACATTAGCCGATGGCCGCGTTCCGGCAGCAGTGTTCTATACCGTCACGGTGCCGGCAGAAGTTGCCAACGGGACACTGACCGTCATGAACGGAGACATTCCGCTCGTTGCCGGAGAGAATCAAATTGAAGAAGGTACTGCACTGACCATTACAGCGATTCCCGATAAAGGATATCAATTAAAAAGCGTTAAAGTAAACGGAACCGAAATTAAAGGCAACACATTTATTCTTGAAAAAGAATCTATCATTACGGTTGAGTTTATGCAAGACGCCACTGCCAGGCGGAGTATCACCTGTAACATCACCGGCAACGGTACTGTACAAATCACGGATGACGAAAACAATGCATATGAAAACGGTGTCGCTTCCATCTTGGATGAGACAAAAATCACCTTAACTTTCATCCCGGAAACAGGCTATGAACTCAACGATTTTATATTCGACGGAGATTCAATGTTCGACGATTTAGTTGATAATCAATTCATTTTCACTATTGATGATGATTATACTTTCGATGTTATTTTCAGTAAGATCACTTCCGTACGAAACACTTCCGAAGAAGCTGTAAGTATTCGTTATGAATCAGGAGAACTATACGTGCAGGGAATGAATGCCGGTGATAAACTCGACATTTATGACATTACCGGAAAATACATCAGAACATCAACTATTTCAAAAACAGACGTTGCAGATCTGGCAGACGGTTGCTATCTGGTAAGAGTATCTCTCGGAAATGCAGTTAAAACCGCCAAGTTTATCAAAAGATAAATTTAAACGGACTGAGAGAGATTAATATAAATTGAAAAGGCTGTGGTGAAGCGATAAATACTTTGCCACAGCCTTTTCTATTAAAAGGATTCCAGTACAGAATAATATTTCAATCCTCTATCTGAATATAATATTAACGATCACCGTCGCCCCCACTTTCTGGTTCAGGCTACGGACTAACTTTTCACGCGCCATCATCAATTCCTGACGAAGGGCGGCTGAGGTCAGATGTACATACAATGTTTGATTCTTTATATATAAGTTCTGAGTGTATGAGGCAATGGTCGGTCCCAGTATTTGCGGCCAGGCATCCAGCAAACGCTGCTCATTCAAAGGCGACTCCAAACTTTCCTGACGAAGAAATTGCTGAATCAGTTTTCCTATTTGTTCTGCATTGTTCCGTTTCATACTTCAGTCTCCTTCATTTCCGCTATTTCACCTTGTTCTACCCGAAACATTTTATAATCGCTGCCTATCTTATGCAAAATCCGGTCCAGATGTTCACGATTCGTATCGGTAATAAAAATCTGTCCGAAACTATCCCCAGCCACCAATTTCACAATCTGCTCTACACGCGAAGCATCCAGTTTGTCAAAAATATCATCCAGCAACAACAGTGGAACCGTGCTGCCCGTACGTTTCAGAAAATCGAACTGTGCCAATTTAAGTGCTACAAGATACGTTTTATTCTGCCCTTGCGAACCTTCTCTTTTTATCGGAAACTCGCCCAACAGCATGTTCAACTCGTCTTTATGAATACCCCGCAAAGAATATCCCATTATTTTATCACGCACACGGCTCTCTTTCAATACTTCAAGCAAAGAAGCGTCACGCGCATGAGAATCATATGATAATCCGACTTGCTCCTTATCCTGTGATATAAAAGAATAAAAAGATTGAAAGATAGGAATAAATTCCCGGATGAACTCCTCACGTTTACGATATACCACTTCACCCGCCTGCGCCATCATCTCTTCCCATACAAGAAACAATTCTTCTTCTACCGGAAGTTCGCTTTTCAATAATGTATTGCGCTGGGTCAACGCTTTATTATAACGGATCAATGCATCCAGATACTCTTTATCATACTGAGAAATCACCACATCCATAAATCGGCGGCGCTCATCGCTCCCTCCGGCTATCAATTCAGAATCGGCAGGCGAAACCATCACCAAAGGAAGAAAACCAATATGATCGGACAAACGGCTGTATTCTTTCTTATTACGTTTAAATTGTTTTTTGGAACGGCGCTTCATGCCGCAATATATCTCTTCGGGCGTGCCGTCTGCCGCCTCATAAAATCCTTGAATCACAAAAAAATCCTGTTCGTGCCGTATATTCTGCGAATCGATCGGATTTCCGGCACTCTTACAGAAAGAGAGAAAATAAACTGCATCGAGCAAGTTCGTCTTTCCCATGCCATTCTGTCCGAAAAAACAGTTCAACTTAGCAGAAAAGTTCAGTTCAACCTGCTCCAGATTTTTATAATTTAATATGGATATACGTTTCAGTATCATGTTTACACATTAAGTTTGGTTACAAAAGTAGAAAGATTTTCGTGGTTTTAGGGTGTAAAACAAAAAAAGATGCCGCTAAATTTCGTTTGTAGATATAAAAAAACTACTTTTGCGAGTCGAAATACAAAAGTTGGAATAATAACAAAAAAGAATCATATAAAAATGGCAGGACAAAAGCACCACAATGAACAAATGAATGTGGAAGATGCACTGACACAGTCGGAAGCATTTCTTATTAAAAACAAAAAAGCAATTATCGGCGGAGTTGTTGCTGTGATCATTATCGTAGCGGGCGTTATCATGTACAAACACCTTTATGCCGAACCTCGTGAAGAAAAAGCACAGGCTGCTCTCTTCAAAGGACAGGAGCTATTTGAACAAGACAACTTTACCCAAGCATTAAACGGTGACAGTATCGGTTACACCGGTTTTCTGAAAGTGGCGGAACAATTCAGCGGCACAAAAGCAGCTAACTTAGCTAAAGCATACGCAGGCCTTTGCTACGCACAATTAGGACAATATGACGAAGCCATCAAATATCTGACTGAATTTGACGGAAAAGACCAAATGGTAGGACCGGCCGTTCTTGCTGCTGCCGGTAACTGCTATGCACAAAAGAATGAATTGGATAAAGCTGTTGCTGCATTGCTGAAAGCTGCCGATAAGGCAGACAGCAATACGTTAAGTCCTATTTATCTGTTGCAAGCCGGTGAAATCCTGATTAAGCAGGGTAAAGCAGAAGAAGCGATCAAAGCATATACCCAAATTAAAGATAAATACTTCCAGTCATATCAGGCAATGGACATCGATAAATACATCGAGCAGGCTAAATTGCTGAAGAAGTAAACATAACCCAAAACAGAGTGAAGAGTGAGAAGTGCCCTGTAGCCTTAAGCGCAGTAACTTTTCACTCTTTGTTTTTGCCCCTCCCCTCCACCTTATTTTTTATTCTTAATACATCATTTTTTTAATTCTATAATTATTATGGCAACAGCTTATCACAATTTATCAGATTACGATTTTAATTCTGTTCCGAATGCAGAAGAAATGAAATTTGGTATTGTTGTTTCTGAGTGGAACGATAAAATCACCGGCGCATTATTGGACGGTGCAATAAATACATTAAAAAAACATGGCGCCAAATCCGAAAACATTTTGGTAAAGACAGTACCCGGAAGCTTTGAACTTACTTTTGGTGCCAACCAAATGATGGAAAATAGCGATGTCGATGCAATTATTATCATTGGCTGCGTAATTAAAGGAGATACTCCACATTTTGATTATGTTTGCATGGGAGTGACTCAAGGAATAGCCCAATTAAATGCAACTGGCGATATACCAGTTATTTACGGACTTATTACCACCAATACAATGGAACAGGCAGAGGACAGAGCCGGTGGCAAGTTAGGTAACAAAGGAGACGAATGTGCAATTACTGCAATAAAAATGATCGATTTTGTTTGGAGTTTAAATAAATAGTTGTATCTTTGCACCGCAATTGAGAAACAAACCTCCTTAAGTGTAAGACAAGGATCTCAAAAGCGAACAAAAGGGCAAATACCAGAGTGGCCAAATGGGGCAGACTGTAAATCTGCTGTCTTTCGACTTCGGTGGTTCGAATCCATCTTTGCCCACAAAAATTGCGGAAGTAGCTCAGTTGATAGAGCATTAGCCTTCCAAGCTGAGGGTCGCGGGTTTGAGCCCCGTCTTCCGCTCTTAAGAAAATCCTGATAGTCATTTAAACTATCAGGATTTTTTCTTTTAAAATATTAAGTTCCAACAGGGTGTATTCGGGATCAACGTAAAAACCTGAGGGATTCTTCGATCCGACAGAGAGAATAACAAAAATAAAATTAGCCAAATCAACCACTGCTCACGCCATACCAGTTATTTTGTCTTAAAAGAGTAGAGAAAAGAGAGTATATAGATTTACAACTTCCTATATTTGTAACATCAAATTTATTAATTTAATTCTTCAACCAAAAATACATTGGGAAACATGAAAAAGAGACTGCATTACCCCCTTGCGGGCTTTCTTTTTAGCATCTTCGGTATGCTATCTTCCGGTCTGCAAGCAGACAATAGTTCCAAACCATATTGGCAAGACGTACAAGTGGTAGCCGTAAACAAAGAATACCCCCGTTCTTCTTTTATGAGCTACGATAACCTCACGGATGCACTTAGCGGTAAATTTGAAAACAGCCGATACTACCGGCTACTCAACGGAACATGGAAATTTTACTATGTGGATTCCTATAAAGATTTACCGGACAACATCACGTCTCCGGAAGCAAATACCGCTTCGTGGCATGATATACAAGTTCCCGGAAACTGGGAAGTACAAGGACATGGCGTAGCCATCTATACCAATCACGGATACGAATTCAAAGCACGCAATCCACAACCTCCTCTCCTACCGGAAGCTACTCCTGTAGGTGTCTATCGCCGGGACATCGATATTCCGGCCGATTGGGACGGGCGAGACATCTTCCTGCATATAGCCGGAGCAAAATCCGGGGTCTATGTTTACATAAACGGACAAGAGGTGGGTTATAGCGAGGATTCCAAAAACCCGGCAGAGTTTCTGATCAACCCATATGTAAAACCGGGCAAGAACGTACTTACACTGAAAATATTCCGTTGGAGTACAGGATCCTATCTGGAATGCCAGGATTTTTGGCGTATCAGTGGCATAGAGAGAGACGTATTTCTCTATTCACAGCCTCAAGCAGCCTTGAAGGACTTCCGCATCAAGTCGACCTTGGATGATACTTACAAAGACGGTATCTTTGCATTGAGCGCTGACTTACGTAACCATCGGCCGGCCGGAACAAATCTATCAGTCGTATACGAACTTCTGGACAAGAACGGACAAGTAGTGGCAACAGAAGAAAAAACCACTTATGTGCCTGAAGGAGAATTCCGCACTGTAAGTTTTTCTCAGAAGATTCCCGCCGTACTTACCTGGACTTCGGAACATCCCAACCTGTACAAGCTCTTGATGACAGTAAAAGAAAACGGAAAAGTGAACGAAATCGTTCCTTTCAACGTCGGTTTCCGTAGAATAGAGATCAAAGAAAGTAAACAGCTGGCAGCAAACGGAAAGCCTTACACACTGCTGTTCATCAACGGACAACCCTTGAAACTAAAAGGAGTAAACATACACGAGCATAATCCCGAAACAGGACATTACGTCACTGAAGAACTCATGCGCCGCGATTTCGAGTTGATGAAACAAAACAACTTGAATACAGTCCGTTTATGCCACTATCCGCAAAGCCGCCGTTTTTATGAACTTTGCGATGAATACGGACTCTATGTCTATGATGAAGCAAATATCGAGAGCCACGGCATGTATTATGACCTGCGTAAAGGCGGTTCGTTGGGCAACAATCCGGAATGGCTAAAACCACACATGGAGCGGACTATCAACATGTTCGAGCGTAACAAAAACTATCCGAGTCTCACTTTCTGGTCGCTTGGCAACGAAGCCGGAAACGGATATAATTTCTACCAAACCTACTTATGGCTGAAGAATGCTGACAAGGAACTGATGGATCGCCCTGTAAACTACGAACGCGCCCAATGGGAATGGAACTCTGATATGTACGTACCGCAATATCCCAGTGCAGAATGGCTTGCCCAGATAGGGAAACAAGGCAGTGACCGTCCGGTGGTGCCGTCAGAATACGCTCACGCTATGGGAAATTCCACCGGAAACTTATGGGATCAATGGAAAGAAATCTATAAATATCCCAACTTGCAAGGTGGATACATATGGGACTGGGTAGATCAAGGAATTCTGGAGACAGACAAGAACGGTCGTGAATATTGGACTTATGGTGGCGACTATGGCGTAAATGCCCCGAGTGACGGCAATTTCAACTGCAACGGACTTGTCAATCCCGACCGTACACCACATCCTGCTATGGCAGAAGTGAAATATGCTCATCAAAATATCGCTTTTGAACCGGTTGATTTAACAAACGGCAGAATATTGGTAAAGAACCGTTTTTATTTTACAAATATAAAGAAATATAAGATTTCGTATAATATAGCAGCAAATGGAAAGATCATAAAAAGCGGAAAAACCTCTTTGGATATCGATCCACAAGGTTCCAAGGAATTCACAGTTCCCGTAAACGGACTGAAAGCAAAACCGGGAATTGAATACTTCATAAATTTCTCAGTAACCACTGTCGAACCGGAACCTCTGATTCCGGCAGGTCACGAAATAGCCTATGAGCAATTCCGTCTTCCTATCGAACCGTTAGCACGACCGGCTTTTGCAACCAACGGACCGGCATTGAAAGTACAAACCGAAGGTAAAAATCTGACAGCGACCTCTTCTAAAGTTAATTTTGTATTCAACAAGGAGACAGGACTTGTCACCTCGTATCAAGTGAACGGTACGGAATATTTTAACGACGGATTCGGAATCCAGCCCAATTTCTGGCGTGCCCCAAATGACAATGATTATGGCAATGGAGAACCTAAGCGTCTCCAAATATGGAAACAATCAAGTAAGAATTTCAACGTAGCAGATGCCGACATCGTTATGGATGATAATACCGCCATACTGACAGTCAATTATCTGTTAGCAGCCGGTAATCTCTATATCGTAACTTACAAGATTTATCCATCGGGAGTTGTCAAAGTCAATGCACGATTTACTTCGACTGATATGCAAGCCACAGAAACAGAAGTATCCGAAGCAACCCGTATGGCAACATTCACTCCCGGTAATGACGAAGCACGCAAAGCTGCTGCAAAATTGAATGTTCCCCGTATCGGTGTCCGTTTCCGGCTTCCGGCAGAAATGAACAAAGTGGAATACTTCGGACGCGGACCGGAAGAGAATTACATAGACCGGAATGCAGGTACTCTTATCGGGTTATATAAAACCACAGCCGATAAGATGTATTATAATTATGTCCGTCCACAGGAAAACGGTCATCATACTGATACACGCTGGTTAAGCCTCAGCAAAAAAAATGGCAAAGGCCTGACCATCATGGCCGACAGCATCATCGGATTCAATGCTTTACGCAATTCGATTGAAGACTTCGACTCGGAAGAGGCACTTCCACATCCACGTCAATGGAATAACTTTTCACCGGAAGAGATAGCCAATCACGACGAAGAAGCCGCCCGGAATGTATTGAGAAGAATGCACCATGTCAACGATATCACTCCACGTGACTTCGTGGAAGTATGCATCGATATGAAGCAACAAGGACTGGCAGGATACAATAGCTGGGGAGCTCGTCCCGAACCGGCATACACCATTCCTGCCAACCAGGAATATAATTGGGGATTCACTTTGATACCCAATTAAGGAATAAAAGAATGAAGGAATGAAAAGAACTAATTAACCTCAGTTCGATATAATAAGAATCATACCGCATAGCTTCTCCTCTTCTGGAAGGAAAGGGAAAACATGTAGGATAAAAGTTATGTCGAACTTAGGTTAATCAAATAATTAATAAATTATTCTGTGCAGCCAATTGGCATATTGGCACATGAATCATTAGCATATTATTTTCATCAACTTTAAAAATAAAAATCATGAAAAATCTATTCGACATTGTGTCTCATTTCGAAATCCAAGGCACCATCAGCGATATAAAACCGTTGGGTGCGGGATTAATCAACGACACTTACAAAGTAACTACGGCCGAAACCGATGCCCCTGATTACGTACTGCAACGCATCAATCACGCTATCTTTCAAAATGTAGAGATGCTGCAAAACAATATAGCTTCAGTAACCAACCACATCCGTCGTAAACTGACTGAACAAGGAGAAACCGATATAGACCGTAAGGTACTGACTTTCGTAAAAGCTGATGGAGGTAAAACGTATTGGCATGATGGAGAAAATTACTGGCGTATCATGGTATTCATCCCACGCGCGAAAACATATGAAACGGTTAATCCGGAATATTCCTATTATGCCGGTGTTGCTTTCGGTGATTTCCAGGCAAAACTTGCTGACATTCCCGAAACATTGGGTGAGACTATCCCCGACTTCCATAACATGGAATTCCGCTTAAAACAATTGCGTGATGCCGTAGCAGCCAATGCTGCGGGAAGATTGGCCGAGGTACAATACTATATCGATGAGATCGAGAAGCGTGCCGATGAAATGTGTAAAGCCGAACGTATGTATCGCGAAGGAAAATTACCCAAACGTGTATGCCACTGTGATACGAAAGTAAACAACATGATGTTTGATGAAGACGGCAAGGTACTCTGCGTTATCGACCTGGATACCGTAATGCCAAGTTTTATTTTCTCTGACTACGGTGATTTTCTCCGTACAGGAGCCAATACCGGTGATGAAGACGACAAAGATTTGAATCGCGTTAACTTCAACATGGAAATATTCAAAGCATTCACCAAAGGATATCTGGAAGGTGCACGCTCGTTCCTTACTCCGATAGAAATAGAAAATTTGCCTTATGCGGCAGCTTTATTCCCGTATATGCAATGTGTACGTTTTTTGGCTGATTACATTAACGGAGACACTTACTATAAAATCAAATATCCCGAACACAACCTTGTACGCACCAAAGCACAATTCAAACTATTGCAAAGTGTAGAAGAGCACACTCCGGAGATGACAGCATTTATCAGGGAATGTTTAGGCTGACCTCTCCCCAGTCCTCTCCGTGGGAGAGAGCAAAATTAGTTTTGTAACTGATAAATAAACAAGAGTATCTCCTTACTCCCTCTCCCACGGAGAGGGTTGGGGAGAGGCTTCTTAGAATTTCTCCCCTTTCCAAGTATAAACAATAGGGCGGCGGATAAACGGTTTCAGTTTGTCTGCCGTTTCTTTTTCCATATACTCAGGAGTAGTCAACGTAAATGTAAGCGTATTATCAGAAGCGGAAAGATCAATTTTCATCAACAGCATATCCGCTTGTAAGCGGGCATGATTATACTCATAGGCAACAGCAGAATCGGGAGTTTCAAAGAAATCATCCATTGCCGGCATAGCGGTAATGAAATCGGATATCGGAAGTTCCTTCCAGTCAGTAGTATAAAACTGAATATTGCTGTCACACACCGGAGCACATGCGGTAGAGACGGTGCAGATAACCTGTGTAGTGTCACTGGTTGCCAATAGCTTCATCTGCCAAGTGCTTTGCGAAGTCATCTGAACACGAATGTAATCCTTGCTCAATTCCGTCATCTCCGACTCCCGTCCGAAACGATTCTCAACCTTTGCCTTCATCTTACTTTCCAAAAAGTCGATACAATCTGCACGATTTACCGCCGTAAGCAATGGAGACAAAGAATCGGGCATATTGACAAATATCTTCTTGGCTTCTTGATGAACCTGAGTTTTGGTACCTTGTTCAGCCAGAACCTTATCCTGTTCAGTCTGAGCCTGCAACGGCGCTACCGCAAACAACCACAAAGCCGAAAATAACATCCCCCACACCATTGCATACCTACTCATTCTCAATTTATCTATCTTTTTCATCATACCGCATTTTTAATCCATCTGTTATTATTTGAAATACTCGATCCGTCCGTTATCCGGCTGTTTTTCCATCGCCAGGCGTAACCCGATGATTTTCTATGCAAATATAAAGAATAGAATTATATAATGAAAGAAAGGCAGATTATAATAAACAAGACATCTTATTTTGCCACTTTTTTATATCATCTAAGGGACTATTTGCCCATCAGGGTACATTACCCACATAGAATTTACCCCTTCACCGGCTTCACCTTTTTCAATCAAACTCCCCATTCATCGATGATACAGGGTGAAGGCAGGTCCGGTTTTCTGAATACGGTGTTTACCGTCCGTATGCTCGGTGCTCACCACCCGTATGCCTGAGGTTTACGAAACGTATGCACGGTACTTGGGAGACATTTGCACCGAAACCAAAGAGACGGAACGACCCTTCACCCTGTATTGCCGATGAATAAAGCGGCTAAGCAAAAAAGTGAAACCGATGAAGGGGGTAAAAAAGATACTACATCTTTTCACGTAAGAAGAAAATTCACGAAAGTGCTGCTGATTTTGGCTAACACTGTCACTACTTATTTTGTACAACTACTACCTGGTTCCCAGATACAAAAAGAACATTCCGATCAATACTAAAATAAGGTCAATAGCTTTACTTTTTAAATTCTTCTCACGGAAGAGCAAGGCTCCGAAAAGGAAAGAAACCACTACACTGCCACGACGCACCATTGATACGATGGAAATCATAGAATCTTCATAACTCAAAGCATAGAAATATACAAAATCCGCAGCACAAAGAAATATGGAAATCAGAATAATCGTCCAATCCCAACGGAAAGGAGTAGTCGTTTTACGCTTCGGCCACCAAAGCAGTGCCAAGATCGGACACATGATAAGCACCTGATATACATTATACCATGACTGCACCAACATCGGATTGAGATGCTTCATCAAATACTTATCATACAGCCCACTCACGGCCCCCATCACCGCAGCCAACACAATAAAGAAAATCCATTTATCATGTTTGAAATCGATCCCTTCCTTTTTTCCCGACCGACTCAGCATAAAGAAGGAGAGAACCGCCAGCATCACCCCGATCCATTGATAGAGATTCAGACGTTCTCCGAATATCAACATTGCACCTACCAGCACCATTACAGGACGGGTAGCATTGATGGGTCCCACGATGGTAAGCGGCAGATGCTTCATTCCGAAATATCCGAATATCCAGGAAGAGAGCACGATAAACGATTTTATTATAATGAATTTGTGTTCTTCCCAACCGGCAACAGGAACTTCAAACATCGTCCCTCCCAACAAATCCGGAGCATATACAGACAGGAGAATGAAAGGCAGAAAAATCAGACTGGAAAAGATCGTGTTCAAAAACAAAACCGGAAGCACGGCATTGTCTCTCAGAGACTGCTTCTTGAACACATCATAAAAACCCAGCAAAGCTGCTGAAAGGAAGGCGAGTAATAACCACATGAAGTAAAATTATTTACAATTAGACGATTAAGAAATTGACGATTAGACAATTGACGGTTTACGATTGGAGACGCCACGTTACAGATACCATGTTGGATGATTGTCAATGGTGAGAGCTATGTTTTGACAAAAAGGGTGTCGGGATACTCGACATCAACCAAAAAAAGGGCATGGCCGGGTACCGAAGTGCCGGCTTTGCAACGATCCTGCTGTTCTATGACATTCCGAAAACCCTCTATGGACAACTTTCCACGCCCCACTTCAAGAAGCGTACCGACTATTGCACGCACCATGTTCCGCAAAAAACGATCTGCTTGAATGGTAAAGACCCAAGTCGTATCCTCCACCTGAGTCCATTCGGCATGCATTATTTTGCATAGATTGGTTTTCGCATCCGTATGCAATTTACTGAAACTTGTAAAATCCGAGTAATCAAACAAAGTAGCGGCTGCCCGGTTCATCCGGTCAAAATCGAGCACGCTATGCACACGATAACGATACTGACGGTTAAAAGGGTACTTGGCAGTCGTCACATAATACTTATAGGTACGTGCCGTCGCATCAAAGCGCGCATGCGCATCTTCTCTCACCGGACAGACTTTAAAAACGGAGATATCCGGAGGCAACAAACGGTTCAGTTTTTCCGTCACAGCCATTACATCCAGTTCTTCCTCATTATCAAAATGGGCCACCATCAGCGAAGCATGTACTCCGGCATCGGTTCTTCCGGCTCCCACCATCTCTACTTCTCTTCGCAAAAAGGTAGACAATGCTTTCATCAGGCACTCCTGTACGCTGCATCCATTGGGTTGAATCTGCCAACCGTGATAGTTGGTTCCGTCATAAGCCAAATAAATAAAGTATCTTTGCACGCTTTCTATCCGATTATAAGTTTTCGCGTGCAAAGGTAATTATTTTAATCGAAAATCAGGAATTATCCGTTGAATTCGCATAGGTGGAAGGGGTTGTACCAAATGCATCTACAAAATGTTTCCGGAAAGTCGGTATATCATTATAGCCGACCATTTCGGTCACTTCCTGCACGGCATATACCTTCTGCTTCAGCAACACGGCCGCCTTACGCAACGACACAGAGTGGGTTGGCTCAAATACAACACATTTTCGGATAACTCGAAAAGTGTAAGTAACGGTTCTCCCTTGGCTCTCTACTACTATACCGGAAAAAATATTGCTCCGGAAACGACCAGAAGGACTACAATAAAAATAACAGCGACTTCAGGACGGAATAGCAAAACGTATACAATAGAATTAGGTGCCGATTCACCTAATGTTGAAAACAGAAATTATTCGATCTATCGAAATAACAACTATACTTTTAATATTAATCTGAAATAAAATATGACACTATATACTATGGAAATACTTGAAATTCTATCCAGAGAATCGGAAAATACACAACATGTGTATGTGTACGAAGAAAATGGCCGTTGGTATGCCTATGAACGTTCAGCACAATTAGTCAAGTATTTACTTGCAGAACTTGTGAAAATCAAGCAATTTGTCAATACCACATACGACATTATACTCGACCGTGTGTAAGTTGACCTGACAGCACTCATCGAGAGGTGTCCTATCACATTGTGTTCCGACTCGAAAATGGTGATAGAATGTCCCGGATTATAACCGGTCGACAGAAAAAAGAGAAATAGAAATTCCCTTTTTATAGAATATATTGTTTGTTTTGTTTGTGTTCCTCACCCCACTTACAATGTTGTCTGTGAAGATAGCGGTAAGCGGGTGGGGATTTTTTCGCAAAATGTATTGTTTCGTATCTTCCAAACACGTATATTTGGAGGAAATAAAATACAAAACAATTAATCAATTCGCCATGAGTAGTAATATTTTTCTAATCATCGCACTTGTCACGACAGGCATTTTCGCTGTACAATTTGTCTTATCCATCTTTTTCGGTGATATAAATGCCGATGCAGATATTGACACAGACATCAGCAGTGTAGTGTCTTTCAAAGGTTTGACACACTTCGGTATCGGTTTCGGATGGTACATGTATCTACAACAAGACACAGACGTGATTTCGTATATAGTCGGCATACTCGTAGGGCTATTGTTTGTTTTTGCTGTGTGGTATCTTTACAAAAAGGCATATCAATTGCAACAGGTAAACCGTTCGGAGAATACAGAACAACTGGTAGGACGCGAATGTACGATTTACTTTAACCAAGGCGAGGGGAAATATACCGTGCAGGTGAGCCGGGACGGTGCCATGAGAGAAGTAGACGTCATCTCCGAAACTTCCAAAGTCTATCGGACAGGAGACAAAGCAATTATCGCTGCTTACAGAGAGGGAACGCTGTATATTAATTAAGGGAGATGGGAGAAGGGAGAATGGAGAAGTACTATGCAGTGTAATAGCGCAGCAACTTTCAACTAAACAAGAGCTTTCAACTGAAGAGAGGGAAAATTAAAAGATTAAAATAAGTTGAACATTAAACATTGACAATTGACATGACGCAGGAAATGATGATTATGGCTGCTATTCTGGTGGCGGTGATTTTATTTACATTCATCGGGATTCTATCCCGCTACAGAAAATGTAAGAGTGACGAAGTATTGGTAGTTTACGGTAAGACAGGAGGAGACAAGAAGTCGGCGAAACTTTATCACGGTGGAGCGGCTTTTGTATGGCCTATCATCCAAGGATACGAATTCTTGTCGATGAAACCATTGCAGATCGACTGTAAACTCACAGGAGCACTGTCTGCGCAGAATATTCGCGTGGATGTACCGACCACTATTACTGTGGCCATCAGCACAGATCCGGAAGTGATGCAAAACGCAGCGGAACGTATGCTGGGACTGACAATGGACGACAAACAAAACTTGATTACGGATGTAGTATACGGCCAGATGCGTCTGGTGATTGCCGATATGACGATTGAAGAGCTGAACTCTGACCGTGACAAGTTTTTGTCGAAGGTGAAAGACAACATCGATACGGAATTGCGCAAATTCGGTCTGTACCTGATGAATATCAATATCAGTGACATCCGGGATGCCGCCAACTATATCGTCAATTTAGGTAAAGAAGCGGAAAGCAAGGCATTGAACGAAGCACAAGCCAACATCGAAGAACAGGAAAAACTCGGTGCGATCAAGATTGCCAACCAGATAAAAGAACGTGAGACAAAGGTTGCAGAAACCCGTAAAGACCAAGATATTGCCATCGCCGAAACGAAAAAGCTGCAAGAAATTTCCGTAGCCAATGCCGACAAAGACCGTATCTCGCAAGTGGCAATAGCCAACGCAGAAAAAGAATCACAGGTGGCCAAAGCAGAAGCTGATAAGAACATACGCATCGAACAGGCAAATACGGAAAAAGAAAGCCGTATTGCGGAACTGAACTCCGACATGGAGATAAAACAGGCAGAGGCTGGCAAGAAAGCGGCTATCGGACGAAATGAAGCACAAAAAGAAGTGGCCAAATCAAATGCAGAATTGGCCGTAACACAGGCAAACGCCGACAAAGAGGCCGGAGAAGCAGCTGCAAAATCGGAAGCCGCCGTACAAACAGCAAGAGAAATCGCTCAGAAAGAGGTGGAAGAAGCCAAAGCCCGGAAAGTAGAATCATCGCTGAAAGCAGAAAAAATAGTACCGGCAGAAGTAGCCCGTCAAGAAGCTATCTTGCAAGCGGAAGCCGTGGCAGAAAAGATTACCCGTGAAGCGGAAGCCCGTGCTAAAGCTACGTTAGCGCAAGCGGAAGCAGAGGCCAAAGCGATCCAGATGAAACTGGAAGCCGAAGCCGAAGGTAAGAAACGTTCGTTATTGGCCGAAGCCGAAGGATTCGAAGCCATGGTGCGTGCAGCAGAATCCAACCCTGCCATTGCCATCCAATACAAGATGGTGGACCAGTGGAAAGAAATTGCCGGTGAACAGGTAAAAGCGTTCGAACACATGAATTTGGGAAATATCACCGTATTCGACGGTGGAAACGGTGGAACCAGCAATTTCCTCAATACACTGGTGAAGACGGTAGCACCCAGTTTGGGAGTACTCGACAAACTGCCGATTGGTGAAACAATGAAAGGAATCATAAACCCGGACAGCAAAGAAGAAAAGAAAGAGGAAAAACCGGAAGAAAAAAAGAAATAAACGGATTCTGAATTCCTTTTTCACATAATTCATACATCATAAACCCTTTCAAAAGAAGAACGTAAAAGCCGTTCTTCTTTTTTTGTTATTCGCCGAATCTTTTCACGCAAAAAGTTTATCTTTGTGCCCACAAAATAAAAATGGAGTTTATATCTATGCGCTTTCATCATCATTATCCTATCTGTCTATTTCTGTCTATCGTACTTATCAGTTTCACCGGATGCAAAAAGAAAGATATGTCGCTCAAAATGAACGAGCCACGCAACATCAAAGGAGTCATCAGCTACAAACGCTCTTTCGGGGACTTGAACGATATGCATCTCAAAGCAGCTCAAAGTCTGGGAATCCGCCCGCTTGCTTCACGGGAAGAGGCAGAACGGATGAAAGAAAAATTAGTGCAGATCAGAAACAACGAACATTACAGCGTCGACTCACTGACACACTCCATTCCATTTCTCATTCCGCGCGCCGGTGCTCTATTAGACACGATAGGTGTTAACTTCCTCGACTCGCTCACTTCGAAAGGATTGAATCCTAACCAGATAGTAGTGACTTCCGTGCTCCGCACAGAAGATGATGTGAAACGTTTACGACGCAGAAATGTAAATGCATCGAAAAACTCCGCCCACTTTTATGGAACGACTTTCGATGTAAGCTGGAAACGTTTCAGAAAAATAGAGGACGAAGACGGGCGTCCGTTACAAGATGTATCTGCTGACACTCTAAAACTCGTACTTGCCGAAGTTCTGAGAGATTTGCGCAAAGCAGACAAATGTTTTATAAAATATGAATTGAAACAGGGATGTTTCCACATTACAACCAGATAAGAAAGAAGTTACAGATATACAACTTGTAATTAAAATATTTCCGTCCTAACATTCAAAGTATCCAAACCTTTCATTAAATTTGCGGATATTTTTCTTTAATACAATTCAATGATAGAGAAACTGATTGTTCTGGAGGATATCGATCCGGTAATCTTTTATGGCGTTAACAACGCTAATATACAGTTAATTAAAGCTTTATATCCGAAGCTACGTATTGTTGCCCGTGGTAATGTCATTAAAGTGATGGGTGACGAAGAAGAAATGTGTGCTTTCGAAGAAAACATCATCAAACTGGAAAAATACTGCGCAGAATACAACTCACTGAAAGAAGAAGTAATTATTGACATCATCAAAGGAAACGCTCCGCAAGCCGAGCAGACCGGAAATGTGATCGTATTCAGTGTAACCGGCAAACCGATTATTCCCCGTAGCGAGAATCAACTGAAATTAGTGGAAGGTTTCGCCAAAAACGATATGGTATTTGCAATCGGCCCTGCCGGCTCGGGAAAGACATATACTGCTATTGCTCTGGCCGTTCGTGCGCTGAAAAATAAGGAAATAAAAAAAATCATTCTCAGCCGCCCTGCTGTGGAAGCCGGAGAAAAGTTAGGTTTCCTGCCCGGTGACATGAAAGATAAAATAGATCCGTACCTGCAACCGCTCTATGATGCTTTGCAAGACATGATTCCGGCTGCCAAGCTGAAAGAATATATGGAACTGAATATCATCCAGATTGCTCCGCTCGCTTTCATGCGCGGACGTACGCTGAATGATGCTGTCGTCATTCTGGATGAAGCGCAGAATACCACCACCCAGCAAATCAAAATGTTTCTGACCCGTATGGGCATGAACACCAAGATGATCGTAACCGGAGACATGACACAGATCGACTTGCCGACTTCACAAACATCGGGATTGATACAGGCACTCCGTATCTTGAAAGGAGTAAAAGGAATCAGCTTTGTAGAGTTGAATAAAAAAGACATTGTCCGTCATAAACTGGTAGAACGCATCGTAGACGCTTACGAAAAATTCGACAAGGAGGCGAAAGCCGAGCGGGAGAAAGCTAAAAGCGAAAAATTACAGGCTACCGACCATGAGAAAACCAAAAAGTAATTTCTGATTGTAAACCATCGGCATACTTACGTGTAAAATTTAAATAATGGTCATGACCATAGGAAATAAATTGTAAACAAAATGATGAAAGCATTAACAAAAACTGAGTTCAACTTTCCGGGACAAAAAAGTGTGTACCACGGGAAAGTACGCGATGTGTACAACATCAATGGTGAAAAATTAGTCATGGTAGCTACCGACCGTATTTCGGCCTTTGATGTAGTACTGCCTGAAGGTATTCCGTATAAAGGACAAATGCTGAACCAGATTGCAGCCAAATTCCTCGACGCAACAACAGACATTTGTCCGAATTGGAAACTTGCTACCCCGGACCCAATGGTTACGGTAGGTGTGCTTTGCGAAGGTTTCCCGGTGGAAATGATTGTACGCGGTTACCTTTGTGGAAGTGCATGGCGCGCTTACAAAAGTGGCGTACGCGAAATATGCGGTGTGAAACTTCCGGACGGAATGCGTGAAAACGAGAAATTCCCGGAACCGATCGTGACTCCTACCACGAAAGCCGAAATGGGATTGCATGACGAAGATATCTCCAAAAAAGAGATTCTGAAACAAGGATTGGCCACTCCGGAAGAATATGCGATCCTTGAAAAATATACACTGGCCCTCTTCAAGCGCGGTACAGAAATCGCTGCTGAACGTGGATTGATTCTTGTAGATACAAAATATGAATTCGGCAAGCACAACGGTACTATTTACCTGATGGATGAAATCCATACACCGGATTCAAGCCGTTATTTCTATTCGGAAAGTTATCAGGAACGTTTCGAAAAAGGAGAAGCACAGAAACAACTCTCCAAAGAATTCGTACGCGAATGGTTGATGGATAACGGATTCCAGGGAAAAGACGGACAGAAAGTACCCGAAATGACACCGGAAATCGTACAAGGTATCAGCGACCGTTATATCGAACTTTTTGAAAACATCACCGGAGAAAAATTTGTGAAGGAAGATACGAGCAACATTGCCGCACGTATTGAAAAGAACGTAATGGATTTCCTGAAAAAATAATGAACTACCCACAAGAACATATCAAGCCTTACGGCACGGAGGGAAAAAAGAGCGAACAGGTGGAACAAATGTTCGACAACATCGCCCCGGCATATGACATGCTGAACCATACCCTGTCATTGGGTATTGACAAAAGCTGGCGACGCAAAGCGATCAAATGGTTGCGCCCTTTCCAACCGCAACGCGTGATGGATGTAGCCACCGGCACAGGCGATTTTGCCATACTGGCCTACGACATGCTCCGTCCCGAACGACTGATAGGAACGGATATCTCTGAAGGCATGATGAATGTGGGACGTGAAAAAGTAAAAAGAGTGGGTCTCTCGGACAAAATCACCTTTGTCCGGGAAGACTGTACTTCTCTCTCGTTTGCCGACAATAGTTTTGACGCTGTCACCGTTGCCTTTGGCATCCGCAACTTTGAAGATCTGGACAAAGGGCTCTCAGAGATGTGCCGCGTGCTCATTCCCGGTGGTCATTTAGTGATATTGGAATTAACCACACCCGACCGTTTCCCGATAAAACAGTTGTTTGCCCTTTATTCCAAAATCGTCATTCCCGTTTTAGGCAAGCTATTTTCAAAAGACAACAATGCCTACCGCTATCTGCCGCAAACAATCAAAGTCTTCCCGCAGGGAGAGGTCATGGCGAAAAGTATTGCGCAAGCAGGATTCAGCCGGGTAGAGTTCCGCCGGCTGACGTTTGGCATCTGTACACTTTATACGGCTACGAAATAATGAATAATGCACCAATATGCTAATATGCCAATATGCCAATTGGGCTGCGGCCTGTTTTTTCGGTCTGCGCAGCCCAATTGGCATATTGACATATTGACACATTAAATAATTATTATCAATATGCAGAAATATGGTTTAATCGGTTATCCGCTAAAACATTCGTTCTCTATCGGTTATTTCAACGAAAAATTCCATTCGGAAGGAATAGATGCGGAATACGTCAATTTCGAAATTCCAAGCATCAATGACTTTATGGAAGTTATTGAAGAAAATCCGAACTTATGCGGACTAAACGTTACGATACCCTACAAAGAACAGGTAATTCCATTTCTGGATTCATTAGATCCGGATACTGCCAAAATAGGTGCGGTAAACGTTATTAAGATTATTCGCCAGCCCAAAGGAAAGGTAAAATTAGTCGGCTACAATTCGGATATTATCGGTTTTACCCAATCGATACAACCATTATTATTGCCGTCACACAAAAAAGCTCTGATTTTAGGTACGGGCGGGGCTTCCAAAGCTGTTTTTCATGGGCTCAAAAATTTAGGAATCGAAGGGGTATTTGTTTCCCGTACACACAAGCCGGGAATGTTGACCTATGAAGAACTAACCCCGGAAATAATGACTGAATACACGGTGATTGTCAACTGTACGCCGGTAGGAATGTATCCGAAAGTCGATTTCTGCCCCGACATACCTTACGAACAACTTACACCAAACCATTTACTTTATGATTTGTTGTATAACCCAAACGTCACTCTTTTCATGAAAAAAGGGGAAGAGCGTGGCGCCATCACCAAAAACGGATTGGAAATGCTTCTCCTACAAGCATTCGCCGCATGGGAAATATGGAATAAATAACACAGAAGATGGAGAAAGGATTTAAAAGAGGCTGGATATTGGGAGGCATCATCTTACTGGTGATACTGACCGGTTGCATGATCGGAGGAAGTTATTATATGCTCAACTTCTCACTGACTCCGAATGCCAGGATACGTGCCAAAGATGCAGATTCCTATAGGTATCTATATGCCAATTATCCTTTTCTGCGCCCTTGGGTAGACAGTCTCAATCAAGTAAATGCCTTGAAAGACACTTTTATTTTGAACCCGGAAGGCATACGACTGCATGCCTACTATATTGCAGCTCCAAAACCTACCCCAAAAACAGCAGTCATTGTGCACGGTTATACTGACAATGCGATAAGCATGTTTATGATCGGATATCTGTATAGTCACGATTTACAGTTCAACATCCTTTTACCTGATTTACAGCATCATGGAGAAAGCGAAGGTCCTGCTATACAAATGGGATGGAAAGATCGTCTCGATGTAATGCAATGGATGCACGTAGCCAATCAGATTTACGGTGACAGTACCCGAATGGTAGTTCATGGCATCTCTATGGGAGGTGCTACCACCATGATGGTGGCCGGAGAAGAACAACCGGAATTCGTTAAATGCTTTGTGGAAGACTGCGGATATACCAGTGTATGGGACGAATTTTCACACGAACTGAAATTGGCTTTTCACTTGCCTAAATTCCCGCTGATGTACACAACAAGTTGGCTGTGCGAACAAAAGTACGGATGGAATTTCAAAGAAGCCTCTTCGCTAAAACAAGTTGAAAAGGCAGACCTTCCCATGTTCTTCATACATGGTGATAAAGACACCTACGTGCCAACCTGGATGGTTTACCCCCTCTACGAAGCTAAACCGAATCCCAAAGAATTATGGATCGTTCCGGGAGCAAAGCATGCCGTATCTTATAAAGAAAATAAAACAGAATATACCAACCGTGTAAAGAACTTCGTCGACAAGTATATCGAATAAAAGATAAAAGTAGCTATATTTGTGGACGATAACGAAAACGATTATGAAACAAATACTCACTTTTATACTGCTCACATTTCTCTGCCTGCCTTCGCAAGCGCAGGAAAAGATATATACCGTAGACAATATTCCGAAAGTACATCTGCAAAACAAACTCCGGTATGTGTGCAATCCAGCCGATATTTTGTCGCAGGCAGCCTGTGACAGCATCGACCGTATGCTCTATAATCTGGAAGAAAAAACCGGGATAGAAACAGTCGTTGCCGTAGTTCCTTCCATCGGACAAGAGGATTGCTTTGATTTCGCCCATCAACTGCTCAATCAATGGGGTGTAGGCAAAAAAGGGAAAAATAACGGTCTGGTAATTCTCTTGGTAACCGATCAACGTTGTATTCAGTTCTATACCGGATATGGGCTTGAAGGTGATTTACCCGATGCCATCTGTAAACGGATACAAACAAAGAACATGATTCCATTCTTGAAAACAGGTAATTGGGATGCAGGAATGGTAAGCGGTATACGTGCTGTATGCCAGCGTCTGGACGGATCGATGGTAAATGACGCTGCCAACGACGAAGAAGATATTTCATGGTCGATGATCTTGTTGGCTGTCATCGGTTTTATGGGAGTAGCATCTGTTATCAGTATTATAGCAGTGAGAGCAGCCACTCGCTGTCCTCAATGCGGCAAGCACAAGTTGCAGCGCACCGGTAGCAGAGTCGTTTCCAAACGTAATGGAGTAAAAACAGAAGACATCACGTATACTTGCCGGAACTGCGGACATACTATAGTGCGCCGGCAGCAAACGTATGATGACGACTATCATGGACGTGGCGGCAGAGGTGGTGGAGGACCGTTCATCGGCGGTTTCGGTGGTGGAAGCTTCGGAGGCGGCGGTGGCTTCAGCGGTGGCAGTTTCGGAGGCGGTATGGGCGGAGGCGGTGGAGCCGGTTCACGTTTCTAAGTGTCTCCGATACGGAATGAAACGTCTCTGAAAACAAAAAGAAATGTCAGAAAAAACAAGACTATAAATAATAATTTAAAATAAAAAGAAAATGAAGAAATCGATTATTATCATTATTGCCGTAGTGGCGGTTATCGTTATATGGGCTGTGAGCATGTACAATGGCCTGGTTACTATGGACGAAAGTGTAAACAGCCAGTGGGCAAATGTGGAAACACAATATCAACGCCGTGCCGACCTTATCCCTAATCTGGTAAATACAGTAAAAGGATATGCGTCTCATGAGAAAGAAACGCTGGAAGGAGTAGTGGAAGCTCGTAGCAAGGCAACTCAAATGCAGGTAAACGCCAATGACCTGACTCCGGAGAAACTGGCAGAGTATCAGAAAGCACAAGGTGCAGTCACTTCCGCTTTAGGTAAGTTACTCGCTATCACCGAAAATTACCCGGATTTAAAAGCCAACCAGAATTTCCTCGAGCTTCAAGCACAATTGGAAGGAACGGAAAACCGTATCAACGTAGCCCGCACCAACTTTAACAATGCCGCACAGGCCTACAATACAGCAATTCGCCGTTTTCCAAAAAGTCTCTTTGCATCTATGTTCGGTTTTGACAAACATGCCTATTTTGAAGCAGCCGAAGGTACCGAAACCGCTCCAACGGTAAGTTTTTAAATAAAACTCTTTCAGTCGAACTCATGCTAAAATGTTGGCTATACGGAAAAAAAACAGTACTTTTGCCGCCGTATACAAAACCTAATAACTCATGAGTAATCAACGATACATGATGCGAGGTGTCAGCGCATCAAAAGAGGATGTGCACAATGCCATCAAAAACATAGACAAAGGTATTTTTCCGCAAGCTTTTTGTAAAATCATTCCCGATATTTTGGGTGGAGATCCGGAGTATTGTAATATTATGCATGCCGATGGTGCCGGAACAAAATCATCTCTGGCCTACATGTATTGGAAAGAGACAGGTGACCTGTCCGTATGGAAAGGTATCGCACAGGATGCATTGATTATGAATATCGACGACCTGTTGTGTGTAGGTGCCGTAGACAATATTCTCGTATCATCTACTATCGGCCGTAATAAACTTCTTATTCCAGGTGAGGTTATCTCTGCCATTATCAACGGGACAGATGAATTATTGGCCGAACTTCGCGACATGGGAGTCGGTGTATACGCCACCGGAGGTGAAACAGCCGATGTAGGCGATCTTGTACGTACAATTATCGTAGACAGTACTGTGACCTGCCGTATGAAACGTGCAGATGTCATCGACAATGCCAATATCCGTCCGGGCGATGTGATTGTTGGTCTTGCTTCTTACGGACAAGCCACTTATGAAAAAGAATATAATGGCGGTATGGGAAGTAACGGACTGACCAGCGCCCGTCATGATGTATTTGCCAAATACCTGGCGGAAAAATATCCCGAAAGCTATGATGCAGCCGTTCCGGAAGAACTCGTTTACTCCGGCGGATTAAAATTGACGGATGAAGTAGAAGGTTCACCGATCAATGCGGGTAAGCTGGTACTCTCTCCCACCCGCACATATGCTCCGGTAGTAAAGAAACTGCTGGATGTGCTACGTCCCGATATCCACGGTATGGTACACTGTTCGGGCGGCGCCCAAACCAAAGTGCTGCATTTCGTAGACAAAGTACGCGTAGTGAAAGATAATCTTTTCCCCGTTCCTCCGTTGTTTAAGACCATCCAGGAACAGAGCGGCACAGACTGGGCGGAAATGTACAAGGTATTCAATATGGGACACCGTCTCGAAGTATACCTCTCACCCGAACATGCCGAAAAAGTGATTGCCATCAGCGAATCTTTCGGTATCCCCGCACAAATTGTAGGACGTATTGAAGAAAGCGATCAAAAAGAATTGATTATCAAAAGCGAATTCGGAGAATTTAAATATTAAATAATGTGCCAATAGGATAATGTGCCAATGTGCCAATTAGAGAATGAAAGAATGAAGAAATTAAAGAATTAAAAAATTCAGCAAATTATTCAGTTAACACATTCCACATTATTTTAGCGCAGCCAATTGGCATATCGGCACATTAGTACATTGGCACATTATTTTATGGCACATTGTCCTTAATCAAATTAATAATTTTCATGGCAGATAGTAACAATATATTAGAAAAATTAGATGGTCTTGTGGCTCGTTTTGAGGAAGTTTCTACCCTCATTACCGACCCGGCAGTGATTGCCGACCAAAAACGTTACGTCAAACTAACCAAAGAATATAAAGAACTTGACGACCTGATGAAGGCCCGCAAGGAATACATACAAACATTGGCCAACATTGAAGAAGCCAAAGACATACTTGCCAACGAATCGGATGCCGACATGCGTGAAATGGCAAAAGAAGAATTGGACAATAGTCAAGAGCGCCTCCCCGAACTGGAAGAAGAGATAAAAATCTTGCTTGTACCGGCAGATCCACAGGACAGCAAAAATGCCATTCTTGAAATACGTGGTGGTACGGGTGGCGATGAAGCTGCTATCTTCGCCGGTGATCTTTTCCGCATGTATGTTAAGTTCTGTGAGTCTAAAGGCTGGAAACTGGAAGTATCCAGTGCAAATGAGGGAGCAGCCGGCGGGTACAAAGAAATTATTTGTAGTATCACAGGAGATAACGTATATGGAACAATGAAATATGAATCGGGAGTACATCGTGTACAACGTGTACCTGCCACTGAAACACAGGGACGTGTGCATACTTCCGCCGCTTCCGTAGCCGTACTTCCCGAAGCGGAAGAGTTCGATGTTGTGATCAATGAGGGAGAAATAAAATGGGATACGTTTCGTTCCGGTGGTGCCGGTGGTCAGAATGTGAATAAAGTAGAATCGGGGGTTCGCCTACGCTACATCTGGAAAAACCCGAATACGGGTATTTCCGAAGAAATCCTTATTGAATGTACGGAAACCCGTGACCAACCGAAAAATAAAGAACGTGCTCTCGCGCGTCTGCGTACCTTTATCTATGACAAAGAGCACCAAAAGTACATTGACGACATTGCTTCCAAACGCAAAACAATGGTTTCTACCGGCGACCGTTCTGCTAAAATCCGTACTTACAACTATCCACAAGGACGCATTACCGATCACCGAATCAATTACACAATCTATAACCTTGCCGCATTCATGGACGGAGATATCCAAGAATGTATAGACAAGCTGACAGTAGCCGAAAATACGGAACGCCTCAAAGAGAGCGAACTATAAAAAAGGGAGAACTCAAAAGAGAGAAGGGAGAATTGAGAGAAGGGAGAATTGAGAGGGGAGAAGGAAAGAAGAGAGAGAATTTTCAACCGTAAAATTGTAAATCGTAAATATAAAAGATGAATAAACAAGAATTATTCGAGAATATCAAACGCAAAAAATCATTCCTTTGCGTTGGGCTTGATACAGACATCAAAAAAATACCGGATCATCTCTTGGATGAAGCCGATCCGATCTTCGCTTTCAACAAAGCAATTATTGACGCAACTGCCGATCTTTGTATCGCCTACAAGCCGAATTTGGCATTCTACGAAAGTATGGGTGTAAAAGGCTGGATCGCTTTTGAAAAAACAGTGAAGTATATCAAAGAAAATTATCCCGACCAGTTTATCATTGCCGATGCAAAACGCGGTGACATTGGAAACACATCTGCAATGTATGCCCGTACCTTCTTTGAGGAACTGAACATAGACTCGGTTACCGTTGCTCCATACATGGGTGAGGACAGCGTTACACCATTTCTGACCTATGAGGGTAAATGGGTAATTCTTCTTGCTCTCACCAGCAACAAAGGTTCACACGATTTCCAATTGACAAAAGATATTAATGGAGAGCGTCTTTTCGAAAAAGTATTGCGGAAATCACAAGAATGGGCCGGTGATGAACAAATGATGTATGTAGTAGGTGCTACCCAGGGACGTGCCTTTGAAGATATCCGTAAAATTGTTCCTAACCATTTCCTTCTTGTACCCGGTGTAGGTGCGCAAGGCGGCTCACTTGAAGAAGTGTGCAAATATGGTATGAACGATACTTGCGGATTAATCGTAAACTCTTCCCGTGGAATTATTTATGCAGACAAAACCGAAAACTTTGCACAAGCAGCCAGAAAAGCCGCACAAGAAGTACAGGAGCAAATGGCAGAAGAGCTGAAAAAAGTGATTAACGATTAGTGATAAGTGATAAGTTGCTGCGCTATAATCCGTATGGCACTAATCACTTATCACTAATCGCTTATCACTCATCACTAATCACTTACCACTAATTACATGGCTTACGAAAGAAAGATAATAAACGATCCGGTATTCGGATTCATCAACATACCGAAGGGATTGTTGTATGACATCGTACGACACCCCCTTTTACAACGATTAACCCGTATCAAACAAGTAGGATTGTCATCGGTAGTATATCCCGGAGCACAGCATACCCGTTTTCAACATTCATTGGGAGCTTTCCACCTGATGAGCGAAGCCATTATGCAACTTGCTTCTAAAGGAAACTTCATTTTCGACAGTGAAGCAGAAGCTGTACAGGCGGCAATCCTGTTACATGATATCGGACACGGTCCTTTCTCACATGTACTTGAGGACACGATTGTAAAAGGCATATCGCACGAGGAAATTTCCCTTATGCTGATGGAACGTATGAATAAGGAGATGAACGGACAACTCAGCCTTGCGATACAAATATTCAAGGATGAATATCCCAAACGCTTCCTTCATCAACTCGTAAGTGGACAGTTAGACATGGACCGTCTCGACTATTTACGCCGGGACAGCTTTTATACAGGAGTCACAGAAGGTAATATCGGATCTGCCCGTATCATAAAAATGCTCGATGTAGCGGATGATCATCTGGTGGTAGAGTCCAAAGGTATCTATTCTATCGAAAACTTTCTTACGGCCCGTCGGTTGATGTATTGGCAAGTATATCTGCACAAAACATCGGTAGCCTATGAGCGGATGCTCATCAGCACTTTGCTACGGGCAAAAGAACTTGCCCGTAAAGGAGTGGAGCTATTCGCTTCACCGGCGCTTCATTTCTTCCTGTACAATGATATCGATCCGGAGAAGTTTCATAGTAATCCCGAATGTCTGGAGAATTTCATCCAGTTGGACGATAACGATATATGGACTTCGCTTAAGGTATGGAGTACCCATCCGGACAAAGTGCTCTCTACGCTCAGCCTCGGAATGATCAATCGCAATATCTTTAAAGTGGAAATATCTTCCGAACCCATTAGTGAAGAAAGGAAAAAAGAATTAACTTTGCAAATAAGCCGGCAATTAGGCGTCACACTTTCCGAAGCGAACTATTTTGTTTCTACCCCCAGCATCGAAAAGAATATGTACGAACCGGCAGATGATAGTATTGACATTATCTATAAGGACGGCACAATCAAAAATATTGCCGAAGCATCGGATATGTTAAACATCTCGTTGCTCTCCAAAAAGGTAAAGAAATACTATATCTGCTACCAACGTTTGCATATACAAGTATAAAATATTCATTAAAGAGTAAGGATATATAAAAAAAAAGTCCGTTATTTGTGCTCTGATAGAGGTGCGCATACAAAAGCCGCCCTTATCGGACATATAAAAAACGGAAAAAAATCATATAATAATAGAGTAAAAACATGGAGTTTTCGGCTAAGCAAATTGCAGCATTTATCCAAGGAGAAGTTATAGGAGATGAAAACGCAACTGTACATACGTTCGCTAAAATAGAAGAAGGAATACCAGGAGCAATTTCATTCCTTTCCAATCCGAAGTATACACCTTATATATATGAAAGCCAATCCAGTATCATACTGGTAAATAAGGATTTTGAGCCGGAACATGAAATAAAGGCTACTTTAATAAAGGTAGACAATGCCTATGAAAGCCTCGCCAAATTAATGAATCTCTACGAAATGAGTAAACCTAAAAAACAAGGTATCGACTCATTGGCATTCGTCTCTCCCACTGCACATATCGGTGAAAATGTATACGTCGGTGCTTTTGCCTACATCGGAGAAAACACCGTTATCGGAGATAATACCCTCGTCTATCCGCACACTTATGTAGGAGATAATGTGAAGATCGGCAGTAACTGCCTTCTTTATTCTAACGTAACCATCTACCACGACTGTCATATAGGTAATGAATGTGTCTTACATTCAGGTGCAGTAATCGGAGCAGACGGTTTTGGCTTCGCACCGACTCCGCAAGGTTACGAAAAGATTCCCCAAATCGGCATCGTTATCCTTGAAGACAGAGTAGACATTGGTGCCAACACTTGTGTTGACCGTGCAACGATGGGAGCTACAATCGTTCACAGTGGTGTTAAGCTGGATAATCTTGTTCAAGTAGCACACAATGATGAAATAGGTTCACATACGGTCATGGCAGCCCAGGTAGGAATTGCCGGTTCTACTAAAATAGGAGAATGGTGTATGTTCGGTGGGCAAGTAGGTATCGCCGGCCATATCAAAATCGGTGATAAAGTGAATCTCGGAGCACAATCCGGTGTACCGGGCAGTATTAAATCCGAAAGCCAGTTAATTGGTACTCCTCCGATGGAACCGAAGCAGTATTTCAAAGCAGCCGTCGTACATAAAAACTTACCTGAACTACAACAAGAACTGCGTAATCTACGCAAAGAACTTGAAGAATTAAAACAACAACTAATAAATAAGTAACCAATGCTGAAACAAAAAACTCTGAAGGATAGCTTTTCACTGAGAGGAAAAGGTCTTCACACTGGTCTTGATCTGACAGTAACGTTTAACCCTGCGCCCGAAAACCACGGATATAAAATTCAGCGTATCGATGTGGAAGGACATCCGGTCATCGATGCTGTGGCAGACAACGTGACAGAGACGACACGTGGTACTGTGTTAGCCAAAAATGGAGTAAAAGTAAGCACCGTTGAACATGGAATGGCAGCTCTTTATGCCTTAGGCATAGATAATTGTCTTATTCAAGTAAACGGTCCGGAGTTTCCTATTCTGGACGGTAGTGCACAATATTACGTACAAGAGATAGAAAAGGTCGGCATAGAAGAGCAAAATGCTGTCAAGGACTTTTATATAATCAAATCAAAAATCGAATTCCGCGACGAGGAGACTGGTTCGTCTATCATTGTATTGCCGGACGAAAATTTCAGTCTGAACGTATTGGTATCCTACGATTCTACTATCATCCCTAACCAGTTCGCAACACTGGAAGATATGAATAATTTTAAAGAGGAAGTAGCTGCCAGCCGTACATTCGTATTTGTCCGTGAAATTGAACCGTTACTATCAGCCGGACTGATCAAAGGAGGTGACTTAGACAATGCCATCGTTATCTATGAACGTAAAATGTCTCAAGAGAGTTACGATCAGTTGGCAGATGTCATGGGAGTTCCCCACATGGATGCCAACCAATTGGGGTATATTAATCACAAACCATTGGTATGGCCTAATGAATGCGCCCGTCACAAATTACTCGATGTCATCGGTGACCTTGCCCTTATCGGTAAACCCATCAAAGGCCGCATCATTGCAACTCGTCCGGGACATACGATCAACAACAAGTTTGCCCGTCAGATGCGCAAAGAAATCCGTTTGCACGAAATACAGGCTCCCATATACAACTGCAATGAAGCGCCTATCATGGATGTAAACCGCATCCGCGAACTGCTTCCTCACCGGTATCCATTCCAGTTGGTAGATAAAGTGATTGAAATTGGTGCCAACTATATTGTAGGAATCAAGAATGTCACTTCCAATGAACCCTTCTTTCAAGGTCACTTCCCCGAGGAACCGGTAATGCCGGGTGTACTTCAGATAGAAGCAATGGCACAGATCGGAGGACTGCTCGTGCTCAATTCAGTAGACGAACCTAACCGCTATTCTACTTATTTCATGAAAATAGACGGTGTGAAATTCCGCCAAAAAGTAGTACCGGGAGATACCCTTATCTTTCGGGTAGAACTGTTAGCTCCTATTCGGCGAGGCATATCCACTATGAAAGGTTACGCTTTCGTAGGTGAAAAGGTAGTATGTGAAGCGGAATTTATGGCTCAAATAGTAAAAAACAAATAAATTATGATAAGTCCCTTAGCGTATATTCACCCTGAAGCAAAAATCGGGGAAAACGTAGAGATCGGTCCTTTCGTTTACATCGATAAAAATGTGGTGATCGGCGATAATAACAAAATTATGCCCAATGCCAATATTTTATACGGTTCGCGTATCGGTAACGGAAATACTATTTTCCCAGGTGCCGTTATCGGTGCTATTCCACAAGATCTCAAATTTCGTGGAGAAGAAAGTACTGCCGAAATCGGAGACAATAACCTCATTCGCGAGAATGTAACCATCAACCGTGGTACGGCAGCCAAAGGAAAAACCATCGTTGGCAATAATAATCTTCTGATGGAAGGAGTGCATGTAGCCCACGACGCTATCATTGGCAACGGCTGTATTATCGGAAACTCTACTAAAATGGCGGGAGAAATTATCATCGACGATAATGCCATCATCAGTGGCGCCGTATTAATGCACCAATTTTGCCACGTAGGCGGATATGTTATGATTCAAGGCGGATCACGTTTTAGTAAAGACATTCCCCCTTATATTATTGCCGGACGCGAACCCATTACTTACAGTGGTATCAACATCATCGGTCTCCGTCGCCGTGGATTCTCCAATGAAGTAATTGAAAACATTCATAATGCTTACCGCATTATCTACCAAAGCGGATTAAATATTTCCGATGCCCTTACAAAAGTGGAAGCAGAAGTAGAGACGAGCCCGGAAATAGAATATATTATCAGTTTTATACGCAACTCGGAGCGAGGAATTATTAAATAACAAATCTGTCTATTGGCATATTATATATATTGAAAATTTAAAACATTATCATTATGATATACAGATTTACCATCATATCTGATGAGGTGGATAATTTCGTCAGAGAAATACAAATTGATCCGGAAGCCACTTTTTATGACTTCCATGAAGCGATATTGAAATCGACAGGGTATACCAACGATCAGATGACCTCATTTTTCCTTTGTGACGATGACTGGGAAAAGGAGAAAGAGATTACATTGGAAGAGATGGATAATAGTCCGGAAATAGACAGTTGGGTAATGAAAGATACGACCCTCAGCGAACTGATTGAGGATGAAAAGCAGAAACTGCTCTATGTATTTGATTACATGACAGAACGTTGTTTCTTCATAGAACTGTCTGAAATCATCACAGGAAAAGAGATGAAAGGCTCTAAATGCACAAAGAAAACCGGAGATGCCCCCAAACAGACCATGGATTTTGAAGAAATGGCTGCTGCCAGTGGTTCATTGGATTTGGATGAAAATTTCTACGGAGACCAGGATTTCGACCTTGAGGACTTTGATGCCGAAGGTTTTGATATAGGTGGCGGTACACCTGATGCAGGATCCTTTGAAGAAGAGAAATTATAAGCCCCAATAATATCGGATTTACGATTAGACGATTTACTATTTACGATTGGAAGTACTACTCTTCCAAGTGGCCAATCCTCTAATCGTAAACCGAATTATATGCCCAAACCCTAATGGGGTTTTCTCTCCCCGATCTTGTAATCATCCATCACCTCCCCTTACGGAGACATCAATAAAGCAAGGTTCTTCAATCGTCTAATTGTAAATTATCTAATCGTAAATCCTTTTATGCCCTCTCCTATCCTTATCGTCCTTATTGGCCCTACCGGAGTTGGAAAGACAGAGCTAAGTCTCCGGTTAGCGGAACATTTTCATACAAGCATTGTTTCTGCCGATTCCAGACAGATCTATGCAGACCTTAAAATAGGTACTGCCGCCCCTACCCCGGAACAATTGAAACGGGTACCTCATTATTTGGTAGGTACACTAAAACTCACTGATTATTATAGTGCTGCGCGTTACGAGGAGGAAGCAATGACCATCCTCGAAAGGCTATTTCAAGAACAAGAAGTAGTCATTCTCACAGGAGGGTCGATGATGTATGTGGATGCCATATGCAAAGGTATTGACGATATTCCTACCGTAGATACAGAGACACGGGAGATGATGTTGCAAAGATATGAAGCGGAGGGACTTGAGAATCTCTGCTCCGAACTGAAACTGCTCGATCCGGAATATTACAAAATTGTCGATTTAAAGAATCCCAAACGAGTCATCCATGCCCTCGAAATTTGTTATATGACAGGGAAGACCTATACTTCTTTCCGGACACAAAAAAGAAAAGAACGCCCTTTCCGCATTATAAAAATAGGATTGACACGTGACCGGGCCGAACTTTACAATCGCATCAACCACCGGGTAGATGTAATGATGGAAGAAGGGTTGCTTGAGGAGGTCCGGAATGTATATCCCTATCGCCCGCTTAACTCACTCAATACAGTAGGCTACAAAGAAATCTTCAATTATCTGGACGGAACTTGGGAACTCCCTTTTGCCATTGAGAAGATAAAACAGAACTCACGTATCTATTCGCGTAAACAGATGACCTGGTTCAAACGGGACGAAGAGATACAGTGGTTTCACCCTGATCAGGAAAAAGAGATCATGCAAGTACTACAAAATATGGGATATCATTGAAGAAACGACAACTCACCGATCAAGTCACAAATCACCGGTAGAAAGTTCTACCTGTATTTTTGTACCTTTTCCCGGAGCAGTATCTATTCTTAATTGTCCTTTCAGATTGCGGACTCGCTCTCTAATGATATTCATGCCAATACCTGTGCCTTTGCGTTCTTTATCAAAACCCTTCCCGTTATCAGCAACCATAATCTCTATTCTGTTCTCATTCCATAATAAGCTTATGTCTATCCGGCTGGCTTCCGCATGTTTCAACGCATTTCCGGTGACCTCCTGTATGATGCGATAAATCTCCAATCCTGTATTTTGCGGTATGTTTTCCCATCCTTCTTCCGGTTGAATCGATAATGTGATTTCTGCCTTGCCCGATTTATCGCGTTGCGATACATAATCCTCCAATATTTCCGGTAGGGTGGCATACTTAAACACAGGCGGCATCAGATCATGTGAAATAGCCCGTACTTCCGTATGCAATGTTTTAAGAGTATTCATTATTTCTTGAGGCGTACTTTTACCTCCCTCTATCTCCATACGGATAGCCACCAATTCATTCGATACATTATCATGGAGTTCACGGGCAAGACGATTACGTTCTACCTCCAATCCTTCCAGATAAGACTGCACCCTACGTTGCCGCGCCTCGTTCACCATAACTTGAAATTCATTTTCTTTTTCTTCCAATTTGGCTTTCTGAAGTTCTATAGTCAGATCAGCCTCCTGTTGTTTCAAATCGGCAATCTGTAACAGATGAGCATTCAACCTCTGACGCGAACGGTAACGAACGGCTAACAGGAAAATAACAACCAATGCCAGTACCATCATCCCTATCACAAGTTGGTTGATACGTGCACGCTGTTCACTAAGTACGGTAAGCTGCTTTACGTTACGTTCGGCCTGATCCAGATTGTACTTCACGCGAAGTGTGTTTATCTCTCTTCGCGTATTTTGTTCATACAGCCGTCTGGAAAACAGCATGGATTGGCGTTCGGCTTCCAACGCTTTATCATAAAGTTTCTGTTCCTCATATACTTTGGCAAGTATCAAATAGCTGGAAACAATGGATTCATCATAATTTATCTGTTTTTCTTCACTTAACGATTCCAGTTGTTCCAACGCAGTCCGAAGACTGTTTTCTGCCTGTGAATAATCTCCTAAATAATAAGAGATCATTCCCGAAATATATAAGATACGCGCATCCGAATCGAACTGTTTCGGATTCATCAATTTCCGCCCTGTCTCAAAGCAGTTTCTCGCTTCCTGAATCTTTCCCTGAAAGCAATAAATGAGTGCCTGACTAAGATAATTATCCGATATCTGATGACCTACATCATATGGATTATCCGTCGTATTGTATACATCAAACGCTAAATTATTGTACATGGCAGCCGAATCGAGGTAAGCAACATCTTTCGTATTCGCATAATGTACATAATAATATTGAGCCTGCACGGATAATTTCAAAATCTGCTGAACCGGAAAGTCAACCGGAGTCTGCTCCAAGTCTTTCATCAGTTCGGCTAATCCCTTTTCATCCTGCCACAAAACATAAATGACAGACAAATTATAGAACACATCCGTCAAGATGCCCGGTTTATGTTCGTTCCTATTAAAGTATTCTGCAGCTTTATAATAATTCTTTTGAGCTTCTACAAAATCAGTCAGTGTCACGTGATAAACCCCTGCCGCATAATACATCATTCCGGCAATATTATTGTTAGAAAAAGTCCCTTCATAAACAAAGGCGCTATCCAGATAGTTCTTAGCAGCTTCCATATGACTTAGCTGAGTCTCCGACAAAGAAATAATGGAATACAAACGAGTAATAACCGCTTTATCCTCCCATTCTTTCGCTTCGGGTACTAGCTGTTTCAAAACTCCGATCTGATGTTCCCGTGAAAGATTCTCTATATTCCCGGTCATGTAATAACGCTCCATCAAGGGGATAGATTTATTTTTCATTACCGACAAGATTGAATCATACTGCTGTGTTTCATCATTTTGTGCAGCAACTGCAAAAGAGGAAAGCAGAAATAGAAAAAGGAATATAAATTTTTGCATAATATTAAAATTCGTTTGCCTTGCAAAGAAATGTATTTTCTATAAATATTCCTAAAAACTCATTCAATTTTTATATACGAAGATACAATTTTCGGAAACTCAAGGTAAGGAATAAGAATACAATACAAAAAGAGCAAGGAGCATCTTGCCTTCAATGACCGACACCCCTTGCTAAAACAATTAAGAGAGAGAGTTAGAAACTGTTTTGATTTTTATAGGATTTCTTTTTGTGTTTCTTAGAGTTTTTTCAATCTGCTTTCAAAGTAATAATCAGCGGACCGGCATCTTCTACCTTAACTTTTGCCGTTTGCATATCGATATAGCTGACAGAAAGAACAGAACCTTTCAGGGTTTCCAACTTAAAAGTTCCATTAAGATCGGTAACTGTTCCTATAGTTGTTCCTTCAACTAACACACAAGCTCCGATAACCGGATTACCATCCGTATCACAAACTTTTCCTGCCACCCTATTTTCATTATCGGATGTATCCGGGAATACAGGTGTACCATTGACGCTTTTAACTGTACCTTTAAGACCACGTATCGTAATATTGGATACAGGTTTTGTTTTTATTTTCACCGCTGGTTTACCGTCTGTCTCTACAGTCACTACATCATATTCACTTGCCTTATTTTGTCTCAATGTCTGGAGTTCGGTATCAGATACTTCTTTATCATCCAAAAAGTAAGAGACTTTTTTTACATCATTGGAATTAAGCTTATTTTGAAGAGCATCTATCTTATCACCTAACGTCTTTTCATTTTGTTTGGCCTGATATTCTTCCTTGGTCATCAAAGTTATGATAATAGCCCCCTCTTTTGCACGAGAACCATAGATTGCCGTTGCCGATGCATCTTTCAAGACACTGATTGATTTTATCCAGTTCGGATCGATCGCATTGATTGTATTTGGAGCCGCTTCTTTACCGTCGATTATGAAAAGTGGTCCGCCCGTTTTCTCTTCCGAAGAAGCGGTATTGGCATTTGCCGAACTGTCGCCATCAAGCCGGAAAGATACCGGAAGTGTATATTTCACATCTACTGCTTTACCTCCCTGCGTTCCAGGTATCCAATCCGGCATGCTCTTTATGAGCCGGATAGCTTCTTTATCCAAATCAGGATCAACGCTCCGGGCTACCTTTGGAGAAACAATCTTACCTTTCTTGTTGACAACAAACTGTACGATAACACGACCTTGTGTACCCTTCTCTTTCGCTATCGCAGGATATTTCATATTCTCCCGTACATATTCCGCCACAGCTCCATTGCCACTCGGAAATTCAGGCATTTTCTCTGCAACCCAAAAGACACCGTCTTCAGACGATTTTCCAGCAGTCTCCTTTTTCTTCACATCTGCCGTGTCCTTCACTACGGGAATCTCCGGAACATCAGTAAGATTCACCACTGCATTTACCCCGGAAGCAACATTTTCCACCGTTTTTGTTTCTACAATTGCCGCTAAATCATTAACTTTGACAGCAGAAATCTCTTTTGCTTTTTGAGAGATTTCGGGACGGGCAAAAGCAGTTACTGCAATAGCTGCTAACGGAAGTACATACAAATACTTCAAACGTGCCCAAGGATTTGATTTTTCTTTTAACATCATAGTGATACGTTTTTTAAGTTTACTGTGATTAAAGCTGTTGGCCATAGAGTAGAGCCTTGTGCCGACAGCTTTTTTTATTAATAATAATTGATATTGCTTTGCATCAACACCTTCTTTGATCACTGTCTCATCCGCTTCGTATTCATGAATGTTTTGCAGTTCTTGTTTCAGTAACCACGATGCGGGATTGAACCATTGAAAAAAGATACATAGATCTGCAACCAACAGATCGACAGAATGATGATTGCTGATATGGGCAGTTTCATGAATGAGTATTTCACGTCCATTCTCCTCAAGATCGGCCTCAGAGATAACGATATATTTCATCCAACTGAAAGGAGCGATTTCTTTATTATGTATAATGAGCCTAATACCGGAATGAAATATCTCCTTTCTGCCCGAACGGAGTAACAAAAACAAACGGATAAGCGAATAAATATTACGGCAAGCGAAAAACACGATACCGGCAAGGTAAATGACCAGGGTGATCTGAATGCCGGATAAAGTAATCTCTTTTACCTCAACCGGAGCGACAGCCACAGTATCCTGAGAGTAGAAATCAACCATTGCAAGAAGCTGTTCCAAAGTCAGCATGGTATGCGCCATCTCTGTGGGTTGCGCAGTAGTCACCTCAAGCAATGGGATAAGCAACGACAAAAAAAGTATTCCCAATAAAGCGACCCGATTAAAGCGATGAAAAGTTTCTTTGCTCAGCAACAACCTATAAAAAAGATAGAATAGTGCGAGGCAAACAGATGATTTCAGTATGTAGACAAAAAAGGTTCCCATAAGTTTTTTCTTTTATGGCACATTCTATTTTTTATTATGTGCATTTTCCACTTCACGTATAAGCTGCTTAAGATCATCAAGCGAAATGTCTTCCTCACTGACTAATGAAGAGACGGCACTGAGATAAGAATTATTGAAATACTTACGGATAACATTTTTCAGTGTTCCTTTATGAAAATCTTCTGCACTGACCGTTGCATAATATTGATAGGTATTTCCATAAGTTTTATGGGCAAGGAATCCTTTATCCTCCAATCCCCGGACAATAGTAGATAATGTATTGAAATGCGGTTTCGGTTCATCATAAAAAGCCAGCATTTCTTTCACAAACAGAGGGCCTTTCTTCCAGAAAAAGCCCATGATTTCTTCTTCTTTAGCAGTTAATCCTTTCATATCTGTATCAATATTTAAGGCAAATAACGAGATTTTTTAGTTCATAAACTAACTTTTATAGTTAACAATATCTAAAGCGCTATGGAGAGAAGGAAAGAAGGAAGGAAAGAAGAAAAGGCCGAAGGAATGAAGGAATGAAGGAAAAAATGAATGAAAGGCTGCGCAATGATCGTGATTACATTTACATAGCGTAGCCTTTCATTCTTTCATTATTTCATTATTTACTTCTTTCATTCCTCTCATCCGCCCACTCTTTTTCAAGGCTTCGGCAATAATCCATTGAAGCTGACCATTTGTGCTGCGAAACTCATCGGCTGCCCACTTTTCGATGGCATCCATTGTTTCAGCATCTACCCGCAGGACAAAACTCTTGGTTGAAGATTCTTTTTTAGCCACAATATTAATTCCTCTCATTCATTCCCAATTACCAACCATTTCATTCTGAAAAACGAGACCAATGGGAATTCACTATTTATTTACTGTTTAAATACTCCGTTTATAAAATCAGCAATATCCTTTATGACATATTCCGGTACAGGACTGAGATGTGTATATTCAAAAGGGGTAGATTTCCCACTCCCCTCCTGTAAGGCATGGTTCAATTTAGGATACGACTTAAAAAGCACATTCGGATTACGATACAATCCAAAGCGCCACATTCCGAAATCCTGCATCGTCACCTGATAGTCACGTTCACCCTGTAACACAAGGAAAGGAAGTTTCAACATCCGGGCTACCTCGACCGGTTGGTATTCTGTTTCCATTTTCCGGTATGACTCCGGAAGCGAATTCATCACCTGCTCTACCGCCGCTTTCACATCCGGCTGCGTACCCGAAAGAGAAGAGATATATGTCATTTGCTCGGTCAATAGCTGTTCCATCTTCCGCACCGGTCCGGCCAAACTGATAATACCGCCCAAACATCCCTCACCGGCCCGTTGTGCGATACGCGGGACTAACATCCCGCCTAAACTATGCCCCAACACATAGACTCTTGCAGAGTCAATCTCCGGCAATGATTTCACTAAACGAACGGCCGAAATCACATCATCTACCACTTCATTATCGAAAGTCGCTTCCACTCCTTGAGGATATGCTGCCGTACCATACACCTTGGTACGCTTATCGTAACGCAAAACAGCTATGCCTTGTTCAGCCAATCCCCAAGCTATATCGCGAAAAAGTTTATTAGGGCCCAATGTTTCATCGCGATCATTCGGGCCGGAACCATGTACAAGGATCAGTACGGGAAGACGGGAACCTCCTTTAGGAAGAGTCAATGTGCCGGGTAGCCGGAAAGTATCGGTAGAAATCTCCACACTTTTTTCCTCCAACCTCTTTTTATTGAACTTCATAGGCTTAGCATCAACAACAGAAGTAGCCGGGGTAAAGGTAAGCGTGCTTGCCCTGCCGTCCTCGTCGAATACGACGGTGAATCGCATAGAGTTCTTTTCAAAACGTACATCGCAATGATACATCGTGATCCCTTCCGCCATTTCCGTTTTCCACTTTCCCCGGGATTTAAATTTCCCCATCTGTTTCTCCAACTGCCGGAAACTGTCACTAAACACCACCGGGGCCACCTTCTTACGAATGGTATCACTCATACGCACATGTACGCTATCCCCTTGCCCTGCAACAATAAACTTATATAAACGTTCGGCACTTTTTAAATTTGCTTTATGATTTTGGGCATCCGCAGGTTGCAGAATTCCTAAAAGAACAATTAACAATATTACAATCCGTTGTAACATGATTCCTTCCAATATTTTAATTAATGATTCGTTAATCTCTTCACCGCCGGAACGAAGAGTAAGTTCTTCCGTATTAGTTTCGCTATCATCATAAGCATATTGTCCGGCTACCTGCCAAAGTGCCGCATCACTCTGGATCATCACAAAGTTTTCAATGATATCATTTTGATATCACAAATATATTATTCTTATATTCAAACGAGCAATAGAAAACAGGAAAAAGAGCATGCTATTAACGTTTATTACAGAAAAACGATGTAGCAATCTACTAATGTACCCATATACCAACTGGCTGCGTTACATACCGTATATCATTGGTACGTTGGTACATCGATATATTAGCATATTGGCATATTGGTACATGGATCCATTACCATATAATGTGAAGAAAAGTCGTATGATCAGTTTTTCCGGATAAACATTTCAAGAAGGAAAAGACAGACACCCGGTAACCGACCTCTTGCCATCCCCGACTCAGACCTTTGTAACAAAATAGGGAGTATGCCCTAACGACTATCACAGTTAATTTTGTCAAAAGCCGTTCCCGAAAAAGATTTAAAAAAGCGATGGAATGCCCACAAATTAAAAAAGATAAAAATAAAATGTTTTTTTATTCGACTTCATAAGGATGTGTAAACCAAAAACGGCTGCCAACCCCCAATTCTGATTCAACACCGATACTCCCCTTCAAATGATCAACAATACTCCGGCAGATAGAAAGCCCTAACCCGGTACCTTTTGAAAATGTATTGAGCTTTACGAAACGGTCGAAAACTTTACCGGCTTTTTCCGGAGCAATTCCTATGCCCGTATCTGTAACCGAAAATTCGATTTGATTATCGTTTTCCTCAAAATGATAGTCAAGAAGAACCTGCCCCTCATGCGTAAATTTCAAGGCATTGTTGATAAAGTTTATAATAACCTGCATCAAGCGTTTTTTATCACTATAGATGCGATAATCGGGCAAACCGGGAGCAAGTACAACAGGAACTTCCTTATCCTCTTTAATATCATAGTAACGAACAATATCCTCACATAAATCCTTGACGTTCAAATAACCCATATTAAAGTCAAGCGTACCTGCCTCTATCTTCGATAAATCCAGAATATCGGATATCAATTGCAAAAGCAACTCCGAATTTTCTTGCATGATGGCAAGATACTCCTCGCGTTCTTCTTTGTCCTCCGACTCGGCCAGAAGGCTGGCAAAGCCTACAATCGAATTTAACGGAGTACGAATTTCATGACTCATATTGGCCAGAAAAGCCGACTTCAAGCGATCCAGATTTTCTGCTTTCTCTTTCGCAATTCTTAATTCTTCCTCTATTTTCTTTTGATGGTCGATGTCGACACTGGTAATGACATGTGCCATTTGTCCGTCTATCCAAGCAAAGGCAGCACTGAATACGCGAAACCAGCACTTATCAAACGGGCGCTGATAATCCCAGGAATAGACTTTGGTAGGCAAACCGTTCTCATCGATCAAATGTCTCTTCGGACAAAACTCGCACTCTCCCGTTTTATCGGTATAAAGCGCCTGCCAGCACTTCTTCCCCTCGAAATGCTCTATACCGCCGTAGGGAGCCGCCATAGATTCATTGGCATACAGCATATCATGAGAATCAAACGAGTTGACGTATATATCGACTCCCATATTATTCATGATACTGCCCAATGTCTTACTCGCACGTACTTCTCTTTCTTTATACTCTCTGATCGATATTTCTTTAGAAAGCGCACCCAACGCAAGATAAATGGCCTGCGACTCCTCTTTGGTAAAAGAAGAAGCGCCCTCTTCCCTGTCGGCAAATCCGATAAAGCCGATTATTTTCCCTTCGGTATCTTCAAAGTGCCGGATCAATAGGGATTTTACCTTATAAAAATCCATGATATCGATATCAGCCAACGAGCTACCCTCATGACCATCGACACAGAAAGGTTCCTTCTTATCTTTTGCACGTGCCAAATGTTGCTTGGTCATCTCGCCCATTTCAAAACGGGATCTCAGAGTATTATCCTCATTCCCAACCGTCTCTTTCAAATAAAAATAACGGAATCCGTCTGTCTGATAAACAAATCCTCTCTTGAATCCACAATAATCACAAATATCCGTTAATGATCCCATCACCTTTTTCTCGATCGATTCATAGTCGTTCAATCTCTCTAAAAAATGAAGTAGAAATGTACTCAAACTCTCTGCGCTCTTGCTCATATAACTTTTAAACCTTAGGGTTAGAGACGTTCAAAACAAGCATAAAAACGCCTCCTTTGCATAGTCTTCAAGCTGCTAATATACAAACTTTTAGAGAAAAACGGTCGCATTCCATCCTGCCTCGGTCCGGGTATCCTTCCCTTTTTAAGACAAGAACAAAATTCGACAAAGCTAATTTACTTTACAAGACAAAGAGAAGAAGGATTTCAAGAAAGAATATTCTTTTTCAGAAAGTTATTGAAATAAATTACATTAGGCTTTCCCGCCGCATCCTGTCAATGCAACCTATCGTATTTTATTAATCAACAAGGATTTTCAGATGCTCCATCCGGTAGTACTGTCATGATATCGGATAGCAGTACCGGTATATGAAACCAGTCAGCCCGGTAGGATGAATTCAGTTTCACACCGAGAAACGATCGGTTCCACACCGGGAAACCATTGGTTTCATACGGATGAAACGGACAGTTTCATACAGTTGGAACAAATGGTTTCATACGGTTGGAACGATGAGTTTCATACAGTTGAAACATTTAATAAGAAGGATACATACCGATCTGCACATCAGTCCGCCGTGAATGCCCGGCCCATATCAGCCAATAAGTCTTCTATATTTTCAAGACCGACGGAAAGGCGGATTGTTTTCTGGCTGATATCCATACTTTGCCTTTGTTCTTCGGTGAAGGTGCCATAAATAGTGCTGGCAGGATGAATGGCAAGCGTTTTATTATCAAACAGGTTAGTTGCCCTGCGGATAAGTTGCAGACGATTCATAAAACGGAAACAGGCCTCACGCGAAGCGAGATCAAATGTCAGCATCGCTCCGGGATAAGGGCCAAACTGCTCCGTACTCAACCGATAAAACGGATTGGATGCAAGTCCGGTATAATTAACCGCCTCTATCTGAGGAAAATTCTGCAAGCGTTCTGCCAATTCCAGACATGTGGACGCCTGCCGTGCATAACGAACTTCCATTGTTTCCAAGCCAAGACTTTGCATATAAGCCACCTGCGGAGTCATATAAGCTCCTAAATTGCGATGAATCTCTTTACGAAGTTTGGCTGTAAAAGCAGCATTACCGAATTGCGCCCCCACCGGGCCCAGTTTCTTCGAACGGCTCCAATCCAGCGTACCGTAATCAAGAATAAGCCCACCCAAACTGGTCGCGCCACCGGAAATATATTTGGTACTGGAAACAACCTCAATATCTATCCCGAATTCACGGGCATGGAATGTATGAAAAGGAATAACAGTCGTATCTGCTACCAAAGGGGCTCCCACCTGATGGGCAATGCCGGCAAGCGCTTTCAAATCGGCAACCTCGAGTTGAGGATTCGTGATAACTTCAAGAAAAACCGCACAAGTATTTTCATCTGCCCGCTCACGGACTTCGTCCGGATTTGTAAGGTCGCAAAAACGCACTTCGACTCCAAATGCCGCTAAAGTACTTTTGAAAAAAGAATAAGTATTGCCAAACAGATGGGGAGAGGTGACAATGTTCGCACCGGATCGGGCCAACGTAATGAAAACATTACTGACAGCCGCCATACCGGAATTCAGAGCCGTCACACTCAGCGCACCTGTAATGGTCCGGATGCGTTTCTCGAAATACTGAACAGTAGGATTGGTTATCCGCGAATAGGCATGATCGGCCGTGCGTCCGCAAAAAGCCTCTTCCATGGCTTCCGCCGTGTCGAATTCATAAGCAGCCGTATTGTATACCGGCATGGAAAGAGAATGATAAGCATCTTCTTTATCAAAAGGAGTATGCAGAAGTTGTGCTTCAAAACTGTTCTTATCCATCAGATTTTCAATTTTGTTGTATGTTGTATAAAGTGGACTATCTGTTACAGGCTTCCCGCAGTTGCCCCAATGCCTTTTCGAGTACACTGCGCGGGCAAGCTACATTCAGCCGCATAAATCCTTCGCCTTCTTTCCCGAAAGTGGTGCCGTCATTAAGCGCCAGATGTGCACCGTCCACAAAAAGACCGACCAATTCTTTCTGAGCCAGTCCCAAGTCCCGGCAATCGAGAAATATGAGATAAGAAGCCTGCGGACGAATCATGCGGATGGCCGGAATATACGCCCGCAGATATTCATCGGTAAAATCGATGTTGGCCTGAATATAGGCAATCGCCTGATCGAGCCATTCGGTTCCGTTGCTATATGCAGCAGCCACGCTGAGATAAGCAAACAAGTGTCCCTCGCTTAATTCACCGGCCTCCATATACTCCTGAAAACGATGTCGTATTCTGCTATCTTCAATGATACAATACGAACTTGCCAGTCCCGGCATATTGAACGCTTTGCTGGGAGACATAAACACAAGGGAGTTCCGGCGCGCCTTGTCCGATACCAACGCAAAAGTAGAATGCTTGTATGGCGGTAATGTCAAGTCGGCATGAATCTCATCAGAAATGACCAGTGTACCGCTTTCATAACAAATTTCCGCTATCTGTTCCAACTCTTCGAGCGTCCATACACGCCCGCCCGGATTGTGAGGATTACTTAAAATAAGCATTTTACACCCTTGCACATCTTTACGGAAACGCTCGAAATCAATCTGGTATTGACCGTCCCGAAGCACCAACGGGCTGTAAACCACCTCACGCTGATTCTTCTCCGTCACCAAAAAGAAAGGATGATACACCGGCGGCATTACCATTACCTTATCCCCTTTTTCCGTAAAACACTGTATGGCAAACGCCAATCCGCGAACAATACCGGGCATAAAAGTAAGCATCTCGCGGGTCACTTCCCAATGATAGCGCTGCTGCAACCAATTTATAATGGAAGTATACCATTCTTCGCAGGCAAAAGTATATCCCAGTATCTCGTGCTCCAAACGTTTTTTCAGTGCATCCATCACAAACGGAGGAGTACGGAAGTCCATATCCGCCACCCACATGGGAAGCAAATCATTTCGTCCCCAACGCTCGCTGACGGCATCCCATTTTACGGAATCCGTTCCATGACGATCTATTATTTCATCGAAATTGTATTTCATCTTACATTTCATTTTTGCGGTTATCTGCTTGCAAATGTACAACTCATCTGTTGCAAAATGAAAGCAGGAGAGAGAAATTTACTTTAAGAAGAACAAAAATACCACAATTGTGGTAGAGGATATGACATAAATCAAGCTCGCCTTGATTTCTTTTTTGTATTTTTGTGCACTCTAAAAAACATAATATGACGAAAGCCCTGTTTTTTGATATTGACGGAACATTGGTGAGTTTCGAAACTCATGCCATTCCTGCATCTACCATCGAGGCACTGACCATTGCCCACGAAAAAGGCATTAAAATCTTTATTGCCACAGGACGCCCCAAAGCGATTATCAACAATCTGGCGGATATACAGGACCGGGGATTGATAGACGGTTACATCACGATGAACGGTGCCTACTGTTTCGTAGGTGATGAAGTGATTTACAAAAGCGCCATTCCTGCCGGAGAGGTACGGGCACTGGCACAGGTTTGTGAACAGAAAGGATACCCCTGCATATTTGTAGGAGAACATACGATATCCGTATGCCAGCCCAATAAATTGGTTCACGATATCTTTTATGATTTCCTGCATGTAGACGAAATTCCCGTAAAGACTTTTGAAGAAGCCGTGCAGGAAGAGATTTTCCAGATGACTCCGTTTGTCACCGTAGAAGAGGAAACAGAAATACAACCTCAAATTCCCAATTGCGAGTCCGGCCGTTGGTTCCCGGCTTTTGCAGATATCACGGCAAAAGGAAATACGAAGCAGAAAGGTATCGATGAAATAATAGCCCGTTTCGGCTTCAAGCTGGAAGAGACGATGTCGTTCGGTGACGGCGGTAACGATATCAGTATGTTGCGCCATGCCGCTATCGGTGTAGCCATGGGCAATGCCAAGGAGGAAGTGAAACAGGCGGCAGACTATGTGACTGCTTCCATTGATGACGACGGAATTGCCAAAGCATTGAAACACTTCGGAATAATTTAGCCACCGGAAAGGTACTTCCATATGACCGTAGATACTGACAACAAAGAGTTTCAGGATGCGCTGAACCTCATCCAATATACCCGGCAGTCCGTCTTTCTGACAGGAAAAGCCGGTACGGGTAAATCCACATTCCTACGGCATATCTGTGCCAATACGAAAAAGAAATATGTCGTTCTTGCTCCTACCGGCATTGCCGCAATCAATGCCGGAGGAAGCACGATGCACAGCTTCTTCAAACTTCCTTTTTATCCCATCCTGCCGGACGATCCGAACTTGAGCCTTCAACGCGGACGCATCCATGAGTTTTTCAAGTATGCCAAACCACACCGCAAGCTGCTCGAACAGATCGAACTGGTCATCATCGATGAGATCTCGATGGTACGTGCGGATATCATAGATGCCGTAGACCGCATCCTGCGCGTTTACTCCCGTAATCTGCGCGAGCCGTTCGGCGGGAAACAAATCCTGCTCGTCGGCGATGTATTCCAACTGGAACCGGTCGTAAAAAATGACGAACGGGAAATTCTGAACCGTTTCTATCCCACCCCCTATTTCTTCTCCGCCCGCGTATTCAGCGAGATAGACCTCGTATCCATCGAATTACAGAAAGTATACCGGCAGACCGATCCGGTATTTGTCAGCGTGCTCGACCATATCCGCAATAACACTGCCGGTGCAGCCGATCTGCAACTGCTGAACACACGCTATGGCACGCAGATAGAACAGAACGAGGAAGATATGTACATCACCCTTGCCACCCGGAGAGACAATGTAGACTACATTAATGATAAAAAACTGGCGGAACTTCCCGGTGAACCGGTCACCTTTGAGGGAGAAATCGAAGGAGATTTTCCGGAAAGCAGTTTGCCTACCTCCAAAGATTTGATATTAAAACCGGGTGCACAGATCATTTTCATCAAAAACGATTACGACCGCCGTTGGGTAAACGGAACGATCGGTACCATATCCGGCATCGACGACGAGGACGGCACCATCTATGTAATAACCGATGACGGAAAAGAATGTGATGTAAAACCCGATTCCTGGCGAAACATCCGATACCGGTACAACGAAGAGAAAAAAGAGATTGAAGAAGAAGTGTTGGGCACTTTCACCCAATACCCTATCCGGTTGGCATGGGCCATCACAGTGCACAAAAGTCAGGGACTGACTTTCAGCCGGGTGGTCATCGACTTCACGGGCGGTGTCTTTGCCGGCGGACAAGCCTATGTGGCACTCAGCCGTTGCACCTCACTGGAAGGTATCCAATTGAAGAAACCGATCAACCGCGCCGATATTTTTGTACGGCAGGAAATCGTAAACTTCGCCCAACGTTTCAACAACCGGCAGGCAATAGACAAAGCTTTGAAACAAGCGCAAGCCGATGTACAATATGTAGCGGCTGTCCGTGCATTCGACCGTGGAGATATGGAAGAGTGTCTGGAACAATTTTTCCGTGCCATCCATTCGCGGTATGACATAGAGAAACCCGTGCCCCGGAGATTTATCCGCCGGAAACTGGAAGTAATCAACACACTGCGCGAGCAAAACCGGCAATTGAAAGAACAAATGCGAAGCCAACAGGAGTATCTGAAAAAATACGCCCGCGAATACCTGTTGATGGGAAACGAATGTATCACGCAGGCACACGATGCGCGCGCCGCACTGGCAAACTACGATAAAGCGCTGGAACTTTATCCGGATTATACGGATGCTTGGATCCGGAAAGGAATCACTTTGTTCAACAACAAAGAATGGTTCGATGCCGAAAATTGCTTCAATACCGCCATACGCATCAGCCCGGCTAATTTCAAAGCTTTTTACAACCGGGGGAAACTCCGTCTGAAAACAGAAGAAACAGAAGGAGCAATCGCCGATCTCGACAAAGCAACTTCACTGAAGCCGGAGCATGCCAAAGCACATGAACTTTTCGGTGACGCCCTGCTGAAAGCCGGTAAGGAGGTAGAAGCCGCTATCCAATGGCGTATCGCCGAAGAACTCAAGAAAGCACTTTCGGAGCGGGGAGGTACGGCAAGCGATGGGAATAAGGATGATAAAAAGTAATATATAAATACCTCCGGGACTCCATACCGGATTCCTTTCGGTAAATAATATGAATTTAGAACTTAAATTCATAAGCCACAGACTAATAAATAGAAAACTTTTCATTAGTTTTGCTATCTCAATAACATATTAATCATAAAACCTACAAAATGAAAAAGGGTCTGAAAATTACAGCTATTGCATTGGGAGTACTCCTACTGCTGATGCTTATTCTTCCTTTTGCTTTCCGTGGAAAAATAGAAAGCATTGTAAAAACCGAAGGAAACAAAATGCTCAATGCACAGTTTGATTTCCGTAGTCTCGACATTAGCCTGTTCCGCAACTTCCCCAAAGCATCTATTACACTCAGCGATTTCTGGTTGCGGGGAGTAGGCGAATTTGAAAACGATACACTTGTTCAAGCAGGCGAAGTGGTTGCTGCGATCGATCTTCTGTCACTTTTCGGAGACAGTGGATATGATATCTCCAAAATACAAATCGAAAATACACGCCTGCATGCCATCGTTCTTGCAGACGGACGTCCCAACTGGGATGTGATGAAACCGGACAGCACTTCTACCGATACAGAAGAAGAAGAAACTACGGATGATTCACCTTTTAAAATACAACTCCAACGGTTCGTGATCAAAAACATGAATCTGATTTACGATGACCGACAGGGTAATATGTACGCTGATATCCGTAACCTCAACGCGCTCTGTTCGGGCGATTTAGGCAGTGACCGTACAACCTTGAAACTGGAAGCCGAAACGGAAGCGCTTACTTATAAGATGAGCGGAATTCCTTTCCTCTCTAATGCCAACATCTACACCAAAATGGACGTGGACGCCGATCTGGCAAATAACAAATTTACCCTGAAAGACAATGAGTTCCGGCTGAATGCCATCCAAGCCGGTATCGACGGTTGGGTAGAATTAAAAGATCCCGCCATCGACATGGATCTCAAACTGAACACAAACGAAGTAGGATTCAAAGAAATTCTCTCGCTGATCCCTGCAATCTATGCAAAAGATTTCGATGGACTGAAAACAGACGGTACCGCTACCCTTACTGCCAGTGTGAAAGGCAGCATGGTGGGCGACAGCATCGTTCCGCAGTTTGACATAGCCATGGCTGTGAAAAATGCCATGTTCCGCTATCCCTCCCTTCCGGCAGGGGTAGACCAAATAAACATCCATGCCGAAGTTAAGAATCCGGGTGGCGCCATCGATCTGACTACCGTCAACATCCAGCCGTTTAGTTTCCGGCTTGCCGGTAATCCTTTCAGTCTGACTGCTGATGTAAAAACACCTGTCAGCGATCCGGATTTCCGTGCAGAAGCAAAAGGAGTGCTCAATTTGGGTATGATAAAACAAGTATATCCATTGGATGATATGGAACTGAACGGTACCATCAATGCCGACATGCAGATTGCCGGACGATTGTCATACATCGAAAAAGAGCAGTACGACCGTGTACAGGCTTCAGGCACGATCGGGCTTACCGGTATGAAGTTAAAAATGAAAGACATGCCGGACGTAGATATCCACAAGTCGCTCTTCACCTTTACACCGAAATACCTGCAACTGAGCGAAACAACCGTCAATATCGGTAAAAACGATCTCACTGCCGACAGCCGTTTCGAGAACTACTTAGGTTATGTACTGAAAGGTACCACGCTAAAAGGCACACTCAATATCCGGTCCAATCATCTCAACCTAAATGATTTCATGACAACGACAGCCGACAGCGCCGCACAGGCGGAAACAACACCGGAAGCAACAGCAAGTATCATCGAAGTACCTCGTAACATCGATTTCCAAATGGATGCCAACTTGAAAGAGGTATTGTTCGATAAGATGGCTTTCACAGATATGAATGGAAAACTAATCGTGAAAGACAGTAAAGTAGATATGAAAAATCTGTCCATGAACACGATGGGAGGAAACGTGGTCATGAACGGATACTACTCTACCACCGACGTGGAAAAACCGGAAATGAATGCAGGTTTCAAACTAAATGCCCTGAGTTTTGCACAAGTATACAAAGAATTGGATATGGTACAACAACTTGCACCGATCTTCGAAAATCTGAAAGGAAACTTCTCCGGCAGCATGAAAGTACAAACGGTGCTGGATACCTCCATGAGTCCCGTATTGGAAACCATGCAGGGTAATGGCAGCCTTTCCACAAAAGATCTCAGCTTGAGCGGCGTTAAAGTGATAGACCAGATTGCCGAAGCAGTGAAGAAACCCGATCTGAAGGATATGAAAGTGAAAGACATGACATTGGACTTCACCATTGAAAACGGAAGAGTGGCTACACAACCGTTTGATATCAAACTCGGAGATTATGTCATGAATCTATCCGGCAGTACGGGGTTGGATCAGACAATAGACTATTCCGGTAAAATCAAACTTCCGGCTTCTGCAGGCGACCTTGCCAAGCTGACCACTCTTGACCTGAAAATCGGTGGCTCGTTTACTTCACCTAAAGTATCCATCGATACCAAAAGTATGGCAAATCAGGCAGTAGAAGCCGTAGCAGACAAAGCTGTCAGCGAATTAGGAAAGAAACTGGGACTGGACTCTGCGGCCACAGGCAATAAAGAAGAGCTGAAAGAGGCAGTCAAAGAAAAGGCCGCTGAAAAGGCACTGGATTTCTTAAAGAAGAAACTGAAATAACAATAAGTGATTAGTGATTATCAACATCATGCTGCTGAAACTTTACGAAAAGAACAATAATCCACAAGACTTGCAACAGGTAGTGGATATTTTAAATGACGGAGGACTTATTATTTATCCTACCGATACGATGTATGCCATTGGTTGTCACGGACTGAAAGAACGTGCAATCGAACGCATTTGCCGTATCAAGAACATTGATCCGCGAAAAAATAATCTCTCTATCATTTGTTATGATTTGAGCAGTATCAGTGAATATGCGAAAGTAGACAACAACACTTTTAAGCTGATGAAAAGGAACCTCCCCGGACCTTTCACTTTTATTCTGAACGGAACCAACAAACTGCCTAAGATTTTCCGGAATAGAAAAGAGGTAGGTATCCGTATGCCGGACAATCATATCATCCGTGAAATAGCGCGGCTGCTCGATGCGCCTATCATGACAACGACGCTCCCTCACGAGGCAGATGAAGATTTGGAATACATGACCGATCCGGAACTGATCGACGAAAAATTCGGGGAGACGGTAGATCTCGTAATCGATGGAGGAATAGGAGGAATAGAACCGTCAACAATAGTAAGCTGTACGGAAGATACTCCGGAGATTGTCCGTCAGGGAAAGGGGATGCTTGAGGAGAATTAGGGAATGAAAGATTTAAGAAATTAAGGAATTAAAGAATGAAAGGCTGCGCTATGTGAATGTACTCACCGCGCAGCCTTTCATTCTTTAATTATTAATTATCCATTATTAGGCCCTGCCTTTCATTATTCATTTTCTTAAATCAATGATTCCGGATCCAGATGGTCAGCTTCAATATCCTTGAAGTAACGATACGTTCCTACCTTCAGTTCTACCGTAGCCGCATCGTCACAAACAATAATACCCTTTTCATGCATCTGCAATGCACTGATTGTCCACATCTGAGTGATGGCACCTTCCACTGCATGATACAAGGCACGGGCTTTGTTATGACCATTTACAATAATCATCACTTCTTTGGCAGAAAGCACTGTTCCCACACCCACTGTCAAAGCCGTCTTCGGCACTTTGTTAATATCATTATCAAAGAAGCGCGAGTTAGCGATAATTGTATCCGTAGTCAGCGTTTTCTGACGGGTACGTGAAGACAAGGAAGACCCCGGTTCATTGAAAGCAATATGTCCGTCCGGACCGATTCCTCCCATGAAAAGATCGATACCGCCATAAGACTTGATTTTTTCTTCATAGCGTGCACATTCAGCATCCAGATCAGCGGCATTACCATTCAAGATATTGGTATTTTCCGGTTTGATATCGATATGGCTGAAGAAATTATTCCACATAAAAGAATAATAACTTTCGGGATGTTCTTTCGGCAAACCTACATATTCGTCCATATTGAAAGTAACGACGTTCTCGAAAGAAACGATGCCTTTTTTGTTCAGGTCGATTAAGCCTTTGTACATACCCAAAGGAGAAGAACCGGTAGGACATCCCAAAACGAACGGTTTTTCTGCTGTAGGATTAGCAGCTTTGATTTTAGCAGCAACATAGTGTGCCGCCCACTGAGATACGGACTGATAGTCCGGCTGAATGATTAATCTCATTGTTCTTAATTTTATTAGATTAATAAATAGGTTGATTCAATTATTAATTTCTTGATTATTAATTATCAATTGCCTCCCCTGTCTTTTTTTAAACGTTCGGCCATCGCACGAGCCAGATTTTCACACTGCTCATAGGTAATGTCTTTCATCGCCTGTTTCATCTCTACCGGGTCGCCTACTACCTCAAACTTACTCTTCTCGGCGAATTCCGCCATACGCTTCACTGCGGCACCTGCCCAAGTGAAAGAGCCGAAAAGCCCCAAATAGCGTCCTTTCAACTCGCGGACAAGTATTTTAGAAAGCAAAGACTCGATTTCCGGATAAATCTGATTGCTATAAGTCGGCGAACCGATAATAAGCCCCTTATACTTGAATATATCGGCCAAAATATAAGAAGGATTGCTCTTGCTGACATTATGCATGACAATATTCCGGATACCCTGTGCCGACAGTTCGGCAGCAATGGCTTCTGCCATCTGTTCGGTATTGCCATACATACTTCCATAAGCGATTACCACTCCCTCATCGGCTGCATAGCGGCTTAACTTATCGTAAATACCCACTACCTTCGGGATATTTTCTGTCCATACCGGACCGTGAGTAGAACAGATAACAGAGATAGGCAGCCCGCCTAATTTCTGCAATGCCTTCTGTACAGGGCTTCCATATTTTCCTACAATATTGGAGTAATAACGCACCATTTCATCCCAATAACGATCAGTGTTGATACGAGTATCAAGAAAACCACCGTCTACCGTACCAAAACAACCGAAACCGTCTCCGGAGAAAAGAATTCCGTCCGTTTCATCAAATGTCATCATGGTTTCGGGCCAATGCACCATCGGAGTAAGATAAAAACGAAGTTTATGTTTCCCCAAAGCAAGGAAATCACCGTCTTTCACCAGATACTGCTCACCTGTCACGCCATAGAAACCCTCGATCATTCCAAAAGTCTGTTTATTACCGACAATGACAATATCGGGATAATGCTGTTTTATCAAACGGATAGATCCGGAATGATCCGGCTCCATATGATTTATTATTAAGTAGTTTATAGGACGATCACCTATTACTTTCTTTATTTTATGAAGAAATACTTCAAAATAACAGATGTCTACCGTATCAACCAAAGCCACCATTTCATCATCAATCAGATAAGAGTTATACGAAACCCCATATGGTAACGGCCACATCCCCTCAAAAAGATGTTTGTTACGATCATTCACTCCCACATAGTGGACATTTCCTTTTATTCTTGTCTTCTGTTCCATCTTATTATTATTAAATTAGTGATTAGCGGTTAGCGACAGGTAATTAGCAAGCCGGTCAAATATCTTTCGGCGTCGGTCACTTATCACTAACCGCTAATCATTCATTGCCAAACATCAATTTATTGTCCGGCAAATATACCTTTTTTTTCTGAAAATTTATACATCCTCCCTTGATATGCCCCCCTTTCTTTCATTCTTTTTTGAACACGGGCGGTAAATTCATAATTTTTTAATCCCCAGTCGGGAGCTATCAGTAATTCACGGGGAGATTGGGATACAAAGCGCTCCGGCACAATATCCGGTCGTAAGTGTTCGATATAATCTATTACGAGCTCGATATATTCATTCACATCATTAAAAAGATGAAAACCAGCGGGATTCTGCTCATATTCATAAGCCATACGGGTGCCACGAATCAATTGAAGCTGATGCATTTTCAAGGTGGTAAGCGGCAATTCGGAAAGTACTCCGGCTTGCGATACCATGTCGTCGTGAGACTCTCCCGGAAGCCCGAGAATAACATGTCCGCCAGTCAGAATGCCTCTGGCAGCCGTGCGTTGCACTGTTTCCACCGTATCCGCATAGGTATGCCCCCGGTTGATACGTTTCAGTGTTTCATCACAAGTTGTCTCGATTCCATATTCCACTAAAAGAAATGTCTGCCGGTTAAGGTTTTCAAGATACTGGAGAAGTTCATCCGGCATACAATCCGGCCGGGTACCGATCACAAGTCCGACAACGTCGTCAACGCTCAACGCTTCTTCATATTTTCGTTTCAGGCTCTCCAGCCCGGCATAAGTATTAGTATAAGCCTGGAAATAAGCGAGGTATTTCATCTCAGGATATTTATGGGCAAAGAAACGCTTTCCCTCTTCCAACTGTACCTTAATCGTTTTCTCTGTCCGGCAATATTCCGGATTAAAAGTCTGGTTATTGCAATAAGTACATCCCCCCTGCCCTTTAGTACCGTCACGATTAGGACAGGTAAAACCTGCATTCAGAGATATCTTCTGTACCTTATAAGGGAAATAACGCTTCAGAAATAGCGGAAATTCATTATATAAAAATTGTTGAGCCATGCTGTTCCTTCTTTATGAGGAACAAACATAAGAAAATCCGGGGAGACGAAAAAGAAAAAAACGAAACTTTACTGTTTATAGTGCCAATCTTGTCTTCAACAATTTATAACCGGAAAGACTCACTCTCAACTTATCACCATTCTTCAGCAACAGCCTGTAACTCTCCTTGCCGAAAAGCTCTACCCGAGAGATCTGCGTTACATTTACAATAGTCGAACGGTGTATGCGCACAAACCCGGCCGCCGACAAATGAGTTTCCAGATATTTCATAGTAAGCTCTTTTACGTACTGCCCTTCAGGAGTAACCAAAGTAACATAATCTCCACACGCCTGCACATAAAGCAAATCTTCCGTATTTATTAAATGAATGCGTGTTCCATCTTTTACCGTAATACGGTTCAGAAACTCTTCCACCGGTTGTTCTGTCTCTTCGACATTATTTTCTTTGACCGGCTCCTCTTCTTCCGGCATCACCCCCTCTTTAGAAAGGGATTGTCCTGCCTGCAAAGCCAACAATCTATACCACATCATTATCACTATCCAGCACAAAATGCCGGATAAACCCCTGAAAGGAGCGGTTACCGCAAAGGGAGCATAGGCAGTTGTTCCTATAAGCTCAATCCACTCCTGCATAGCAAACCCGCCGGCCAGCCAAAACAGTATGGCCAATACCGATACGACAATCTCCGTCTGTACCGACGATACAATGCCGATAGCAAACCATGACAAATATGCCAAACCGCAAAACAGTACGACAGAAACCGTACCATCTGTCAATGCCGGCCATAAACCGGCACCTGCATAAGTCATCAACAAACCGGTATATATCCCTATCGCGGCCGCTACCAATAATAAAACAGATATCCACCGCCGGGAAGAATCCATAATCGGATGTGCTTGCATTTTATTTAATTAACCTTTAATTTCTACTCCTCCAAAAGAAACATTCCCAATAACTACCAGTCTACGACTCTGATCGATATTCACCCCCGGCACACGTTTATCCTCACAACCGCCCAAGAAAGCATTGGCCTGCAAATCTACCCGCCAATCCAACGGAACATATATCTCCACACCTCCGAAATTACACTCTACATCAATATACGTCTCACCCTGTTCGATGTTCGTGCGCCGTAAATCAAGCACGGTTCCCCCAAAACTGTTACGGATTTCCGCGCCTTTAAAGACCTCATCGAGCACAACTTGCTTCACACCGCCAAACACATTGTCCGAACGCACAAAGCCATCACCGGAATGATGTTGCCGGGTAGTAAAATCTGTTTCACTCTGTATCTTCCTTTCTCTTTTTCTGCACTGCGGACGATAAAAAAAGGCGATTCCCACACATACCAACAACACAGGCCAAAGCACAGCGCTCACATTCGCCGGCCCCCACGGCAACCATCCGAGTCGCGGCAAAATGAAACAAAGTCCGATAGCGAACAAAACCACGCCCGTAAATGCCTGTCTGCGCAGGAAAGAATAAGCTCCCAAAACGACCAAAAGCATCGGCCAGGATACAATAATATGAAATATCCTATTGGGGAAAATTCCCAAATTACGTCCCAACAATAAAACACCACATGCTATAAGAATAGTAGCCATTAATTGCCTTCCCGTGAAACCCGAAGGCGTAGCAGATTTCTTTTCCATAATTCTCTTAATTTATAAATTCGATGATACGTTCGATTTGATTACAGGACAAAGATACGCTGTTCAACCTCCAAAAGAAAGGTTTTTCCGACCAAATACGATACAAAATCGATGAATACCGGACTGAGCCCCGTTAAAAAGAGAGACAATAATTATTTAATCAGCAAGTACCAATTTTTTCCTTAATAAAAAAGAGATCGGATCCGAAGAGCAGATCACGGTATAACTACCTAATAATCAACAAGCAAACCAAATATATAGTTCCCTATATAAAATTATACACTTTACATTGCGTTAAATACATACTTTTACTTCATAAAAATATAAACTCCTGCATACACAAAGTATATACTTCTACAAATAGAGGTATAAGTGCGTTAAATATCCCGTTAACAATGTTAATTCAAGAAGGATGATCATAAGAACTCTATAAAAGAGTTTCCTTTTTTTGAGGTATTTCAGTTTATTACTAACTTTGCAGACATAAGAAGTTCAAAAACAAGAAAGAATGAAAAAGATAACCCTGTCTCTCCTACTCTGTCTCATTTGTCTGAGTGGTATGGCGCAAAGTAGTAAAAAGTTAGACCTGAAAGATATAACTTCCGGAAAATACCGTGCGGAAAATATTCGTAACGTAGTGCCGATGCCCGACGGAGAGCATTATACACAAATGAATGAAGAAGGTACGCAAATCACCAAATACTCTTTCAAAACAGGAGAACCGGTAGAAGTCATCTTCGATGTAACCAAAGCCCGGGAATGTGATTTCAAGAATTTCGATGGTTACCAGTTTTCACCGGACGGGGAAAAGCTGCTTATCGCAACCGAAACAACGCCCATTTACCGGCGTTCATATACAGCCGTGCATTATTTATACCCCTTGAAACGTAATGAGAAAGGGGTGACGACAAACAACATTATTGAACGGCTTTCTGACGGGGGACCTCAACAAGCCCCCGTCTTCTCACCGGACGGTACCATGATCGCTTTCGTACGCGACAACAATATCTTCCTGGTAAAAACCCTTTATGGCAACAGCGAGAGCCAAGTGACGGAGGACGGCAAACCCAATGCAGTGCTCAACGGTATTCCCGACTGGGTATACGAAGAGGAGTTCGGCTTTAATAAAGCCTTAGAATTCAGTGCAGACAATTCTATGCTTGCTTTCATCCGCTTCGATGAAACGGAAGTGCCTCAGTATCAATTTCCCCTATTTGCCGGTGAAGCACCACGTATCGATGTATTAGAAGACTATCCGGGAGAATATGCATATAAATATCCGAAAGCCGGATACTCTAACTCCAAAGTAGAAGTGCGCACGTTCGATATCAAATCGAAAGTTACCCGTACAGTGAAGTTACCATTGGATGCCGATGGATATATCCCGCGTATCCGTTTTACAAAAGATGCCAACAAACTGGCCATAATGACATTGAATCGCCACCAGAACCGCTTTGATATGTATTTTGCCGATCCGCGTTCAACGGTCTGCAAATTGGTATTACGCGACGAATCGCCTTATTACATTAATGAGAATGTATTCGACAATATTCAATTTTATCCCGAAAACTTCAGTTTTCTGAGTGATAAAGACGGATATACCCACCTTTACTGGTATAGCATGGGAGGCAATCTGATAAAACAAGTTACCAAAGGCAATTATGAAGTAAAATCATTCTTAGGATATGATGAGGCGGACGGCAGTCTCTACTTTATAAGTAATGAAGAGAGCCCAATGCAACAGGCCGTGTATAAAATAGACCGCAAAGGAAAAAAAACAAAACTATCCCAAAAAGCCGGTATGAACAGTGCATTGTTCAGCCCGACTATGAAATATTACATCAATACATATACCAATCTCGATACACCGGCAGTCATCACCCTCAATGACAACGAAGGGAAACCTTTGAAAACATTGGTTACCAACGATGCATTGAAACAAAAATTAGCACAGATCGCTCTACCGAAAAAAGAATTCTTCAAATTTAAAACAACGGAAGGAGTAGAATTGAACGGCTGGATGATGAAACCGGCAGACTTTTCGGCATCTAAGAAATATCCGGTGTTGATGTATCAGTACAGTGGACCGGGCTCACAACAGGTTTTGGATAACTTCAATGTAAGTTGGGAAACCTATATGGCCAGTTTGGGTTACATCGTCGCTTGTGTTGACGGACGCGGAACAGGCGGTCGCGGGGCAGAGTTCCAAAAAAACACTTACCTGAACCTCGGAGTAAAAGAAGCCAAAGACCAAGTGGAAACCGCTAAATATTTAGGAACATTGCCCTATGTAGATAAAGGACGTATCGGAATCTGGGGATGGAGTTATGGCGGATACATGACAATTATGAGTATGAGTGAAGGTACGCCGGTTTTCAAAGCAGGTGTAGCAGTAGCCGCCCCTACGGACTGGAGATTTTATGATACGATCTACACGGAACGCTTTATGCGTACTCCCAAAGAAAATGCCGAAGGATATAAAGCCGCATCCGCCTTTACACGGGCAAACAAACTCCATGGCAACCTTTTGCTTGTACATGGAATGGCTGATGATAATGTACACTTCCAGAACTGTGCCGAATATGCCGAACATCTTGTTCAACTGGACAAACAATTCGATATGCAAGTTTATACCAACCGTAATCATGGAATTTATGGTGGTAATACCCGTCAGCATCTATACACGAGATTAACCAATTTCTTTTTAAAGAACCTTTAAAGAGTTATGATTTATGAATGATGATTTATGGATTATACAGAAGTGCTATCCATAAATCATCATTCATAGCCCATAATTCATAAATCATAATTCAAATGAGAAAGCCTGAGTGGCTGAAGATCAGCATTGGCGCCAATGAACGCTACACGGAGACTAAACGTATCGTAGAGAACCATTGCCTGCATACGATTTGTAGCAGTGGACGCTGTCCTAATATGGGAGAGTGCTGGGGAAAAGGAACCGCAACTTTTATGATAGGAGGCGATATCTGTACCCGTAGTTGCAAATTTTGCAATACGCAAACCGGTCGCCCCCTTCCATTGGATGCTGACGAACCGACTCATGTAGCAGAATCCATAGCCTTGATGAAACTTTCTCATGCAGTAGTCACTTCAGTAGACCGGGACGACCTTCCGGATTTAGGAGCAGGACACTGGGCGCGTACCATCACTGAAATAAAAAGGATAAACCCGGATACTACCATTGAGGTGTTGATACCCGATTTTCAAGGACGAATGGAATTGGTAGACAAGATTATCGCCGCAAATCCGGAAATCATATCACACAACATGGAGACCGTACGCCGCATCAGCCCATTGGTGCGAAGCGCAGCCGACTATGAAACCAGTCTCCAAGTAATTCGTCGAATAGCCGAAAGCGGTATTACCGCCAAAAGCGGCATCATGGTCGGACTGGGAGAAACCCCATCGGAAGTGGAAGAACTGATGGATGATCTTCTGGCAACAGGATGCAGCATACTCACTATCGGACAATACCTGCAACCTACTCGCCGACACTATCCGGTAGAGGAATACGTTACTCCTGAACAATTTGCCCAATACCAACAGACCGGACTCGAGAAAGGTTTCGAACAAGTAGAGAGCGCCCCGCTCGTACGCTCATCTTATCACGCAGAAAAACATATTAAGAAATGATCTAAACATAAATACCCCCTTGTTTGTTTTATAGGAAACAGGCAAAATGTACACTAAAATGAATCATAAAGGAATATTATCTTCCGCATTTAATATGTCATTGGGATACCTCCCCGTTATTATCTCCATTATATTATGTGAATTTATAACGCAAGACACAGCAATCTATATCGGAACCGGTATCGGAATGCTATACTCATACTATTCAATGCACCGTAAAGGTGTACGGATTCCTAATTTTATTCTTTACATTTCGACATTTATGCTGATGTTACTCACATTGGCCGCCCTTATCCCGGGAGATTATGTCCCCCCCGGAGCACTTCCGCTTACATTAGAGGTCAGCATACTCATCCCTATGTTAAGTCTTTACCTGCATAAAAAAAGATTCATCAACTATTTCCTGAAAAAGAAAGATATCTGCAGCAAACGAATGTTTGCTCAAGGTGCGGAATCAGCTATCGTATCGGCACACATCATACTGATATTGGGATTTTTGCATTTTATCATCATCAGTCTGGCCATATTTTTCTCTCATCCGATGGGAAAGACGACAGGATGGGTCATATTCAACCTCATGCCTCCCGCTATTTTCATTTTATGTATCATCTTCAATCAGATAGGCATCCATTATTTTAATAAATTAATGGCTCACACGGAATATGTACCTATTGTCAACACTCAGGGAGATGTCATCGGAAAGACGATGGCGATGGAAGCCCTTAATTACAAAAACACCTATATCAACCCGGTAATCCGTATCGCTGTAGCCTCACACGGCATGCTTTTCTTATGTAACCGTCCGCAAACAGCCATTCTGGATAAAGGAAAAACAGATATACCGATGGAATGTTATCTTAGCTACGGAGAATCACTTGCGGAAGGATGTCGAAGAATATTACGCAATACTTTCCCAAAAGCTGATGGACTGAAACCTACTTTCAGCATCATGTATCACTTTGAAAACTCAGTAACCAACCGCCTTGTCTATCTTTTTGTTCTGGACGTAGAAGATGATTCCATCCTTTGTGACCCACGTTTCAAAGGGGGAAAACTCTGGCAATTTCAACAGGTAGAACAAAACTTGGGACACAAGTTCTTCAGCGAATGTTTTGAAGAAGAATACGAACACCTGAAAAACGTTATTGGTATAAGAGAAAAATACAGGGAATTTTAGAAAGCTCGGGAAGATGCCCTTTCCACTCTTTCACCGTCCGGGTTCGGATATACTCTCCTTCACAGGTGATATTGGCAGCAATACAGAGCCGTGTCTGCGGACGGCAATTGTTCAAAATATCCTCTACCATCTTATTATTACGATAAGGTGTCTCAATGAAAAGCTGCGTCTGATGCTCGGAATATACACGCTGTTCCAATAACTTAATTTTCTTTGCACGTTCTCCCGGCTCAATAGGCAAGTAACCGTGAAAGGCAAAACTCTGTCCGTTAAATCCGGAAGCCATTACAGAAAGTATAATAGAGGAAGGCCCCACCAGCGGAACTACACGCAGCCCCTTACGCTGGGCAATCGCTACGACATCTGCTCCGGGATCGGCAACGGCCGGACAACCGGCTTCCGAAATCACTCCCATAGAAGCTCCTCCCGCCAATGGTTTTAAATATCCGGAAATATCTTCAGGAGAAGTATGCTTGTTTAATGTATAAAAAGCCAGGGCATCGATATCGATCTCACGGTCTACCTTCTTTAAAAAACGACGGGCCGAACGGACATCCTCAACAATAAAATGGCGGATATTCAAAATAACTTCTTTATTATAGGACGGCAATACGGATTCGATAGCGGTATCTCCCAAAGTCACGGGAATAAGATAAAGAGCTGTTTCCATAAAAATAATTGATTAATGTGCTAATGTGCCAATTTAATAATATGCCAATATACTAATGCGCCAATGTGCCAATTGGCTGCGCTATAAAACAAGACGGAATGTGTCAATTGAATAATAATTTGCTGATGTTTCCAATTGGTGAATTTCTTTATTCTTTCATTTTTTCATTCTCCAATTGGCACATTGGCACATTATTAAATTGGCACATTATTTATAACCGGATTCTTGTAACATATGATGATAATCGGTCATCTGCAACAAATCCTGCAAGCTGACATCTTTATGGTGTTTCATATAAGAAGATACAATGCGTGTCCCCATCCAGGTTCCAATCAATGCCGGTGCATTCTCACCGAAGAAGGCGGTAAACGGTGCCGGCTTCATATACTTGCGCACAATCATCGGATCGCGGACGTAGAGATGTTTATTCTTCAACATATACTCCCACACATTCTTTTCATTCTCGCTGCACCATGCTTCTTCTTTCTCTGCATATCCCATCGCTTCGCCCGGAGAGCGATACCCTAATAGCATCTGGACAGCATAATTTATCTTTCCCGAATGCAACATCATATCGAGCAGGCAAGTCCCTTCCTGAAACGGAAAAACATACTTACTCATCAGATAAAACACCAAACAATCGGGTACAATACGATCGGGACGCATAGAACGGCACTGATAGTCGTAATAAAAACGCTTGTACAAAGCATAATCTTCTCCCATGTACTTATCCAAGCTAATGCCCAACAACGTATCGGACAAGACTATCGACTCATTAAATGCGGATACTTGCGAATAAACAAGAGGTATTTTTATCTCAGGAACCTCTTTTTTCAATTTCTTGAAACCTTTCGTCAAGCCTTTTTCCACTTCGTCCAGATTAGGGAAACGTGTCTCCACATCGGCCATCAGACGAAGCAAGGTAGTATCCGAATAAAATGTCTTAAGTTTCTGAGAAATGGTATCGTCACTCACTTGTCCTAACCCAAGCACCTCTTCAATCAGAATCTTGGTAGGTTGACGATATTCCATGTTCATCTTTTGCAGAGCAGAAAAGCTATTGGAACGAACATATTCGTTCAACAACTGATCATACCGAACAACGGAAATCCCCTTCTCTTCATTATGCAACAACCTGTTCTCTCCCGTACCCATCCGACAGGCAACGGCGAGCATGCATAATATAATAAGGAGAAGAGGATTCCGCAGTTTCATAATTATTATCCGTAAATGATGTTTCCGTCTTCATCTTTGTACTCGTCGAGGCCTTTCTCATAAGTAGCCATAGCACGAAGACTCATACCGACACTCGAAAAACCGCCATCGTGGTAGAGGTTCTGCATCGTTACCTTGCGGGTAAGATCAGAGAACATCACAATACAATAATCGGCACACTCGTCAGCAGTAGCATTTCCCAGCGGAGACATACGGTTTGCAAAATCGAAAAGCTTATCCATCCCCTTCACACCCGACCCGGCAGTAGTGAATGTGGGCGATTGAGAAATCGTATTCACACGTACACTATGCTCGCGTCCGTAAATATATCCAAAACTACGGGCAATAGACTCCAACAGAGCTTTGGCATCTGCCATATCGTTATAACCGTAGAATGTACGTTGTGCGGCTACATAACTCAGAGCAACAATCGATCCGTAATCTGCAATCGCATTCAGTTTTTTGGCAGCCTGAATCATTTTATGGAAAGAAACAGCAGAGATATCCAATGTTTTCTCCAACATTCCGTAATCAAGGTCGTCATACGTACGTTTCTTACGCACATTAGGAGACATCCCGATCGAATGAAGAACAAAATCGATCTGACCATGCAATACATCCATAGATGTCTTGAACACATTCTCCAGATCTTCCACATTGGTAGCATCGGCAGGGATTATTTCGCAATTCAGTTTCTCGGCCAGAGCATTTACTTCACCCATACGTATGGCCATGGGCGTATTTGATAATGTAATAGTTGCACCTTCTTCTACGGCTTTCTCCGCTACTTTCCAGGCAATAGACTGGTCGTTCAGGGCACCGAAGATAATACCTCTTTTTCCTTTCAACAAATTGTAACTCATACCTTTTAAAATAGTTAAATTAGGTTGCAAAGATAGGAACTTTCTGCATAAAAACACGAGAAGTGTGCAAAGAAAAGACTAAAATGACAAAAAATCCACCTAAACCAACAGTTTATACACATCTAAGGGAATTTTCACGTCTATATTTGCATCAGATAATTAAGAGTTTTTTTTCATAATATTTATTTAAGGTTAGAATTAGGTTAACATGAATCATTATTATCCCTTCCGGTAGATGGCTCGGGAGAGTAATCTGCCAAAGGATAATAAATCTCTTTATTTATCGGAAATAAATAACCCTTTAGTATTAATCCATAGAAACATAATTTTAAATGAACACATTAACGAAAAAACTCCTGTTGCTAACGGCGATATGCCTGCCTTTCCTTTCCGGGAATCGAATATGCGCTCAGGAAGAAAATTTAATAGACAACAGTATTTATAACGATCTTCCATTCGAAATGCCCGTTGTAGAGCAACCTACTTTCCCCGACTATGAGGTGAACATTGTTGCATACGGTGCCAAAAATGATGGAAAGTTTCTCAACACGGAAGCAATCAACAATGCCATAAAAGCAGTAAATGCCAAAGGCGGAGGAAAAGTAATTATTCCAGAAGGATTGTGGCTGACCGGCCCTATCGTACTCTTGAGCAATGTAAACTTATATACAGAGCGTAATGCACTGATTCTTTTCACCGATGATTTCGAAGCCTATCCTATTATAAATACTTCATTTGAAGGCTTGGAAACCCGTCGTTGCCAATCGCCGATCTCGGCACGCAATGCGGAGAATATCGCAATCACAGGTTATGGCACATTCGATGGCGCGGGGGATAGCTGGAGACCGGTAAAAAAGGACAAACTGACTGCTTCCCAATGGGGCAAACTTGTAAAATCGGGGGGGGTAACCGATTCAGCAGGGAAAATATGGTATCCCACAGCCGGCGCCCTGAAAGGTGCATTGGCATGTAAAGACTTTAATGTCCCCGAAGGCATCAATACCGATGAAGAATGGAATGAAATCCGTCCATGGCTCCGTCCCGTACTGCTCAATATCGTAAAAAGTAAAAAGGTGCTGTTGGAAGGAGTGACATTCAAGAACTCCCCCAGTTGGTGTCTGCACCCGCTTTCATGCGAACATATTACCGTAAACAATGTAAAGGTATTCAACCCTTGGTATTCTCAAAACGGAGATGCGCTGGATTTGGAATCATGTAAAAACGCACTGATTATCAACAGCCTGTTTGATGCCGGAGACGATGCGATTTGTATCAAGTCGGGAAAAGACGCTGACGGCCGCCGCCGTGGAGAACCTTGCCAGAACGTATTGGTCAAAAACAACATAGTATTGCACGGACACGGTGGCTTCGTTGTAGGAAGTGAAATGTCCGGTGGTGTAAAAAACATCTATGTGACCGATTGTACCTTTATGGGAACCGATGTCGGCTTACGCTTTAAAAGCACTCGCGGACGTGGTGGCGTGGTAGAAGGTATTTATATCAACAACATCAACATGATCAATATCCCGAACGAACCGTTATTGTTCGACCTGTTCTACGGCGGTAAAGGTCCGGGTGAAGAGACTGAAGAAGAGCGTGCTGCCAATACCAAAACCGATGTTCCTCCTGTGACAGAAGAGACTCCGGCATTCAGAGACATTCACATCTCGAATGTTTATTGCAAAGGTTCCGGACGCGCCATGTTCTTCAATGGATTGCCGGAAATGCCTATCCGGAATGTAACTGTAAAGAATGTAGTCATTACCGAGGCTGCTGAAGGTGCCGTCATCAGCCAGGCCGAAGATGTGCAATTGGAAAACATCCGTATCGAAACGAAGAAGAAAGGCGGACATACACTCCAAATGAAGAACGCTAAAAAGATCAAAGTTGACGGTAAGACCTATAAAGAGGCAGATGCCAAAGGGACGAATCTGAACTTCAAATAAACCACATTTTCATATTATAACAGCAAAGCAGGCAGTCCTTTGATCATTATTGACAGGACTGTCTGCTTTTTTTAGATTACATTTGCGGAGAAATAAACAAGAAAGAATATTTACTCATCATAAAACAATAGAGAAAGATATGAAAAGAAACCTTTTTATCCCCCTGTTTTTCCTTTGCTCATGCCCGTTAGCGACACTGGCACAGGCAAATGAAAAGACGCTTACTGTAGAAGTCAGCAATCCTTGGAACCGGGCAAAAAGCGATGAACCCGTAGTTATCAAGTTGAATGAACTCAATGCCGGATTCCGTATCAAATCCGCTACCGTTATGGACGGCAATACGGAAATCCCTTCACAACTCGACGACCTGAACGGAGATCGCCGCGCAGACGAACTGGCATTTGTCATCAACCTGCCCGCTCAAGGAAAGAAAACGCTAAAAATCAATCTGTCATCGGAGAAAAGCGATAAAAAATACGAGCCCCGAGTATATGCAGAGATGTTAGTAAGCGACAAAAAGGGGAAACATGTACCGGTACATTCGGTCACCATCCCCGGCAATGTCAACATCTACAACCAAATGCATCATCACGGCCCGGCTTTCGAATCGGAACTGGTGGCCTACCGTCTCTATTTCGATCATAAGCAGACAGTAGATATCTACGGAAAATTCAATAAGGGTTTTGAAATCAAAGAGTCACAGTTCTATCCTACCGACGAACAATTGGCACGCGGTTTCGGTGACGATGTATTGCGTGTAAGCGGCAGTTGTGGTGTGGGTGCGCTAAAAGGCTGGAACGGCAAGAAAGCTATGCACATAGAACCGGTAAGCACATTGACAGAGAGTATCATTGCTTATGGACCTGTCCGCACTATCGCAGAAATCAAAGTAACCGATTGGGAGTATCAAGGTTCGGAACTGAATATGACCACCCGCTATACACTTTATGCCGGACATCGCGACTTACAAATAGAAGCATTCTTCGAGGAACCGCTCAAAAATGAAATCTTCTGTACCGGTGTACAGGACATTAAAGGATCGGTTTCTTATTCTGATCATAAAGGACTTATCGGCTGCTGGGGGACAGACTGGCCAGTGAACGATACAGTAAAATATGCTAAAGAAACCGTAGGGCTCGCAACCTGTATTCCTCAAAAATATGTAGTAGCAGAAGTGAAAGACAAACCCAATTATCTCTATACGCTGACAGCCAAAGGAGACAACTATTTTTCTTATCATACTACATTTACTTCGATGAAAGAAACTTTCGGCTATAAAACACCGGAAGCATGGTTTGCCTATATACGTGAGTGGAAAGAAGGGCTGGAACATCCTATTGTCGTTACAATCAAGCAATAAAACAATTTATCCACCCTATTAGACAATTATTACCCATCGCGGGAGGATATGCTTCGTAATTTTGTGCAGTAAAATAGAATAAAAACATATTGTACAACTTAAAAATTATTATTATGAAGAAACAATTACTTCTCGTGATGGCTTTCGTAGCCGGTGTATTTACAGCCAATGCGCAAGAATGGAATTTTAGTGATTTTACTGCTGGCGATATAGCAGAAACTACAGTCATTGATGGTCTGACAATTCACGCATCTTCCGGAAAAAAAGTCTCAATTGACGGCAGCAAAAAAACATTTGAAGATTATTCATTCACCCAACGTCTGAAATTTGGTGGTACAGGTGGTTTTGATGCAGAAACCGGTGAACCTATCGACAGAATATTATCATTTCCGGTAAGTGGCAATGCAACGATCACAGTGATCGGTACACATGCTTCCAGTTCGGGAGATCCAAGAAGTCTTATGGTAACAGCCGGTAGCAAAGACAATGAGGTAGGTTCAATGGAAGTTACTCCAGGGGAGATCACTAAAAAAGAAATCATTTATACAGGAGAGGCAACTACTATTTATGTATACTCAGCAAGTAGTGGAATTAATTTATACCTTCTTTCTGTAAAAGAGAACGGAACGCCCAGCGGCATTGTATCTGCAGAAGCCGGCAAAGAAGTGGTAGCTACCGAATACTACAACGTAGTAGGTATGAGATTGAATGAACCCGCTAAAGGTTTGAACATCATAAAAAGAATAATGAGTGACGGTTCAGTAGAAACAACCAAAGCTTGTATCGAATAATATTCGTTGAAGCAATACAGTTAGTTATACGAAGGCCCTACTCTATCATGAGCAGGGCCTTTTTTATCATAATTATTACACAACAATGTACAATAAATACACCAAAGCAATCGATTATTCACCTCCGGTTTCACCCGGAACATCTATATTTGCAATCAGGAATTCGATAACATACTAATAATAAAAAACAATCCATGAAAAAATTAGCACAGACCTTAGGCCTTTGCCTATTTATGACCCTCTCCGCTACGGCGCAAAAGAACTATGTGTCCGAAGTTTGGGTTGCAGATCAAGGAAACGGAACCTACAAGAACCCGATTCTTTATGCAGATTATTCCGATCCAGATGCTTGTCGCGTAGGAGACGACTTCTACATGACTTCATCCAGTTTCAACTGCTTGCCCGGTTTGCAGATCCTTCATTCCAAAGACTTAGTCAACTGGACGATCATCGGTGCTGCCGTTCCCTACGCCCTCTCTCCTATCGAAACTCCCGAACGCCCAGAACATGGCAATCGCGTGTGGGCACCGGCCATCCGTCATCATAACGGAGAGTTCTACATCTTCTGGGGAGATCCCGATCAAGGCGCATTCATGGTGAAAGCACGTGATCCGAAAGGTCCCTGGTCAGAGCCTGTACTCGTAAAACCGGGAAAAGGTATTATCGACACATGCCCTTTATGGGATGAAGACGGTAAAGTATACCTCGTGCATGCCTATGCAGGCAGCCGTGCCGGACTCAAAAGCGTTATCTCTATCTGCGAACTGAATTCAGACGCAACAAAAGCCATCACACAATCCAGAATCATATTCGACGGACACGAAGCCCACGAAACCTGTGAAGGCCCCAAATTCTACAAACGCGGTGAATATTATTATATTTTTCACCCGGCAGGCGGAGTGCCTACAGGTTGGCAAGTAGTGCTGCGGTCAAAGAATGTTTACGGTCCTTATGAGTGGAAAACCGTTTTAGCTCAAGGAAATACCCCGGTCAACGGACCTCACCAGGGAGCATGGGTTGATACTCCGACCGGTGAAGATTGGTTTATGCACTTCCAGGATGTAGGAGCATACGGCCGCATCGTACACTTGCAACCGATGAAATGGGTGAATGACTGGCCCGTTATCGGCATCGATAAAGACGGAGACGGCTGTGGCGAACCGGTATTAACATATAAAAAGCCCAATGTAGGAAAAACTTATCCTATCTGTACTCCGCAAGAAAGTGACGAATTCGATGGATATACCCTCTCTCCGCAGTGGCAATGGCATGCCAATATCAATGAGAAATGGGCTTATTACGCAGGCGATCACAGCTATGTACGCCTTTACTCTTACCCGGTAGTAAAAGAATATAAGAATCTTTGGGATGTAGCCAACGTTTTACTCCAAAAGACTCCATCCGATAACTTTACGGCCACTATGAAGTTAACTTTCAAACCGACCACCAAATACAAAGGCGAACGTACCGGGCTTGTAGTAATGGGCATGGATTATGCCGGCCTGATCCTTGAAAATACAGACAAAGGATTAGTACTTTCACAAGTAAGCTGCAAAAAGGCAGATAAAGGAACGCCGGAAACAGTAAACGAAGCAATCGACCTGAAAGACAGTACGGTGTACCTGAAAGTAAAATTCAGCAGTGACGGCAAAAAGCTCGGTAAGAGTGAAGGCGGACACGATCTGCTGGTAATGTGCGATTTCAGTTATAGCCTTGATGGCAAAAAGTTCCAAAAGTTAGGTAAACCGTTCCAAGCCAAAGAAGGAAAATGGATCGGAACCAAAGTAGGAATGTTCTGTACTCGTCCTGCCTTAGTTACCAATGATGGTGGATGGGCTGATGTCGACTGGTTCCGTATAACAAAGAAATAATCTAAAAGAGAGTTTACAGTACTCTTTCTAATAAGTTTCAGCCAACAAATTCGTGCCCCTGCAAAAGAAAACTATTGCAGGGGCATATTTGTTTTTCTACATTTGCAGAACATTTATAAAAACAGAAAACAATGAAAAAGCTCGTTATCTTCGATTTGGACGGAACATTGCTAAATACAATTGCCGATTTGGCCAATAGTACGAACTACGCCCTGAAAGTATTGGGATACCCCATCCATGAACCTGATAAATATAATTTCATGGTGGGCAACGGCATCAACAAGCTTTTTGAACGTGCGCTCCCCGACGGAGAGAAAACAGAAGAGAATGTACTCCGTGTCCGCCAAGAGTTTGTGCCTTATTACGACCAGCATAATGCGGATAAAAGCCGCCCGTATCCCGGAGTTACGGAATTATTGGAAACATTGCAAACAGCCGGTATGCAATTGGCAGTTGCCTCTAATAAATATCAGGCAGCTACGGAAAAACTGATCGCCCACTACTTTCCGAATATCAAGTTCACTGCCGTATTCGGTCAACGCGAAGGCATACCGGTGAAACCGGATCCGATCATAGTGAAAGAGATATTACAAATAGCTAAAGTACAAGAAGAAGAGACCCTCTACGTAGGAGACTCAGGAGTAGATATGCAGACTGCAATCAATGCAGGCGTGACATCCTGCGGTGTTACTTGGGGATTTCGCCCACGTACCGAATTGGAAAGTTTCCATCCGGATCATATCGTAGATAATGCAGAAGAGATAAAGCTGCTCTGTCGCTAAAACTCTTATCCATTGTCATTAAAACACTTATTCATTTTAATCGTTTCACAATCATGAGACACTCGTCTCACGGTTGAGCGACGAGCGTCACACAGTTGTGAAACGAGCGTCTCATGATTGTGAAACGATTAAAACTTCTCCAGCATTCCTATTTCTTGCAACCATTCTTCCGCCAATACAGGCCATCGAGCGGTCGTTCCCGGATTATTGCGCAAAGCAATACTATGCCCTCCCTCCGGAAAGATATGTAAAGTAGATTTCTTCACATCAGCACGTTTCAACGCCGTATAATAAAGAATACTATTAAGCGAAGAAACGGAACCGTCATTGGTAGCATGAACAATAAAAGCAGGAGGCGTATGCTTCGTCACCCGTTCATCACAAGAAAATTGATGCAATAGCTTCACCGGCGGATTCTTACCCAACAGGTTATCCCGACTTCCTCTATGCGCCACTTCTCCCATTGAAATCACCGGAGAAATAAGTATCGTAAAATCCGGACGGAAAGATTCCCTGTCCAGCGTATCGCCTCCACATCCCCAGTCTTCAGTAAAAGTAGACAGACAAGCAGAGAGATGCCCACCTGCCGAACATCCCATTACCCCTACCTTGTGCACATCAATACCATAATCCGCAGCGTGCGATCTGATATATCTCATTGCCCGTTGTGCATCCTCTAACGGTGCCTGATAACTCACTTTTACGTCGGGCGACTGAGGCATACGATGATTAAGAACAAAGGCTGTCACTCCAAAAGTATTGAACCACTTCGCCAACTGCCATCCGCTAATCTGATAAGCCAAGCGGGCATATCCCCCACCGGGAATAATCAGTACAGCGGTTCCTTTGTTTTCGGCTATCGACGGTTCAAACACATATACACCCGGTGTACCTACCTGATATACCCGTTCGTTGGCAATGCTATCTTTTACTGTAATGCCTTTACTATTCGGCATATTATCTTTCCATAACGAATGAAAACTCTGCGCGGAAGCACATTGAATGACCCCCGCAATCAACCATAAACAGATTCCTTTCTTCATCTCATTTATTTCTTATCAAATTATCGGATAGGACAAAGATAGTGCTCCTTTTTCATTTTAAGGTAGAATAATTGGTACATATACACGCTAAAAGAAACATTATTTCCACAATAGACTCAAGAAACTCCTCTACATTTGTTCCGTCATTTAAAACAAATCCACATGCCATGAAAAAGAGTCGTATCCTCCTCCTTTTTTCTCTAATCCTCCTGTGTTATCATACGGAATCTGCTGCTCAGAGAAGCAACATCAAAGACTATGTCCGTATCGAAATCACTCCCGATCATGACGATTGGACTTACCGCACTAACGAACAAGCATCGTTTACCATCCGGGTAATACGTGGAAACGTAGCCTTGAAAAACATTCCTCTGACCTATGAAATAGGTCCTGAAAAAATGCCGCCCGTACAGACCGGAAAGAGCCGGATGGAAAAAGGTTTTCTGACCGTAAAGGCAGGAACGATGAAAACACCCGGTTTCACCACCTGTCTATGCCGCACGGAAGTAGACGGCATTGTGTATTCCAATTATGTAAATATCGGTTTTAGTCCTGACAAACTGGAACCGACAACAACACTCCCCAAAGATTTTACAGAATTTTGGGAACGTGCCAAAGCAGAAACGGCCCTTATACCGATAGCACCTCTTATCACTCTCCTACCGGAACAATGTACTCCGGAAACCAATGTATACCATGTGCGCCTGCAACACTACAAAAAAGGAACTTACCTCTACGGCATCCTTTGTATCCCTAAAAAAAGTGGCAAGTATCCCGCAGTTTTGCGTGTACCCGGAGCCGGTGTAAAAAAGCAACCGGCAGAAATGGCATTGGCGGAAAAAGGAATGATTACTTTTGCGATCGGTATTCATGGAATCCCGCAAACTTTACCGGACGATTTGTATCCCAATCTAAGCAAAGGTGTACTGGATAACTATGCTTTTTACCATCTCGATGACAAGGACTGTTATTACTACCGCCGCGTCTATACAGGTTGTGTCCGTGCACTCGATTTTCTGTGCAGCCTGCCCGAATATGACGGAGAAAATTTAGGTGTCATCGGTGGTAGCCAGGGAGGAGCGTTAGCGATAGTAACCGCCGGACTCGATACACGTGTAAAAGCACTCGTAGCTTTCTACCCGGCTCTATGCGATCTGACCGGTTATCTTCATGGCCGTGCCGGAGGTTGGCCTGCCATGTTCGCCCCTCAAAATCAGAATTTGAACAATAAACCGGAAAAGGTAGCCACTTCCCGTTATTATGATGTGGTTAATTTTGCCCGTTTCATCAAAGCTCCCGGTTATTACTCATGGGGGTATAATGACCCTACTTGCCCTCCCACGTCAACCTATTCGGCCTACAATGTCATCACTGCTCCCAAACAGTTATTCATAGCCCACGACACGGGACATTGGCGTACCAAAGAGCAGGATATCATAACCAACAATTGGTTCTGTAAACAGTTGATTAAGTAATACTTTTCGTCTTAAAACAAAAAATACTACCGTAAAAACAAATATTGCACATCCACTTGTTTACATCCGTATACTTTTGTAGCGATGAATTAACACTCAACGTGGGTGTGGTTAAGAAAAACAATCTATATTAATAAACTAAAAGTAAACATGCAAAGAATGTCTAACCAAGTGAAAAACATGCGCGCCCTGCTGCTTATGTTATTTGCAGCCTTATCGCTCAGCGTTTCAGCGCAGACGGTTTCAATAACCGGTAATGTGAAAGACGCGACAGGAGAACCCATCATCGGTGCATCTGTCGTAGAGAAAGGTAATGCCACAAACGGTACAATTACCGACCTTGATGGTAATTTCACTCTAAAAACTTCTGCCAAAGCAACTCTTGTCATATCTTATATCGGTATGAAAACACAAGATGTAGCCTTAAAAGGACAAACCAAAATCGATGTAACTTTACACGATGATACCCAAGCGTTGGACGAAGTGGTTGTTATCGGTTATGGTACAGTACAGAAAAAAGACTTGACCGGTTCGGTAGCCTCTGTCAGTGCAAAACAGTTAGAATCGATTCCTGTTTCCAGTGCTTCTGAAGCGTTAACCGGAAAATTGGCAGGTGTTAGTATCACCACAACAGAAGGTTCTCCTGATGCCGATATTAAAATCCGTGTACGTGGTGGAGGTTCTCTTTCTCAAGATAACTCTCCGTTGTATATCGTCGACGGTTTTCCCGTAAACAGTATCAGTGATATCGCTCCCAGCGACATTCAATCCATTGACGTACTAAAAGATGCTTCCTCAACTGCCATTTACGGTTCACAAGGAGCCAACGGTGTTATTATAATCACTACCAAATCGGGTAAAGAGGGTAAAACTCAAGTAAACTTCGGAGCGTCTTACGGTTGGAAACAAGTAACCAAAATGACCAAAACGATGGATCCGTATAATTACGCATATTATCAATATGAAATGGGATCTACTTCTTATGGTAATTATGATGACCTTGAAATATGGAAATCCGTAGAAGGAAATGATTTTCAAGACCAGATATTTGGTAATACCGGAAACCAATTACAATATAATGTAAGTGTCAGCGGTGGTACGAAAGACACCAAATACTCCATCTCCTACGCCCGTAATGAAGAAAACAGTATCATGCGTAGCTCCGGATTTGCCAAAGATAATATTAATGCCAAAATTAATACCAAACTGAACAAATGGATTAAACTGGACTTTAATGCTCGTCTGACAAATACGAAAATCAACGGTCTGAGTGGTGGAGCCGACACGAATGAGTCGAATGCCGCCAATTCTATCGTTGCCAATTCCGTACGTTTCCGCCCCATCAACCCCATAGATTCATCAAACGACGATGATGATGAGAGTAATACAACCAGACAATACAATCCGCTTGAACGTCTGGATGCAACCTATAAAAAGAAATACGATTTCAAGCAAAATTATAATGCCGGATTGGACTGGACTCCTATTAAAGGACTGACTTTCCGTTCTGAATTCGGTTACGGATGGAGAAGAGTAGATACCGACCAGGTATGGGAATCGCCAGCCGTACAAAACTCATCATTGGGTGACAATGGTATGCCTCAGGTAGTATTGACCCGCGTAGTCAACAAAAACTGGAGAAATGCCAATACCGTGACTTATGACGGCAAATTATTCGAAGGACGCGACCGTATCAATGTCTTGTTAGGTCATGAAGTTCAAAGCAGCAGACAAGACCAGCACATCAATACAGCAACCGCATTTCCATCTACAATGACACGCGATGAAGTGCTTGCCAATATGGGAGCGGCAGGCACAACTCATCCTGTTCAAAGTACATTAGGAGCTGAAGATAACATGCTTTCATTCTTCGGACGTCTTAACTATACAATGATGGATAAATACTTACTGACCGTAACAATGCGTGCCGATGGTTCTGCAAAATTTGCCAAAGGTAACCGTTGGGGATATTTTCCATCCGCAGCAGTCGCATGGCGTATTATGGACGAAGACTTCATGGAAGGCAGCAGAGACTGGTTGTCCAACTTAAAACTCCGTCTTTCGTATGGTACAGCCGGTAATAACCGAATTGGATCAGGGTTGATGTATACAACATATTCCATGGCAGCAGCCACTTCAAAGGGGCCGTATTTCGATGAAAAGTTCAACTCAATGCTGGAACATGGTTCAACACTTTCTAACCCGGGCCTAAAATGGGAAACAACCATCACACGTAACCTCGGTTTTGATTTCGGCTTCTTAAACAATCGTATATCCGGTAGCATTGATGCTTATTGGAATTCGACAAAAGATCTATTGATGAAAACCGAAATACCTTCGAATACCGGTTACTCTTACCAATACCAGAACTTTGGTAAAACATCCAATAAGGGAGTCGAATTGCAAATGAATGCCATATTGGTACAAAACAAGAACTTCAATCTCGATTTCAACTTCAATATCGCATGGAATAAAAACCGTATTGACGAACTACCCATCGACAACCCATGGCAAAGCTCTAACTGGTCCGGATCAACTATATCCAAATATGAAGATTACCGCGTTGAAAAAGGAGGTAGCCTCGGTGAAATATGGGGATTTAAAACCAATGGTTATTACACGGCATACGATGCGGTTAACAACCCTAACGGAGAATTAGTTTGGGGTAGTGGCGGTTGGCAGCTACGAGATGGAATCAAAGACAATTCAACAACAATAACCGGAGGTAAATATTATCCGGGCGGTTTGAAAGTAGAATGTGACGAGAACGGTGATCCTATTAAGCAAAAATTAGGTAATACCATCGCCCCGATCAATGGAGGTTTCGGCATCTCCGGTAACTGGAAGAACTTCGACTTTACAGCATTCTTCAACTATTCCATCGGAAATAAAATCATCAATGGTACTAAACTCGCAACTGCTTTCCGCGCAGGTTCGGCACTTGGTTATAACTTGAATTCAGATTTCGATCTGAGCAATCGTTACACATGGATCGACCCGGCAAACGGCTTGAATATAGGAAATCCATCTAATAGCACCATCAATACTTATGGCGGCATAGACAATGTCATCACCCGCCTAAATGAACTAAACCAAGGTGCCAATATGTATCATCCTGCTGCTGTTACAACCATGCAACTGATTGATTATGCAGTAGAAAATGCTTCATTCCTGCGTGTAAACAATATCTCTATCGGATATACGCTACCTAAACAAATCGTTAAAAAAGCATGGATAGAAAACGTACGTATTTACCTGACCGGATATAACCTTTTCTGCTTTACCAAATATAGCGGTGCAGACCCGGAAGTAGATACTTCAAGTAAAAAGAATGCAATGTGCCCGGGAGTTGATTACGCAGCTTATCCGAAAAGCCGTTCTTTCGTAGGTGGTATCAATGTTACATTCTAACCCATTAACAGAAAACTAAAATGAAAAAGATATTTAAAACCTTATTAATTGGTGGTGTAGCCTTAAATATGATGACCTCATGTTCCGATTTTTTAGATCAACGTTCACCATCTGAATTAACAGAAGAAACTGTTTTCAACTCTATATATTATGCCAATAATGTATTGAACAAAGTATATGGTAGCCTAACCAACGACCAGACTTATTCACAGTATTTCGCCTTTGTATGGTGTTTGAATTCTGATTACGAATTAGTAGACGGTTTCGGTGCCGATGCAAGCAACACTTCCAGTGAGCGTGGTAATATGAACTATAATCAAAATCCAGGATGGGCCAACTTATCCAAGGCTTGGGATGCCATGTTCAGTGCAATCGAATACGCTAATATCGTAGTGGACGGCATAAACAATAGTGAACTGATCACTGCCGGTGGTTCTACACAGACAGAAGCAGAACGTATTAAAGCTGAAGCCCAAGTTCTTCGCGCCATGCTTTATCTTGATTTAATCCGCAACTTCGGTGATTTGCCTATGAAAATGGAATCATCAAAGCCTGATTTAAGTAATGCTTACTTGGCTAAGACAGACCGGGATGTTATTTTGGATTACCTGATAAACGATTTGGAAGATGCAGCCGAACATTTGTCATGGGCAGGCTCAGTGTCTACAGAACACGTCACTAAAGGATATGCACACTCTTTGTTAGCAAATATCGCTTTGACACGTGCGGGATGGGCCATTCGCGAGAGTGCTAAGGCTGGTTATGAAACAGCCCCTAACAGCGATGCGGCTTATCCGACACAACGTCCGGGAACTGAAGAACGCCAGAAATTATATGAATTAGCACTCAAACATTTGAATATAGTTATCGGTTCTGGTAAACATCAACTGAATCCATCTATTGAAAACCATTGGGATATGGTCAATAAACTCAAATTAGACGAAACATATCGTGAGAATATTTTTGAAATACCAATGGGACTGGGTAGATCGGGCGAATTAGGCTATACTGTCGGAGTACGTATCAATGGCGCTTCTTCTAAATACGGCGAAAAAGGTAATTCATCCGGCAAGATGAAAGTATGTGCCCCGTATTTCTGGTCATTTGACCACAATGACTTACGTCGTGACTTGACATGCGCACCTTATACACTAAAAGAAACCGATGGAAAAATGGTAGAAAGCTTCGACGGAAACAAACCTTTCGAAATCTATCTTGCAAAATGGGATATCCGTAAAATGAGTGAAGAATGGCGTACCGTGGCAATCAATACCGGTAATGCAAAATGGATGTCGGGAATTAACGTCACCAAAATGCGTTATCCTTATGTACTGTTGATGTATGCCGAAGTAATGAATGAACTCCATGGAGCAGATGTAACGGGAGAATGCGGTCTTACGGCACGCGAAGCTTTGAAAATGGTACACAGACGTGCATTCAGCGATGCCGACAAAGCTGCCGCCGAAACATACATAAATAACATCTCGGCCGATAAAGATGTATTCTTTGATGCTATCGTTCAAGAAAATGCATGGGAATTAGTAGGGGAAGGCTATCGTAAATACGACTTGATCCGTTGGAATCTCTTGAACGACAGAACAGAGAAAATGAAAGCTGATTATGAAAGACAATTATCGGAATATCCGGCTAAATTATATTTCAAATATAAAGAAGACGGTGGTACCATAGACATGTCTACAGTGCAGTGGTATGCGACAGCCGAAGAACAGGAAGAATTAAAGAACGATGAAACATATTCAAATAAAGCTTTCTGGGGAGCAGAATTAACAGATGCCACTCAAAAGAATCTATTGGATTATCTTCCTAAAATAAATGGCGGCTTAAATGCTTCAGTGAAGAATCGATATTTAATGCCTATCGCTTCTACAACAATTTCCGCATCAAACGGAACTCTGCACAATTCTTACGGATTTACGGATTAATCATTTAAAATCTAATGAATAAGATGAAACATATAATAAATAAAATCGTGGCAGGAGCTTTTATGCTCCTGACCACTGCAGGAATAATATCTTGTACGGATATCAACGAATGGGAGACGGACAGCCAGTACGATCGACTGTTCAGTCCCGGTAGTTTTAGTGTTAGCGCCACTACCACTACTGCTGAAGTTACCTGGAAAGCTACTCCCGGAACCAACTATTATATCATTGAAGTAAGTACGGATTCATTATACGGTAAAACAGAAGAATGTCGTGAAAATTCAATCGTATACGGAACAAATAAAGACATTAAGAAATCTCCTTATACCCTTGAAGACCTGAATAGTAACACCAAATACTATATCCGTATCATGGGATGTTCCGAAACAAAAGGAAACTCTCATTGGAATTATCTTGAGAAATTCTCTTTTCAAACAAAGAGTGAGAATATTTTCGAAACCGTAGGAAGCAAAGACAAAGGTGAAGACTTCATTACCTTACGATGGGATGCCACATTGGCTGTGACTCACCTTGAATATGCACAGGTGACCGGTATAGATGAAAATGGAAACTCTATTTTAGGTGAAATAAAAACAATTGATCTCAGTAATGCAGAAGGTTTTGTTAAAATCACAGAACTACAAGCATCTACCAGCTATCAGTTCACTATTTATAACGGTACCCACCCTCGTGGCACCCGCATAGTTTCTACAACTAATCCCACTCCAAGCGCCAATGTGAAGAAGTATCTCTACCAAGGTGACGCACTTACTCAAGAAGATATAAATGCATTAGCATCTGCAGGTAGTGTAACCTACATTATGGAAGCCGGAATGGAGCTCGTTTGGGAAACACTTGATGAAACCACCGGTGAAATGGCAGCGATAGTAATTCCTGATGGATTATCTGTTACATTCTTTGGTGCATCCGGTGGAGAAAAGCCAACTATTAAATCGAATAAAACGATTGAAATAGACGGAAATCATAATTATATATCATTCGAAAACGTTGCTTTCATAAATACAGGAAGCACTTATTTGATTAACGAAGGAAACACATCCAGCTTGGAAACACTTTCTTTCACCGATTGTACATTCGATGATTATAGCCGTTCTATCATACGTTTAAAAGATAATGCTTCTATTAGCATTGATAATCTGATCATAGACAATTGTGTTATAACCAATCAGGGATCTGATAATTATGCCTGTTTCTATTGGAATAATGCTGCATACTCGATAGCTAATTTTATTATGAGTAATACAACTGTCAATACTGCGTTACATAACGTTATGGACTTCCGTAGTTCTAACACAACGAATATTGAAATTGAAAATTGTACTTTCTATAATGTAATAGGTGCTTCACGTTATTTCTTGGATTGCCAGAATATAGCTCCAACAATAAAGCTCACTAACTTGATTTTTGCAAAAGCCAATACGGCTGTCTTAGCTGAAGGTGTATGGACTTCTACATCAAGAGGAGTCAGAGCCAATTCTACCCCGACCATTTCGGGAGTATATTTCACAGCAGACTTTGTATTCGGCAGCAATGCTTTCAAACCCACGTATGAGTATAACAACACTTCCGAAAACTTATTTACGGATCCGGAAAACGGTAACTTTACTATTAAAGATTCATCCTTTGATGGCAAGAATAGTGCCGGTGACCCACGTTGGTATATGAGTGCAGAATAATATTAGAAAAGCGTAAGTAAAAATCCTCTGATTAGTTATAGTCAGGGGATTTTTTTATTTATTTTCTTCATAGTCTTTTTTGTTACAATCCGGCAATATTCGTACATTGCGACAAAATCATAAAAAATCAGTTTATATGGAAGCCATTAAAGAACGATTTGAAAAAATACTCGACAGAATTGAAACATCCGGAAAATCTGCAACCGAATGGTTTGGCAAATATACCCATGAGCTATTAATGAACCCAGACAATTGGTGGGAAGCTTTAGCCGTGTGCAAATATGCATTAGATCGCAAAGAGAGCCAAAAGGAAACAGCCGATTTCTTCCGCCTGATATTTGAAGCCTACGATTGCAATGTAGAGGTAGACCTTAATGAAGAAGAATATGCTTTCTGGTGGGAAAAAGTACAGGAAACCTGTGACCGGGTAGGAGAATTTGACGGTGCGGGATGGACACAAAAAGGTTCCCAATACGCTGAAGCACGTTATGGACTACGTGATACCGGAAAATTATTGCCATACTATGAAAAAGCAGCCGGGATGGGAGACGAACATGCCCAAGCCACTGTTGCTTTCTGGAAATACATGGGGTATTATTGTCAGCCGGATCGGGAAGAAGGTAAACGTATCTTTGCCAAACTTACAACTCCGGAAGGTTTGCGCTGGAAAAAATTCTATCAGGCATGTATCGAGAATTACGCCGGTAATGAAGGGCAGGCACGACAACTTCGTCAGGAATTATTGGAAGTACTCTCCGAAAAAGACAGAATGCGTGCCCACATATACGCTGTCATAGGCGATGAACTCGACAACGATGAAACAAAAACTGCAGAGCAGGCGGAATATTACAAAAAAGCACTGGCTATTGTTCCGAACTTCTACGTCCAGAAAAGCTTAGGCACTCTGTATATGCGGAATCCGGAATTAGGAAAAAAGCCGGAAGAAGCATTCAAACTATGGGAAAGCGCCTGGAAATCCGGAGTATGGTCGGCTGCCAACTTCTTGGGATATTATTATCAAGACGCCCCCTGGACCAATATCCCCAAAGCAATTGAATGGCTGGAAAAAGGAATGCTTTATTGTGAATCATACAGTGCTTACGAACTTGCTTTAATCTATCTGTACAATGATGAATATCAAAATGTGGAACGTGGTTTATACTGTCTTGAACGTTGTGTAGAAGATAATTACGTACAAGGAGTCGAAAGCCTGGCAATGGTCTACTTCAATGGAGAGTTGGTAGAAGAAAATATCGGACGCGCCCATGAGTTGTTACAGAAAGCTGCCGAACTGGGTTCCGGAAGCGCTATATACCGCATCGGATGGATGTATGAACGCGGTTGCTTATCTGAAAATCCGGATTATGTAAAGGCATTGGAATACTATGAGAAAGCAGCCGCATTAGGAAATAATGACGGTTATTGCCGTGCAGCCCTCTATCTGGCTAATGGATATGCCGGAGTGACAGACGAAGCCAAGTCTAAAGAATATTACGAGAAAGCTGCTGCACAGGGTTCTGCCTATGCAATGGTGGAGTTGGGCTTTCTTCAAGAAAACGAACGGAATTACGAACAGGCCTTCGAACTGTTCAGCAAAGCCGCAGAACAGGAATATCCTTATGGCATGTATCGCACAGGCTTTTATTTAAGTGAAGGTATCTTGGGTGAAGCCAAACCCGAAGAGGGATTTGCATGGTATCTAAAAGCTGCCGAGGCGGGAGATACAGATGCGATGTTTGCAGTTGGCCGTTGCTACAAAAACGCTGTCGGAGTAGAGGAAGACCCCGACAAAGCACTCGAATGGTATCACAAAGGAGAAGAGAATAATGAACCCCGTTGTATTACAGAATTGGGATTGGCTTATGAAAACGGATACGGAGTAGAAGAAAATCCACACAAGGCCGTAGAATATATGACCCGAGCAGCCGAAACAAACTATGCATATGCCCAATTCAAAATGGGAGACTATTATTTCTACGGATATGGCCCATGCATGGAAGACAACAAGCAAGCAGTGGAATGGTATGAAAAGGCAGTTGCCAATAACAGTCCTATGGCTATGCTCCGGTTGGGAGAATACTATCTGTACGATTACGACAAACTCAACGAATCCGAAAAAGCATTCGTCTATTTCAGACAAGCAGCAGAACAAGAATTCTACAGTGAAGGAATAGGCATTTGTTACGAAATGGGTATCGGAGTGGAAGAAAATGAAACGGAAGCATTCAAATATTATACCCTCGCCGCAAATAATGGCAACACAATGAGTATGTATCGCACGGGGCTCTGCTACTATAACGGTGTAGGTGTCAAACAAAACCTACAAGAAGCATTTCGTTGGTTCAACGATGCGGCCGGTCAGGAAAGTGTTCACGCTTACTACTACTTAGGAAAAATGTTAATGTACGGAGAGGGTTGCACACCCGATGCGGAAACCGGATTGCAATGGCTGTTGAAAGCCGCAGAAATGAATAGTGACAAAGCGCAATTCGAACTCGGTAATGCCTACCTAAGCGGTAACGGTGTAGAAGAAAACGATGAAATAGCCATGGAATGGTTCGAGAAAGCAGCAGAAAACGGCAACGAGAAAGCGTTGAAAATTACAGGAAGACGAAAACGATAAGATTCACACATCTCACAATGGAGAACGAAAATAACAATCTGTTCCAGGTCAATCTAAAGGGGATGATTGCCCTGCTATCGGAACACATTTACAGCAACCCCAACACGTTTGTACGCGAACTACTTCAAAATTGTGTGGACGCCATCACCGCACTACGAAATATCGACGAAAATTATGCCGGACGAATCGACGTATACCTCAATGAAGATGGTTCGCTGGTTTTTCAAGATAACGGCATCGGTCTGAAAGAAGAGGAAGTATACCGTTTTCTTACGGTCATCGGTGAAAGTTCCAAACGTGACACTCCCGATGCGGACGACTACATCGGCCGTTTCGGTATCGGTTTACTATCATGTTTTGTAGTAACCAATGAAATCACAGTAGAAAGTCGCTCGGCAATGGATAAGCAAGCGGTTCGCTGGTGTGGTAAAGTGGATGGTACTTATCAGACAACTCTTCCCAATGAAGAATGGCCGATAGGTTCACGTGTCATTCTGGTTCCGAAAAAAGAATGGGCCCACCTTTTTGAATACGAAACATTCAAAAAGATACTGCGCAACTATGGAGAAATACTGCCCTATCCCATCTATCTGCATCGGCAAGAAGAAGAATTGGTTAATACCCCCTCTCCCGTTTGGCTGAATCCGAAAGCATCCCGTAAAGAGTTACTCGAACACGGAGCCAAAGTATTTCAATCTTCCGCTTTAGACGCCTTTCATATCCATACAGAAAACGGTAAGGTAAACGGAGTACTTTACATACTTCCGTTCCGCACTCAATTCTCAACACGTAATTCTCATAAAATTTATTTGAAACGTATGTTGCTGAGTGAAGATGACTGTAATCTTCTACCTTCCTGGGCCTTTTTTATCAGATGCCTGGTCAATGCCGACGGTTTGCAGTCCACTGCTTCCCGCGAATCTTTCGTAAGCAATGATCTGTTGAAAGATGCCCGAAAAGAGATCGGAACTGCCATAAAAGAGTATTTAAAAGGACTGGTCGGTAACAATCGGGAAATATTCAATAAAATTCTCGATGTACACTATTTCCATATCAAAGCCATTGCTGCGGAAGACAATGAGTTACTCCGGCTTTTCATGGATTATCTGCCATTTGAAACCAGCAAAGGGATGAGAAACTTCGGAAATATCCGCGCAACTGATCATGTAATCCGTTACACCCGTAATCTTGAAGATTTCCGACAAGTACGCCGTATTGCCGGAGCACAAGGTTGGCTGGTCGTCAATGCCGCATATACATTTGATGAAACACTATTAAAGAAGTCTGCCCGCCTCTTTCCCGGACTGACACTGGAAGAAGTTTCTCCGGCCCGCTTGCTCGAACAATTTGCAGAAGTAGAAGCCAACGAAGAACATAAGGATTTCGAAAAGAAAGCCGGCGAATTATTGAAACGTTTCGGATGTATCTGCAAACTTAAACATTTCACTCCGGCAGATACTCCGGTAATCTTCGTCGCTGAAGAGAAAGAAACCAATACCAAAGCTGCCAATAACCCGTTGGCAGCCGTACTGGGAACAATCAACCCTCAAAAGCAGACACCACCTACACTGACATTCAATGCCGACAATGAAATGGTACAGACGCTACTGAAAATAAAAGCAGATAACAAACTTTTCCAGCATATCGTATATATACTATATGTACAAGCCTTGTTGCAAGGACGTTATCCGGTCAACAGTGAGGAAATGACTCTCTTCAACCATTCACTCAGCGAGCTGATGACTACCAAAATGAACGAATTTATCAACTTCTTAAATTAATGTAATCCCATGAAGTACACACTTGAAATACAAAAAAGACTGTTGCAAGTAGAGAATGGCAACCTTTCACCACGTGAAAAGTCTTCTTTACTCAGAGAAGCCATACGCATAGCGGATGAAAATGATGACGTACAATGGGCGGTAGAAATGCGTTTAGATCTCATTTACGAACTAAATCAACTCTCCGAAGATCAAGAAGAAATCACCGTATTCTCACGTATACTGGATGATTATGAAAACAATAAAGACCTTATTCAGGAAGATGACATTCTTTGGAAATACAAATGGATATGGGGTTGTGCTTTCGATCTTCCGGAAATCCCTAAAGTACAGGTAGATGCCATTGCCGAAGACTTCAAAACCCGTATTCTACGCAACGGATATTCCGCACGTTCTTATTATCACTTATTGTCTGTACAAAATACGAGAATGCGACAATACGATAAAGCCAAAGAATATGCCGACAAGATGCAAAATGAAAAGTTGGATGACATGATGTGCGAAGCCTGCGAACTGAACTTCCTGTTAGACATCTATTTGGAAACCGGAAAATTTGATGAAGCCTATCACCGTGCCCAACCACTTATCAGCAGACAAGTAACCTGCTACGAAGCTAACTTAAGAGCTTTCCTCAAACTATCCTACTATGCGCAAAAAGCGGGAAAAGCAGAAATAGCAGCCGATATGTGCGCACGTGCCGAAGAAGCCTTGGCAGGCCGTGAAAAGGATGAATACCTATTACCCTATCTGGGCAATTTCATCACATACTACTTCATGACAAACCCACAACGAGGCTGGGAATATGTAGAATGCTGTGTTCCCTGGAGCTTAAGAACGAGTAAGTATAAAAAATACCGCTTTGGATGTGATATGGCGGAAGCACTGAAATATGAATCACGTCCGGAGGTGAAACTCGGGTTACCCGAAGAATTTCCTCTTTATAATGCAGAAGGTACCTATCAGGTTGCAGAACTGCGCGATTATTTCTATAAACAGGCCGAAGGACTGGCACATCAATACGATACACGCAACGGAAATAACGGATATATGGAGAGGATACTGTGTCAATGCGGCAATATGCCAATACAATAACTTAGAAATGAAAAAAGAATGTGCCAATGGTATACGTTTATCCCTACGCAGCCAATTGGCACATTTACACATTACGATATTACTTATTTCCCCGTCACCCTGAAGAAATCTTTCACCGATTGTATCTGAAAACAATTATTTATCTGAACATTCTCCGCTTTATCCACTTCAATCACAGCCTGTCCGGGAATAGGTTTCTTCGAACGGACTCCCTCCAATGTAATTCCGCTACTTTCTCTGAAAGTGAGCGACGGCCCTTCGGATACGGCAAAGTCCACATTGAAGAAACGGATATTCGTTGCTGTTTCAACATTAAACCCTTTTTCCGCCTCCATATTTATATTTGAGAATGAAAGCTCGTTTATCGGCATCTCCTCAATACCTTTTATATAACCGATCTGCTTCACATCCGAACCTGTAATATTACTCAAATGAATATTACGGAATACGGGAGTGCGTTCGCTCACCGGTTCCGGTTTGGAAAGCTTATCATAAAACAAATCAAAGATAAATGCATTCCGGCCGATATTTTTCATCACGATATTATCCACCCGGATATCTTCTACTACTCCACCACGACCACGGGAGGCTTTCAAACGAATACCGGCATCTGTCCCATCAAAAACGCAATTGGATATAGCCACTCTCTTCACCCCGCCGGACATCTCACTACCAATCACAACTCCACCGTGCCCGGAAAGCATGATACAATTAGTGATTGTCAGATTCTGACAAGGTTTCCCATATTTACGTCCATCAGCATCACGTCCCGATTTTATGGTAATACAATCGTCTCCTACGCTGATAAAGCAATCAGAGATACGCACATTGCTACAAGAAGTCGGGTTAATACCGTCTGTGTTGGGACCTTTGGGGTTCTTTGAAGGGTTATTGATCGTTACGCCATGAACCGTTATGTTATCACAGAATGCAGGATTAATGGTCCAAAAAGGAGAATTGATAATCTTCACATTTTCTATTACGATGTTACTGCATTCAAAGAACTGAATGAAAGGCGGACGGAACATACGGCGCTCCAAAGAAGGTTTGTAGTAATCAGAGATTTCCAAATCCTTATTAGCGTCCACCCACATTTGCTGAAGCTTGTTCAGAGAAGGCAGTTTTCCTCCGTTCTCCTTTATCAACCGACGGGTATCGACTTCCCAAGCCCACCATTTGAACCCGTTTCCATCCAGAGTACCTCTTCCGGTTATCGTTAGGTTATCGGCATTGTCGGCATAAATTAATGGCGACAATGTATTCATTACCGTTCCCTCCCAGCGAATCTTCACAAAAGGAAGATAATCTTCAAAGCGATCCGAAAAACGAAGGGTGGCACCGGACTCTATATCCAAAGTAATATTACTTTTCATACGTATGGTAGCAGTCAGATAAGTACCCGCCGGAAAATAAATCGTCCCTCCCCCTTCGGCGGCAACCTCATCAATCGCTCTGTTTATTAAATCGGTACAAGGTTTTATGCCTGTAAGATCGGCTCCCAACCGTTTCATATCAAAAGTACGGGCATGGGTCACGGCAGTACTCAAACACCACAATGCCATGCAAAGAAATAAATGTTTCATCGACATACAAATATTTATTGATTACAAGGGCAAAAGTACGTTCTTTTATTACTCCACATGAGGAATTTCCGTGCTTCATAGAGGAAGATTCAGTGGAAAAACTGGGCAAAAGAGGGTATTTTTAAGTTATTAAGAGGATACTGTTATTTTATATAGGGTGTTTTCCTTATTTTTGTGATACGAAATCACAAAACAAGATACTATGAAAAAAATCTTTCTCGTCATCGTTCTGCTTATAGCCGTTTTTACAACTATCGCGCAGCCGCTTTGCCAGATAGAACATTTTACGGTGAACAATGGGCTGGCTCAGGGAGTAGTCACTACTATATTACAAGATAAAAAAGGATTTATCTGGTTCAGCACCTGGAATGGTCTGGACAAATTTGACGGATATACATTCAAAAACTACAAGGCTTTTCCTGGAGACGGTTGCATGTTGAGCAACAATCGGATCACCTTCATTGCAGAAAGCCGATCCGGAGATATCTGGTGCCAGACCTACGACGGCCATATCTTCTTATTCGACACGAAAGAAGAAAAGTTTATCGATATTCTGAACCCCATTGAAGAAGAAACCCGGCATATCAATATTGTAGACCAAACTTATGTGCTGCCCAAAGGAGTCGTGTGGGTGGCCTGCGACAAAGGATACAATTTCAGGATAGACGAAAAACTTTGTAAAGAAAGAAAAGGAATCACTCTCTACAATTCTTTCAACCAGACTTTAAAAGGAGATCAGATCTTCAGTGTTTATCAGGATTCTGAAGGAGATGAATGGATATTGACTGATAAGGGAGTAACGGTAATCGGCCAAAAGAAAGCTGACAGCGACTTTCCTTTCTATCATATTAAAGAGATGAAAGGGAAGATATTCCTTGCTTCGACTTCCGGCAAACTGGCGATTTATGACATGCAAACAGAAAAGATAAGATTTGCAGAAATTCCTTACGATATACAGGTAATCAACGGAATACATAATATTGGAAATAACGATTTAGCTCTTGCCACAGACAAAGGAATTGTTATCTTCAATGTCGAACAAAAAAGTTTCAAACAGATCGATATACGAACAGTTACTCAGACCTCAAACACCGCATATTCTATCTATAAAGACAAGCAAGGTGAATTATGGATATTCTCCAACACCCCGGGAATCGTACGTCTCAACTTAAATACCGGTGAAAAGCAACATCTTGCGACTCCTTCAAAAGAAATTATAAACTATGGACGCCCCAACCGTAATATTATCTTTGAGGATAAAGCAGGTGTACTCTGGATGATTCCTCATAAAGGAAATTTCTGTTATTATGATCGTGCTGAAAAACACTTAAAACCATTTTATACAGATCCTACTAATCCTAACTCCATGTTTACCCCAAATGTTCGTTTCTACTATACGGACAGACAAAAAAATCTATGGTTTACTGGTATACGAGGAGTAGAAAAGGTGTCTTTCTTTCCTTACTCTTACAAGCATACTCCTATAGACTACGGTTTGGAAGTACGTGGATTATGGCGAGATAAGCAAAAACGCCTTTGGGTAGCCTCTAAAAAAGGAACAATCCGTATATATGCCCCCGATGGACAATTACAGGGATACTTGAACCAACAAGGAACCATAAGCAAAGATATGGTGATATTCCCGGATAACATTTACTGCTTTATGGAAGACAAAGATGGAATTATCTGGATGGGAGGTAAAGAGAAAGGCTTATTCCGACTGGAAAAAAAAGACGAAACTCATTTCTCCATACAGCAATTTACCAACCAACCGGAAAATAAATACAGTTTAAGCAATAACAGTGTCTATTCCATCTGCCAGGATAGCCATAACCGGATTTGGATCGGATGTTTTGGCGGAGGAATTAATCTGTTGACTAAATCTGCAGATGGTAAAATCCGGTTCATACACAGCAACAATGAATTAAAAAACTTTCCGACCAGCCATTTCATGAAAGTCAGATGCATTACCGAAGTATCCGGAGGAGTGATCATTGCAGGCACAACAGAAGGACTGTTGACATTCTCCAACAACTTTGAACAACCGGAAGAAATCAAATTCCATCAAAATATACGCAACCCGGGTATAGCATCCAGTCTGGGCAGCAATGATGTCATCAACATCTATACAGACAGCCGAAAAACGATATATATATCGACATTCACCGGAGGAGTCAGCAAGGTACTCTCCCGGAATCTTCTCAATAGCGACATAGAATTCAAGACTTACACCATCAGAGACGGATTGGCCTCGGATCTTGTACTGTCCACTATCGAAGACACGGAAAAGAACCTATGGATCGTGTCGGAAAACACGTTATCCCGCTTCAACCCGCAACTGGAAACGTTTGAGAATTATGGAAGTAATTTCCTACAACAAGAATTCAACTTCTCCGAAGCAGCTCCCTCCTTAAATGCAAAACAGCAATTAGTATTCGGGACAGACAAAGGATTCATTGAAATCAGTCCCTCCGATATGAAAAAAAGCGACTATGTCCCCCCTATCGTCTTCACCGGTTTAAAGATACAGGGTAGCCCGTCTCCTACGGGGATTGACGATCTGCAAGAACTGGTGTTAAATCCTTCCCAAAGAAATATCACCTTCCAATTTGCAGCCCTCGACTATGTAGCACCGGAAGAAATACAATACGCTTATCGTTTGGAGGGCTTGGAACATGAATGGAACGATGCAGACAATAACCGTTCTGCCAGCTACATTAACCTACCGGCCGGAGAATACCGGCTTCAAGTTCGCTCAACCAACAGTGACGGAGTATGGGTAGACAACACACGTACTTTAATAGTAAAAGTATCGCCTACTTTTTGGGAAACGGCTTGGGCATGGGGACTTTATGTCGTCCTATTTATCCTGTTTACCTGTACCATCGTATATATCCTATTCTATATCTACCGCTTAAGACATCAGGTAGACCTTGAGCAACAATTATCAAATATCAAGCTTCGTTTCTTTACCGATATTTCTCATGAACTGCGAACACCACTTACACTGATAGCCAGTCCGGTAACAGAAATACTGGAAAATGAACCTCTTTCGTCCAAAGCGCGCGAACATCTGACTTTAGTACATAAAAACACAGAACGCATGCTACGGTTGGTAAACCAGATATTGGACTTCCGGAAGATACAGAATAAAAAAATGAAATTATTGGTAGAAGAGAGCGATATTATCGCCCTGCTGCGTAAAATAACAGACAGCTTCCAATTGGTTGCCGAAGAAAAACAGATTGATTGCAAAGTAGATACCGATTGCAAAGAGCTATATATATGGATAGATCGTGATAAATTTGAGAAAATATTTTTCAATCTGCTCTCCAATGCATTCAAGTACACCCCTTCGGGGAAAGCAGTTACCGTACGCATCACTACCGATACGGAAAACGTAACCATATCCGTGATAGACGAAGGTATAGGAATCGATCCCGGTAAGCAGAAATCTCTTTTCCAAAGATTCGAGACACTGGCCAGGTACAACATATTGCAACCATCGTCAGGAATCGGTTTATCATTAGTCAGGGAGTTGGTAGAACTACACCACGGAATAATAGAAGTATCCAGCCAGCCCGGTAATGGCAGCTGTTTCAGCGTACAATTTCCCACCAGACGTGATATTTTAGAACAAGACCCGCAAGTGGAATTTATCCTGGCCGACAGTTATCAGGCTGCAATTGCAACAGATCAGAATACATTCGACATGAAACCGGTAGCAAGCTCCCCAACCAGCAACCAACAATCGGACAATAAGGACGCCCTCACCATTCTTATTGTGGAAGATAATCCTGAATTACGTACATTCCTACATAATATACTGACTGATAAATACATCGTAATCGAAGCCGGCAACGGACAGGACGGATTGGAACAAGCCTTGCAGGAAGTACCCGATTTAATAATCAGTGACGTTATGATGCCTGTCATGGATGGGCTCGACATGGTGAAAAACATTAAAGAGAACCGTAATATCTGTCATATACCCATTATTCTGTTATCGGCAAAGTCATCGTTGGACGATCGCATTGCCGGACTGGAACAAGGTATCGACGACTACATTACCAAACCATTCAGTGCCACTTACCTGAAAACCCGGATCACCTCACTACTTCAACAACGCCAAATGTTGCAGGAGATTTATTTGGCCAATCTGGCAAAAGGAAAGCAACTCCCCGACCGGCAACAGGAGCTGACACCGTCACAACCGCAAATCACACCCTTTGACGAAGAGTTTATGCAACAAGTCATGGAATATATGGAGGAACAAATGGACAATTCGGAACTTACCATAGACGACTTTGCCAATAAACTGCTACTGAGCCGTACGGTATTCTATCGGAAACTAAAATCAATAGTAGGCCTGACCCCTGTAGATTTCATACGCGATATCCGTATCAAACGTGCAGTGCAATTGATCGACAGTGGCAGGTTCAACATATCCCAAGTAGCCTATATGACCGGCTTCAATGACCCGAAGTATTTCAGCAAATGCTTCAAGAAACAAATGGGAGTGACACCAACAGAATATAAAGACAAACAGAAGCAATAGTAACGCATTTCCCCTTTTTCTACCGGATATTCCCCCGATATCCGGCAAAAAGTACGTACTATTGCAAACTGAATTCATAACGTACATAATTAAAGAATCAATCATGAAACACACGTTTGTGCATATTTTATGTAAAAAGGTAACCGTATTAATGTTAGGTGTCGGACTGGGAACTACCCTTTCGGCCCAATTACCCTATCAAAATCCGGATCTGACCCCGGAACAAAGAGCAACTGATCTTCTGCAACGTCTGACTGTGGAAGAAAAGATATCGCTCATGCAAAACAATTCACCGGGTATCCCCCGATTGGGTATCCGGCCTTATGAATGGTGGAACGAGGCTCTGCACGGAGTAGCACGTGCCGGACTGGCCACGGTCTTCCCTCAAACGATCGGTATGGCCGCCTCCTTCAACGATTCTCTTGTTCAGAAAGTATTTACCGCCGTATCTGACGAAGCCAGAGCAAAAAACCGTGCATTCAATGATCAAGGACAATACAAGCGTTATCAGGGACTGACCATGTGGACCCCCAATGTCAACATTTTCCGTGATCCACGATGGGGACGCGGACAGGAGACATATGGTGAAGATCCTTATCTGACCAGCCGCATGGGAGTGGCAGTAGTCAAAGGATTGCAAGGACCGGACAGCGCACGTTACGATAAATTACATGCTTGCGCCAAACATTTTGCCGTCCATTCCGGTCCGGAATGGAACCGTCACAGCTTCAATGCCGAGAACATTGCTCCGAGAGATTTATGGGAAACCTATCTACCGGCATTCAAAACCTTAGTACAAGAAGCGGATGTGAAGGAGGTGATGTGTGCCTATAATCGTTTTGAAGGTGATCCCTGCTGTGGAAGTAACCGCCTGTTGACACAAATTCTACGGGACGAATGGGGATTCAACGGAATTGTGGTTTCTGATTGTGGCGCTATCTCCGACTTTTGGGGAGCCAAAAAGCACAATACCCATCCGGATGCCGCCCACGCATCGGCTGATGCCGTCTTAAGTGGAACAGACTTGGAATGCGGCAGCAATTACCGGAAATTGACAGATGCCGTCAAAGCCGGAATCATCAGTGAAGAACAGATAGACATTTCCGTAAAACGATTGCTAAAAGCACGTTTTGAACTGGGAGAAATGGAAGAATCCCATCCATGGGCTCTTCCATACAGTATTGTAGACTGCCCGGAACACCGTCACCTGGCTCTGCAAATAGCACACGAAACCATGACGCTCCTGCAAAACAAAGAAAATATACTGCCGCTCGACAAACATGCCAAAGTAGCCGTAATAGGCCCCAATGCAAACGATTCTGTAATGCAATGGGGAAATTACAATGGAACTCCGTCACATACAAGTACACTTCTATCTGCCCTCCGATCCAAATTACCGGCTGCGCAGCTCATCTACGAACCTGTGTGTGGACTGACTGATGATATTACTTTCAATAGCCTGTTCAACCAGTGCAGTTACCATGCAAAACCAGGTTTTACCGCTACTTATTGGAACAATCCGGACTTTAAAGGAGAAGCGGATGCAACCGTTCAGCTTTCTACTCCTTTTCGTTTCACGACCTTAGGTGCTACTGCATTTGCCCCGGGGATAGAATTAACCGGATTTACCGGCCGTTATCAGACTGTATTTCGTCCGAAAAAGTCGGGCAATGCCATTTTCCGTTTCCAGACAAACGGTGATATCCGGGTAAATATCAATGGAGAAGAAGTAATCAAGACCGGTAATATCAAAAACCCGGAAAATTTATATACTTTACAGGCCCAAGCCGGAAAAAGCTATGAAATCGTCATTGAATTCAAACAGATAAAGGACGGTGCTTATTTCAATTTCGACTTGGTGGAAGATATTCCTCTGAATATGAATGCAACACTTGAAAAGTTGAAAGATACGGAAATCGTAATCTTTGCAGGAGGAATCTCTCCATTGCTCGAAGGAGAAGAGATGAAAGTTTCCGCCGCCGGATTCAAAGGAGGCGACCGGACCGATATCGAACTTCCCGCCGTTCAGCGCAATGTATTGGCAGCACTGAAAAAAGCAGGAAAGAAAGTCATATTCGTCAACTTCTCCGGTTCGGCCATGGCACTGACTCCCGAAACGGAAAACTGTGATGCCATTCTGCAAGCCTGGTATCCCGGACAGGAAGGAGGAACGGCCGTTGCCGACGTACTTTTCGGAGATTATAACCCTGCGGGACGGCTTCCCGTCACTTTCTATAAGAATATGGAGCAACTCCCGGATTTTGAAGATTACTCCATGCAGGGCCGCACCTATCGCTATATGAAAGAAGCACCTCTTTTCCCATTCGGTTACGGACTCAGTTACACCACCTTTACTTATGGTAAAGCCCGTGCGGATAAAAAACGTATTTCAACAGGAGAAAAAATGACGCTTACCATTCCTGTCAGCAACATCGGCAGCAGAGACGGTGAAGAAGTAGTACAGGTATATCTCCGCCGGGAAGATGACCCAGAAGGACCGACAAAAACGTTGCGTGCTTTTAAAAGAGTGGAAATTACCAAAGGAAAGAGCCTGAATGTAAAGATAGAACTACCCTATACAGCTTTTGAATGGTTTGATAACAGCACCCATACCATGCATTCCATGAAGGGAGAATACGAAGTACTATATGGTGGCAGTTCCAGAACCGAGGATTTACAATCGATAAAAATACAAATACAATAAAAACATGAAAAAACTGATTATTGCCTGTTTCACTGTCTTATCAGCTAACAGTGCACAAGCCCAGGAAACCGGAATGAAACTATGGTATGACCGGCCTGCAACCCAATGGGTGGAATCCCTTCCATTAGGAAACGGACGTTTAGGAGCTATGGTTTACGGTGATCCGATACATGAAGAATTTCAATTAAACGAAGAAACCATATGGGGAGGTTCGCCATACAACAATACCAACCCGAAAGCTAAAGAAGCCTTACCACAAATTCGGCAATTGATCTTCGAAGGCCGAAACAAAGAGGCACAAGCACTTTGCGGTCCCAATATCTGCTCGCAGACAGCCAACGGTATGCCGTATCAAACGGTAGGTTCCCTCCATCTCGACTTCGAAGGAATCAGCAGTTATTCCAATTATTATCGTGAGTTAGATATTGAAAAAGCTGTCACCACCACCCGGTTCACCGCCGGAGGAGTGACCTATACCCGGGAAGCATTTACCTCTTTCCCCGATCAGTTACTGATCATCCGGCTGACGGCCTCGGAAAAAGGGAAGCTCTCTTTCACAGCCCGTTACAGTACGCCTTACCAAGAGAATATCACTAAAAGCATCTCCTCCCGGAAAGAGCTTCAAATGGATGGAAAAGCCAATGACCACGAAGGCATCGAAGGTAAAGTGCAGTTCACCGCACTGACACGTATCGAACGGAACGGCGGACACATGGAATCCGTTTCAGACACGTTACTCCGGGTCCGTAATGCCAATAGTGTAACCATCTATGTATCGATAGGTACCAACTTCATAAACTACAAAGATATATCAGGCAATGCCCGGAAAACCGCTCAAACTTATCTGAAAAATGCCGGAAAGAATTATCTGAAAGCCAAAGAAGCCCATTGCGCTACTTACGGAAAGTGGTTCAATCGTGTCTCTCTCGATCTGGGCAGCAATGCACAAGCTGCCAAACCGACCGATGTACGGGTGCATGAATTCGCTTCGGCTTTTGATCCGCAACTGGCCGCTCTGTATTTCCAATTCGGACGGTATCTGCTAATATGCAGTTCCCAACCCGGTGGACAAGCCGCCAATCTTCAAGGTATTTGGAACTATCAGCTACGTGCCCCTTGGGATGGAAAATACACCACCGATATCAACGTGGAAATGAACTATTGGCCTGCCGAACCGACCAACCTGACAGAAATGCACGAACCTTTTCTGCAACTGGTAAAGGAGGTAGCCGAACAAGGCCGGCAAAGTGCCGCTATGTATGGCTGCCGGGGATGGACACTTCATCACAATACGGACATCTGGCGTTCCACCGGTTCTGTAGACGGTCCGGGATATGGTATTTGGCCTACTTGTAATGCCTGGTTCTGCCAGCATTTATGGGATCGTTACCTGTTCTCCGGCAATCGCGATTACCTTGCCGAAGTATATCCACTGATGCGTAGTGCCTGCGAATTCTATCTGGACTTCCTGATACGTGAGCCACAAAACAACTGGTTGGTAGTATCGCCCTCCTACTCTCCCGAAAACCGTCCGTCGGTAAACGGGAAACGCGATTTTGTCGTCGTGGCAGGTGCTACTATGGATAACCAAATGGTAAGCGACCTTTTTCATAACACATTGGAAGCCGCATCCTTGATGGGCGAATCATCCACTTTCATGGATAGTCTGCAAACAGTCGTTCAAAACTTAGCTCCTATGCAAGTGGGACGCTGGGGACAGCTACAAGAGTGGATGGAAGACTGGGATAATCCGAAAGACCGTCATCGCCACACATCTCATTTATGGGGATTGTATCCGGGACGCCAGATCACCCAAAACACCCCCATCCTTTTTGAAGCAGCCAAACGCACACTCGAAGGTCGCGGAGACCATTCCACCGGTTGGTCTATGGGATGGAAAGTCTGTTTTTGGGCACGGCTTCTCGATGGAAACCATGCTTATAAGCTAATTACCGAACAACTCCACCCTACTACCGACGAAAAAGGACAGAACGGAGGAACTTATCCCAACTTGTTCGATGCCCATCCTCCTTTCCAGATAGACGGTAACTTTGGCTGTACGGCAGGAATCTCCGAGATGCTGGTACAGAGTCATGCCGGTAGTGTACATTTGCTACCCGCACTACCCGATGTGTGGAAGAAAGGAAGCGTAAAAGGGCTTCGCTGCCGTGGCGGATTTACAGTAGAAGAACTGAATTGGGAAGACAACCAACTCCAAACAGCCCGTATCACCTCATCCATAGGAGGAACTCTACGTATTTGCACTGCCACCCCGTTATCACTTAACGGAATTGCATTAAAACCGGTAAAGCGTTCCGAATGTGACAATTCACTATTGAAAAGTCAACCGATACGTCGTCCTCTGATTGCCGCCGATGCTCCAATCAATACGACCGTGCAGCCCAAAACTTATCTATATGATATAAAAACGGTAGCTGGAGAAAGTTATCTGATAACGAAAGAAAAATGAATGAATAAATAATTTAAAATCCCCAAAAGAAAGGAGTTAGAAAACCATTAGTCTGCCATCAAAGACTCGTTTTCTAACTCCTTTTATTTTAAATCAGAGATACTTCCAAACTACAAAACATCCATAAGATATAACTTTTTCAGTTCTTTATAATTCTCGATAAAATCAAACTCCAAGAATCCCTTATTATATATAGTATGTTATCCGGATGAACTTCATTTATTATCCATAATCCAACATTTCCTGCAACTATACTATTTTTTCGATTATAATCGTATCAAATGACAGTTCTCAATTAAAACAATCTATATTTCTCTTTATTTCCCCCCTCATTTCCAATAAAAAGCACCAACTTTACAAGTAGCTAAGACAAAGATTCTTTTACCTTATAAAGCCTTGAAATATGAACTATCGCCTATTTTTCTTTTCTATATTTTGGCTTTACTTGAATAACATTCCACTATTTGCCCAATCCCCTCATGTATCAGCCCGATTTGTGGATACAGAGAGAAATCATCCGCATGCCCCAATTCATGAGCAAGCCCAATAACAGGAGGTCTGAGGCCTGATCTTGTTGATTTGGAATTCAAATCAAAATAGATGGTAGAGCCCTGTTTTACTGCCGCATTTCGATAATTCTTTACCGTTACATTTTTTGATATTTCCTTTCATTGCTATCCCATTAAAATCTAAAATTGTTCTTTGAAATATTTGAAATTTAGTTAGTTACAGAGGTTTTCAAAGCGCGATGATTTCAATTTATACCTTTGCATCCCAATAAAAACTGCAATGAATAAAGAGAAATATGTGTTTTCCCAATTTATCTCATTCTTGAACGAAGATAAGTTTCGACGCATTGTCGACAAGTATCACGGGAATCGTTATGTGAAACACTTCACTTGCTGGAATCAACTACTTACTTTGATGTTCGGTCAACTTTCTAATCGTGAAAGTCTGCGAGATTTGATAGTTGCTCTTGAAGCTCATCATTCCAAATGTTATCATTTAGG